>JAESFU010000183.1_pt1 | contig 78917 bp, 63 predicted proteins | sample 9269461 | NCBI WGS metagenome assembly JAESFU01 (sample SAMN14502556, study PRJNA617107) | algae metagenome | isolation source: Stenomitos rutilans HA7619-LM2 and co-occurring heterotrophs from cave walls | place: USA: Waikapalae cave, Hawaii | collected 2009-07-28
CATCGTGGCACCAAGTCTTCACCCGCGTACTCATCGTTTCGACCGTCAAGCAACCCCGTTGCCCTGTGAATAAGTAGTCCTCCACCTTCAAGTCACCCACCTGCAACCAGGCTTGTATTGACGCGACGGCTGTAGCATTCAGTGTCACAGGGCGATACTTGTGCGTTTTGCGCTGCTTCAGATCTAAAACATCTCCCGCTTTCAGATTCTTCACCTGCCCCACCTTAAGTGACAGCAATTCATTCGCCCGATACGCCGTGTTAATCCCCAACGTGAACAAACACAAATCACGGGGACGATCCGCCAGGATTTTCTTAATGCGGGCGATCGCGGGGTTGAGCCGACATAAAGGCAAAAAGGTGCCAGATGGGCTAGAACGCTTTCTGTATCTACGCTCCGTCAATGTGAATCGGCAAGGCAATAGCTGTCTCTAACGGCTGTGGTTTTTGCTGGAAATCGACGACATAATCGCCATAACGCTTAAGATGACGCGTGAGATAAGGACTCAGCGTTTTGAGCATCGCTCGGTCTACTCGCATCCCCTCTGCACTTAATGCTTGGATGGCTAATGAAATGTCCACTGTATTTTGCAGAATCACCGCACTAGCGACCAGATCCAGATATTTCAGTCGTTTCTCCTGCTCTTCGGGATCGTTTTCCGTAATCACGCCTTGCTTGCCAAAGAAGAGCCAGTCCACAAAGCGGTTATAGTCCTCGACGATATTGGTGCAAGCGGTGATCTGACGGCGTAGACCCACATCCGAAATGTAGCGGAGTAGAAAAAGCGTGCGGATCACCAGCCCTAAGGCTTGAAAAGCCTGATAAAGGCGATTCCTGCGACTGTAGCTACCCAATTTACGAAGCAAGGTGGAAGGTAATACCTTGCCTGCCCGGATGGATAAGGCGACTCGGAGCATGTCTTGCCAGTGCGTTTCAATCAGTGCCCAATCAGCCGTGCCCTTAAACAGCGGTTCAAGATAAGGGTAAAGCTCTTCCTGACTAGGTTTGAGGAAGGTTAAATCCTTCCAGTTACGGATGCGCGGCATCAACTTGATGCCCAACAGATAGGAGAGTCCAAAGACTGGCGTGGATTGCCCTTGCGTATCGGCATGAAGGGTATCGGGCTGAATCTCAGAAGTGTTCTTGAGCAAGCCATCGAGAATGTAGACAGCTTCCCACACGCCACAGGTGATGAAGTGGGTGAACAGAGCGATATAGGTATCCGAGATGTGATGATAGGCAAGACCCCCATAACCGCCATAGCGGATGTGATACTCCGACATCAGGTTGTTCTCGTAAATCGCAACCTGACTGCCGTCGGCTGCTGCCGTTTTCCCTGTGCCCCAAAGTTTGGGGAGTTGGAGTTGATTGTACGCCTGAATGAGATCGCGGCTCGCGGCTTCAAGTTTAGTCGCATCCACATGCCGTCGATTCGTGTAAGACAGCATATGGGACGTGACCAAGCCGCGTGTGTGTCGTGCGGTTTGATTCGGACCGAGATTACAGCCATACCCAAACGTGGTGAGAATGTAGCGCTCCATCGGCTGTTCCAGCTTCGGTTCCGATCCAGAGGCGGGTCCAAAGTGACGGGTCCAATGCAGCCAATGTTCGGTGTTGCAGAGAATATCCAGGAGGCTCCGCTCCGGTAACTGCTCCCAAAGCGCCGCTGCCAGCGTGTCCGCTCCGGGTGGTTTGGGTAGTGCTTTGATCCGTTGTAAGACGGGGACACCTTGAGGTGAGAGATTGAACTGCTTCGAGGCTTGGCAAGCCTGGTCTACCTGCCGTGCAGTTTCGGTTAATTGCGTGCGCAAGGCGGTCACAAACTGGTGCGCCTGAGCAGGCAAGCTGAGTTCAGCACAGTACTGCGCGAGTTGCGGTTCACATTCGTGCCACGAGAGCAGTTGTTCACGAAAGTCAGCATAGCTCTCTGAACCCATCACACAGGCATCGCCCGTTTTTAAGTCCAATGCCAGATAGCTGAAGACGCAAACTTCGAGCGGTTGCCGTGCCAGGCGCTGGGCTTTGCCTGTCCCATCAACGACTAATTGTCGCCAGAGAGTGCTGATGAAGGAAAGATCCAACCCAGCCGGGAACCATTGGCTCCGGCGCTGTTCCTGCCCCAGGATAAACTGCACCGCCTCAACGAGAGACTGATCTTGGCTGGTGGAACGAATGTCCAACGAGCGCACCAATTGGAACAACTGCTTCCGGTAATGGCGATAGAAGCGCCACAACAGCGGTCGGTAGTTGTCACTGTTGTAGCTGGCAATCTCCTCACATTGCAGCAGCAGTTGTGGCGCACCGCCATGCAGCTCCAGAACGGCTTGCACCTGCTCACCTAAGGTCGTGGCACTTTCCGGTGCCACAGCAGCAGTCAGCACCTTGGAATACTGTTCCAGTAGCGTTTTGGTTTGGCTCAGGTGTGATTCGCGCAGTGCCACTAAGCGAGCTTTTGCCTGTTGTTTGATCCGCTGCATGCGCTTGAGAAACATCTCCACCAGGTGGTCACGGGTTTGGACCTGGGCTTGATACAGCAGGCAGAGGAGGAGTGCTCGTCGCTTTTGGGGTTGATGCTTGCGCAACTCAGCGCTATGAAGGGCTTTGGCTTGAGCGGCAAAAGACTGTCGCTTGGTGCTGGGCAGTCCTTGCAGTAAGCGTTTGGCCTCCCCAAAGGTCATGAGTTGGTTAAACTTCGTTTGTAATTGTGTCAGGTGCGCGAACGTCGCGCTTTTAGGAGGCGCTTTGAGCAAATTGAGGGAAGCCTGCGTTGCGGGCGTTTCACTCAGCAGGAGCTGATCCAGGTAGGTTTGCTCCGCTGTTGATAGACCCTCTGAAATTTGTTGAAACAGGCGGCTATTGGTCGTTGCGCGCATGTGACTGACGAGATGATCTAAGGTGCTGAAGGCAGGCAACTCATAGCGCTCTTTGATCAGCAATTCGACTGCCACATTAATCAAATCGGCGGGGTGATCCTTGGTGAGCGCGGCGGCGGCAACTTGGTCTTGTAGGTAGGCTTGAGCGTTTTGGTCATAGGGTTGAATCTCCAGATAGCGTCGAATTGCAGCGTGATAGCGACGTAAGGCGCGCCGTGATGGCACTGCCGCAATCGAGTCGCGCAGTTGTAAGTGGGCGCGCAGATGCTGAATGATGCTGGCTGGAATCGCTGCTGTGACAGGAAAATAGCCCAGTCGTTGAAACGTTTTGAGTAACACCAGCACGCTGAGTTGTCCGCTTCTCGTGCGAGCTTCAGCTTGAGCAAAGGCTACTTCAGCAGCACTCGGCGTGTACAGTGCGTCCAATTCTGTTGATGTCAGTGAAGACTTGAAAGTGGGATAAGCCGTACGCTCTAATGTCGTCATGCAGGAAAACCACTGAAACGGTTCTCGTGAGCATAAAGCCTGCCCTTTCGCTCATGGATGGCGCAGGCGTCGTTCCCCTCTCAATCTGAGATTAGCTGTCTCAAAAAGTGGCTGGACTAGGATTGAACTAAAACTAGCTTTTGTAGTACGTTAAAACCCCGCAAACTCGTGAGACAACCCGAGCCGTCAGAGTGTGCCGCAAAAATGCTATAACCCAGACCCAGTCGTCAAAACGACGTTGTCTCATCTTCCCGGCTAGTTGCCTCCCCAGCAGAAGGGCGGCTTTGAGTTCAACGGATTACTGCTTTGCTCAAACTCAGTCTCGACAGGGCTTCTAGTCCATCTGGCACCTTTTTGCCTTTATGTCGGCTCAATCCCATCGCCTTTTTGTCCCGAATCGGTTCCACCTTAATGGTTGATCCGGCAATCGGATGGTTGGGATTCTGACCCTTGGGAAACGGCATCGCGATCGTCTTTTTTCTTGATTAACTTTTCAGTATTTTAGCTTAAAGACTTAATAAGCTGAACATCACCTGTCTAGACCGACCTCCCAGTTCACCACGTTCAAAGCCTTTCTCAACAGTCCTTCCAGCCCCTCTTTCATCTCACTAACTTTTCGTCAAGAGTTAATGAGGAGGGAAGCGATGTCATTCCTTTGATACAACCATGGATGTTAAGAGGAATTCACGAAAGCTAATAAACACAACCCCAACTTGAATCTAGCCGTGCTCTCGTACGCTTCATATTGTGTCTTGGAATATAAACTCTTGAATGGAAAAGCCAATAACGTGATCTAAATCACATGCTTTGGGTACTTTCTGCATAAAGTAGAATAATGTCCACACGAGACACTGACTGGCCATTTTAAGAGGCGGAAGGATAGATGTCACAGGATAACCTTTCTTCTAAATAACCAGGAATCCAAAAATCAATATGATGGACTAAAGCTTGCCTTTACTAAGGGTTAGACTTAGTTTAACCCTTAGTAATAATGCTGGACAATCGATACAGAGTTCATGAGTGAAAATGTAAGCGATCGAGATTTTATAGGACTTAAACTTCAAAGTAGTTTTCTAGGGCACGAAGACTTAATTAACGACGTTGTTTGGTCGTTTGACGGCTGTCTTCTTGCTTCTTCATCACAGGATAGAACCATTAAAATTTGGGACATATCTACTGGAAAATTACAAACAAGTCTTGAAAATAAAGGACGTTCAGGTTCACTCAAAAGTGTGGCATGGGCAGTAGATGGACGAACCTTAATTGCTGGAACTACCACAAAAAGTCTTCGAAGCTGGGACCTCAAAACTAATAAAGCAAGCTCACATCAAGGTCACTCTGCCGCAATCAATTGTGTCGTCTTTTCATCAGATGGAAGGAGGCGCGCGTCCGCTTCGAGTGACAAAACTATTAGAGTTTGTGACGCGAGTAGTGGAAAGCTATATCTAACCTTAAAAGAGCATTCAGGAGAAGTTCTAAGTGTAACTTTTTCACAAGATAGCCAATTAATTGCATCTGGTTCTACCGATAAAACGGTTCGGTTATGGTCAACCAAAAATGAAAAATCGCTTAGAACTTTTCATGGGCATACAGGTGAAGTTCTAAGTGTAGCATTCTCGCCGAACCAGCAGATTCTTGCATCAGCCTCTCAAGATTGTACGGTAAGAATTTGGGATCACAAAAAGAAAAGATTACTAAATGTATTAGAGGGACATACTGATGCAGTTACGTGTGTCTCATTTTCTTCTGATGGACGTATTCTTGCCTCTAAGTCAGCTGATGGGACTATTCGATTCTGGAGATGTGATACTTGGGATCTTGTGAAAAAGATAACCGAATCAGCTCTTCAAGGCTGGCAATCCAATCTTGCCTTTCATCCTCAAGAACCTATTTTAGCTACGCTTGATCAGAATAGTTACGCTGTCCGGTTATGGAAGCTGGATATTGAGGCTATTCTTAATAAACCATCTGAAGTACCATCTGTTCGCTACACTAACGCCAAAGCTGTTTTATTAGGAAATACAGGTGTTGGTAAGTCCGGATTAGGGCTTGTTTTAACTGGCCAAGCTTTTGAAAAAACTGATTCAACTCATGGTCGGTATGTCTGGACGCTTGATAATTATGAATTTAAAGCTGATGACCATACCGAAATTCGCGAAATACTCTTATGGGATTTGGCAGGACAGCCTAATTATCGCCTTATCCACCAATTACATTTGAACGAAGTTGCGGTTGCTTTAATTGTATTGGATGCTCGTAGCGATATAGATCCATTTGCCGGAGTACACTATTGGAACCGAGCTTTAACTGAAGCACAGCGTCTTCAGGGCGATTCAGTTCTACCACTCAAAAAGTTTCTGGTTGCTGCACGAGTAGATAGAGGAAGCATTGATGCTAGTTCTCAAAAAATTAATGCGCTCGTACGAGATCTAGGTTTTGATGGTTATTTCGCAACAAGCGCTAGGGAAGGCTGGAATATCCCAGAGTTAGCTGAAGCGATTCGCCAATCCATTGATTGGAACGCAATGCCATCAGTAAATTCAACAGAACTTTTTCAGTCAATCAAAAATTTCTTGATAGGAGAGAAGAAAGAAGGGCGCTTATTATCGAGTGCTGAGGATTTATACCGAGCTTTTTTACAGGCTAAACCTACCTCTTTAGCAACGGAAGATTTGCGACCGCAGTTTGAGACTTGTATTGGTCGGGTAGAATCACAGGGGCTTATACGTCGACTTAACTTTGGTAACTTGATCCTTCTGCAGCCAGAATTACTGGATGCTTATGCTGCTGCATTGGTTATGGCGGCAAAAGATGAACCAGATGGATTGGGTTGCATTGCTGAAACTAGAGCAAGCACAGGAGATTTTAGAATGTCTGGAGATGAACGAATCCCAGACAAAAAGCAGGAAAAACTGTTACTCATAGCAACGATTGAGGACTTGCTTCACCATGAAATTGCTCTACGTGGAAGTTCTGAGGATGGAGAGTATTTGGTTTTCCCCTCACAATTCACTCGTGAGCTACCTAGCGTGTCAGATCCACAAGGCAAGGCTGTAACTTTTGAATTTGATGGGGCTATTCAAAATGTTTACTCAAGGCTAGTAGTCCGCCTTTCACATAGTGGCCTTTTCAAAAAGCGGGATATGTGGAAGAATGCGGCTATTTTTACAACTCATAGTGGTAGTAGCTGTGGAATGCTGTTGCATCAAATTGAAGACGGGAGAGCAGAATTAACGCTTTTCTTTGATGAGAGTACAAGTGAAGAAATGCGTTTTCAGTTTGAGGAGTATGTAAACACTTATCTTCAGCGACAGGTTTCACTAGAAAGCTTCAGAAGGAAGAGAATTTTTGTTTGTTTAGAATGTTCTACACCTGTTACCGAGCAACAGGTAAAAATGCGTAGAGAGCGTGGCTTTGATTGGATTAGGTGTAATGTTTGTGATTTTAAGGTATCTTTACTGGATCGTGAGGCACGTTTGACAAACCCTCATCTCTCTTCTGATGCTGAAGCTAGTAATGGTAATGTAGATGCAGCAACTTTAGCAGTTGCTGAAATCGATCAAGCTGCTGATACTAAACGGGATCGTGAAACAGCAGCATCTGTTCTTCAAGGGAAGATTGTTACCCAGGACTTTGATGTCTTTCTTTGCTGCAACGATGAAGACAAAGCAACTGTTAGAAAGATCGGTGAAAAGCTTAAGGAAGCTGGTCTACTGCCGTGGCTAGACGAATGGGAGTTGAGACCTGGTATACCTTGGCAGAGACTATTAGAGCAGCAGATAACACGAATAAAATCTGTTGCTGTTTTTGTAGGTAGTGAAAATTTAGGACCTTGGGAAAACCAGGAGTTAGAGACTTTCCTACGTGAGTTTGCTGGCGGAAGAAAACCTGTGATTCCTGTGATTCTTCCTGATGCCTTAAAGCAGCCGAAGTTACCCATCTTTCTGAAGGGAAGGAACTGGATAGACTTGCGTGACCAAGATTCAGATCCTATGGATCAATTACTTTGGGGTATTACTGGAAAAAGAGGATTACATAGAGATATAAGAACTGGGGATGGAAATATAGCCAAATTAGAGAACAACTTATATTTAGGAGAATTACGCGCTAAAGACGAACAGATCCAAATACACCGACAGCATAATGCTGACATTAAAGAAATTACTAAATTATTCGCAGGTAACAGAATTATGGCTTCAGAAGTCAACCAAACTTTCAACGGACCAGTAGGAAATGTTGCTGGCACTAATCAAGGGAAGCAGCAAGCTATCCTGAACAACTACGCACCAGAGAATAGGCGGACTTTAGCTGAAGCTGCTGAAGAAATTCAAAAACTCTTAGAACAGTTATCCGCATCTTATCCTAATCCCACTCCCATAGAACAGATGACTGTTGCAACTAAAGCAGTAGAAGAAATCGAGAAAGATCCAAAGCTGAAAGGTCAGGTAGTCGCTGCTTTGAAGGCCGGTGGAAAAACAGCTCTGCAAGAACTGGTGAAGCATCCTGCAATTACAATTCTTTTAGCTGCGCTAGATGCATGGGACAAAAAGTCTTAATCAAATACTTTCACTCTGAGTCGAACAGATTCTTAAATTAGTAAGTAATGGTTGGGAAAAAATAGGGATTCGGTTAGGCCGTCGGATAGTTAACAGCCTTATGTTATCTAATTGAAGCGCGCAATTGCCATCTCTAGTAGGCAGATATTAATTCTACTGTTTAAGAGGTATGTCAGCCAGGAGTGGTGCTGGAAGGGCCGTTTTTGGTGCCCCTTTCAGCTCAGCAACAACTACCACTGTCAAAGGGTTCTAGCAGCCTGCAATTGATACCCCTTTTTTGGCACCCTTTGGCGCTCACCACCATAGTCAAGACCGACTCATCCTTGAGTTAGCATCGTGGCATGCGATCAATTAGCCTGGGAGGTCGCCTTTGCAGTGTGAGTATGCTTTTGTATAGCAGAGACATACTCGTCAAGGCTTCTTTCGACATGGACTCAGTCATAACTGATTCACCAGCGAGAAATCCAGCTTACTCACTCCAAAATGAATTGACAGCGCAATCTGTAGATTCTCTAGAGACTGCACCAACCAATCGATACCATCGCGTACAAACAGTTCATAGTGCTTAAATAAAGCTGCAAACCGCCTCTCTAAATTAGATTGTAGTTGTTGGCACAAGAGCAAGATTTTCAGCAGTAAATCGATGATATGGGTCGCGCTCGTATTCTCGGTCAAATCGATAAAGCGCATATGCTCTGTAGATAACTGTGGATTAACTAGCAATGTATCCATTAGCTGGTTGCAGGTTCTACCTAGCAGAGAGGCTTGCAATGGCTGATCATCGTTTTGCGGTTGCATATTCCTCAGTAGTTGCCATAATGCAGGGCTGAAAGAACTCTTGTTGTATCTTGGAAAGCTTCTACCAATCTCACGGGTGAGGTATTGATGTAGCTCATGCTTGAAGTCCAAGTAGGAATTCCCCCAATTAGCCTTTAAGAATTGCCGAGCTAAATCTTTACAGGTGTAAGGTCCATCAATCTTCCCTGCAAACTGCTTTGCTGCCATGATGAATTGCTCTTGACTCAGCAGTGTCGGATTGCTCATTGAGCTAGCGCTACTGGAAGGACGTGCTGCTTGCTGCCGCACCAATGAAGTTAGATAACGTGATAAATCCGTCTCAATTTTCTGCTCTCTTTCTAAACGCACTTGGTTAATCATTTGCCGTCCCTCAGTATCATCGCTACCTAAGCAGTAGGGATACAAAAAAGGATACCGATGAACCAGCTTCCTGACGGTGGCATGATCCGATCCCAGTTGATGCTTGTTAGCAGTCACCTTACTCCTTCCTAGATCGGAAGTGTCAGCGGTTTCTTGCCTCGTTGGGCTGAATGTTTCTCTCAAGCGTCGTAAGGCTTTATATTGCTCTGTCTCACGAAACTGTTGCACTAACTGCTGTAAGCGCCGGGACTCCTGGGAGTAACCAGTTCTCAAAGGGGTGCATTCAAAGAGGTCAACCAACTCAACGATCCAAGGTTGGCAGGCAGGATAAGTGCCCCAGTAATTGGTCAAAATATGACAGCAACGATTAAGGAAAAACCTAAATTCTGTTTGTGCCCAGCGCATTGCAGCCACAGTATGCAGGGCTGCAAGAATACTGGGATCAGGGTAATCTACGCCATCAATAAAGAGAGTAACAAAGCGATCAAGCACTTGCTCTGGCGATTCTACCTGGCGGAGATCGCGCAAATGATCGTAGACAATTGATTCTTCCCAAGTGTCCTGTCGACTATGGTAGCTATGCATGACAATCTCAACCCTGATTTACACTGATAATCAACCTGCATCAGTAGTGTCTTAACTTCCACAGGAAGTTAAGACACTACTGAGTAAACAGTTCCACCTTCAAGTTCCGTTACTTCTGCAATCGCCGCGTACCGCAAGCGGATAGACAGTTACCGCAAAGAACAACCTCAACTACAGAAAAGACTGGTGATAAAGCTCAAGCAAACAGTGCAGCATATTACTGTGTGATGGGAGAATTATAGAGATCTGGGCTGAGAAAAGTATTCTTACTTTAGACAGTTGTTAAAGTGGTTGCCGATTTGATAGGCGTACCGGCTGTTAAATAGATGAAAGAGAGTGAAAAAGCTCTTCTCTCAAACAGCCTAATCATTGACAGCACTTCCTTGGTTCGCTAGATAAGCTCTCACAACCAAGCCTAGTGACTCTCGGTAGCAGAAAGACAAGTTGCCTTCAATCAGAGACCGACGCCTTAAGGATTGCATAACATCTCCTAGTCGAAATTGATTTAGCTGCGGCACTAGCCGTACTACAGATTGTAGTATTTCCATCAAGGTAGCGGGTTCTTGAATTGTTGTCAAACAATGAATAATCGTTATTTCCAAGTCTGAGAGGTAGCTAAAGTGCTGGTTGAGTTGCAATTGCACGGCATCCAACAGCGCTGTTTCGTTTGGTCCCAGTTGTTCTAAAAAGCTGCTAACACTGCCGTCAAAAGTGCTCAAAATGGTATCGGTCGCCTCACTGAGCCAGCGCGGGTTGCCGTCATAGCACCGAACCAAGCTTCTCCATTGTTGATCAGTACCGTACGGCATTGCACGACCGACGACCTTAGCACGGGCATGGCAAACGGCTTCCCAGTCCCGCTCTCTTAACCTTGGCAGTTGCCAGGAGCGTACAAGGGGACTATCGCTACCCAGTCGCTCCACCTGTCTAAATTGGTGACTACTGACCAGCACAACGCAGCTTTGATGATCAGATTCCCCGATGAGGCGCAGCAGCTCGCTGTAGTCCTCATAACCACGCCGATAGGAGCCATCATAAACGCCTGGTTGCAACAGCGTTTCTAATTGATCGAACACAATCAAGCAGCGATGCTGGGTCAAATAATGTCTGAGCTGAGTTAAAGAAAGCTCTAACTCAGTTTGCTGAGACAGGAACCCAATTAGATCGTGGAGCAACTCGGACAATGAAGGGGCTGATTGCAGCGATCGCCAATACAAAAACTCAAAGGTCTCATCGTTAACTTGTAATTGCTGTGACAGCTTCACTGATAACCAAGTCTTACCAATACCTGTCATACCGTAGAGCATCACTAGGCGGCAGTAGTCTTTGGCAATCCAGTCAGTCAGATTGTCTAAATCACGACTGCGACAACAGAACAGCCTCACATCAGGTGGATCAACCCATTTGATTGAGGGGGGCGATGACCTCTCCAGCAGTGATTCTATGGGTGGTGCAGTTACTGGTTCAGGAGCATGCGGGGACTGCAGGAGTGATCGCGCTTGGTAACGCTCGATCGGACCCCTTAAATTTGCTTTACCTACATCCTCCTCTAGCGCCTCGCTTAGCTGCAGCCACAGTTTTGGACCAATGTCACGGCTGAGATACTTCTCAGACCGATTGGTATTCCTGGCAATCCTACCGTAGGTAAGCCCTTCCCAGGAACCTAAAAAAACTTCTCGTTGGACGTCATTCAGGTGTTCTTTCGTTTTCTCAAAAACCGCTCTATCTGCAAGCGTCAATGCTTCGTCTGCATCCATCTGCTAACACTACTAATGCACCCATGCTGGATTTGAGTCTTAGTTTACCTGAATTTTCCTGAATTTTCCTGAACATAAGAAATTTTCCTGATTTCTCCTGAATTAGTTCAGTTTAAGCCAGTCGTTTATTTCCTGAATTTTTAGTGGATTTCTATTTTTTGGATTATGAACCATTATCTTATTAAGCAAATACGATAAACAAGTTATTCTCTTTAAGATTGCATTAATCACCTAATTTATTACTGCAATTCTGCAATAAACAGAGAAGATTTACCTTGTTGATTGTACAAAGAATTGAAGCTTTCCCAAACAGCAGTCAACTACGATGTCAAGAGAAAGATCCATGTTCAAACTTACTCGCTTGCTCAAAAATCTGTTGAATGCTTTTGCTCAGGAATTAGAGAGTGATTCCTTAAATGAGGTAATGTCCGTTACCAATTATCGCGATGTAGCTTACGAAGCTACAGTCACTCAAGCCATAATGCCAGGGGGGATTGGGCAGGTTAAGTTTAAGGGCACTTGGTGGAATGCGCGGTGTAGCCGTGATGTCGCTCTGATGCCGAATCAGACAGTCTATGTGATGGATCGACAAGGTAACACGCTGTATGTGGAACCCGGCTTTATGTTGCGTGTTATGTTGCCAATGCTGACAACACTTCCTCGTCCCAATGAGCTTAGTTTATGAAGGAATCAGGGTAGGGAGAAGCCTCGCGATTCACCCCTCCTATGTCACTCAGCATCGGTCCCAGAGTTGGGTAGAGAGAAGTAATCCGATATTTAAGCTTGCTTTGTACTTCCTGTTGTTCTTACTTTCTGAAAAGTGAGAGCAACAGGATTCGTCATGCGTCGATGGGGCACAGGGCACTGGAAAACTTTGCCGAAAACGATGGTTGGGCGGTTTTTGTAGTACGCCTCAAACACGCACTGCTGCGTCCCAGCTTATCCTTAACATTGCCGACTTACAAGCATTTTCGGCATTGTTTACGGTAGAGGTTCTGGTCAGCGGTTGTCGATCGCTTTGCAACTCTACAGGCAGTTTAGGTCATCCGCTGCACCAGAATGGTTAGACGTAGTTCGAGGCTTTTGGAGAATACGCCAAACTGTGGCTTTCTCAATGGGAAACCAATGGAACAATGAGAAAATAACTAAATCTGTTGTGTCAACTTCTATGTCTCCCCTAGTTAAACCACGAGCGCGTGCTGCCTTAAACTGATGAGCATATAGGGTCTGAAGCAGCAAGCCAGCAGTCTCAATCGAGTACTGTCGGCTGATATATCCCCACATCATGTCCAAGGTGTCATTACCCTGAATGCACGCAGTCGCGGCACCAACTATCCGATCATCCGTCAGTAGCCCAAAACTCAATGCTGGCAAAACCCCCTTGAGCGGAAAATCCTTCCATACAGGATGCTCTAGAGGTTGAGGCGGCGACCAGAAATGTTCCTCACCATATCGGTAAGCTAAGAAATGAGAAACGTGTTGCGGCATTTCGGCATGAGTGAACAAGTCTGTGAAAGACACAAGCTTGAGATGATTGCATTCTGGTAATGACGGCAATGTTAGGTGATGACTAAAATCAAAACCCTGAAGATCTAGTTCAAGACAGTGGCAATCAAGAGTGTGCTGATAACCGAGTGCAAACAAGAAGGCTTCAGCATGATCATTTCCTCTGTAATAACTGCCATTCGTTCCAAGATGATGAGGTTGAAGTGAGCTAGCCTGTAAGAGGGCTTGATGTAACCATCGACCTAAGCCTTGCCTACGAAAGTTTGGGTGGACTCCCACCATGACCTCAACCCAGTGAGGATGGAAGGCATTGTAATGGCTAACAGCAACCCCAACTAGGTTTACCTGCCTCTCTGCCACCAAAACGGTAGGAACACGCTCACTACCCCACTGCTCAACCCAGTTTTCATACCAATCCTCATAGCCATCCCTATCGACTTGAAAGACCTGCTTAACAAATTGTTTTACGCGGGGAATCTCATCTTGAGTGATGCTACGAAGCGTAAACTGATCCACTGAGGACATAGCGCGTTTCTACTAGCAAAGTTTCTTTATACGATACCGTTGGCAAATCGGTTAGAGAAAAACAAGAACCTTTGAGTTCCCTATGTTTGGTTCAATTAGTATCCCGACGACCAATTAAACTGTCCTTGCTGTGATTAAGGTTCAGCACTTAGTGATTTTTCTCTGACGAATTCACCAACGGTATCCGTGTCCTGTCCCCATCCCGCGATCGCCTGCATCAAGTGCTAAACGTAGAGCCTCGACTTCAGCCTACGATGAAGCATTCGGGAAGCGATCGCACTTTGCTCCTGCTCGTTTAGGTAGAGAGAGCGGGATTGAGCTGTTGGTTGGTCAACCTCAGGAAAGAACTGGTTGTCAGAGCGCTGGCTTGAACATGATTCAGAGTCATCAAAGTTTCGCCTGTGCTGTTGAGTTTGATCCAGGTGCTGCTGGCATTAACCTCAGTGCCCTGGGTAATCATGAGTTGATCGAACGTGAGACCCTTGCCGAGTCCAAGACGGTCTTGCCCCAGGGTGAAGTCCAGCACAATGTCTCGACTCTCCCCAGTGAGAGCAAAAATGTCACTGCCTAAGCCACCAGAAAGAGTGTTAATGCCAGTGCCACCCACCAGTAAGTCATCGCCTGCACCACCAACGAGGAAATCATCCCAGTCTTGACCATAGAGAAAGTCATTGCCAGCGTCACCAGTTAGAGTATCGCTTCCAAAGCCACCGACCAGGGTGTCGTTACCAGCGCCGCCGCGCAGGATGTCGTTACCACTCAAGCCCCAAAGCGTATCGTTGCCACCCTGACCATTGATGACATCATCTGATTGCTCAAACCCCTTGGTGGTGTTGTCGAGGTCATTCAGGAACGTGACCCGATTTTTGCCAAGGTTAGGCAGGATTTGGTCGAATTGCCAGTTCGCATCAAAAACATCAAAACTATCCTGAATGGCTGTCTCACTATCAAAGAGAATATTGCCCAGTGCGGCTGTTCCTGGCACTTCAGGACTAAAGTTATCCAGATCTTCTAACTTGAAGTTTTGCAAGGTGACCTGAGTGTTTGTCACTCCTTCAAACGAGATGACGAGATTGCTCCCTTCCTGGGTCAGAAGCATGTTTTTAGCCGTTAAGCCTGTTCCCTCAAATTTGAGAGTATCGATTTCTGCAACAACGGCTGGAGTTTGTCGGTTCTTTGCACCCATGCCGCCAAAGTCAGTGATCGTATCAAAACCCTCTTCACGTCGCAAGATGAAGCGATCGCGTCCGCCACCACCCGACAGCGCATCATTGCCAATGCCACCATCAATGCGGTCATTGCCAGCGCCACCATTGATTCGGTCGTTGCCCAAGCCGCCTATCAGCGTGTCAGTACCGCTATTGCCGAACAACGTATCATTGCCAGCGCCACCGTCCAACAAATCGTCTCCAGCTTCGCCTGAAAGCACGTCATCACCAGTGCCACCCCCTACAGTGTCGTTGCCGGCACGACCAAAAACAGTATCGTTACCTGCACCTGCCAGGATCAGGTTGTCTCCAGCATTGCCCGTGAAGAAGTCGTTGAAGGCAGAGCCAACCGCATTTTCGATGTTGATGAGTTGGTCTCTGTTGCCCCAGCCATCGATTGCCGCTGTCGCTTCCAGATTCACCGCGACCGCGTTCGGGTCAAACTGGTAGCTAATGGTGTCGCTGCCTGTTCCACCGTCTAAGCTATCGTTACCTGCGTTACCGATTAGCAGATCATTTCCTGCCAATCCCTGGATTACGTTGGCGATGTCGCTACCGATCAGGATATCGGCAAGTTGCGAACCGATCACGTTCTCGATAGTTTGCAAGCTGTCTGTGGTGCCAAAGCCATCCAGGGCTGTATTGGCGGCGATCGTAAAGGGTAGCAGTCCTGGAGGGGCTTCGCTGCTGTAGCTAATGGAGTTCAGGTTAACCACGACTCCGGCGGGTGACGTTTGGTAGAGCACCGTGTCGTCGCCGCTGCCGCCATCAATCGCGTCGTTGCCCGCATCGCCACTTAGTAAGTCATTGCCTGCGTCGCCATTGAGTATATCGTTACCGTTGCCGCCTGCTAAGGAGTCATTCCCGGTCTCGCCAAACAGGCGATCGTCGCCGTCTGCTCCCGCTAAGGAGTCGTTGCCTTCGCCGCCCACCAACAGGTCACTGCCAGCCTCGCCAAACAGTTGGTCGTTGCCCGTGCCACCGTTAAGGGTGTCATTGTCATCACCACCGAACAGTTGATCGTTGCCAGCTTCGCCAAACAGGCGATCGTTGCCTGTGCCGCCCTCCAAAGTATCGTCGCCGACTCCAGCTAACAGCAAATCGTTGTCCTCTCCTCCATTCAAGAAGTCGTTGCCGTTGCCGCCTTGCAATTGGTCAGCCCCAGCTTCGCCAAACAAGCGATCGTTGCCATCATCACCATTGAGCAGGTCTGCGCCTGCGCCGCCAAACAGTTGGTCGTTGCCTGACTCCCCTGCCAATGTGTCGTTACCCACACCGCCAAACAGTTGGTCATCGCCTACACCACCCAATAGTTGGTCGTTGCCCGCATCACCGTTCAACGTGTCGTTACCCTCCTGCCCATAGAGGAAGTCATCCTCGTCATTACCAAAGAGTTGGTCGTTGCCTGTGCCACCTTCCAAAACATCACTGCCCGTATCACCGAGGAGTTGGTCATTGCCCTCGCCGCCGTAGAGCAGGTCTTCGCCTGTACCGCCGTTAAGAGTGTCATTGCCGTCACCACCCTCTAAGTTGTCGTTGCCGGCTTCACCGAAGAGGGCATCGTTGCCAGCACCACCCAGGAAGGTATCGTCACCGTCGCCACCCTCCAGTCGATCGTCTCCAAGGCGACCTTCGAGGAAATCATCACCGCTGCCGCCGATCAAGGTATCATTCCCGTCGCCACCGTCCAGAGCATCGTCTCCGGTTTGCCCTAAAAGCAGGTCGTTACCATCCCCACCTGATAAGCGATCGTTGCCTGTACCACCGTTTAGTGTGTCGTTACCCTCACGTCCATCTAGAAAATCATCACCACTCAAACCCCAGAGATAGTTGGCTTGAGCATCCCCGGTGAGCCGATCGTTAAATTCGGAGCCTTCCAGGTTCTCGATTTGAGTGAAAACGTCACCGTTAGCGTCGCCGCTGGTACCTCTGGCGATTGTCAAGTTAGCAGTGACACCAGACAATGCTGTGAAATAAGAGGCGGTGTCAATGCCATTGCCGCCGTTGAGCGAGTCAGCCCCGGCTCCACCGACTAGTTTGTCATCGCCGTCTTCACCCAAGAGCGTATCAGCGCCGTCGTTGCCAAACATGAGGTCGTTGCCACTGCGGGCTTCGATGCGGTCGTTACCGCTGCCGCCGAAGAGAATGTTGTCTTGAGCGTCCCCGACGATCGTGTCATTGCCCTGCGACCCAACCACATCTCGGAAGTTACGGAGAATATCCACATTGCCGAAGCCGTCGATCGCTCTTCCTTCCTCCAGATTGATGAATGCTGATCCTGGATCACGGCGATAGCTAACGACGTTAATACCTGTACCACCGTCCAGCGTGTCATTACCAGCATTGCCAATTACTAGGTCGTTTCCGGCTCCAGCCAGGATATCATTTTCAGTTGCGTTACCAATCAAAACGTCGTTGAAGTCTGAGCCAATGATGTTTTCCAGGTTTTGCAGGGTGTCTGTTGTGCCGAAGCCATCGGTGGCAGATCCAGCAGCGATCGCAAAAGTAGGTTCGGGATCAACCGTGCCGCCTGGATTGCTATAGCTGTTGGTTTCGTCAATGTTGACCACAACGCCAGTCGGAGCGTTGGCATAGCTGACGGTATCAATATCATTACCGCCATCAATCAAATCGTTGCCTGCATCGCCCACCAGAAAATCGTTGCCCGCATCACCTACTAGCTGGTCATCGCCTGCGCCGCCGCTAAGCGTGTCATCACCGGCTTCGCCAAAGAGTTGGTCATTGCCACCTTTACCGTCAATGATGTCGTTACCACTGCCAGCAAGGATAAGGTTAGCTTGGTTGTCACCCACCAAGCGATCAGCGAACTCAGAGCCAATAACATTTTCAATGTTTCTGAGCGTGTCCACTCCACCGAAGCCATCTGAAGCCGTGCCAAGTTCTAAGGAGACAGAAACCGCACCAGGAGCATAGCGGTAATTGAGTGTATCAATATCGTCGCCCCCGTCTAAAGCGTCATTGCCAGCATCTCCCAAGAATTCGTCATTGCCAGCTTCGCCAAAGAGTTGGTCATTACCATCTTTACCGTCAATGATGTCATTACCTTTTCCGGCGAGAATGATGTTAACTTGGCTGTTACCCGTGAGGCGATCGGCGAACTCAGAACCAACAATGTTTTCAATGTTCTTTAGAGTATCCAGTCCACCTGAGCCATCCGATGCAGTTTCAAATTCCAAGGAAACTAAAACCGCACTCGGATCATAGCGGTAACTGGCTGTATCAATGCCATCACCACCATCTAGCGTGTCATTTCCCGCATTGCCAATCAAAACATCACTGCCTCCTAGTCCTGCAATCGCGTTGTTTTGACTATTACCGATTAGGATATCAGCGAGGTTGGAACCTAGGATTCCTTCCAGATTTAATAATGTATCGGTTGTGCTATAACCATCCTGAGCTTTTCCAGCCGCAATCTCAAATGATGGTTCTAGATCCGAAGAATAAGCTTGATGGCTATATCCAGTTGTTGTGTCAAGATTGACGACTACTCCTTTAGGGGAGTAGAGGTAGGAAGCTACGTCAGTACCGGCACCACCGTCAATGGTGTCGTTTCCAGCTCCACCAATCAGCAGATCGTTATTCGCACCGCCATCAAGGAAATCATCACCATCTTTGCTGTCTTTGCCTATATCACCCCCATATAGAATATCCTGACCTTCTCCACCGTAGAGGAAGTCACCTTGGTTGCCGCCATTCAGTAGGTCATTTCCGCTGTCACCCCAAAGCTTATCAACACCATCGCCTCCATAGAGTTCGTCAGAATTATTACCTCCATGCAATTCATCATTGCCTTTATTTCCAAAGAGCTTATCATTATCATTATCTCCGTAAAGAAAATCGCCTTGATTTCCACCGCTGAGATAGTCGTTGCCAGCTCCCCCATGTAACTCCGCTGATACATTAGCAGAAACAATAATTTTGTCTTTTCCGGTGTCAGCAAAAGCAACAATATTAGCAACGTTGCTGTAAGAATCTTGTTGACCAAAAGCAGTCACACTGAAGTCTGAATTGAGCGTGAATTCCTCATCAATTACATTCTTGCTTACATTGCGTTTTGCACGATCGCTCTCTGCTCCCATATTAAAACGCAACTCACGAGTAGCTGCATCATAGGTAGCAAGATTAGGCTTGAACTGTGCAGTATTTCCTGCGCCACCGCTGTTGCCAAAAGTAAAAATGTTGATCCTTGGTCCAAATTCAAATTTATACGTTTCAACTAACTTTTCAAAATCACCTGTAACAGCGCTCAGAAAAGCCTTGACTGGATTCAAAGTAATATGCTCTGCATATCCAGTTAGTCCTGCGGTAACAGCACCTGTTGCGTTAAACTTACCGTTACCGCTACTGAATTCGTTGGACAATTCAGCATAGCGTAGCTGTGAACCTTGACCGGGGAGGAAAAACTTAACATCACCACTAACATCAAATTTTACTGACGCTTTAGCAACATTCTCTATCCCGACGTTAGCAGATGCGTAAAGCTCTGAGTGAAGATTGAAGACTTCCTTGCTACGATCAAGATAAAATCCGTTTAACAAGTTATCACTAGTAATACCAAAAGAGTCGTAACCGATCGTTAGTCCAGGACTTCCAAAATTGATTTCCGCTCCAAGCTCAGCATAGATAGGAACTGGAATTGGAACCGGAATTGGAATTATCTGAGTGTAGTTAAAGTTAGCCTTCAAACCAGGAGTTGAATACTCGATCAGCTTTACATCAGATTTGCCAAGAAAAAGATTAAATGCTGTAGTTGGTGTTTCAAGAAACGGTAAACTGAAACGATTTCCAGTCAAGGATTTTATCTTAGGGATAAATTCATTTAGACCTTGCTGGTTGAGCGGGCTGGTTGAAGAAGCTGAAGGGCTTATGATGTCGCCATTTGCTGAGAGGCTAAATTCACCTAGATCAATGAAACCACTGGAAGCTGACTGAGCTGATTTTACGGCATTAGTAACGCTTGAGAAAGCATTGATAGTCTCTATCAACCCTGCATCGATAGTTTTATCATATTGCTTAGCGAGACTAAGTAAATTGATCTCAACACCAAAATCGTCTAGCCCAGGAATGTTTGTAGTTAGAACCTTGACAATGGGATCAAAAGGGCGCAATACATCAGAAACGGGTTTGAAGAAAGGTTCAATTAAATTATCGAAGAAAGAGCTAGTGTCGAGTTGGACTTTTTTGAAACCAGCAGATGTTTGAGAAGGATTAGTGAGTGACCAGTCCAAATACAGATCACCCCGAAGATCTGGTAATCCCTTTCCAAAAGCTGTACTCAACGTTTCATTAAAGTTGACCTTGAATTCGCCATTTGATTCAACAATGTACTGTCGATCAATACCAAAAATAGAGTCTAGCTGATTATCTAGGCTATCAAGAGTTTGTTTGACGAATGCATCATCAGATGTTGAAGTGAGCTTTTGCTCTGCGTCATTAATTGCTTTCTCAAAGCCAGAGAATTTAGGATTCTTTCCTAACGAAGTATCTAATTTCTTAAGCAAACCCTCAAGATTCTGTAGCCCCTGGTCAATTTGTTCTGATGCTGGCATCTTCTTTCTCCTTGACTAAATTAGTTTTTACCTTGAGTAAAGCCCTAATTAAATTGCTCAAGATTCAATCCGCACTTGAATTACCGAGCGTTCTGACAAGCTTGCACAGCAGCAGCTTCGCTGATTGCAGTTCTCACCGTTTGAAGTTGCCAACCGCCAAAACCATCTTCCCGACTCAACTGGCTACAATAGCTGCGAGTGCAAACCAGTCGTTGTTCGTACATCAGCTTTTTCATACAATCCGCGATCGCCTGTGGAGAACCGCCAATCCGCGGTTGCGGTTGGTAAATGACTGAAGGCTGTGCGGGTGGAGCGGAAGCTGGAGCTGGCGAAGCTGGGCAACCAAAGGGCGTGCAGGGAGAGGCACCAGGATTCGGACAACCAAACGGATTACAGGCTCCGGCACCGGGTTGAGAGCAGCCAAAGGCATTGCAGTTTTGGGCAACTGAAGGCTGTATTTGTGTGAATAAAGTTAGAGTGGCACCGAGGACACCGACTGTTAGCACTTTACTAATCGTTCCTGACAAAAATTCACGCTTGGGTGATCGATTCATCTTTAATCCTCATTCCGGTTTACTGAAAGCGTTCAGTAGATGCTCAACCCGTTGAAGATTTTTAGCAGCTTGCCTGCAACTGTCATCTTCGATGCTTCAATTTGCCCTACAAGGCTTGCAGAAATTATCACGATGCCTAGAGCAGCTTGTACTACAAAGGTGAGATCACTTTATCTACTAGGTCGTAAGCTTGTCAGTCGGAAAAGGTCTGGTAAAAGTCGGAGCAAAGCCAGGTTAAAAGTTTAAGAATCATCTGTCAGTGCCGCAAATTAAGGGAGAGCTGTAGTAAAAGTTGAAAAAAGCTGATAAAACGTTCGTTCCAACCAACAGGTTGGCTGTGGTCAAACACAAGCGTGTTTGACCACAAAATACAGAACGGTGCACCATATTCACTTGTAATTCACCAAGGGCAGCATCTATGACCGTTGAAGAGGCGATCGCACTGGTTGAGCAACTACTGGAGCGGGGAAAACTAACCAAAGCGCAGGAAGCTGTCTTTAGCGGTACATGGGAAGAGAAGACCTACGCTCAAATTGCTGCCAAAGCTGGTTATGACAACGGTCATATTAAAGATGTCGGAGCAGATCTCTGGCGATCGCTCACAACCGCTTTGGGAGAAAAGGTCACAAAGCAAAATCTGCACGGTGTGATCAAGCGAACCGCCAAGCTGAGACTGGCGATCGATCCATCTGTATTGCTTCAGACTTCTACCTCAGAGCAAGCTCACGTTGACTGGGGTGAAGCGATCGATGTATCCCGCTTCTACGGTCGCACCAACGAGCTGCACACCTTAAGCCAATGGTTGCTGCAGGAAGGGTATCGTCTCGTTGCTCTACTGGGCATGGGTGGGATGGGCAAGACAGCCTTGTCAGTCAGACTGACCGACAAGATTCAGGGTGAGTTTCAACTGGTCATTTGGCGATCGCTGCGGAATGCTCCCCCGCTCGATGAACTCCTCACTAATTTGCTTCAGTTCCTAGCGCGCCAACAGGTCATTGCTTTACCGTCGACCGCTGAGGGCAAAGTGGCGCTGCTGGTATCCTACCTTCAGCAAACACGCTGTTTAGTTGTATTGGACAACTTTGAAGCCGTTTTGGAGGGCGGCATTCAGTCGGGAACTTACAAAGCTGGCTATGAAGGCTATGGTCGTTTGCTCCATCAGGTGGGCGAGATCACTCACCGAAGTTGTTTCGTGCTGACCAGTCGCGAAAAGCCTAGGGAAGTCGCAACGCTAGAAGGCGTGCATTCAACGGTGCGATCGCTCATTGTCACCGGACTCACTCTAGCCGAAGGACAAGCAATTTTTCAGGATAGAGATTGCACAGGTAGGAATGAAGCGGCATGGCAGTCCATCATTAATCACTACGCAGGCAACCCGCTGGCATTGAAAATTGTCGCTTCCGCAATTCAGGAGTTGTTTGGTGGCGATGTCGATCAATTCATCCCCTACTTAAGGCAGGGACGGTTGCAGTTTGGCGATCTCGCCGATCTTCTGGATCGCCAGTATGCACGATTGACGACACCGGAACAGCACATCCTTTACTGGCTCTGTATTGGTCGAGAACCCGTTTCGTTGTCGGAGCTAGAGCACGATGTCGTTTCAGAGTCAATCAAGCGCCAGCTTCTGGATATCCTGACCTCATTAGTGAGGCGCTGTCTGGTGGAGCGGACTGAGCAGGGGTGGTCTCTCCAACCTGTCGTCATGGAATATATCAGCGAGAAGTTCATTGCCCAAATTTGTCTAGAGATCACTCAGCAGGAACTAGCCTTATTCAAAAGCCATGCCTTAATCAAAGCAACCGCAAAAGACTACGTGAGGCAGACCCAAGTTCGCCTGCTTTTGCAAGTGATCGTCAGTCAGCTGATTGATCAACTTGGCAACCAGAAAAGTTTAGAGTTTTACTTGACGCAAATTCTGGCTCAACTGCGGCAAAAACCAACGCTACCGCCTAATTATGCGGCTGGAAACTTGCTCAATTTGCTGTGCTGTTTACAAACCGATCTCACTGGCTATAACTTTGCTCAGCTAACTGTTTGGCAAGCCTATCTTCAAGATGTGAATCTACCGGAAGTGAATTTTGCCGGAGCCGATTTGAGCCGCTCTGTCTTTGCAGAATTGTTTTCTGGCGTCATTACCCTGGGGTTTAGCCCGGATGGGACACTCCTCGCGACCGCAGACTCCCGCTATGAAATTCAAGTCTGGGAAGTTGCCAGCGGTAAACATCTCATAACCCTGAGAGGGCATCAGAGCTGGATTTGGTCGCTCGTTTTTAGCCCCCGTGCACAACTTCTGGTCAGCGGCAGCGATGACTACTCCATTAAAATATGGAATCTTCGGACTGAGCAGTGTCTTCAAACTCGTAAGGGACCGCCGAATCTACTCAATGCGATTTGTTTTGCCGATTCACTACTTGGCGAAGCAGATGCTGAAAGTGTGTCAATCTTAGGTCAAGCTTCAGAAAGCTGGCATCCAGCACTCTTGGCTCAGCAGATTGAAGCGCTACAGGGACGCAATTTTCTGGTGCGCTCGCTGACTTACAGTCCTGATTCTCATTTGTTGGCTTTGAGCACTCAAGCTTCAACCATCAATCTCTGGAATATTCAGACGGGCGAGTGTTACCAGACGTTTAGCGGACACAACGCTTTTGCGCGGTTACTGAAATTCAGTCCTGATGGCACCGTCTTAGCAAGTAGCAACTACGACGAAGACCAAGCCAGCTATACGCCTGAGATTAAGCTTTGGGATGTTAAAACAGGGATCTGCCAACTGACGCTGCATGGGCATACTCGTATGGTGAATGATTTTGCCTTTAGTGCGTCTGGTCAATGGCTGGTGTCTGCTAGCAGCGATCAAACACTCAAGCTTTGGAATCTACAGACAGGCGACTGCGTTAGAACCTTCCTCGGTCACTCCAATCGAGTACTGAGTGTGGCGTTTACACCCGATGATCAGTCGTTAGCCAGCGGGGGGGACGATCGCACGATTAAGCTTTGGCACATCCGAACGGGGCAATGCGTTAAAACCTTGCAGGGATACACCAACGCGATTTACTCAATGTCGATGTCGCTTGATCGTCAGGTGCTTGCTACGTCCCATGAAGACGAGTCGGTCAAATTATGGGATGTCACGACCGGAAGCGTCTTCAGAACTTTACACGGGCATGTGAACCGCGTTTGGTGTACGGCTTTTCCCGCTCAGCGAGATCATAATGCTGGTGATGAAAATCAAGCAGTTAACAATCTGTTGGCAAGTAGTGGCGCTGACTACAGTGTGAAGCTCTGGAATTGGCAGACTGGGCACTGTCTAAGAACCTTACAAGAACACACCAACTGGGTCTGGACAGTTGTTTTTAGCCCCAATGGGCAGCTACTTGCTAGTGGAAGTTTGGACCGTACCATCAAGCTCTGGAATGTCCAAACAGGTGAGTGTGTCAGAACCTTTCAGGAACAAAACAGTGCCATTATGCCAGTCCTCTTTAGCTCTAATGGACAACACTTAATGAGCGGAGATTACGGTGGCATGGTGAGGCAATGGGATGTACGGACAGGCAGGTGCCTGAAACACTGGCAGGCGCACGAGGGGCGAATTTTTGCAATTGCTCTTCACCCTACCCAACTTCAGCTTGCCAGTGGTGGCAATGACCAGCACATTCGGTTGTGGGATCTGCAGACGGGACACTGCTTGAAAACGTTTCAAGGGCATACGGCTGCGGTTTCAGCCATCCGATTTTCCTCAGATGGACAACAACTTATAAGCGCCAGCTTTGATCAAACCATCAGAATTTGGGATCTTGCTACCGAACAATGTGTGCAAACGCTGCTGGGACATCAAAGTGTCGTTTCATCTATTGTTGACGACACAGTATTGTTCAGTAGTAGTGTTGATGAAACCATTCGCCTGTGGGACTTGAACACTGGAAACTGCCTGAAGACATTTATCACTCCACGCCCCTATGAAGGCATGAACATCACTGGGGCGATTGGACTAACCGAAGCTGAAGTCGCAACATTGAAAGCGCTGGGTGCGATCGAGGTTGCTTGAGGAGGCGCTCGATGTGAATCTACTTGTAGAGTGCTGTAGGAGCAGGAGGGGAACATTCTCCAGCAACCCACTTACACTGCTTACTGACGAGACTGTAAAATCCTCGCTCCGATGTTGATCTGCACCAAACGGTAGAGTTCGTCCGAGGGCTTGGCATCACTCGGTCCACTGCACAGCCCTACCAAATTCCTCACAATTTGAATCGGTGTCACAAGCAACCCCCACGGAAAGCCCCACCAGCCCAGCAACAGTGCAAGCAAGCTGTCTTTCACTTGCTCAAGGCGTCCACACTGACGGCAACAAATATGTGGTCTACTACTCCAAGTCGTCAGCACCAGTGCCGACCAGATGCGGTGCGAGGTATGCACATCAACCGGACCGGGACCCTGACAACGAGGGCAAGCAGCTTGATGCAGTGTTCTTACCTGCTCTCTTAAATAGTCCTCCGGAATCTGATCGATCGCCGCTAGTGAGTAACCCTTGCGTTGGCAGGTGCGATTACAGAATCTATAGCGATCAGCGCGAACGCCACCGAACAAAATCGTGGTGCCACAATAGTCACACTTTGCCATACTGCTACCTCAAAATTCAATGCTTGGAACTGATGGTTTCACCAGCTACTGCAAAACCAGGGGATGAGTTAAACTCCAGCGCCTACCTGAACGGTTACGCATGCTGAGAAATTTTCAAATTTAGAAGTTGCTGCATTCAACCTAATCTTCATATCCCTGCTTCGTCAGTCGGAAGAAGGTCGGGAAAGAGTCAGATCCACACCACATATAATTCAGCCTCTAATTACTGCGAGTGAGTTTAGACAGAGAGTGGATGATACTTCTACTCATCTCCTTATTGGCTGTAAGTCATTGTCAGTTCAGCAGAGGCACAAGTAGAATCTCAACTTATGTCCATCTGAGCAAGCACTGTCGGTTGAGCGATCGCGTTGGTCTCTTGCCCCCTGAGCAGAAGTGCAACGTGGAATGGGGCTTTCAGCCGCTCAAACCGGGTAAATTGGCCTCTGTACTACCGCTTTCTGAGTCCAAAAAGTCCAAAACCAGTCCAGAGCCACTAGTACACCCCAAAAAACGGGTTCTCTGCGACCATTTACAGCACTGTTTCAAGCGGCGATCGCGTGCCGCTCTCAATCAACCATGTTTACTCGTGATCACGCCTGATGAGAGTGCACCTTCTCGATTGTGCAACAGCAGCATGGTGAAAAAGCAGCAGAGGGCACTCATGCGAGGAGCAGCGCTAAGGTAGAAGGCGAAGACGTGAGTGTCCCTGAGCCACCTGAAGTGGCTCGGCATGGACAAACAGCACAAGACCTTGGGATGAGACATGGCAACGACAAAAATGAGAAAGACGCCTGGTTGTTAGATGACAATGAGCATGACGAGTAAAGGTCGGACGCAAATTCCGGTGTGGCAAATAGTCGCCTTGCGCGCTCAGGGCTGCTCTGATGCCAATTTGCTCAACGACTACCCACAGTTGACCCGAGACGACTTGAAAGCGGTCCACACCTACTATGCTCAGCACCCCGAAGAAATCGACGCGGCGATCGCAGCTGAGGCTGCAGAGAGCTAACACCTGTGTGCGGTGCTAGCCTCAATCCGGCACGACCTCAGCTTTGGTGACGACTGCGAAGCAGCGCTTACCTCTGACCTGATAGAACAATAGAGGCTTTGGTGAGGACGAGACAGAGAAGGCAGGCTCTAATCTCTGCTGTAAGCTGTGAGTATGCGCTCACAGCAGCCGGCTTCCTGAATACGGTCAAAAATTTCCACTTCATAACCATCGAAGCACTGGCCTTTGAACGTGCAAGGTAAGTCTAATAACAGCCTTTTGATGTCTCTTTTTGTGTAGCGAGCGCTAAGTTGCCACTCGACGCCACATGCCCACTCCCACATGGTATAAAGCATATTCAATGCGTCTAGAAACTCTAGCGTGAGCGCAAAATCATTGACCTGAACAATCGTCAGGTTATAAGCATTGTGCTTAAAGCCTTTTTCATAATTTTCTAGCCACTGCTCAGCTGAGCCAAAAAGATCGCAGTCTTGAATAATCCGACCATGATCACGTTCTACAAGGAAGCATAGAGACGTGTCACCGTCGCCAACCTCTGTCTGTGAGAGGTTTTTGTTGGGAGCCACAAAGTACCAACCATAAGGTTTCTCAATGACGGCTTGCTCCACAAAAAAGCGATTGGAGCCGATGTACTCCTCAGCAAGCTGCTTCGCGTCTTCAAAATCAAGCATGGGTGAAGCGTTGTAGAGCATACCCCCACTATTCCCTGAGCAAAGTGGAAATCCGTACACTCATGATTCATTTGGAAAAGTCGGCCTCGCTACGGCTCTGCATTTAATCCTGCAGGGTTCAGAAGAGCTCATCGTGGCCCTATTGCCGGGCCCGCAGCCCTACTGCGGTCAGTGCAGCTTCCCCTTCGACTACTTTAGGATTGTCGTTGCCGTACGCTACTGCCATCAGTCCTGAGCTAGTTCAGCGGCGGTGTCGCCCACAGGTTTCGTTTGCTGACTTGCTTAATGCAGAGTCTTGTGGATGTTCTAATGGAAGCCCAAGCCAATTGCAGACGGTGAGGCTGTAAGCAACATTTCAAGTGAAGTCAGCCAATTGCCACGAAACCTTTGATTCAGGGTCCTAACGTCTTACAGAAACCGCTTTGCAACCCTTGGAAACAGCTTGGATAAGTCCTCTTCGTCCCAAGGCTCCCCAAGCGGTTGACGCGGGAAAAAAGCTGCCAGTGCCTCTAAATCCATCTCAGGCATGGCCTCGCCAGCCAACGACTCATAGGCTTTACAGCTCGCATAGGCCAACCTTTCGCCTTGAACGGATACCGCTGAGTCAGCTTTGATTGGTTTCATCTGGCCCGTACGCTCCAGCAGGTCAACCACTGACTCTGGATCCCGCAGCGCACGCTCGAAAGCCTGCCGCCCTTGCCCAACCAACCAGCGCCGAAAGTCTTCAAAGCCATCATTACTGCACCCACCACAAAGCAAGTGCGCCACACCCCATAAGTCCCAGCGATACGCTTCAAGACGCTTGAGCAAGAAGAGATGATCGAACGCGATGATTTGCTCGGGGGTACATTCGCAGAGGCTTGCTTCTAACCGCTGGGCTTGCGATCGACAGTCTGAAGCACCTTGCTTGCTCCGCTCAATGATTTCCCAAAATTGCGCTTCTGTCATCAATGTCCTCGTCTTCGTGCTTCTCCCCACAGAGCACCGCCCAAACCAACTGCTGCGATGAAACAAGGCTTGAGGTCCAGCAACTCCATCGCTACACGGCTGAGTCAGGCGCAGACCTTTTGTCTTGGGCGACAATGAGGCGCTGCAACTCCAACACCCGCGCCCCATAAAGCTGATCAGCCATTTTAGAAGCTCTGGATTCTGCTTCACTCACTCGCCGCATCACATCCTCCCCGCCCAGTGGCGGTAGTGCTGCTACCTGCTGACGCACTTCTACCACAATGGCTTGAAGTTGTTCTATAACCGACGCAAAGGCATCCGCTGTATCGTTTGCCACGCCTTCTAACTCGTCCCATTGTTGCACTCGTTCTGATAGATCTTTGTAACGACAGAACCCCATTGCAAAGCCCAAAAGGGGATTATCAAGGTCTATCAACATCATTAATCGCTCTTGCAATTCCCGCTTCATCTGATACCGTCTCGTCTCGAAATAATAGAATTTAACCAACTCCGAGTCATGACCGAGAAGCGCTTCTGCTTGAGCGTCCCTGAAGCGATTTCGCTCAAAAATCAGGTCTCTGTATTCCCTTCTAAGCTGATCCATCCTGCCCTCTCAGTGCAGCTCTAAAATCTCATGAGTCAGGAAGCATTAGCAGCCAGCAGTAAACCGCATCCTCGATGCACTGTCGGCAACCTGCTACTGCAGTCATTAGCCATCTAACGTTGAGCCAGAAGTCCTAGACTTGGCTTCACAGGCAAACTCCCAAAGCCTTACACACAGCTTAGTCCCCGTCCCTAGGAGCTCTCCTGCTGCCATGCATCGAGTTGCTCACGCGTCACCAACCCTTTGGCGATCAGAGCATCCTCGATCAGATTGCTGGCCATCTGAGACTCCGTTCGCCGCTCTTGCCTGGTTAGAGTGGCGAAGATTTCTGCCACCTTGGGCTCAAGATAGGTCGTAACTTTGTACCGTTTAGTGGGCACGGAGTTCTGTGTCGTTAGTAATTCACCCATCATCTTACTCCTAACGTGCGTGCTAAACGCTTATGACGTGCTAAACGCTAGTCACTTGGTACGTACTATATTACACCGTCCGTACCCAATCCGCCTAAAAACTGCTGCCCGCGACATAGAGACTGGGGCAGCATTTTCTGAGCAGCATTTCTGCTGAACTTTTGCAAAAAAGGGTGCTATTAGCCAGTTGAACCGCTTCCTGCTGATTCGGGTAGCACTCCCAAACCCGGATCACCAAAAGTAGAAAAGAACCTGAACTTTGGGAGAAAGGGGCAATCACCTCCAATGCTGAAACACCAGCGACGATTGCCCCTACAAGGGCGTTAAGCGGCAGGATCGTCTCCTAGAAACTTTCGGAGTTCCTGTAACTCTTCCGCACTCAGTTGAGACAGATTGTCCTTGACCCGCGACAAGCGATCACCTTGCGCTGGCGATGGCGTCTGCTCGCTGAACCAAGGGAACAACTTCCGCATCGCTTTGTTGATGGGCCGGTTTTTCTCGGTCAGTGAGACTCGTTCATACATCTGCTGCATCGTCTTGACCGTGAAGCCCATACCATGGGCTAAAGACCCTAACTCGGCATAAGAGAGTTCCATCTGGAAGGCCCAGGTCGCCCACATGTAGCGGAAGGTATGCGGCGTAATGCGCTTACCCAGAATGCGATAGGAGTTACGAGCAAACAATTCAGACATTTGCACATCGGTCAACGGTGCTCCAGATCTAGGATTGAGGAACAAATAGCTCGATACCCACACCTCAGACTTTCCCTCTTGGATGACCACGGGGGTGTGCTCAGAAGCAAATGCCGCTCGCCCCTGACTCAACCATCTGCCGTAGCTGCCTCGGAGCTTAGCATCCCACCAAGCATAGCGCTGCCCCTCGCGGAAGTGACCCACATACCATTGCCCACATAAATACCGTTCGATGTAGTCATACAGGCAATGGCCGTCTTCAAACACAATATTGTCAATCACACCCGCCCGCTTGCCGTGATACCGGTGGGTCTTGTATTTGCACTTTTCCCTTACCCAAACGCCCTGGTCGTAAAACTGCCCATCATAGTGATAGACCTTGTAGAGATAGTTGTCTGCCAGTGACCCGTCGCGCCGTCGTTTTTCACGGCTCCAGTCCGGGGGTAAGGGCCAATATAAGCCATCAAGGGGGACGGTTTCGGGACGTTCTAGCGGACAACTGAGGGCAATACGGTAGGTGCGCGGCTCCTGTTGGCGACCTGGCGGTAGTAACCCGACATCAACAAACAGCAAGTAAAGCAGATGACTCTTGGCGATCGTGTGCCCCTTACAGAAATCCCCGGTGCTGTGGCGGGGACGGCACTCCAAGCGCAGGATCTCAATCAGCTGAGACTGAACGTATTCCAGTACTGTTTGTCCAGCCAAGGGTTCAGGCCACTTGCGGGCTTGATTCGCGACATAGCGGCGGTCCTTCTCCCAAACCTTCACCGCTTTTTGCTCTTTGTCCATGAGCTTGAGGAGCGTGCGAATGATGGGAATGACTTTGTAGTCCTCCTTCTGTTCGACTTCTGAAGCATACAAAAACTTTGCCAGCATCAGCAGAGCAGCCAGTTTGAGCAGGCGAGTGCGGGGGCTATCTGCCTTTTGCTTCGTCCGCAAGAACTCAAAGTAGCGATTGACACGGGCTTCTAACTCTCGCTGAGCCTTCTTCCAAACCGTTTTACAGTCCTTGACTGACAGCCCTTCCAAGTCATCCTGGGTGATTTTAGGAATGAGATGCTCCAAGGTTAAGTCGTGCGGGTTTAAGGCTGGGTTGTCGTGATAAAGATCCCACCCAAGCCACAAGTGTATGCCACTGTCATAGCCTGAAGCGGTTGATGCTTCCAGTTCATCAAAGCTGCGATCCAAATTATCAGGGTCAGACATGAAGAAACCAAGCGCCTCTAATTGCTGTTGCAAGGTGGGAGACATATCCTTCGCTTGAATCCGATACTTGAGTTGTTTGCCCTTTTCATCCATGAGGGAAAACTCTCTCCAATCCCCTCGCCCCTGCCGCATTTTCGGGCGACATTCATCCGGCGAGCGACGATTGAGCACCGCATTACCGGGGAACCAGGTCTCTGTCTCGATCAAGGTCAGCACGGATCGCAACCGCGCGCCGTAGGTAGAGCGAGAAGACTGGGGCGCATCGGCTAGATTAAAGCCTTTTTCCAAGGCCTCTGGAAATTGCAGCAAGACCTTGACTGGCAGAGTGGCTGCAAAAGCGTCGGCTGCAAGCTTTTCAGCCGCTGTCAACCTGGCTGCGTAATCAGCACGCTTCCAGCCCAAGCCAGGCAAAATATAGCGGTAGTACGCCGTCATCAGTTCATTGAGCAAGCGCTCGCGCTGGTCACGCTCATGCTTGTTTTTTGGAGCAGAGAGATTAACTTTCTCGACGAGAGCGGTAACAACTTCCGCCAAGTTTCTTGGACAATTCATGATTCAGATTCCTCTTAGAAAAAATAAAGATGTGGAAAGCATGTACAGGGTTAACCCAGCGATTCATTCAGCAATCAAATAAGGGCTAGAATAGGCAACAGCTAGCATTACGGGAATTAGGAAGTGAGCCTTCCTTTTATTGAAAAAACTTAGAAAAAGCATGGTTACATGACCTATCCATGTTGTTAAAGCGGTTGGTCTTATGAAGAGCTGAAAAGCTGTTAGAAAGCGGCTTTTAATGCTTTTTGGATTGCTCAAGTTAATAAAAAAACCACTCAGTTTCAATAAAGCGGCGCTATGCAATAAAAGCTGCGCTGGTGCAGATTCAGCTTTATTGAAACCGGGTAAAACTTGCTTTCGTAGCCGTTTGCTGAGGTGACTCATAGCTCTACCTCTTGTGTAAGAGGCAAAGCCTCTAAGTCAGCCACTGTTAGAAGTTTTCGTCCAATGCGCTCAACTAATTCGCTGCGCGAAAGTTGCATGGCTGCACTCAATTCGTCGAGACCTCGGACCGCCGTTGGAGTGAGCGCTACTGTCGTCGGTTGCTTGAGTTCGTCGTAGAGTTCGGGGCAGCCACGGCGTGATTTAACACCCTTAACAGCGCGTTTTCGCTGATGTGATTGGCGCGGTTTGTGAGCTTTGGAACGATTGCTTACCATGAGACCTCCCGGATAAAAAACAAAAAAAGGGAGGCCAAGCTTTATAAGCTTGGCCTCCCTACGAGGGTTAACCCAATAAATTTTAGGTGGCTGACAGACGTAGCTAATTCAGCATTAACTAGTCACATACCTGTCAGTCTAGAATAGCAATCATTTCGTCAAGTAATGACAGTCTAATTACATAGAGTGTCATGAGTTTTGATGACATTCAAACCAGATGTCTCCTTTTTTCCACTTTAGTAGAACTTATCAATGGCTGTTTACGAATATCTAATCTGCTTAATGCACGCCCAGATTGCCATCCTTCTTGATGGTTTATGGTGTCTTGATCACCGCTCAACTCTTGTCAGGTAAATCATTCTGGTGGAAAATCGATTGCTGAAGCTGCTTCTTAGAGGAGGTTCTAGGAGATGTGATACTTAATTTCTAGGAGCGGTTCCATACTCCGACTAGGGAAGGCTGAAGAGATTAGGCCGGATAAGGACGTGTCCTTGAATGCAAGCGTAATTGCCTGATGCGTCGCTGACAAAGTTGGATGTGGCTTAGTATATTTCAACTCCATTACCCACCCATGCTATCGTCATTCCATGGGTGAACCATCGTCAGGAAGCGCGCTTCTGGACACGAGACAACTTACGGCCCACTTACTGCGAAGCTCTAGAAAGACTACTCCACCATCATCATCAACATACAGAGAGATCGCTTCTTGTGGTGGAACCGGTAAGTCAACGACAAGCTTACCATTCTGTTTTAAGAGTACCAATTCGTGTCCAAGGTTGGATGTTGCTACTAGCGCTGGGACGGGATCCGCTACGGCACGAATCTCCAGCCTTACCTCAAACTCTTCACCCGCAGTTAAAACCTGTTCGGCATCTTCTTCGGAATCTGCAAGATTAAACGGTTGAGACTTAACCTGTGTCCTTAAGACCTCAATTTCCCCCTGAGCACCCTCCAATGTAGACCGAGAAGACTCTGGGAGTGTTTCAATCCACTCGCTCCTATTTTCTAGAGGGATATGCACTAATTCCTGTAATAGAGTTATTAACTGTCTTTGCTGCGATTCGGTCATTCGCCGCCTATCCAGTTGCTGAGCATACGCCGTCACCTCTGTGGCTAAATACTCAGGAATACGGATATTGACAGTCTTACTATTACTCCATTTGGATTTTCGACCCGCTCCAGTTCTGGCTCCACCCTTAGACATTCTCTGAATTTGATACAAAATCAATACAGCTATATTAGCCTGATTTCGGGGTTTCTAGTAGATTTTTTCAGAATTCTGCACCAAATTCAAAAAAAGCTGATACCCTTTTACTAGTATCGCTTTGGGGCTTGAAGACTATATACCCGCTCAATAACGTCACTTGCCACTAACTTGCGCAAGCTGCTTTGACACTTTCAATAGTACGCGAGGTTGAAGATTCTATAGGAATTTTTGAGAGCTATGCGTACATCAAAGTTCTCTCTTAAGTCATAACCTTATCGATAGAGTGGGCTAGATAAGGCAAATCTCCTTAAAACTGCGTCAAACTCCAGGATCTACGCTTAGATCTCAAATAGCCACTACAGCAAAGTTGCTGACCACAGCATCAGTCGCAGATGAACCACAAGTTTCCACGTTTGCACGTTACAGGAGGTAACTGGATGATGTAGAAACCCTCTAAAAGTCAGAACCCCTACTGCTGGACACAGAAGGGGCAAAAGACTTTATTCATTTTAGATAGGATTTGGGGACGCTAACAGGCTCAGGAAAAGCAAAAGTTAGGTCGCCTAGATTTGCTATGCCAATTTTAGTGGCAATTTGTCAAATGGTGCAACCTCTTGGACAAATTGCTCTAGTTTTTGCATGGCTTCCTATCCGCTGTTATTTCAGCCATAGGGAGTTAACTTGTGCATCGAAATTTTTATGAAGGTCGGGAGGTTTGCCCATGCAGCTAGCTCCTGACAAACGGGCTAAGCGCTCACAGCGAAGCCCTCAATTCCAATCCGTGCAGGAGGCGAACACCTTCTTCGTCATCTTCTCCCACCGCTATGACTTCTTGTGGGCTGAGCACCCCGACCCAGGCAATCACCCTGACTGGAAGACCGAAAGCAAATATCTACTGAGCGATCGTCACCTGCAGCAGGGTAATTCTCTGTATGGTGTTCGCTTCGGCAAACTCACGCGATACTTGGTGCTAGACATCGATCGCCACAGTGCCTACCATCCCTGTAACGATCCATTTGCTATTCAACGAATGCTGGCGGCACTAGAAGTGATCGGACTGGTTGCTTACGTCGCAGTCACGAGTAGTTACAGTGGCGGACTGCACCTCTACTTTCCCTTTGCACAAGAGCAGAAGTCATGGGCAATCGCGCAAGTGGTCAGCACGTTACTAGCGCAGGCTGGGTTTAAGCTCATGCCAGGGCAGCTTGAAAGCTTTCCCAACCCCAGACCCTATACTGTCGGCACACCGAGCCTCTACAACGGGCACAGAGTGCCCTTACAAGCTGGTTCCTACTTGCTTAATGAGCACTGGGAACCGATCTACAGCGACCAAGCAGCGTTCGTTGAACAGTGGCGCTGGGCCGAACGCCGGAATGACTTGGACCACAAGACCATTGAGCGTGTGTTGAAACAGACGCAACGCCAGCAATACAAAGCCGTCAAAGGCGGCGGTCAGAAATTTCTCAACGATTTGCACATGGAAATCGAACTCGGCTGGACGGGGGCTGGTCAAACTAATCGGCTGCTCGGTCGGATTGCCATGCGTGAATATATCTTTGGTCACATCCAACGTGGTAGCGCACCTTTAACGGGACCAGCGCTCGTAGACGCGATCGTTGAAGTGGCGGTGGCACTACCTGGCTATGAAGAGTGGTGTCGGCACCGGCACGAGATCCATAAGCTTGCTGGATATTGGGCACGCGACATTGAGGCGACATCCAAATACTACCCCTACGACCCCAGTAAGCGGGTGGCTCCCTTGGCACCACAGTCTGAATTGGAGCCAGTCAACAACATTGTGTCCTTCAACCAGCAGCAAGCACTAGACGCGAAACGACGCATCAAAGCCGCGATCGCCACACTCCAAGCAGCAAACAACCTTCCCACTGGTGTGACCGCTAGAGCGGATGCGATTGTTGGGATCGCCCGGTGCAGTAAACAAACCCTCAACAAGCACAAAGCGCTGTGGCACCCGGCGGAGCCTAATGAAACGACTGTACTAACCCTTGTAGAGCCAGCGACAGCGCCTTCAGAATCTACCTTACTGAAAACGCCAGAACCTTTACCAGAAGCGGATGTACACCCATTACACCCTAATAAGCTTGTGCCGCATCCTGCTGCCCCTTCCGGGCAAGCAGAAAGGCATCAAGAAGCTGGGGGGGCTGGGGGGTTTTCCACAGGTCAAACCTCAAAACTTGCTTTCTCAGCTATAGAGCCACATGATTCAGTCTTCAAGCCAAAGGTTTTAACTACAAGTCGAGCTGGTTTCTTGCCCACAGAGCAGACCATCGTAGTGGCACCTAGTGACTGTAACCAGCCACTCTCACCGTCTCAGAGCAGTAGTGCAGGGTGTTCAAGCCCTGTGATAGATGTTGCAACGAATATGATACCAGCGACCACTCAGGTTCAGACGGAGCAGCAACGCGAGCGACAGCGGCGACAGGAAGAGACGCTTGCCAAAAATCAGAAGTGGTTAAAGTCAGGTGATCCAGTTCTAGAGAAGGAAGCCCAGTTATGGTTTCAGGCTCAGGTGGAAAGACAGAACACCGACCGATCTGAGTCCTAGATTGTGTCTGGGTCTACGCCCATTGCCCGTAGCCGTTCTGCTAAGCGATCGGCTCGTTGTTGAGCCACTGTCTGACCTTCTGCACCAGTCGGAATCACCTGCCCTGACTGGTCACACCAGCGGAGCCAGAGCCGGGTAACGCTGTCCTCAAACTGACCTTCCCACAGAGTCAAGCCAAGCCCAATGGCTGCTAACCAAACCGACTGACCCACTGCGTTAAGGCCCTGAAATGGTGTCAGCTCGGTGTAGCCCTCTGCTGAGAAGCCCCAGACCCGAAGTAGTGCCCCATTCATTTCCTGTTGGCCTTGAATTTGTTGCAGTGGGTCAAACACCACGTAGTAGGGTATGTGGATTTGGGCATACAGGTCTTTCTTTGCGATCGTCTTGCCCTTCTGTTGTGATTTGCGGCTCAACGTCAACTCGTCGCCTTCCTGGTTCGAGACGATTTCAAGGCAAACGTCTGGCAGCTTCCCAATTTCCCAGGTCAGGTACGAACGGTTCTGTTTTTGCAAGAAGTCGTCGGGACGCTGGACTCCCAAACTCAACATGACATCGGGGACCACTGGATCACCCTTGAGTTTGTAGAACAGTCCCACGTTGGCGTCAGCAAAGAAAGGAGCAGGCAGCGCTTTCGCACTGTAAAGCGGCTCGACCAGTAGCCGTTGTTGTTGCGCCGATTGCAAATTGTCCACAGGGGTGTCGTCCTCAAGCACCAGGTGATCAATGTTGGGGGCGACGATTGCTTCGCTGTCTAGGAGCTGCTGCGGAGTCATAGGCAGAACTGGAAAGACTTGTCACGATCGTACTCTGAACGGCAGGCGAACGTCTTGGCAAAGTTATTTATTTGCTTTGCCATTTAACTCTCCTGCTTCTTTCGCCTTCTCGATCTCTTGTTGGATCAGTGTCTCAACTAAGTTGCTCACAGAACGATTACGGCGTTCTGCTAACTGCTCGAGGTCTTCTTTTAACTCTGGGTCAATATAGGCAAAGACTTTTGCCTTGTTTGTGGCCACAGACCCCAGTCCTTCAGTCGTTTCAACATTCATAAGGTTACACCCTTCGACATTTATAGTCTTTAAGTGGTAGCACTCTACTACTACTGTGCTAGTATACTCCCCAGAGCAGAAACCGGACTGATTGGCAGCAGTACCCGCACTGTCTACGGACTCAAATATTCGTCAGAGGACAACCTATGGAAACCAAAGCTGGTGCAGGTTTAGAGCCTGTGCAGGAATCGTGTGTGCAAAAAACAGAGGACTGCTTGGACACGTCACAGGACACTCATTGGCGCGAACTCGTACAACTAACGGACGTGCCCCGGACGTACACCTTTACTGAGTTGTCCGTTTTGCTCGAAGTCAACGAATCGACTCTTCGCAAGCGCTGGTGGGAGAAGCTGGAAGCGGCCTACCAACACTGCCCTGAAGTCCTCAGAGTCGAAGTGCGCACCACAAAAGCAGGTAGTCCAGTGTTTGCGTTTACTGAGTTCGGGCTACAAGCTTTTCGAGAGTTCAAAGCAGCAAACGAAGAAGGGTGTGGTGATCGCTATCTTCAAGCCGTGTCGTTGCAATATCCGCCTTCGATAGACCCAGTGCCCGCACCTGGCAGCAATCCACCTGTGACTGTTGAGGTCGGCAATCACCAGATTGTCCTGTCCCAGCCAGAGCTACCCCAGACCTATAGCCTGGAGTCGCTCCGGCAAAGCGAAGTCATTGCCTTTGATGACCCGTTAGCGATCGCCGCCCAATTCTTGCAAACGGCCGATGCACTGACCGCAGAGATGCAGCGCGATATCCGAGTGCGAGAACAGAAGTTACAGCAGACGCAGCAGGCGAAGACCGCGATCGCCGAGAAAGCCACCGAATTCAAGCTAGAAGCGCGTCTCTACCGCGAACGAACCGAGATGCTAGCCACAGCACAAAGCCAGGAGACGCAAAGTCTACAGCAGTCTCTCACCACACTGCAAAACCTGGGAAAGCCTCCAGCGGACGCCTGATACGCCTGCTGCTATCAATCATGCTCCTGGTGCTCGCCTGGGCGCTCTTAAGAGCTGACACACCGACGACTGACCCCAGCCCCTCAACAACAGAAGCCAGCGTTCACCGTCCAAAGTAAACCGCTGGCTCTGGACTCCCAACCTTCCAATCAGGAGTGACTTCGATTATGCCAAAACCCGTACCCGGTGAAGGACAGTACTTCACCCTCAATCCGGTGCCACCGCCCCAGCCGCCAAGCTCTAAAAGTTGGGGCTTGCCGATCGCGTTGGGCTTGCTGGCTATTCCACTACTCATGTTTGGCTTCGGCTTCTCGCAACAGCAGCAGCCAGCCACAACTGCCGCTACACCTTCTGTCTCGCCGCTGCCGACCCCGTCACTAGCATCCCAGCAGGATGCTATCACACAACAGCCAGAAACCTTTGCAAAACCGCCTTTAGAGCCTTTACCGCTGGTAACAGCGACACCCGTTGCAGCGTCGCCTAGCGATCCGGCTACCTTCCCGATCGCCCACATCCAGAGCCCTGGCGTGGCCGCCAACTTCCGCGCCGCGCCCAGTCTGCAGAGTCCAGTCTTAGGTGTGCTGATGCACGGTGACTTGGTGGAACTGTCGCCCGATCGCCGCGTCCAGCAAGACGGCGTGGTGTGGGTGCCTGTGCGGTGGCGCGGTCAGTCAGGCTGGCTTGCCAACATCTTTATCGACACCAGGAGGAGCGATGCCACACGACTCTAAAGCCTTGCCACTGGCGACTCAAACCGCACCCGCGAAGCTGGCAGTCTGGGCGGACCAGTCAGGAACTCCCTATCTGGTGCAACAGCAACCAGACGGTAGTACCACCTTTACCCCTCTGGAAACGGCGCTGGCTCAGGCGAAAACACCCATACCGACTGAGCGTGTGACCACCGATCGTGATCCGCTCAACACTGTGTTGCTTGCCCTTGTAGCCGTGCTGGGACTTGTCTTGGGTGGTTACTTGCTGGGCTTTTTTGCAGGTGCCGCTGGTCAGCGCATGGTGATCGTGCCTCGTTCACCCCTCTGCGACACCCACCGCAGCAGCTTCCTGTTCTGGTCTTCTGAAACTAAGGAGTGCAACTAATGTCAGTACCAAGAGCCAAAGGCTACAGCGGTAGCCCCAAGGGTATCCAGTCCCACATCCTGCCCCATGCAGGTGCACTGACCGAACGTGCCACCCGCTACTTCGGCATCGACCTGGCGCGTCTACCACAAATGAGCGACCACGAACTCGCCCTCTTTGCCGATCGCGCCAACGCCATGACCCGACTGAAGGAGATTCTGCCGATCCTGGAAAAGCATTTCACCACGCTGATTGAAGGGCAAGTGGAGTATGAGCAGTTTGTCCAGCGCGTGTTGAAGCAAGTCGAGAAAGGCTCCAAGCAGATCGATAAGAGTCTTCTGGATGCCTGGCTGTTGAGCAAAGGCTACGACAGGCATTTGCAACTGATGCATCAGAAAGCCGGACACGGGATCCAGAAGCTTGAAGCGGAATACCGCTCCGAGTATGACCTGAATCGTCTGGACTTCCAGAGCGCCATCAAGCTGATCCATCTACGACATCAGAACCGTGCCAAAGCGATCGGTGAGAAAGTCCCTCAGGCACAGCGACAGCTGCAAGTGCAGGAAGCGTTGCGGTGGCAGGCTGCCACCCGTAAAGAACTGCTGACTTATGGCACCGCTGGCAAGCCTGGGAAAGGCTTCTGGCACGGTGTCAAAGACTTCTTTCGAGTGTGAGGTAAGCCATGTTTGACCACTATGATTCACCCCTGATGCTCCCACCGTCCGACGGCTACTATGAGCCAGAGGACGCACCCGAACCGGATCACATTGATTACGCCCTGGAAGGCATCAGCCGCTTCATGGGACTGTTCGCCCTGGGCATTACCGTCACCTTGATCGCCCGCTGGCTGACAGCGCTCTTGCCGTTCTACTGGATCGGGGCGATCGCCTGCCTACTGGCTCTGATTCTCCCGGCTTACCTGTCGCGCAGTGCCCGACTGTTAGCGATTGCGATCGCTCTTGCCGTGGCCATCTTCACGGGCTGGTTTGACCAGCTTGCCCACACCAGCCAACAGGTGCAACAGCAAGTGCAGCAACAGGTAAAGGAGGTTTTGCGGTGAAAGACCCCTATCTGCCTCAGATCCTGGGGCTGCTGGCGGCGGGCATGACCAGCACGGCGCTTGCGGTCAGTGGCTACTTGCATCAGCCGGAAACGTTTCGGTTTCTGGGCACGCAGCTCACCTACCAGGCGGCTTATCGTAAAATTCCGCTATCGCTGATGGGGACTGGGCTGTGTGCGTCCGCCTGGCTGCTCACCCAAACGCGACGCGATTATCGTCGCCAGTACGAAGAGTGGGAACGCCAAACGCTACTGAAACAAGGGCAACTGCAGGCGATCGCCCATCACGCTGAGTTAGAAGGCTATCAGCAGGTGGCTCAGTTACAAGCCGCCGAACGGCTTTACCCCCAGATGGCACCGTATCTGTCAGATGTCCAAGAGGCCGACTATCAGGACGTGTCAGCACCACAACCGCAGGCTACCTCGCAGCCACAGTCAGAAACGGCTGCACCTGGGCAACCAGCCATGCCTGTAACACCCGCGTCTGCTCCAACGGCTGACACCACCGCCTACCTGCAAAACTTCCTGGAATATCCTGGGCTGTTATTCGGCGGCATGGGTGCCGGGAAGAGTTGGACCGCTCGTTACCTGGTCATGGAAAAGGTGCGCGCGGGGCATCAGGTGATTTTGCTCGATCCGCACGCGGCCAACCACGAGTGGAAGGGCATTCGGCATATCGGTGCCGGGATGGACTACCGCGCGATCGCTGAGTTCCTGCAGTGGTATCTCGACGAAATCGAGCGTCGCTACCAGGAATTTAACCGCTCTGGGTTGACCGAGGAAGACTGGCAGCAGTCGTTACGGCAGCAGCAGCGCATTACCAGTGTGGTGTCGGAAGAGATGACCAACTGGGCTGATCGCCTGCCCGGTGACATCGGCAGCAAGTTCTTCAAGTCCGCGATGAGTGATAGTCGCAAAGTGCTGATGCCACCGTTGTTTGTCGCGCACGATCGGACGTTGTCAGCGCTAGGGGATGCGAAAGGCATTGCCCGGTTGCGTGACGCGGCCCTGCTGGAATTGGAGTTGATTCCCACCATCCACCCCACGACACGCAAGCCGATCTCCAGTGGCAAGGGCAAGTTAAAGCTGCCGGGACACGCTGAATGGTTGGCAGTGGAGTTGCCCCAGATTGAGCGCAAAATTACCGACTTTACCCTCTGGTCATCACCGCAAAGTCAGACCTTTCAGCCACTCACACCGCCACAAGCGCCACCACTCGATTTCCGCACTCAGGTAAACAGCTGGTTGCAGGACTGCTGGCAGGCAGACGCATCACAGCTGGAACCCAAGGAAACGCCCAGTCAAGTAGAGGCAATGCCCGCTGGCAATCTCAAAAGTCTCGCCTTGTATCTCCGCAAGAAAGGGTCGATCGCAGTGCGGGACGTGCGGCAAAACTGGGGTCGCAATCAGGGCTTAAACGGTGAGCAGGTGCAGGCGTTACTGCTGGAATTGATAGCGTTGCACCTGATCGAAACCTTCTCACCTCTCAACTCTAAGGCGGAATGGGTGCGCTGGTCTGAAACCTAGACACAGCAGAGTTTACATCCAGTGATGTGTGATGTCACAGCCGTCACACATCACCCCAGACAGCAGCGCTCACATCGCTGACACATCACCGCTTTGCGCGGCTACACATCACTGTTTAAGGAAGCCTATGTTCACTAACACTAACCCTGCCATCATCCAGATCCGACGCGATTTAAGAGGCAAATTACCCGATGAGTGGCTCGAAGAAGTCATCGCCATTTTGGAGTATCAATTGACGTATCAAACGCTGGACGAGCTGGCTACGAATGACCTCCTGAAGCTCAAACTGGGAGTAAGCTTGAGTCCAGCGCTAAAGCAGGTGTTGTCGCAGGCGATCGCGCCTGACATCCAGGCAGTGGATGTGTCGATCTCACCGCCTCTAACCTTGCGGTTGCCTTGGCAATGAGTCTCGAGTGGTGAGAATCAATCATCTCGCATGCATACTGCTTTCAAGTTGCCTTGGCTGAACGCTTGCCATGTTTGTTAGACATGGCAGAATAGCAGTGGTTATTCTGCTGCCATAACTTAGTGTGTGAGGCAAGGAAACGGTGAGAACGGCTCAGGTTTTGTCAGTTATGCTCCTGTTGACGTTGGGCACCCTCCCCAATCTTGCGGCAGCTCAAAGTCTTGAACAGCTAGTGCAGCAGGGGCGCACGGCAGAAGCGGAGAAACAGTATAGCCAGGCGGAAGCGGTGTGGCGGCGTGTGCTTCAACAAGACCCGAAGAATATCACTGCTTACAATGGCCTGGGGAAGGCGCTGCGTGCGCAGCAAAAGTTGGATGAGGCCGTTGTGGCTTACCGGAAAGTCATTGACCTTAATCCCAATGATGCGACTGCCTATCGTACGTTATGTGACGTACTGGACGATCAGCTCAAACCTGATGCAGCTGTTGTAGCTTGCCGCAAGGCGGTGCAACTCAACCCCAAGGACGCTGAAAATCAGCTTCTTCTAGGTTATGTACTGAAGAAGCAAAAACAACTAGATGAGGCGATTGTCGCGTTTCGCAGAGCGATTGCCCTCAACCCCCAATATGCGCTTGCCTACTACAATCTGGGGAATGCGCTACGTGAACAGAAGAAGCTGGACGAAGCGGTTGCCGCCTACCGTCAGGCCATCACGCTCAACCCCAAGGATGCCGATGCCTACAACAGTTTGGGGAATGCGCTGCATGACCAGAAGAAGCTAGGGGAGGCGATTGCCGCCTACCGTCAGGCTATCAAGCTCAACCCACAGTACGCTGGTGCCTACAACAATCTGGGGAATGCGCTGAGTGACCAGAAGAAGCTAGGGGAGGCGATTGCCGCTTACCGCCAAGCATTGAGCTTCCCTGATCAACAAGGTACCTTAAGTACCGCCCATACACTCGCACACAATGGACTGGGGTGGGTCTTCCAGCAGCAAGGGCAGTTGACCGCCGCCATCCGGGAATACCAGCTGGCACGCCAAGCAGACCCCAGTTACACCTATGCGCAGTCCAATCTGCTGGAAGCGCAACGACTTCTGGCACTCAAGCCAGTGCCGCAGCGGATTGCGTTGGCTGAAACGCGCTACTTAACCAGTGACACCGTGACACCGCTGAAACGGTCCGTCGTCAAAATCATTGCGCGCTTCCCTAACAGTGCCAAAGGCTTCAGTTATGGGACCGGCTTCGTCGTCAAACGCGAGGGGAATAAAGCCTGGATTGTGACCAATCGGCATGTGGTGTTTGAACCCGATACCCAGCAACGAGGCGAGAATCTGCAAGTGGAACTGTACTATGGCAACCCACCGGACGGGATTCCAGTGGCCCGCTTGGAAAAGGCGCAGGTCCGATTGCTGCAGATGACACCGCCAAATGATCCACTGGATCTGGCTGTGCTGGAAGTGACGGACTTGCCTGCAGACATTCAACCCCTATCCGTGCGACAACAGGTGCTGGGAGACCGCTTGAATGTGCGGATTATTGGTCATTCGGGGCTCCAAACCTGGCAGGTAGATGAAACAGAAAGTCTGGGCTTTGTGAATTCACAGGCTAAAGACCGCTTGTTGCTCCGTATTGACCTGAGACAAGGGGCCTCGGGCAGCCCGATTTTGGATGCTCAGAACCAGGTTATCGGTGTGTTATTTAGTGGCGGCATTACCCTGGAAACAACTGGTCTTGGTGCGGCTTACCCGATTGATGTTGTGATGACTAAACTGGCAGCCTGGGGAGTCAAATTACCATGAACTTGAGCGGGCTTGTGTCATGAGCTTAGAGTCCATAAGGCAAAAAGAACGAAGGATTGAGTCGTGCTCTTAAAGCCATTAGCACCGATGACGCGCTCATTCATAAGCACGACTGACCACTTAATCGCCCTTTCCTTCTCTAAACTTGCTCAAACTGTCACAATTCCCAAAACCTTTACACAGCAGCCTTTTTCACCTTTCTCATTCCTATGCCCTTCTGCTGCTCTTTGCAACAGTGCAGCGGGCTAAACAACGCTAAAACAGCTTCTGCTCAGACGTTTGTAATTTTATACCAAGACCTCTGGACTGAGTTTGGACTGGGCGAATTCCGAGAATCTGCTGAAGTCTCTTTCGGGCTGTGCTTTTGAAGACTCTTGCTTGCTAACCCGGTTTTCCGTTCCACTGAGCCTCAACCCCCGGATTGAACAAGACATGGGTGCTACAAGCAGAGGCGATCGCTGCGCCCATTTTGTCTCCATAAATGTCATAGAGTTGATCTAAACTTTGAATGCCCAAGATAAAGCAGGCTTTGGAACGGTATTCATTAATCCATTGGGGAAGGCGGTCGAGTTTAATCGAGGGCAACTCATCCAAAGAGATAATCAGCGAATCTTTGCGGGGTGTGCTGAGATTGCCCACAATCATCAGGTGAGTCGCAGCAGCCAGTAGCGAACCGACCACACTGCGGCGCTCATCATCCAACTTGAACACTACAATCTCTCTTCCTTCCATCCGAGTTGGAATCGTGGATCTGCCAACAAAGGCTCGTAGCAGGTCTGCCTGAATGAACTATGAGAAGGTGCCTGCGGCAGTCGTTAGGATACCAGAATTGCCTTTTCAGCGTCCTTTGCACTGAGGAACTGCACAAAAATTGAACAACAGATTTGAAACACTACCGTATGTTTTACATTCCGGATTTTAAGCCTGTAGGAATGCCGTCGACTCCGGTCACAACCCTGGCCCAACCAGCATCAGGTCCCATATCGACAAAGCACGTTTTCATCCAGTTAATGGTAAGGTATTCGTTAGCTCCAGATCCGTCACCAATAGTAATCCACTCGTCAGAAGTACCGGCACGACTACCAAAAGGGTTATGGCAAACATACCCTTTTGGGTCACGACCTATAATGATGATGAAGTGTCCGTCAATTTTATATTTGGTTCCCACTTGCATTGGGATGCCGTTGTACAAAGAATTGTCTAACTCGTCTAGGCTAATGGTTGTAGAGAAATAGCTCTCAATCCCGATTGATCTTAACGCTCTAGTGATTGCACCAGAATCAGTCGTGTCGCCTCCAGTTTTTCTTAATACATCCTGCATTCCATTTGCAAAATCGCTATATTCTCCCCAGAGACTTGGCTTGAGATACTTTGCCAACATCGCCGCTGAGGTTAAATTACACTGCCGCGAACCCGCTCCTTGACCCTTTGAGCCGCTGTTGTCGTTCTGGTCGTTAAACGGCACATCGAGTTTGAATTCTTTGCTAGTAGGCTTCGGCTTTTGTGGGTATTTTAGGATTTCCTTAACCGCTTCGACATGTAAAGCTGGTGATGGGACTCCTAATTTACGCAGACCTTGCTGCCAAAAATCACATTCTCTACGGCGTCTCCTCCTCAAGCCTTCTGTTACATTAGAGCCAGGATTGACATACAGCATGAGTGCGTTGGGTACATCATGCCATCGCCTCTCTTTTAGGCAAGTTGTAATTGTATGAAAGTCAGTTTCATCACCGTAAAAATGTGCACCTAGGTTATAGGCAAAACTGCATAGGGCGGAGCGCATATCATCATGCATCTCATCCCAGTAAGGGATTGCTTTTTTGATGATATTCCAATAGTTCTTCTTAAGATCAGTATTCAAGTATTCATCAGCTTGCGCTTGCGTAATGCGCTCACCTCTTCTAACTTTTCTTCCATCAGGATATATTGTAGTGCCCCAACCAATTGTCCAGGGCTCGTTGCCGCTTTTTGGATCTGGATAAGCGGATAGCTCACAACCTTCAAATTCTTGAATGAGCTTAACTGCTTGCGGTGGTATTATAGTTTGAGCTTGAGGAGAAAGATTAGGATCTCTTGGTTTAAGGGTTCCTGTGATTGTTGAGGGAATGCTAGAAACCCCTGGCAACTGGTTAATGGAAGCCCGCCCTGAGCCATTTTTCACGGCAGGAGACAAGCCTACTGATGGGGCAACGTTAGATGGATCGGCAATGGGATCAGTTGGAGTGCGTGAAGCTGGTTGAACAACTCCTAGGTCCGAGCCATTCAAAGACACTGTCCCATTTGGTTGATCTGGTTGTGGAAGGATGGGAATCAGCAGAGGCGGTATAGCTGGCGGTGGTGAAGCGCTTGGAGGTTCAGGCAGATCGGAAGAAAGACTAGCAATAGTGTCGTCTTTATTGCGACTACCGGCTGACGAACCAAAATAGTAACCGAGTACAGTACTAAACCCTGCTGTCAGAGCACCAATCAGTATGTTGATAAGGCTCTGCTGAGTCTGGTAGCTCGCGTAGTTCGCGTCGTCTTTGCCAATCAGCTTGGGAGGGTGAAATATCAGCGCGCTAAGTAACACTGTGAAAGCTAAAATGACGAACGTACCAAGGACAGAAGGGTACCAATCCTTCTTGCCCGTCGCTTTGGTAATTTCTACCTCGCGGGATCGAGCACTGGCTCTGTCGGCATATTCGGCTTGATCCATCTGCAGCCTGACGCTGGCAAGGTATTGGTGATAATTAACCTCCAACTCCCTGAGTTTTAAGGCTGCATCCGGATTTGCCTGGATTTCCTTGGTGATGTCTTGCGGCGATGAATTATTCGGAAGGTTCAAGGCATGGAGGATCAAGCTTATTGGCGCAGCGGCAAGTGTAGCAGGTCCACCTATAACTGATCCTAGTAGTGGAGCACCAATTCTTACCAGATCGTCTAATAATGCCATTTCCACCTCAAAATACACGCTACGCTTGCTAGATAGTTCACTTCAACCTTGGCCACGAACTGTTGGTAAAATTCTCGTATCAAGAAATCTACACTTTAGAACGATCATTTTCTTAGCTCTTGCTATCATTTTTCAATGAGTGAAGCAGCTCAAGCAGTAAATGTCCTAGCTTCCCATCAAGTAAGGATTGAATAAGTAACAGACTACTCGTAGAAAGCATCAGCTTGCTGATATCCTCTCCATTGCCGTTTTGAAAAGTATAGATATTGGAGTCTCCCAAAACTCCGGCTTTGGGGGCTAATGCTTGGGCAATTTCAACGAATTTGGGTAATTCAGGGAGCATTTCTTGGATCAAATGTACTATTCGATCAGCATCTGTAGCTGGGATCAGATTGTGGCGAGTACCATCTGCTTTGGCTAAGCGTTCGATAATTTTGGCTTCATTCTCGACGGCATCAGCAGCTATTTCCGTTTTTAACTTTTCACGGTTGGATTTGGCTTGTTCAATCTCTGTCGTAAGCTCTTCTGCTTTTTTGGCACGATCAATTTCATGATCTAGTCTTTTTTGTTCTGCCTGAATAATCGAGATTGCAACTTCAATTTCTTCGATTTCTAGTGCTTTATGGACTTTACTTCTCAAGGACTCTACCGTTTCTTTAATCCGCAGCTCGGTAGTTTCAATAAATTCTCTAGTACTGAATTTAGAAGTTTCGATCTCATCTTGCAATTTCTTTTGTTGTTTATCTTTATGTAGTTCAATATTTAGCTCATGATCAATCTTCCCTTTTTCAAATTCTTCAAGTTTTTTTAGCCTGCCAAGATGTTTCAGTTGGCGGTTGACCTCTATTTCTTCTATAGAACTACTTATCTCCCACTCTTTTTCTCGTATATCACGACCGATACCTAACTTATATTCCTGCATTTGTTTTTCTGCATCTAATTCACGCTTGTGTATTTTCTCTTCTGTATCTAGTTCTTTTTTGCGAGTCTCAAGAATTGCATTTTGTATGACATCTGTTCGATGCTGAATTGCTTGAGCATCAAAGTAGTTAGTGGCTGTATAGTCAGAGGTTTCATCAATCTCACCGATAACAAGACCTGTAATCTTCAAGCCTAGATTCGACAAATCTTCTTTTAGTAGCTCTTTAGCTTGAGCACCAATATTTATTGCTGAAGTTTCCCCTGATGGATTTCCTTCATTATCTTGTTGAGAACGGTTAGCTTGAAGAATAATAGTTCCTCGGCTTTTTTGGAGTTCATCTAGTGTATTTATTTTACTAGTCAATCCCCGAATCACAGACTCCGCACGTTTTCTTACTGCTTTATCAACTGCTACTGCTGAAATGCGATTTCCTTCATACAAAAAATTCATAGCTTTTTGTACATCTTCAATACAGACATAAACAGTTGCTTGCACAGTAGCTCGCAGATTATCCAGAGTACGAATATTAGAGACTTCTATGTTAATAGCAAATTCTTGGGCTGGTTCTACTGAATACAATTCATTAAAAGCTTTCATGACCCGGTTTTTTGCTTTTGTGAACTGGATGTTTTTAGGCAAGAGTTTAACCACACACAAAGTGACCGCTACAGTGACCACCGCAGTCAATGCAACTGGCCATAATGGGAAATTTGTGGGAATTTTCTGTGGGGACGATACAGAAGGAGTGGCACTAGACTGAGCTACGATAAAAGGCACTGATTGATTAGTTTTCGTTATCATTGCTCTTTAGGCTGTATAACTTTATCGGATAATAAAGGAGAAAACGGCTGAAATCCTGCGCTTTATAGGCTTCGTTAAAGGCGCGGTCCCGGGGGGTGAGTAGCACCAGAATAGAAAACAACGTTAAGGCTGAAACAGCTATTGAGAAGGCATTTCAAAAAGCAATTTTCAGTCTCACTGAGACGTACCAATTAGCCCTTAGGCTAATTGGTACAGAAATCTGGAACGAGATAGCAGGGGTTTCAAGCTCTTGTTTTTCAGCAGGTTCAACTGGTACATCTCTTAACGTGACTTTCTGGTCGGATGATACTCAAACCCCGTCCCTATAGAAAGTACTTTTCAAGGATTATATTTCTTAGGGATTATATTTTAAGCATCAATATAACTCCTTGCACAGGAATTATATTGATTCTCTCTAACAATTGTTTACAAAATGGCAACTTGCTAATAGTCAGTATCGAATCTCTGAAATGATGCTCTGGACACTGAGAACGTTGAGTTTTTTGATCTGGGTCAGATCAGCTCCTACCATTTGGTGGAGAGCAGATCGGGGTAAAATGAGGAGCGAATACCGTTGGCGAAGTGTGACACGAAGTCACGGTGAGTAAGTGAGGAGCCCACTCCTCTAGAGTTGTGCCTAACTCTATCCCCACCCAAAGTAGCGTTGCTGATAACAGCAGGGTTTCAGAGCTAACGGGGAATGCCTGAGGATACATCTAGCCGAACGAAGCATCCGGGATAGGGGGAGACCGGACGAGGTAACGCAAGTGAACTCTTATCGAAGCCCCGTTACGGTAGCTCAGTGAAATGGCTGAGACACTGAATTCAAAAGGCATTGAGATGCAGTCGAGTAGGACATCACTGCCCTACCCTCATACTGGCTCAAACAGAAGCAGCCAGAGCATTCTTTACAGTTGTATGATGCCAAATCTTTCCTCTTTTAGTGGGAATATTTTGGACGTTCAACCAAGCCGCGATCGCGCTGAAAGACTTGCCGGAGCGACGATGTTTTTTCATCAGGGCAATGACTGCTGTCTCAGCAGCGTCAACCACTAGGGCTTTGGCGACGGCCCTTTGACCGAGCTTAGGCGCACCATAGGCATAGCCGCCCTGTTCTGCCTTCGCCTTCCGCCCCCCTTGGGTACGCTCGTTGATGACATCACGTTCCAGTGTGGCGACGGCTGCCATGACAGTGAGGATCATGCGGCCGGTGGGGGTGGAAGTATCAACCTGCAGGTCAAGCAGTACCAGCGCTTTGTTATGGGGTTGTAAGGTGTCCTCGACGAGTGCCAGCACATCACGGGTATTCCGGGCAATACGATCGAGCTTCAAAGCAATAATCCCGTCTGCCTGAGTCCTGACCAGTTCCAGAGCCACTTGGAACTGAGGACGATGTTCCGCGTTTTTGCCGCTGCCGACTTCCTGAAAGACTTGGACGAGTTCGTGACCAAAGGCTTCACAATAGGCGGCAATCCGTCGCCGTTGTTCCGACAGCGAGGTGTTATCGGCTTGCGATTCACTGCTGACACGAATATAACCAACTAATTTCATGTTCAAAGCCTATCTGTGATGGCTTCTTAAGCTTAACGCGCCGATAGATTATTACAATAATCTATCGGCGCGTTAAGCTTGAATCATTATCCAGAAGGATTTAGAGGCAGTTTTAGGAGGTGTTATACCGTACAATCGCTGTATGAGGGGGTTCTTTGCATGTGCGCCGAGCAAAGAACCCCAAGATGTTGTCCGCCAAGAAGACCAAGCTCCTTTGTGCGATGGTCATGCTCTCACTAATTTCGCTATTGTGCGTACGATGGTGCTCAATCTCTTGCGGCAGCATGGCTTTGACTCTATCACTCAGGGATTGCGCTGCATGGTTCAAGACATCCCCGACCTATTTTTCTATTTAGGGGTTGCGTTTAACTCAACCCCTAAGTGAGCACTTGTGCTGCTCAGGTTTACTTATGAGTCAGCAATTGAACATCTAAATGTCTGGACATTCAAGCATCTAGTTTCTTGATTGAGGGCACGTGGGACCTCTTACTCCTTACCTTGAACGACCTGGACGACTTAACCCACTACTTTAAGAGTCTAGACATCTGAACATCTGGACATTTAAGTTAGGACTAAGTGAGCCCGCTTATTTCTAACTACGCTTCTGATATCCGATAAGAGAGGCAGGAAAAGGCGTTCTGTAGGCATGGAAAACGTTCAGACATCTGAACATTCAAACATTCAAGTTTCTAAACATTCAGACATCCAGATGCTTAAGCTTCTAAATGCTTTAGGCGGTAAACTACCGTCAAGCCTCATGAAACTGACCAATGATTATCACGATCGCATCCTTTAAGGGTGGTGTGGGCAAAAGTACAACTGCTTTGCACCTAGCAGCGTTTTGCCAAATGAGAGCACCCACACTGCTGGTTGACGGCGACTTAAACCGTTCTGCCTTGCAATGGGCAAGCGCTGGGAACCTGCCTTTTAAGGTGGTTGACGAGAAGGCTGCCGTTAAGTTTGCCCGCAATTACGAGCATATTGTGGTTGATACCCCTGCTAGACCTGCACCGGACGATCTGAAAACACTGGCATCGGGGACGGATTTGCTAATTCTCCCTACATCCCCTGACGCGCTGGCAATGGGGGCAATGCTGCAAATGGTCGACGCACTGCAAGGTTTGGACGCTGACTATCGCATCTTGCTGACTCTAATTCCGCCAGCGCCCAGCAAGGTGGGGGAGGAAGCGCGATCATCGCTGGAGAGTGCAGGATTGCCCCTCTTCAAAACAGGTATTCGACGGTTGGCAGTCTTTCAGAAGGCGGCACTTGAAGGGGTGCCTGTGAATGAGGTGAAAGGCGATTCCTATGCTGGTATTGCATGGCGATGCTACCTCGAAGTGGGTAGGGAGATTATGCCATGAGCACCAAGAAAGAAGGGAGCCGCTTTGACAACCTTTTTGGCGCTGTCCGGTCCGGGCAGGCAGCAGAAACATCTGAACGTTCAGACACTCAAACATCTAATACAACTGAACATCTGGACATCCAGACATCTAAGAGCAAAGACCCTAACTATCAGCGGACGACGATTTACCTGCCGAAAGCTATGCATCGACGCCTAAAAGCAGCGGCAGCAACTGAAGGGAAGGAAATGAGCGCGATCATGGAAGAACTGCTAGAGCTGTGGTTAGACTCAAGGCTAGATACTTAAACATCTAGACATCTGGAAGCTTAGATGTTTAGATGTTTGCGTCATGCTTCCACTGCTTCTGAAGTAGAGGCTGTGTCTTACGTGCCAATGCCTACTCAAAGCTCTCGAAGATTAGCCCAAACAATACCAGTCATGAACTCCTTCCAGAGAAAGTCCTCAGAGGAAGCCTGAGAATACACCTGCTATTGATGGCGTAGGAAACTTCATTCAGAACTTAGTTCTGCTGCGATTGCTGTTGCCGGGTAATGCGCGCGATCGTTTCGACCTCCACGCCCAACTCCTCAGCAATTTGTTCGGCACTCAAACCAAGCCTCAAAAAGCTAGGAACCGCACGGGCAAGAACTTCTTCAACGCCCTCTTCCTTGACCTCTTGATAGAACCGGGTCTGCTTCAGTTCGTCTAATCCCAGCATTTGCCTGATTGCCTCCCGCTCAAGGGTTGGAAACTTATACACCAGTGTCGCTAACACCAATTCTACGACGCGCTCACGCTCTGCGCCATCCGTAACCTCATCCCTGGCTCGCTCAACCAGTTGTCTTGCACGCTCTGGAGCCACAGCATCATCCAAACCAATGAGTTGCAGTACACGCAGCTCCAACGATTGCTCAGTCAGGTTAGCTGGTAACTGATCTAAGTAGACGCGCTGGAAGCGAGCACTACTGGCATAGTCTTGAAAGTGAAGGGGTAACTGTGGGTCAAGGTTACGCTGGGTAAAGATCAGAATACCTAGCCAGTCTTGCACCGGTTGGTAATCACGCAAGTACAGAAAGATTTCAGCAAAGAAGCTGTGATAGAGAATCTTTTTCTGATCACGATAGCCCTGCACCTCCACAAAGACGAGGGGCAAGTCCACGGCATCCGGTGAGGGGGTGAGCACGCCATCAATCCGGAAGGCCAGCTGCTTCACCTCCTGAGAGCCAAACGCATAAGTGCCTGCAGGGGGAGTGGTCTCGCCAAGGAGTTGAAATACTAAGTCAGGGCGATCCTTAAATAAACGGTAGAACAACGTATCCGTCTTCACAAGTGGTTCCGGTCTTGGCACAGCAGTCTGATTGTAAGCGGTGCGTGACCAAGCGCGCTGGAGCCGTCGCCATCGGAGCGTGATCGCTCAACACAGGTTACAGCAGAAGACACAACTAGAGAAAAAGACATTTTCAGCCACTCTGTTTCACGTCACCGCTGAAGCACTCTCTACTACGGGTCTGATGTGAAACAGCGATCGCACACAGCCAAGCGACTCTAGCAACGTTCAGACATTGGCAAGCGAGCGACGCGATAGTACAGTTGTGAGAACCAGTAGAGAGTCGGCAGATGAGTGAGTTTGAGCGTGACTGGACACACACAGAGCGGGAGCAACATGCCCGACTGCTCTATCAGTTAAAACGGGAGATTGTCGCCAAACGGCAGGCAGAGCAAGCGCAGACAAGACTACAGCGCACGGCTCAGCCACCCCAAAGAACACTCATAGCCTCCTTGCCGTCAGTGGCCACACCAACGGAAACGGCCCGCCCCTCCAGCTTGGTCCCAAAGTTGGAGACGGCTACCAACTTGAGCCGTGGGCAGGCAGCACCAGGGCGTACTTCAACGCTGGACTAAAATCGGCCTAACTACGTTGTAGTACAACGGCTGAAACGCCCATTCCTTCGTAGCGGTCGATCGCCACAACGCCGATTCTATGGTGGCACTTCTGCGGTGTTATGCAACTAATCAAGCCTTTAAGGCGATTAGCAAAGCCTACGAATCAAGCCTTTCACTAGCAAGGCTGATAGTGATTTATACCCCTCCGGGGCAATGGCTCATTTTTACACGAATGGGTCTGTGCGACTTGTTTCCGCTCAAATCGAGTCCTAAAGGGCTAGAAATAAAGCGGAGTCAGGGTTCTGAACCTTGATAACTCATCTTTCGTGTGGTGCGTCCAGGTTGGACAATTCCAACTCCCCTAGTGCTGGGGTAACAGCGTAGCCCTCAAGTGTGCGACTGACCCTCAATCGCTTGAAGCAGGGCTAAAAGGCGGTCACTCAGAACCCGACTGAGAACTCCGTCGAGCAGAGCTGACCAAGGCTAACGAAAGTGAACCCACGTTTGAACCATCGTCATCGTGAACAAGCCTACGCGGGTTTAGGGGCTTGCCCAAAAGGGAAAGGCTAACTGGCAGGCAGTTACGACGCTTGACCTGCAAGCACTCAGCAAGAAACCCGGTGGAGAGTGGGAGCCTACAGTCAGCGCAAAACGGAAGATGGGAACAAAGTAACCTCCCCGACGGCTCTCTGAACGGTCGCTGTCAGAGTAGGTAGTCAGCCGCATGGGTCGGGGAGGCGGGATTGTCTCAGAAGCCAATGCCTCTGGGAAAGCCAGGGGATATGCTGACGGAGACACAGCCATTGGGAAGGTAGAGTTGTCAGTCGCAATGGACACGTCATGAGCGAGTTAACGACTACGTATGAATGGAAGTCCATCCCCTGGCGCAAGCTGGAGCGGAAGGTCTTTAAGTTGCAAAAGCAAATCTACCGAGCCGCTGGTCGTGGTCAACGAGCAAAAGTGCGCAGGCTTCAGCGACTCCTGATCCGCTCTTGGGCAGCCAGAGTTCTGGCAGTGCGACGAGTGACGCAAGATAATGCTGGCAAGAAGACAGCAGGCATCGACGGCTTAAAGTCGCTTCCACCGCCTCAACGGTTGTCCCTTGCCCAACGTCTTCAGTCTGGTTGGGGCAAGGCTTCTCCCACGCGTCGGGTCTGGATTCCCAAACCGGGTAACACCGAAGAACTCAGACCGTTGCAGATTCCAACCTTAGAGGACAGGGCAAGACAAACCCTGTTCAAACTAGCGTTGGAAGCACAATGGGAAGCCAAGTTCGAGCCAAACTCGTTCGGCTTTCGCCCAGGACGCTCCTGTCACGATGCAATCATGGCGATCTACCTCCAGGTTTGTCATCAACCGAAATGGATCTTAGATGCCGATCTGGCCAAGTGTTTCGACACGATTGCGCAAAAACCCTTGTTGAAGAAGCTGAACGCCAGTCCGTTTGTCACTCGGCAAATCCGAGCGTGGCTGCGGGCAGGGGTCATGGACAACTTCCAGTACAGTGAAACGCCACAGGGCGTGCCACAAGGCGGAAGTTTGTCACCCTTATTGGCGAATGTGGCGTTGCATGGCATGGAAACCTACCTTGAGCGCTATGGCAAAGGGGCAAGGGTGATCCGCTATGCCGATGATCTGTTGGTGATCCATCCGCAACGGCAGGTCATTGAACACGCGCAACAGCTACTAGGCAAGTGGCTGGCAAAGATGGGATTAGCCTTCAAGCCAAGTAAAACTCGCCTCTGTCACACCCTCGAAGCCGTGGATGGGCAGGTCGGGTTTGATTTCCTGGGTTTCTCGATTCGGCAATACCGAGTGAGTAAATATACATCCGGGCAGTCAATGAAAGGCTACAAAACGCTGATCCAGCCTAGCAAAGCAGCAATGCAGAGACACCTTCAGCAATTGCAGACGGTGATTAGAAGCCACAAAGCAGCCCCACAAGTTGCTTTGATTCAACACCTCAACCCGATCATTCGGGGATGGTCGGCTTACTTCTCGGCACAGTGTAGTAAGAAGGCTTACGCCAAGCTGGATTACTTGCTCTATCAAAAACTGCGAGCCTGGGCACATCGTCGTCATCCTAACAAGGGCGGACAATGGCGAGCCAGTCGCTACTGGCTAGTCAATCAAGGAGGAGGATGGGTCTTTGCTGCCTAGCAGGGAGAGAACCAGGTGCGGCTGCGTACTCACGTTCAAACTCCCATTGTCCGGCATGTCAAAGTCCAGGGCAGTCGCAGTCCTTTCGATGGGGACTGGAGTTACTGGGGCACCCGCAGGGGCAAACACCCAGAACTCTCCACACAGATTGCCAAACTGCTGAAGCGGCAACAGGGAAAATGCTCACATTGCAGACTGTACTTTAAGTCAGATGACCTGCTGGAAGTCCACCATGTGGACGGCAAGCACCAAAATCATCAATGGGGCAATCTGACACTGCTACATCAGCATTGCCACGACCAAGTTCATTCCGGTATGCATGACAAGCACCCAGTGGTTGAGGAGCCGGATGAAGCGAAAGTTTCACGTCCGGTTTTGCAGACGAGTCGGGCGGGTGACCGTCCGGCTTAGTCTAACCCGACCCCAGGTTCGCGCAAAAGGGCGAAGTTACAGGGTCTCAGGGAGCAAATCGAGCCGATGCTTCTGCGGAGGCCGCGGGGCCAACTTGGCGAGTTCTGCCAGAATGGCTGGAAGTGGATTAGCCACTACGTTCCGCAGCCGACCTGGGGTGGGAAACTGCTGATCACATTCCAAGCAGGTGTGCCTTGGCAAGGGCATGTAGGCTGCCTCCCCGAGGTCAAATTGGGAATGACTGCAGTTCGTACAGTTCATCGACCGAACACGGCTCTCTAGCGAAGGCATAACGTTCTGGGCCATCAGCACTCGGACCATGATCGGATCAAGCCGAATGCCATCGATAGTGACCTCTCGAAACGTGTCATCAAGAGTTGGCTCGACCTGGCTATCCGTCCGAAAAGCATGGACGTGGATTCCCTCTCTCTCGGGCTTGGGTTGCGTCCACAGAAACGCCGGGTTCGACCCCCAAATCTGGATGCCGCCGGGGTATTCAGACTGATTGATATCCAGGGTCTTCTCCGCCGGCACAATTTTATGCTTGCCGACGTCGAGGGCGTCAAGGACTCCGCTTATCGGGTTGCCGATTCCAGTCATGCGGTCGTAGAAGTACTTCCCGCAGCCGGCGCACAAGTGCCGGCGGTGCGGGTGTACGGAGAACCAATCCTTGTCCAGGTGCGGCCAGCCGCAGTAAGTGCAGGTGACGAAGGTCATCGGGAAGCCGAAGATTGAGCTGGTCATGTAGTAGATTGAGTCGATCTCGCTGACCACGATGCCCTCTTCCGGCAGACCCCGCCCGACGAGCTGCACAGCCCGGTACGTCCAATCTGTGTCCTTTGAAGACTCCATTGTCAGCCGGGTGTGGACGTGAATGCCGCGGTCCATCTTCTGCCGCGTCGTGTCGTACACGGCCGGGACAGCGCCCCAGAGCGCGACGCCGCCGAGGTACTTGTCTAGATCAAGTGTCAGGGTCTCATCAGCATGGATGGGGACCGTGTCTGCCCTGCGACACCGGGCTGCCATCGTGCCGCCCTTCGCCGTGGCGTCGGCACGATGGGCGCGGCACCAGTAACGTGTGCCACCATCGCGACGTTTTTCGAGCGCGATCACATCGCACGACACGTTGGGGCCGGCGACATCGAGTGTGGAAGGTATGCTTGGACCAAAAAGCGTCAGCTGCTTGGGAGGCTGGAGTTGAGATGTCATGTTATCAGTTCCTTGAACCGTCAATTCCGTTCCTTAGTTCGCCAAGGGAAATGCTCTGTCCAACCCATAAAGCAGCTCCTCCGGTCGGGTTTGAGCGGCCGAGTCCTTCACTTCATCCAGCAGCGTTCGCAGCTTGTAAACCTGCCTTTCCGTCATGTTGTGATGACGCCCGATGATTTCGCGGACCGAGTTACCCTGCTTCCCAAATACCTCCTGGAGGATCTCTAAGGTCCACAAGCGTCCCTCGTCGATCTCTTCCGGCGTCAGGAGCGCGATTGGGTTCATACCGACGAGGTAGTTCTCAATCCGCTGGTTGAACGTGTCCTTCTCGTGGTGATCCAGTCTGTGCTGATTGCCCTTGGCGTTCACAATCACGTTCCCGATCACTTGTCCATCGGGGAGCAGCCGCAGACGCTGCTCCGGAAACCGTTCATATGCCTCGATCGCGCTGATCTTTTCCGCGACCTCGAAGCCACCCAGCACGACTTGAGAGAAGCCCCGCACCTTCCCAGACACCACGAAGACGTGGTCGCCCTTCTGGACCTGTCTGCGAATATCGGGGCGGCACGCCCCGAGCGACGGCTTCGGCCCCAGGTATGGGTCCTTTATGTGCTTGCCCTTTACCGGGTCGCAGCCGCTCCCGGTGACGAAGATCTTCCCAATCATAGTGCTACTCCTCGGGGATGAAACCCCACTCCAGTTTCTGCTTCAGCGTGTTGCCCTGCCAGTGTCCGAGAACCTTATCGTGTTGAAGGCGGTGGATCACGATACCCGGGTGGATTTCAATCGACTCGGCGAAATCCTGAATAAGCTCGCTCGTCAACTCATCCGGCTTGTGAAGAGGGAGCTTAGCCAGTTCCGCTGGCGGGATGAGTATGTCGGCTGCGAACCGATCCGCTTCTTCCTCATACTTTGCCATGACAGGATCGACCACCTCATCACCCATCTCATCGGCCGCGTTATCCACCACGAACAACTGCTGGTTACCGTGCAACAGGATGTGGCCCAGTTCGTGGAAGAAGGTAAACCACAACTGTTCACCCGACTTATATCGCGGGGTTAGCCCCACCATCGCCTGGCTGTCAGTGAGCCACCGGGAGCACCCACTGATCCGCGTACCAGGCAGTTCGGCAACGAGAACAAGCGCCACCCCACAATGCGAGCAGATCACCTGAGCTTGATCCAGGGCAGGCATGGCATCCTCACGCGTCAACCGCCGCAATACGTTCAGCGACGACCGCAGCTTCGCTTCATCGAATTCCGCAAGCGGAATTTGGCTGGCGGTGATTTCCGCCTCTCGGACCCACGCTGTGAGTGCTTCCCTATGAAAGTCGAACTTCTGCGTCTGCCGGAACGCAACTTCATAGTTACCCCACTTCGCTCGCCATGCATCGGGTGATTGCACGCCGAAGAACTTCAGAAGAACTTCAGCGTCGGACCCGCCCTCCGGCAGCGAGAACTGAAACTTCCGCATAGCTTTCAGCGGGAAAATCCGGCTCCACTCAGACGGTCTCATGTCCGGCTGAATCTCCACGCCCATGTTCATTTCCACTCGCGTGACGAGCCCGCCAACAGAGACGATCCTGTTGTCCTCCTTCTCCGCCATCCGGAGAAGCCAATTTGGATCAATATTCAGTTTCATACCGGCCCCCCGTTGAAGTTTGACGTAAAGCTCGCCGCAATCTCGCGGGTCATCTCGTAGTACGGCAGGTTTTGATAGGACGCATCAGGTCCGCAACCGTGCATCCCACAATCGTCTCGATAGAAATCCTCTGCTTGGTGAAGCGCGTGCAGTCCGATCCGTCCATAAAATCCCTCGTCATGACTCAGTTGTACTGCCGTCCGCATGAGCACCGGGCCTACACCGCCGTAAAGCGGCGTGTCCACCATCGCACGAAGATTCCAGGGAGCCGACTCCAGGTAGTCGATGTACACGAGCGGTTTGCCTTTATCAGGCTCGAGCCTAGCCTCCATGCCCGTGAGCTTGACCATCAGCAGTCCTTGCCACTTGCCGTCGCACTTGATGCCGAGGCACCGGTAGGCAAGGAACCGCAGATCAAGGCTCTTCGTCCCCCAATTCCAGTGAAAGTGCTGCGGAATTTCCCCGCCCTTGCCTGCGTCGTGGAGCTTCTGGGCAGCGTCCAAGCGAATCGGACCCCATTCCTTCTCGGCTTCGACCAATACCGTTGGTACTAGCTCGGTATGAAGGACGGCATCCACCAACGCCTTATCTTGGCGGCGGACGATCTGAACAGGGATGGTGCTCACAGAACCATCAACTCCGCTTTCTTCTGGGCCTTCTCATCCTCGAAAACAAGCTTTTCACCGGCTGACAATCGTGCCTCAACCATCTGGTAAAGGCGTAGCGCCTGCCGGAGCACCGCTGTCTTCGAGAGGTCCTTCTTATTGGCCAACTCCTCAAGAACCAGCATCTCGGCCTCAGAGAGGTTCAGGGTCATCGTCTTCTTGATATCAGGGGTCATCGTCTTCCTGGAATCATTATTTATCTGTAGCCTCCCATCAAGTATAGGAAGAGATAGCCAATATTTCAAGTAAATTTAGCTACTTTTTAATTATTTTTTATGTATGACAAGCATGGAGCGAGGGTTTGACCCTGATGGGGATTGAGCTGACATACGGAAAAAAAGTGCAACATGAGCTGAAATCCTTAGCCAGATTGAGTTTCAGAGAATCTGTCGAAGTGAGGCTGAGTATCGGGACTGCTGCTCGTGTGGCAAAAATGTGAACCACAACTCGCGCAGTACTGTGCTGAACTCAGCTTGCCTGCTCAGGCGCACCAGTTTGTGGCCGCCTTGCGCACGCAATTGACCACAACCGCGCGGCAGATAGACCAGGCTTGCCAAGCTTTAGAACAGTTCAACCTTTCACCCCAAGGTGTCCCCGTCTTACAACGAATCAATGCACAACCCAGACCACCTGGAGCGAACACGCTGGAAGCGGCCATCTGGGAGCTGGTTTAGCAGCTTAACGGTACTCTCTGTTCGGATGATACTCAAACCCCTCTCATAGCAATTCCGCCACTGCATCCACTTCGTCCTTACCGATCGCCAGATACTTCGCCAAATTCCCCAGGTCAACATGACCTGTTCGCTCCTGGAGCGTCTTCAAGGGCACTCCCTGCTTATAAAGCTTCGTCAGCCCAGTACGGCGGAAGCTGTGAGTGGATATGCCTCGAATGCCCAGGTAATCACAGGCTTTCCGCAGTGCCAGGTCTGCTGCTTGCCGGGTCAGATGTCCTTCCTGCTTTCCAGGGAAGAGATAGCCAGTGGTGAGTAGGTCAGCCTGGTCCAGGATGGCTTGTAGCTTAGTGGGGACTTTTACATCACGAGTCATCTTCGTTTTAGTCGTTCGAGCACGGAACACGATGCGATCGCGAATGATGTCCGATCGTTGCAACTTCAATGCTTCACTCACCCGACAGGACGTGTAGTAGCAAATGGCAAAGAGCAAGCGATGGTTATCCGGCAAGACCTGCATCAGCTCCTCTAACTGCTGCTCTGTTAAAACTTCCGCCTGTCCATTACGGTTATTTTTCATACCCTACAATGCCTCGGGACATGAACCAAATTGAGCAAGTAAGGCTTCCACAACGGCGTCATTTCCATACTTGTAAGAAGGAGTTTTCACTCCCTTTCCCATCTGGTTAAAATCCACCGTTTCTACATACCGCTGGGTAAGCACTCTGTCCAATGGGGGTTCGATATCTTCCCCGTGACCAAAATCATCTCTACAACTACCTTTGACCCAGCCTCTAAGGGTTAGATGATATTCTTGCCACTCCTTACGCTGGGCCATCCAAGTAATTCCTGTTCAGACTTGCTCTTTCGGTATTTTAGCAAGTGCAAAACCCAATACTTTCGCAGGTTTTGGGAAAGGTCACCGCCAGCGGTCTCAAAAATTGCGGTCTGTTGCAGAAAAAGCCGTCTTATTGAGAATCACTCGACAGCGAGAGCGGAACTGAAGACTGGGGCGTAACGGAACTGTGACTGACACAAGGAAATGTAGCGATCGGCAACCAACGAGAGCCGTGAGCATTACATGCGCTCCTACTCTCTAGTGGGTTTGTGCTGGTTGTTGGGTCCTGTTCCAGCAGTCTTTAGGGGAACGAGATTGTCTGTAGGCCTGACAACACGATCGCTCCTCACCTTAAAGATGCGACGCTGCACCGAACACAGCACTGGGTAGAGGTGTTGAAGTACGGTCAAAGGTCTCTAGGCTGTACCCCACTTTGCGGGTCGCAAGCAGGGCTGTCAGACCGAGCAGAGCGTGAATCACCTGACCTAACCTCTTGTGGGAGGGCTGGACTGATGGGATGACTGACTGGTGGGATTAGGTTTGTGGGACAGGGCTGTCGAGTCCAGCCTTTAGGGTCATAAGAGGGGCTGGACTGCCCATCAAACCGCGTCTCACTTTACCCCTAAACATCACAACTCCCTGCTAGTGGGATACTTTGTCTCTCTTGCTTTCTGGTAGGGATCTTGGTTGTGGGTGGTGACTGGACAGTCGGTTTTTAGGGTAACCGTGCAGCCCTCTCGACAGACGTTTCAGCCCTTCTCCGTACCCTAAACTGAGGCGTCGCTAGGCATCAGGGGCAGGGGGTGGAGGGGATTCAGGTGGGGAAGGTGGGAGAGTGGGTGCGTCAGGGGGAGTGATGCCCATCGCTGCACAGTCGCGATCGCTGATGGTGCTGTCAGAAAGGGTTGTATGGCAGAGGTTAGCATGGCTGAGTTGCTCGTCTGTCATGCCTTTGGCACCAAAGAGGTTGACACCTTTGAACTTGGCACCCTTAAGGACGGCGCCATCGAGTTTTGTAGCTCTGAGGTCGGCTTCACTGAGGTTGGCACGGTAGAAGTTGGCACCTTCAAGGTTGGCACCTTCAAGGTTGGCACCAGTGAGGTTGGCACCGCTGAGGTTAGCAAAGGTGAGGTTGGCATTGGTGAGGTTGGCACCGCTGAGGTTGGCATTGATGAGGTTGGCAAGGGTGAGGTTGGCTTTCCTGAGGTCGGCTTTAATGAGGTTGGCAAGGGTGAGGTAGGCATCACTGAGGAAGACACCACTGAGGAAGGCACCTTCGAGGAAGGCTTCTCGAAGGTTGGCACGGTAGAGGTTGGCACCTCTGAGGTTGGCACGGTAGAGGTTGACACCTTTGAACTTGGCACCCCGGAGATTGGCACCCCGGAGATTGGCACCTCTGAGGTCGGCTTCACTGAGGTTGGCACCTCGGAGGTAGGAGCCGCTCAGATTACTCCTGCTTAAGTCCAACCGCTTGCCTTCGGAGTCATACTTGTACCGTCGTCTGCCAATCACCGTCAACGCTGCCTGCACATCCTTCGTCACGGGTGTGAACTTCACTCCTGACGCAGGCACCTCTAGCGCTGCTGCCACAAAGGTCTTCGGCACTGAAGGCTTAGGAGCCTCTAACGGTGACTTATCCCGCACAAACGCCGTTAGCACCTCCATAATCGTCCAGTGGTCACGCCGGGAGTCCTGAGCAATGCGTTCCAGGGCATAGATCCCACCCAGACGCACTTCAATCTTGTCACTCCCCAACTGTTCCACAGCCTTAGAGAAGCGCTCTGTGATTAGACGCGAAGCTGTGAGGCGCACATTCCAGAACACAAAGACACCACCGACGATCGTGGCCAGTGTCCCCGCACCACTAATCGCCACCTTGACCCACTCCAATGTGTTGTCAGGGGGAGGAGTAGAGGGTTTCGTGGTCTCTTGTGCCTGAAGGGGTCGTGTGCTGCCCCACTGCACTGCACCGACCAGGAGTGCTATGCCGATCAGCCGTCGCACCATACTGATTCCCACCGTCTGCTGTTGTGTCTGAGCATCCCACGGCTTCATCATGCCTGCGATCGCATAAACGGGGTTTGAGTATTATCCGACCAGAAAGTTACGCTAAGGGGTGTACCAGTTGAAACTGCTGAAAAACAGGAGCCTGAAACCCCTGATATTCTGTTCTAGATTTCTGTACCAGATGACTTAGAGTTTAACTGGTACGTCTCAATGAGACTGGAGATTACTTTTTGAAGTGACTAATGGGAAAGCATTTCAGCCTTAGCGTAATTTTCTGTTCCGTTGCTACTCGATCCCCTATTAGAAAAGGGGTAGAGAAGAAAAACTTTGCCTAAGTAAACGCATTTTCGGCAAAGATACGAGCATTAACGGCCCTAAGCTCAGCGACAGAGGTTGGCGAGGTCAAGCGTGGAGTGCAGAAAGGGGCTGAACGCCAGCTTCTGTGCGCTGAAGCGCGTGGTTAGGCACCGAGACCGGACGATACAAGTGGGCAGACTTCCATCGCTTGAATCAAACCATGCTCAAGGGTGAAACGGTGACCAACGTGTTCATCAGCAAGCACGGCTCCGGCCAGATCGCGCACGACCTGATGCACCTCGACCAAGACCTGCCCATCATCTTCTGGGTGAAAGGCAATCGGCTCGACGTGTGGATCGATCTCGCTCCACTGTTCCGTCCAGTAAGCGCGGACGGCTTCAGTCCCACGGACAAAACCGCCTTTGAACGCCCTCGCCCAAGCCACGTTGGGAGCCATGAGGGCGAGGGCGGCATCAATGTCACGCGCGTTGAAGGCCGCGTAGGCGGCGCGTAGCAGCTCGATTTTTGGTGCAGGTTGATCTAGCATAAGAGGTCAGTGAAGGAGATGGAACAGTGCCGAGCGCCCGGCACCCCACCCGACCCCAAGAATGCGTTTGATGACAGGCAGAGTGTCACGTGTCGGATGCATGCTGTTGTTGGGCGGCGGCGATAAGGAGACCTACGACCCTGATTTCTAGCTATATCCTTACAACCCATACATCATGGTAAGGAAAAGCCTTGCCTATTTTACGCAACCCGTTAAGAAATGATAAACGGCGATGTCCTTCGAGCAAATGAAACGGCCGCTTGAGAGGTTCGCCGCCAGGAAATGTATGCTGCCCCCGCTCATTCTGAAGAAGAATTATAGGTGTATTCCATGTACCTTGCTCTAGCATATGCTGGGCAAGCCAGTCGTATGGATCGCTCGCCCTTTCCTCAACGTTCGAGAAGGCATCACAAAATTCCTCATCGTCAAACGCTTCTCGACTGGGAATTTTTTCCAGCGGCCAACGCTCATTAGAAAAAGAGAATGTCTCAAATCCGAGATAGACATATTTCCATATGAAATCTGCATGCCTATGTAGCCATTCGATCAAGACCTCTTTGGGCCAATCAGGTAAAACGTCGGCTTTCATCCTTCGAGCATAGCTTTCTTCATCCTCAATGACACGCTCATCGCTGTCTCGGAAAGGTTGGTACTTGCTCGTTTCTCCCCACATATCCATCTCACATCAAGAGTCTCCGCCACAAGCGGACAGCGTATCACTTCACATTTAGATTGGCTGATCCTATATATTCTAAACAGATAGCTCGATATTGTTTGGGATCGAGTTTAGTACTTGAATTTTGCAATTCTTGCTCTACTTCACAATCACTATTTTTAACAGATTTAACATTAAATAGACCCATATATCTTAAATGGTTAGAGTTGCTAAGATACTCAAAATAAGGGATTGACCCACGATATTCTACAGAAGGAGATACCTTAAATATCTCATTACCTTTTCTTGAATTATTATAGCCTCGGTCAGTTGAAACTAAAGAAGGTAGAGAACCTAGGCATTGAAATATCCTTATTCCATCTTTATATGAGGTGAAATTGTAGAAGAGTAAACCCAAATAAAAGCCTTCTAATATACGCCCTTTAGTAGTTTTCAAATCATCTCTTGATCCGAATAAGTAAGGGATATTGATTTTCTCCTGATTGTCTTGTCCTGTAAGGAGAAACATAATATTTTCAACGTTATTTCGTGAACGCTCCTCTTCAAAAATGTCATTTAGGGAGTATCTATTTTGGGTTTTAAGTAGAGCGTTACGGACATCGTTCCGCGAATATTTCTCCTCAATTTCAAATGCTTGAATAAACTCAAACATTGCTCTATTGAACAGCGTATTTTCCATATTTATGTTCACGAACTAACGAAGATTTGCAATTCAAGGATTTAATCACAGCATTTTTAAGGAGGCGAACGTCAAGAGACGGCTGAAACTGTACTGTTAATTGTAATGTATGCGCTTCTGTGCCTTCAGCGGAGGGTTGCTAGGCCTCTGGTCAAACTAAGCCGGATGGGTGCCCGTTCGGCTTAGTTTGACCAGACCCCAGTATTCAGCAGGGATCGAATCTGGTTGACTTCAATCTGGAAGAACGGGAGTGTAGCGTCAATTGTGTTTGAGACAGGTGCGCTGAGCGATCGCCTGCCCTTTCGATATTCAAGACTTAGGTTACTCTGGTGGCAACTGAGCGATGTGTTCCATCAACAGCCGATGGATGAAGATGTAACCACCTCCGACTTTTTGCAGGAAGAGGCGATCGGCTGCGGTATCTAAAAAGCGGGCATAGTTCCAAGGAATATGTCCGTTGAAGTAGAGAATGAGGCGGAGGGTAAGGTGTTGGATAGAAGCAGCACCTCCAAAAAACAGACCACCAATCAGCCCAAAAAACAGCCCAAAAGTCAGCCCAACAATCAGACCGCCATGCAGATCATCATGCAGCCCATCGATTAGACCAACAATCAGCCCAACAATCAGACCACTAATCAGACTAACCGATGCAAAGTTTTTAACTGAGCTCCAGATTCCTTGATTAGGCATCGTTGTCTTCTCAAGTTCAATCCCAATCAGCCCACCAGTCAGACCACCAATCAGCCCAAAAGTCAGCCCCAGAAACAGACCAAAAAACAGCCCAAAAAACAGCCCAACAATCAGACTACCGTTCAGCATGCCGCTCAGTCCAAAAGTCAGACCAAGAATTAGCCCAAAAATCAGACCACCATTCAGCCCGCTCCTAGCTTCTTGCCAAGACCACTTCAGTCTGAGTTTTTCAATAGCCCTTATTTCCTCACGCATTCCAAAAAATAACCCGCAACTCAGACCAACAAACAGACCAAAAATCAGACCAAAAATCAGCCTATCAATCACCATACTAATCAGTCCACCGGTCAGCCTATCAATTAGCCTACCAAACAGCCCAAAAATCAGATAATTCATCGAACCCAAAATCAGCGCAAAAATCAGCCCGCAGACGAGGGCTAGCAACAGAAGGGAGCCAACTCTATAGATTCTTTGGTCTCCAAACGGTAACAAGTAAGGTTGCATTCGCTCAATCAGAAACACCGTTTGAGACTCCCGCACCATCTGTAGCGCCAACCATCTCAACCAGCCCAAAAACCGCTCTTGTGGATACTTGAGGGCTTGCCCCCGATGCTTCAGCATTTGCTGGATGTAAGTATTAAAGAGTTGCCTGCGTCGGTCTGCAATCACTAGCGTTTGAGGCAGGTCAGCAACAATAACACCTCCGTAAGCAAAGACCATGATATTCAGCAATAGGGGAGATTGGGCGAGATCTGGCAGCGCGGAATCGGTTGCCAGCAACCTGATGAGTCCGGTTAGATTGGCAGTCAGGCGATTAAGGTAGCCTTTGATTTGCGGCAGGGTGAGTGGCTGGATATAAATGGCTTGTTGAACCTGAAGCCGATTACTTAACGCTTCATAGTCTCTAGCCCGACAGCAAACCACTAGTTCGGTACTTGCCTCCTGCTGAAAGGCATTGAGCGCGTTTACGCAGGCATCTCGATCCGCTGCCTTCACCTCATCCAAGCCATCCAAAAGCAGCAGGAGTTGTTGCTTTTTTACCCAGTCTTTGCCCAAGTGCCTCGGCACTTGGTATTTACTGCTTAGTTCTTCCACCACCCAATCGGCAATAGATTGGGGCGCGGTGCGCCTGCCCCGCCGTCGAGTGGGTGTCCAGGAAGAAAGATTCACCACTACCGGAATCAGGTAATCGACATCCTGTTCTGCCCGTGCAATCAAATCTCTTGCCAGTTGCAAGAGGGTAATTGTCTTGCCGGAACCCGGTTCCCCCAAGATCAGCAAGGTGCGACCCGCTCCCAATTCATCAAATACAGAGAGGATAGAGGTGTTGGCTGGCAGTTCCCGCTCTGATCCTTCTGTTTCCACGATTAAATTCCAGGGACGCTCAATCGCATCGGGGCGTTCTTCCATGCCCAGCGTGATAAGTACCTGCTCATGTAGCGACTTCTCCAGCACTCCTTTTACCCAAAAGTGCTTCACTTTGGTTAGGAGCGCCTGTCGATTCTGATATTCCTGTCGCGTGAGGGGATGGGACGTGACCCGTGAATCGGGCGAATCCTTTCAGTTAAACGTAACAGGCGCATTGAAGGTGTTCCCTTGAAACAGGTTCTTAATCTCTTCCGCTAGCTTTCCGTAGTTCTTAATCGTGGTCGGTCGAGCCGTTTGCAGTGCCTCTGCATACGCTGGCATGAGTTGAGACAGCCTGGGGTCAGCCTTAACACTCTCTGCCAACTGAGTTACCGCTTGAGCCAGTTCCGGGTCTGTAGCGCTAACGGTCTCAACTTCCAGCACTGCTTGCCCCATATCTACAGGCTGATCTGCTTGTTCAATTTGTGCCGTTTTCAGTAAAGACTTGCGCTGGATGAGCTGCACGAACTGTGATAACTGCACACTAACCGCTTCACCGAGTTTCTCACCCGTTTTCTCGAAAGCCTTCTTGAGGATAAGCGTAGTAACCGCAATGAGAGCAGGGGTTAAGGGTTCCATAAGTACCTTTTGGAGGGAGGAGGCAAGACACTGCTATTTTATAAGTTCAAAAGAATATTTACCAACCGCTGATCTTTCATCGCAAACGCAAACCTTCGTAGATGGGCAGCGCCTAGCTCAATTCCCTGAGACACGTATCTCTGCTGGAATATTAACTCGAACGCTATAACCTGAAGCACTCTTGCTAATTGCAATAGGACCATTTATCACTCCTGCACCACCAGTAGGAATCTTGACTGTACATCTTCCATCCGAGGTTAAGTTGAAGTAACCAACACTCAAATTCCAAGTTCCTTCTAAATTCCACTCTTCACTTCGAGTAGCTGTTTGGACACTGGCTGACCCCATAAAAACCGACAGAAGTACACTAACTGCAAAACTTCTCAAGCAAACCTAGATTCACAACTCCTCTTGATTAGACTAAAAAATCTTGCCCAATAGCTAAGACGCTTCTACTATTTATCTTTAGATTAGGCAGTTTCGCTCCCTTTTTAGGTAAGTTTCAAACTACTGCTCCCACCGATGCCTTGCGTCACTACGTCCGTATCACTACTTGGGGACGGAGAGGGAAAACCTCCCTGTTACCCGATTAGGCAATCACGATACATCGCTACTAGAGGTAAGTCGCTTTTGCTCAACTTCTTTGTTGGCAAGGATCAACTGTCGCGCAAATCGCTCCTCTTGACGAGACACATCCAGCGTATGAGCGACCTTCGAGACTAGCGCACTTGAGTTTGCAATCAATGAACTGCGTGACGCAGAGTTGAGGTCAAGTCCAAGTTCATGCAGATCGATACCAAGCCCTTCAGCACCTGTCACAATGCGAGAGTCAGGCGTGAAATACGACCAGACGAAGTAGGAACTCACTCTGAGATCATGCGCCTTTGCAAATTCGGCACGCACGGTACTTGCTCCTAGTCGCCTCACACACTTTACTTCCACGACTCTGAGTATATTTGCTGGCGTCGGAACATCAGCATTAGATGTAACGATCAGATCAGGACGCCCACCAAACTCGCTGAAATGACCTTGAACTGTGTACTGAGACCACAAATATCGAATCTGTCCGTTCTCTATGATTTCTAAAGGTCCTTCTTTCATAAATAAGGTCACCTTTCCCGTGCGTACATCATCGGCACGCAGCAACATCGTCAATAGACTTAAACCTTCAACAAGTTGCCATGTTCGCACGTCAGGGATTGGTTGACCCAGCAAGGCTTGCGGAATTGCCTCGGCACCGAGACGCATCAGAATCTGGCATCGTGACAGAAGTTGCTCTGCGACCGAGCAGATTCCTCTCCAAATCGCCTCACGACCCTGAGTATCTGCATCAGCGTTTACTTCTCCACTCTCAAGTTCCATAAAATCTGCTGCAATGAGATCCGCTTAACTTTTGATTAGACATATTCCGTCCGTTATCTACTCTAAATGAGGGATATAGGCGGACTCTCGCAGTCTATGTGCCCTGATTCGAGTCTTTAGAAAGGATCTTAGGTTGCGCGGTCTCTGCATCAGAATAAGGACGCTTCGATCACTTCTACTAAGACTCACTTTCTTCATGTTTAGTTGCCCCCTGAGCAGAAGTGCAAGACAGCATAAGGCTTTTAGCCGGTTTGAGCGGCTAAATTGGCCTCTGTACTACCCCTTTCCCTTTCGAAATAGTCCAAGGTTAGGCCAAAGCCACTAGTACACCGCCTGAGTGCGATGGCCCTCTCCTACTCCCCACTCTCCTCTCGCAATTCTTGCAACACCAACCGCGTCATTGGATCATCCGAAAGTTTATCCGTGCGCTGCTCCTGGATAGCTTTTTGGAGTAGAGCGCGAAAGCTAGTTGCCCCTTCCTGCATCCAGGGATGATTGTCCCCCAACTTTGTTGCAAAGATCAGGAGTGCTTGCAGGTAAAGGGTTTCTGCCTCACGATAACGTCCTTGCAAAGTGTAGAGATTGGCCAAATTACTCACGATCCTAGCGACATGAGGATGATCAGCAGGAAGCCGGCTTTGCAAAATGGAGAGTGAGCGTAGAAAAAGCGTTTCCGCATCGCTGTAGCGCGCTTGCGAACAGTAAAGCCTTGCTAAATTGCTGAGACTCTTGGCCACATCAGGATGGTCATCGCCCAACTGCCGTTGCCAGATTTCCAGCGATCGTACAAACAGCGGTTCCGCGTCTCCATAACGTCCTTGAGAATCGTATAAGTGCCCCAAATTGTTCAGGCTCTGAGCGACATCAGGATGGTTATCGCCTAACTGCCGTTGCCGAATTTCCAGTGAGCGCAGGTAGAAAGTTTCCGCGTCCCCATACCGTCCTTGTAACTCATACAATTCTGCCAAACCATTGAGGCTTGTTGTTATGGCTGGATGGTCACTGCCTATCTGCTGTTGATAGATTTCCAACGACTGCAGGTAGAGCGGTTCTGCTTCTCCGTATCGCCCCTGGGCGTAGTACAAGGCTGCTAAATTGTTCAAGCTCGTTGCAACACGGGGATGATCATCGCCCAACTGTCGTTGCCGAATTTCTAGCGACTGCACAAACAGCCGTTCCGCGTCTCCATAACGCCCTTGGGCTTTGTACAAGAATGCTAAATTATTCAAGCTCTGCGTGACATCAAGATGGTCGTTCCCTAACTGCTGTTGCCGAATTTCTAACGATCGCACAAACAACAGTTCTGCGTCTCCATAACGCCCTTGGGCATCGTACAATCCTGCCAAATCGTTTAGGCTCTCTGCGACACTAGGATGGTTTTGTCCTAGCTGCTGCTCCCGCATTGCGAGTGAGCGGCGATACGGCGGTTCGGCTTCACCATAGCGCCCTTGTGCGTAGTAGAAGTTTGCTATCAACTGTAGACAGGTTGCTAAATCCAGTGGTTGCTCAGCGTTGGTGAACCGCTCGATTACGGCTTGCAAATGAGCGATCATTACCGTCGATTCCTGGAGCAGCGATCGCTGTGGCTTCTCATAAACTCTTTCTGCTGCTGCAACCACCACTTGATAAAACTGCTGCTGCAAGGCTGAGTCATCTGCCCGTTGCGATCGCTTCACCGCAAAGAATTCTCGCAGCAGTTGATGCAGTTGGTACAGCCCCTGATCGACGCGCTTCAGCAGATAGGTGCCCAAGAGCTGCTCATCGCGGATTTCCTCCAACTCTTCTGCATCCAGCGTTGGCAAACACTGTTCCACCAGCGTCCAGGGAATTTCCACCAGGGCAAACAGGCTCAACATCGCGGCGACTTGCTGCGCGGACTCGTCCAATGCCTGCCAGCTCAACTCAAAGGCCGCTGCTACGCCCAGGGATGCGGTCATGCCCGGTTCGGCTTGCTTGAAGGCGAGCGCGTCCAAGCGTTTGTCCTGCAACCGTTGCCACAAGACCGCGAGGGAGAGATCTGGCTTGCGGGCTAAATATCGCCCCACCAGTTCCACTCCCAACGGCAAATAGCCTAGCCATTCGCAGAGTTGTTTGGCTTGCACTAATGCTTGTTCCACGCGCTTGTCGTTCACCAACGATCGCAACAATGCCAAGGCTTTTGCATCCGACAGCACATCCAGTGGCAAAGACTGCACGGGCGAGCCAAAGTGCGAGCGCGTCGTTAGCAAGACCTTAAAGCGCGACTCCTGCGGCGGCAGGAAGTGGGCAATCGCGTCATACTGCTGCACATCATCAAAGATCAGCAGAGCGGCTCCTTCGCGCCACCGTCCCCAACACCACCGCACCTTTTCCACTAATTCCAGGTCGTCTGGTGGCATTAACTCCAGGCACGAGCGCACAAAGCTGATGATTTGCGTGCCCACATCTTCCCGTGCCCGTATCCAGCAGAGTCCACCGGGATAGTCACCCTTGCGACCATGTTGGCGGGCATATTGCAGCGCAAGCTCGGTCTTGCCAATGCCACCCATCCCCGAAAGAGCGAAAATGGAGACGGTTGAACCTTGCTGCAACTGTTGATGGATCTGCTCTAGTTCCGCGTCTCGTCCCACAAAGTTGGTGCTGCCGTAGGGGAGATTCTGGAGGATGTTGGGCGGATAGATGGGCTTGGCTCGATCAGTCAGTGGGTGAGATCGTCCTGGAAAGCGTGGCTTTTGCTCTGGTTTGGTGCGCCCCGTTTGTACCGCCTGCAACACAAGCTCCTGCGCGGCTATTTCCTCAACCCCGACTACATCCACGTAGACGATCGTCGCCAACATTCCCGTCAGCGCACACTCCCCGACGCGGATTGGCAGCAGCAATCGCTTTTCCCCTGTTGGATCTTGGGCAAAGGCGGCTGCCCATTCTGGGTGCGTAAATTTCCCATCCAAATAGTGCTGTGACAACACCGCGATCGTCCGTTCTGCCTGCGTTGCTGCCTGTTGCATATAAACAACGAAATTTCCTCCTGGACGGAAATCCCATGCTTCAATGACAACCGTATAGCCTGCTGCTTCCAGAGTCCACGCAATCCACTCTGCCCAGGTTTTGTCATGGCGGTTGTAGCTGATGAAAAAATCTGGCTTTGCTTCAGCATCCATAGGGCAACTCAGACGCAGGGCTGCTTTTTTCTACCCCAGCATTCTAACCTGGCCTTCCCATCGCGTTTGAACAAGCACGGCCATCGGACATGAGCGGCGTTTGACCAGGCGTGGTCTCCTGCCGGGCCCGCAGCCCTACTGCGGTCAGTGCAGCTTCCCCTTCGACTACTTTAGGATTGTCGTTGCCGTACGCTACTGCCATCAGTCCTGAGCTAGTTCAGCGGCGGTGTCGCCCACAGGTTTCGTTTGCTGACTTGCTTAATGCAGAGTCTTGTGGATGTTCTAATGGAAGCCCAAGCCAATTGCAGACGGTGAGGCTGTAAGCAACATTTCAAGTGAAGTCAGCCAATTGCCACGAAACCTTTGATTCAGGGTCCTAACGTCTTACAGAAACCGCTTTGCAACCCTTGGAAACAGCTTGGATAAGTCCTCTTCGTCCCAAGGCTCCCCAAGCGGTTGACGCGGGAAAAAAGCTGCCAGTGCCTCTAAATCCATCTCAGGCATGGCCTCGCCAGCCAACGACTCATAGGCTTTACAGCTCGCATAGGCCAACCTTTCGCCTTGAACGGATACCGCTGAGTCAGCTTTGATTGGTTTCATCTGGCCCGTACGCTCCAGCAGGTCAACCACTGACTCTGGATCCCGCAGCGCACGCTCGAAAGCCTGCCGCCCTTGCCCAACCAACCAGCGCCGAAAGTCTTCAAAGCCATCATTACTGCACCCACCACAAAGCAAGTGCGCCACACCCCATAAGTCCCAGCGATACGCTTCAAGACGCTTGAGCAAGAAGAGATGATCGAACGCGATGATTTGCTCGGGGGTACATTCGCAGAGGCTTGCTTCTAACCGCTGGGCTTGCGATCGACAGTCTGAAGCACCTTGCTTGCTCCGCTCAATGATTTCCCAAAATTGCGCTTCTGTCATCAATGTCCTCGTCTTCGTGCTTCTCCCCACAGAGCACCGCCCAAACCAACTGCTGCGATGAAACAAGGCTTGAGGTCCAGCAACTCCATCGCTACACGGCTGAGTCAGGCGCAGACCTTTTGTCTTGGGCGACAATGAGGCGCTGCAACTCCAACACCCGCGCCCCATAAAGCTGATCAGCCATTTTAGAAGCTCTGGATTCTGCTTCACTCACTCGCCGCATCACATCCTCCCCGCCCAGTGGCGGTAGTGCTGCTACCTGCTGACGCACTTCTACCACAATGGCTTGAAGTTGTTCTATAACCGACGCAAAGGCATCCGCTGTATCGTTTGCCACGCCTTCTAACTCGTCCCATTGTTGCACTCGTTCTGATAGATCTTTGTAACGACAGAACCCCATTGCAAAGCCCAAAAGGGGATTATCAAGGTCTATCAACATCATTAATCGCTCTTGCAATTCCCGCTTCATCTGATACCGTCTCGTCTCGAAATAATAGAATTTAACCAACTCCGAGTCATGACCGAGAAGCGCTTCTGCTTGAGCGTCCCTGAAGCGATTTCGCTCAAAAATCAGGTCTCTGTATTCCCTTCTAAGCTGATCCATCCTGCCCTCTCAGTGCAGCTCTAAAATCTCATGAGTCAGGAAGCATTAGCAGCCAGCAGTAAACCGCATCCTCGATGCACTGTCGGCAACCTGCTACTGCAGTCATTAGCCATCTAACGTTGAGCCAGAAGTCCTAGACTTGGCTTCACAGGCAAACTCCCAAAGCCTTACACACAGCTTAGTCCCCGTCCCTAGGAGCTCTCCTGCTGCCATGCATCGAGTTGCTCACGCGTCACCAACCCTTTGGCGATCAGAGCATCCTCGATCAGATTGCTGGCCATCTGAGACTCCGTTCGCCGCTCTTGCCTGGTTAGAGTGGCGAAGATTTCTGCCACCTTGGGCTCAAGATAGGTCGTAACTTTGTACCGTTTAGTGGGCACGGAGTTCTGTGTCGTTAGTAATTCACCCATCATCTTACTCCTAACGTGCGTGCTAAACGCTTATGACGTGCTAAACGCTAGTCACTTGGTACGTACTATATTACACCGTCCGTACCCAATCCGCCTAAAAACTGCTGCCTAAGACATAGAGACTGGGGCTGCTAGAACACCCTTTTCCTGGGTTTAGCTTAAGAGAGCGATTGCCCCTAGTGCTGCAACACTAGGGGCAATCGCTCTCTACTCCACATTAAGTGGCAGAATTGTCTTCCAGGAACTTTCGGAGTGCCTGCAACTCTTCAGCATTTAGTTTGACCAGACCCCGACATGGTAATGCGGCTGGATGATGCTCTCGAAGTCCTGGGCTAAATGAGTAGTCGTATAGAAAATCACGTTGTGCGATTCGTTGAAGCATGACTCACGGTGAAAGCTCCAAGTAACGGGTAGCTCAGAGTCAACGCTTCTTAACCAATCTCAAAGCTGTTTCCGTAAAAATACGCTCGAAGATAGGCAGTAGCTTGCTTAACCTAGGGTCAGGAAGGCATTCATTGCCCTTCGTCTTCTCCTTGGCTGCCACCGCTGGAGCGAGAAGAAAACGGTTCCAACAACAGGTGGTTCAATAGAAGATCTTAAGTTTCAAGACAGAGATCAGCACTCCTGGGCAAGGCTCAGAGGCTGGTCTCTGTTTTTTTTGGCTTTCAACGGCTGCATGAACTTCGGATCGTTTGCGTTCCTCCCAGCAGAAATGGCTTTCTTCTCTAAATGCGATTTCTGCCTCTTTGCTTGGTTTGACGTTGCGTAGTTTGTGCAGGATCCATCTGGCTAACCTGTGAAAGAACTCCGAATCGCTTCCTTAAGCAACTAACGTCTGCCTCATTCCCCACAATCCTTATCCCATAGACAAAACGGAGGCTCACTAAATGCACAACTTTTTGAAACAGGTTCAACGGAAGCGCACCTTGCTGAAAAAGTTGTGCCATTCCCTATCCCTCTATTACCGACTCCACCTTATCTACCAACTCCAGCTCATCGCTTGGTACATCCGTTACCTCAAGCTGGTGAGCCTGCTCTGTCAGTCAATTTCGTACCTTACTCAATGGATCAAGAAAATTATGGACCAGATTACAGCGTCTTATGGTCGCGTCTCCTCCCAGGAGCAAAACCTGAATCAAAAAGCGGCTGAGCAACAAGTGTCCTTGCTCAAAAAGCACAACCCAGACCAGATCTACTTCGATGTTGAAAAAGGCGGTGTGAGCGATCGCGAACAGTTGTGTAAACTTCTCGCTCTGATGCGCTTGGGTCGTGTTAAGACCCTCATTGCGGCTCGCTTAGATCGACTCACCCGCAATGACGAGCTCTATGCCGAACTCAAGCGTCTGCTCAAAGAGCATGACATCAAGCTCTATCTCATCGACTTGGGTGACGTTGACCTAAACACGGCTTCTGGTGAACTTAACCTGGATATTCGATGCTTGTTGGCAGTCCACGAGCGTCGTGAACTACGCGATCGAGTTCGCCGGGGACACCGATACCGCCGGGAGCGCAAGGCACCTTTTGGTCGTGCGCCTTGGGGCTATATGGTCAAAAACGAACAGTTCGTTAAAGATACTCGCCCCCGGGTCTGTTTACTCGAACAGCGCCCTGAACCCTACGAACATCTGGTGCATGAGCCAGATGATTCGTCACAACTGGTGCGCGGTCTTAGCTGTGCTGATATTGCCCAGGAGGCTCTCGCTTTGTATCTAGAACTGAGGCATCCTGGTCCAGTACTCGGCGCACTTCGCAAGAAGTATGGCATTCCTCATAAGCGGGAAGTGGCCATCCTGCAGGAAGACCGGGAACGCCGCGCTGAGGTCTTTAGCGGCGTCTATTACACCGAGAAGACTCGTAAGAGCGTTGACCCGACTACGTCTGAGGAACTGTTGCTCTACAACGCCCCCCATAGTCTGGTGGAATGGATACTCAATCCTGTTCTGCGGGGGCATACCGTCTACAACAAGTATGACAAAGCCAAGCGTACGCTTCCCCCTGAGCAATGGGATATCCAGTACGACACCCACACGCAGCAGCGTTACCTCTCGGAGGAGCAGTTCGAGGAGTTGCGGAGCATCATCAAAACCAACCATCGCAGGGTAGGAACGCCTGGGGCGACCTTTTATCTCACGCGCTTGATCCATTGCGATTGCTGTGGTCATCCGATGGTGCTCAAGCATAGTCCACAGTACCAGTACTATGGTTGCCGCAATACCGCTGCTCATTGTCAAAATCGGGGCTGCGTCCGTACTGAAAAGCTGGATGAGGCAATCATTCGCCGGGTAATTGAACGCTCTCTCCAAGTCGCTGGGTCTCCAGCCGCTGCTCGGATTCCAGTGCTGGAATCACCTGAGGTTTTGGCACTACGGGAGCAAATTACGGAGACGGAACTGTTGCTGCAGAGACGACCCACCGCAGCGCTTAAACAAGCCTACAGCGACATGCAGAAAGAGCTTCAGGAGTTCACCCGAAACTCGGAGCACCTCGCTTTTATCAGTGCCTCAGCGGAGGAGATCCTGATGTCTCCCTATGCCCGCAATGTGGCGTTCTGGTACAGCCTGATCCGGCAGGAAAGGGAGTTGCTCTATGACAGGTTAGTCAGGCGGGTAATGGTCCGGGATGGGGCAGTGGTGTCTGTGGCACTCCACGCCTAGACGTTGATGGGTGAGGGCGGTGGGTGAGTCTTTCATGCTCGCCCTAACCTGGCTTTGGAAAACGTCTGTTCTGTTGTTTTTGTTCATCTTGTTGTTATTGATGAGGATGGTCTTATGACATCTCAATTAACGTTAAGCACATTGCAAGCAGCCGCTGCCCGTTACGATGAAGCGGCTGCAAAAGTTTTGTCCGCATGGGAGTGGGTGTGTGAATGCTCATCACCGGGGCAATCCTTGGCCTGTTTGGACTGTACAGGCTTCAAATTATTCATCGAATTGGTCCAGAAACAGTCATGCTCAGAGGCTCCTGGGGAGTTTCCGCATATCCTTCCAGCCAGGCAGTTGCCCCCATACTCTGCAACCCTCAAACAGGACTGTATCCTCTTGTTCCAGAAGGGCTACACGACGGAACAAATTCAATACTTCACAGGCATGGGCAACCAAACCGTACTCCTGAGTTGGTTGCGGGAGGCAAAACTGATGGGCAGTACTACCCGAGATTATGAGCATCAGAAGCAGCGGTGTATTGAGCTTTCTCTCAAAGGTCTACTGCCAGTGCAGGTACAGGTGGAAACCGGCGTCCCCGCCGATGTCGTGAGCCGTTGGCTCAGAGATGTCAATATTCAGCAGAAGCGGCGGCAGTTTTCTCAGGAGGATAAGCAACACTGCCTTGCGCTTTACCTGAGCGGGAAATCGTTGCTAACGGTTGCCAAAGAAATGGATATTCCTCGGTCTACAGTCGAGAGTTGGGTGAGGCGATCTGGAGCCCAGCGTGCTCGGGTTAAAGGCGGTGGGAGACCTCCCATCTATGCAAAAATGTTTAAGCTAGAGTGTGTCGCACTGGTCCGAGAAGGCAAGAGCTGTGTCGAGGTTTCTGAGATCAAGGGGTGCTCTGAGACTGCTGTCCGGGAGTGGTGGCAGAAATTTAAGGATGTTCCTGTCGATCAAGTCTGACAAGTACCCACCAGTCAAGGGCTAGCAAAGGCGGGGCGTACTGGCAATTTTGTTTGGCATTGCACAACTATGCGATCGCCAAAGGCGAAGGGATCAGTGAGCCGTCAAGCAGAACCCAGTTTTGAACGGTGTATAGTAGCTCTGGACCAGACTTGGACAATCTGGTGCTCAAAAAGGGGTAGTACAGCGCCTCTTTTTGAGCGCTTCAAAGGCTGCTATCAAATGACAGTGACATTGGCAGCATGACAGCGATCAAGGGTTGAGTTAGACTACCCTCGGATAGCCGTTCGGCTCGTACACAGTAGTGTAGAAGAGAGTATAACAACGGATGGCTCAAAGGTACTAAGGTACTACGGGCGTGAAGAAGCCGACTCCGTTCAACTTCAAGAGGGCATGGAACTTGGCATCAACCAGCGTTGGCAACTGTGAGGGTGGACAAGTGCCCCAGGCGATTCTGCAAAGCAAGCCGGAAATGACGCGACGGATAGCCTCAACCGTCTGATAGGGGTTAGACCAAACGCTCGAACAGGCTCATTGCAGGGCTGAGCAAGATTGACAGTACACTTGCACTTGGCGGCAACTAGAGTTAGATTGTTAACCAACGCCAAGCAATCTCAATATCCGTAGCCTTCAGAGGGAGCGGCAGGACTGATAGCCAAACGGCTAGACAGCTCTGCCGTTTGTTGTTTCTGAGACTCGGGCAAACCTTAACTTGGGAACCAGCGAGATCCTACGCAGAATGACTTCGGCTGATTGCAATGCGTTGCTTCAAAGATTATGAGATCCTCAAAGGACATTCGATCTACTATGCCTTAGGCATAGAGGATTCTTCTATGCAGTTAGCTGGGCACTCGCCATTGCACATGCGCCACTACCCGAGGGATACTCTAGCCTGTCAAGTTTGTCCCGTTGCAATGACAAGGAGTGTGGTTATGTTCTAGGACACTTTAGAAGCCAAAAACCCCCACTGCGGCAAACAGAGAGGGTTAACAGCTTCGCTACTTAGTTTTATGAAAGGTTTGGGGCACTAACCAGAAAGCTTTAGGAAGGCAGAAAGTTAGCTACCCGAATCAGGGACAGAGCCGAACCATCGTTTTGAGTAAACGAGCGGTACAGGTTTTACTGTGTCAATTTTAGGGGCAATTTGCTCAAAGGTGCAAGCACTTTGGCAAATACCCCT
>JAESFU010000184.1_pt1 | contig 78784 bp, 73 predicted proteins | sample 9269461 | NCBI WGS metagenome assembly JAESFU01 (sample SAMN14502556, study PRJNA617107) | algae metagenome | isolation source: Stenomitos rutilans HA7619-LM2 and co-occurring heterotrophs from cave walls | place: USA: Waikapalae cave, Hawaii | collected 2009-07-28
TCATATGTCTTTTGTCGAGTGTGGCTGACGCGATAACAAAACACCTGCGTCAGCCACTCTCGACTAACGACTTATGACTGACGACTTAACTTCCGATGCTATTTAATTCACTACAGTTTTTACTGTTTTTTATTGTCGTTACGCTCAGCTACTTCAGCCTGAAGTGGCAGGGGCGATGGATGCTGTTGCTGATAGCCAGTTGCTACTTCTACATGGTGTTTCAGCCAGCCTATATCCTGATTCTGTTTCTTACCATTGTTATTGATTACATCGCCGGTATCTGGATTGAGAAATCGACTGGCAAATCCCGGCGGTGGCTGCTCATTCTATCGCTGATTTCTAACCTCGGCATTCTGGCCTTCTTTAAATACCTCGGTTTTTTCACGGAAAACATCGCGGCTCTGTTCGATGCGCTCTATATGCCGAACATTGCCGAAACCGTCACAATGCAGGTAAACCGGGTGTTCGTGAAGGTATTGCATGTGTTTGGGCAAAGCGGCATTCAGTCCTACAAAGACAACATGAGCATTCTGCCTATTGGTCTGTCATTCCACACGTTCCAGGCCATGAGCTATACGATTGAAGTGTACCGGGGCAATCAGAAAGCCGAACGGCATTTCGGTATCTATGCGCTTTATGTGATGTTTTACCCACAATTGGTAGCTGGCCCTATCGAGCGACCTCAAAACGTACTCTGGCAGTTTCATAAAACGTTTCCTTACGACGCCGAAAACGTGAAAGCGGGCCTGATGCAGATGGCGTTCGGGTTGTTTAAGAAACTTGTCATTGCCGACCGGCTGGCTATGCTGGTTGACCACGCCTACGCCGACCCAGCCGGGCAAAACGGCCTGACGCTCTTGGCCGCTACATTTTTCTATACCTTCCAGATTTACTGCGACTTTTCGGGTTATTCCGACGTGGCTATCGGGGCCGCGCGGGTCATGGGTTTCAAGCTCATGGAAAACTTCCGAACGCCCTATATTGCTCAGTCGATTTCGGAGTTCTGGCGACGCTGGCATATTTCGCTGTCCACCTGGTTCCGGGATTACCTTTACATACCGCTGGGTGGCAACCGAAAGGGGGAGTTTCGGCAATACATCAACATGCTCATTGTGTTTTTGGCCAGTGGGCTGTGGCACGGGCCAAACTGGACGTATGTGATTTGGGGTGGCCTAAATGGCGTTTATCAGATTCTGGCCGTTCTGCGCGACAAGCCACTGGCCCGAATGGGCTTTTCCAGTACACCACCGAGTTTAGTTACCTCACCGGTGCATGACCGCGAAAGCCGCCATTCGCCCGTTCGGGTGGCTATGAACACGCTGATTACCTTTGTACTGATTATGCTGACATGGGTATTTTTCCGCGCCCGCAGCGTGGGCGATGCGTTCCTGATTCTACGCCGAATTGCCACGTTATCCATTAATGAGCCAATTTCGAGCCCCATGAACTCAGCGGAAATGTGGTTTAGTGTTGGCCTGATTGTTTTCCTGCTGGTAAAGGAATACTTCTTCCTGACGATTCCCACGCGTAACACGGTTCGGTTTGCCGTCTTATTCGTTCTGATTACGTTCGTAACCTATTTGTTCGGCGTGTTCTCCTCCAATCAGTTTATTTATTTCCAGTTCTGATTTGATTTCAACTTGCTACAATCGTTTTCCAAATATCAAGAATCCGTTCTGTTCGCCTACTGGCTGTATTTGTCTCTAAGTTAGCGTAGATATTCTCGTACACATTAGCGTCCGCGAGCAGAGTAATTAACTCGTTTTTTAGATAAGAACGAACAGTAAGAGGGCTTTCAAGAATTTCATTCAGAATTTCATTGCGATTGTCAAACACATAAATAATATCCTCAAAATCAGAATTAGCTCGCGGATCACGGCCATATCTGAATGAATTGAACGCTACCAATTTAGTGGCAATGAAGTAAGGTGCCGAAAAAATTCGGATAAATTGTCGCTCACCGATTTGACAGGTAATCGATTGTTCTACTCCGTTTTTATATCAACGATTACTAAACCCAAGCACGTCGGCGTTGGTGGGCATAATGTCCACAATCAGACCATGAATTTTGTACCGGCAAATTATGCCTGATTCTATATCGTTTGTAAACCCTAACTGGCGTAAGCGTTCCTCGATTAAATTGCTGAACTCTGCATACGTGGCTACTTCGACAACTACATCGACATCATCAGTTGGGCGTGATTCGCTTGCTGCCGGGTCAGTTGCATACAGGCTAACCGTAGCGCCACCCACAAATACGACTTGCTGGTTAAGTTCAGCCAAAGCTGTTGCTACGACCCGTAGCCGCACCAGATTTGTATGATGACTCATTTCGTAACCTGTAATCGCTTGGCCAGTTCATCAACAGCCAACTTCACTTCTCGTGCTTTACCAACTCGTACAGCATCCACTAACGCTAATAGTTCATACAGAAGTGGGTCATTTGCAACCGCTTGTACGACGGTTGGATAAAGCGGCTCAATGGCTTGCCCCCGAACAGTACCCTCAGCACTTGGCCATACATAAGGCTCGTCAGATTGGATGAGTTCCGATAGCGGCTTAGCCGAATGAGCCGTTGGAAATCCCCGCACTAGTGCGCCTGGCTGTTGGGGGAAAACATATTTCAGTCCATACCGCAAAAATTCGAACAAGGCTTGAGCCATAACCTTTTTTTGGTTTGGATCATATAAGCCCGCATAAGCTGACCGATGTAACGACTCAGTTATTTCGGAAGAACTAATATTGAGTTGAATAGCAACGTCTTTCTTCCAGAATTGTGGCAATAGCTGTTCTACTTTACCATGTTTTCCTAAGAAATTAGTATTCCAGGGTCTATTCTGAGCCGCACTAATTTTTAAGAGGACAACTATATCCTGTGGACGCATTCCATTATGCTTTTTCATGATTCGCGATTCGCGAATTGCGAATTTATCAAATGTATGAAAATAAACAACATACTATCACAGCTATAAATTACTTTTCACTCTCAAACGTCAGTACCACTCCATTCATGCAATACCGCAGTCCGGTTGGCTCAGGCCCGTCATTGAAAACGTGGCCTAAATGAGCATCGCAGACGGAACAGCGAACTTCCGTCCGGTTTCCGTCTGGTTCAGTATAAATAGCGTTAGGAACAACAGGAGCATAGAAACTGGGCCAGCCCGTGCCTGATTCAAACTTGGTTTTTGATGAAAACAGTGGGTTCCGGCAGCACACGCAGGCGTAGGTGCCTGTTCGGTGCTCATGGGTCAGTTCGCTGCTACCGGGCCATTCGGTGCCCCGTTCGCGGGCGACGTTGTAAGCCGACTGGCTCAGGATTTCTTTCCAGTCCGCGTCCGTCTTCTCAACCCGCCGACCGCCCGGCGAGGTGACTCCGGCAGGTCGTTTATGGAGTGGGCGAGGGGTAGCAAAATACGTTCCGTATAGCCACAATCCACTCGCCAGCAGCAGAGCAATCAGCAGAAAAATAGGGGTTTGCTTCATGGATGTAAAACAAACCCGGATAGCTGGTCAGTTCATCGGCCAATCGCTACTTTTCGCAGAATCGAATCGATCACCTGCAAGGTTGTTACGCCGTCGGCTTCGGCTTCGTAGTTGAGCATGATGCGGTGGTTGAACACGTCTGGGGCCAGTTCTTTGATATCTTCAGGCAGGACGTAATCGCGCCGGTCGAAATAAGCCAACGCTTTGGCAGCTAAATTTAGGTAAATACTGGCACGGGGCGATACGCCGAACTGGATATAGCGGGCTTCGTCGCGGAGGTTGTATTCCATGGGTCGGCGGGTGGCAAACACCAGCTCAATGATGTAGCGTTCGAGGGTTTCCGAAATCGTGATGCCGTTAATTTCATCGCGAATGGCCGCTAAATCTTCTCTTCCCAGAACGGGCCGTACCTCATAGTCGAAATTCATGTTCGACATTCGGCGCATCACCTCCAGTTCGTCGTCTTTGTTGAGATAGTCCACAAAGACTTTCATCATGAATCGGTCTACCTGCGCTTCCGGCAGTGGATAGGTCCCTTCCTGTTCCACCGGATTTTGAGTAGCCAGCACCAGAAAAGGACGGTCAAGCACGAAGGTTTCTTCGCCAATGGTCACTTGCTTTTCCTGCATGGCTTCAAGCAGGGCCGCCTGCACTTTAGCGGGCGAGCGGTTCACTTCGTCGGCCAGAATCAGGTTGGCAAAAATGGGGCCCTGCTTCACTTCGAACTCAGCCGTTTTCTGGTTAAAAATCATCGTGCCAATCAGATCAGCGGGCAGCAGGTCGGGGGTAAACTGAATTCGCTGAAAATCTAACTCCAGTACCTTAGCCAGTGTATTAATTGTCAATGTTTTTGCCAGTCCAGGAACGCCTTCGAGCAGAATATGCCCGCCCGTGAACAGCCCAATCAGTAGCCGGTTAAGCAGCCGGTCTTGACCGACAACCACCTGGCTCATCTCGCTGAACACCTCGCGGATTTTTGTATGGTAGGTGAAGGAAGTGGTTGATTGCATTTTTTACAAGTAGTAAGTTGTAAAGTGGTAAGTTGGTAAGTTGCTGACGCAAGTGAATAGAGATAGAGCCAGCCACTTATTACTTACGAACTTATCACTTACCACTTATTTTAAAAAGTAGCCCGTATGCTCCGGTCTTTACCGTGAATGTCTTTATAAACCTGAATTCGAGTGAAGCCCCGCTCGGCAAACACCTGCCGCGTGGCTTCGCCGAAGCGCTCATTAATTTCAACGTAACAAGCCCCATCTTTCGTCAGATGGCGAACGCAGAAATCGGCCACGGCTTTGTAGAAAACCAGCGGGTCGTTGTCGTCCACAAACAAGGCCAGGTCGGGTTCATAATCCAATACGTTGCGGTTCATCTCAGCGGCTTCGGAGCGCGTCACATACGGCGGATTACTCACCACACAATCGAATCGCTGACTGAAATCGGGCGGCACATTCAAAATATCCTGAATGGCAAAATCAACGTCGGCTTTCAGATTCTTCGCGTTACGACGAGCTAACGTCAAGGCCTCATCCGACACATCCCAGCCCGTTACGGCCGATTGCGGCAGAAACCGGGCCAGCGTAATGGCAATGCAGCCGCTGCCCGTGCCAATGTCCACAATGGGTACATCGTCGGTGCGGTCGGCGAAATCGTGCATAATAAGCCGTACTAAATCTTCGGTTTCGGGCCGAGGAATCAGCACATCGGGCGATACCTCGAATTCCAGGCCACAGAAGATGGTGGTGCCGATTACGTGCTGTATCGGTTCCTGCCGGTTCAGGCGTTCCAGAATTTTGAACCAGTCGGGTTCGGTGCGGTTGGGTGGCAGTGGCTTATCGGTCAGCACATCTGTTTTCCGCAGGCCGAAGTAATGGTCGATCAGCATGAATGCCATTTCCCGCGCTTCTTCGGGCGGATAGGCCGTAATGTTTTTACTGAGTCGGTCGTATAGAGGTTTGGCGGTGGCCATTCGAGTCAATGGAGTAATTTTGCCAAAAATAGGGAAGTTTATGATATTCGGTTTACAGTTTATAGTTGGCTGGCGCACGAATTGCCGACGCGTCAGCCCACCGTAAACCATAAATCGTAACCTATAAACCATAAATGATGAACACATTCATGCTGCGTGCGCTTGAATTAGCCGCCCTTGGCCGGGGCCACGTCAGCCCAAACCCAATGGTTGGTTGTGTCATTGTCCATGAGGCTGATGAGCAGAAGCCGAACGTTGGACCGCGAATTATTGGCGAAGGATGGCATCAGCAATACGGAGAAGCCCATGCCGAACGGAATGCTGTGCTGTCAGTCAGGCCGGAAGATGCTCATCTCCTGCCCGAAAGCACCGCCTACGTAACCTTAGAGCCTTGTTCGCATTACGGGAAACAGCCGCCCTGTGCTGATTTACTGATTGAACGGAAAATAGGGCGGGTAGTTTGCTGCAATGATGACCCCAATCCGTTAGTAGCAGGTCAGGGGTTTGCGAAGCTTAGAGCGGCTGGCATTCCCGTCGAGACGGGCGTTCTGGCTGAACAGGGCCGGATGTTGAACGCACGATTTTTTACCTTCTTTGAGAAGAAACGTCCGTACATTATCCTGAAATGGGCCGAAACCGCCGACGGATTTATAGCCGGAGTGGGCGGTCAGCCTATCAGAATTAGTGGCGAGTTGGCGCACCGGCTGGTGCATCGCTGGCGTGGCGAAGAAGATGCCATTATGGTAGGAACCAACACCGCCCGTATTGACAACCCGCGTTTGAATACTCGTTTATGGCCAGGCAAAAACCCTGTGCGGATTGTCATCGACAGAAATTTATCGCTGCCGCCTGACCTGCATTTGTTTGACGGTACTCAACAAACGATTGTGTATCATGAGAGCGAAGGAGTGAAAGAGCGAGCGAGCGAACGAGCGTCAGCCGTGAATTACCCGTTCGCTCGTTCGCTATTTGAGATAGTACAAGACCTGCATCAGCGTTCCATTCAGTCTGTGTTGGTAGAAGGCGGTACAACGCTGCTCCAATCCTTTATAGAAGCCGGATTATGGGATGAAATGCGCGTGTTTTGTAGCCAGATGATGCTGAATGGAGGAGTAGAGGCTCCACGAGTGAGAGGAACGCTGGTGAGCCGAGAGACGGTCGGGGAGAATGAGTTGAGTATGTATAAAAACAGTGAAAGAGCTAAAGAATGAAACCGGACAGCTTTTCGCTCCGCACCGGCGGCCCGGTTTCATTCTTTAGCTCTTTCACTGTTTACGACTGCGCCACTGGCGCAGCGTTCGCTCCTACGTTGCCGCTGGCTACTACCGCTGTGCCCAGCATGACTTTCACGTTGGCATCATAAGCTCCCAGTTTGTCGTAGAAACCGGCTTCGCTAATGGTGAAGTATTTATTCGTGGCAAACTCGCCTGTTGCACCGCTAATCGTATCCAACGGCTTAAGCGCCGTTGCTGAACCGGTTGCCAGCTTGCCCTGATAGATAGAAGCCGCATAGGCGGTTCCCTTTGTGGTATTATACAACCCAATCTGCACCAGCGTGACCGAAGAGCTGTACTTGTAAAACACCACACGCCCATAAATATTTTTACCGTCCGTAGAGGCCAACGTGTAGGCTTTATAGGTCGATACCGTACCACCGCCAGGAGCCACGTTATAATTCGGCTCGTAGTTTTGCTGTTCGCAGGACGTCGATAGAGCCACTAAGGAAAGAATGAGGCCCAATAGAGGAACAAAGTTTAGTTTCTTGAAAATGCGTTTCATGTGCGATAGAAATTAGAAGTTAAACGACACACGGCCATAGTAATAAGCACCGCTGGAGCCCTGCTGATAGTTGGAGTACAGATAGAATCCACGGTTTTCGGCCCGGAGAATCTGTGGGTATTTGTCTAAGATGTTACTGCCACCGATGGAGAATTTTAGATTGCGGTTCAGGGCATACCCTAACGACAAGTCAAGAATGGTCTGGGCAGAGAACGTCTGGTCGTAGTAATTCCCCTTGTCGTCGGATGATACCGAAAGCGCCGTTACGGAGCCATAATACGTTCCGCGCAGCATCGCATCCCATTTGCCTTGCCGATAAATAACCGAACCGATCAGTTTGGTGCGTGGCGTTCCGGTTTCGAACTGACCGGCAATATCCCGGCTGAGGTATTTTTCCACAACCTGATCTGGCGTAAGGTTCGCTACGTTCAGCGTGGGTGGGTTTCGGCTTAAGATGGTATTTCGGCTGAAAATAGCCGCTAAGCTGTAGGTGAAGCTCCGGTTCCGGGAAAGGGTCTGGGTGTAGTTACCAACCAGTTCGATTCCTCTCGAACGCACGTTAGCGCCGTTGACAAAGAACTGAGCCTGGCCACCACCAATCACTTCATCGTAGTGATTACCCACTTCGTCGGCACCAAAGTAGCTGGTCTGGAAAATACGATTATCTACATCAATTTGATAGCCGTCTACGGTTACTTCAAAGCCACGCGCAGGCTGATAGGTTAATCCCAGGCCGTAGGTCCGGGAGTTTTCCTGCTTCAGGCCTTTGATGCCCAGCACACGGGCGGCTGTGCTGTTGGTCGCATAGGTCGTTACGTCTAAGGGTTGCGGAACACCATTGGCATCAGGAATAAACGCCGTTGTTGTATGCGTGAAATTAAGTTCCTGTAACGAAGGGGCCCGGAAACCCGATGCCACAGAGCCCCGAATCGTAAGGTTGGGGGCGATATTGTAACGAGCAGCTATTTTTCCAATGGCTACCCCGCCAAAGTCAGAATAGTTTTCAACCCGAACGGCGGCAGCGACTAAAAATTTCCGCGTTAGTTCAAGCTCCGTGTCTAAATAAGCGGCCATCGTTGTGCGGAAGGCATTCCGTGAGTCTTTGGGACCAAAGCCGGAGAAACACTGACAGTTAGCCGCAAAGTTTTTTATCGTTACCTGCTGTCCGGCAAAGACAGACAGGGGTTTCCCGTCGGCACCGACAATGGGTTGGCTCGACCCATCCTGCAAGGGTAAACCGTTAGGGCCAATCAGCAAACCAGGTTGTGTAGCTGTCAGAACACCCGCGTCGCCGTAGGTATAGCTTTCTTCCTGACCTGGGATAATTTTATAATTTTCGATACGCATTTCTGCCCCGAACGCCACGTTGAGGCCATTCATAATCCCTTTGAAATAACGCGAGAAGTCAAGGTTAGTTGAGTTCTGCGTAAACTGATTCGTACCAATCGTCATATCGACTGGGGAGTTGGCGCCAATCGAGGCATTGAAAGTATTGGTCATGCTGATCAGCGAGGTGTTCCGACCGAACGTATTACTGAAATCAACACTGAACTCGCCAATCTTGCTCTTAATGCCGACCGTGCTGGAGATGTCGGACGTATTGGTAATTAACTGTGGCCGGAACCCGTTCGGATACAGCAGATAGTTGAAGCGGTCGGTCTGGGCCGGTCGCCGGTAATAGCAGGAGAATCCTTTCAGGTATTTATACGACATGCCCCCGAAGCTGTAGAGGGTGGTGTTCGGGTTAATCTCGTAACCAGCGTTATAGAACATAGAACCCATTGTGATACCGGGCATACCGGCAAATACCGCGAAGTCGGAACGGTCGTAGCCGCGAGCGCTCAACAGGCCCGCTTCGGTTTTCAGCGAAGAAGCCAGTGCTGTATTGCCGGTAGTCTGTGCATTGATAAGTTCCGGGTTGGTGATAATGGGTCGCCCGTATTTGTCGGTACGCGTGTTGTTCAGATACGAATTATCGTAGATTTCCCAGTCATTCACGAACCGGCGGATGGTAGGCCGACGCTGGGTAATCTGTCCCGTTAGGTTAAGAAACCCTCGGTCGCCAATTTTAAAACCATAGTTGGCGTCGAACTGATAATTGAAACCGTCGGGCTGACCGGCTTTGGTCAGATCACCGGCCTGCCCGCCCGAGTTGAGGTAACCACCACCGGTTAGACTGCTCGTCAGTTTATTCGTGCCTTTTTTCAGGATGATGTTCACCACCCCGGCTACGGCATCTGAGCCATACTGAGCAGCCGCACCGTCGCGTAGAATTTCAACCCGGTCAATTGAAGCGGCCGGTATCGTCATCATATCAACGGTTGTAGACGGACTACCAACGGCGGTTGTTCCGATAAGCAGTGATGACGTGTGCCGCCGTTTGCCATTGACCAATACTAATATTTGGTTCGGGGCCATATTCCGCAATTGAACTGGATCGACGTGGGAGTCGAGGTCGCCCCCCTGATTGCGAACAGCGTTGAAACTGGGGGCTACGAAGGCCAGCATCTGCGCCAGGTCAATTTGGGGTAAATCGCCCATAATGTCTTTAATCGAAATCACATCGACCGGCACGGGCGTTTCCAGAATAGTACGTCCTGTGTTACGCGTCCCCGTAACGATTAGCTCGGTCAGTTGAGTTGCATCCTCATCTAATGTTATGGTAAAGTTGGTTTCGCTGCCGACGTTGAATTCCTTCGATTTGAAACCAATAAAGCTAACCACCAGTACGTCGGTTGGGGAAGCCTCCAGCGCAAACGTTCCTTTAGCATCGGTGATGGCTCCACGCCGACTGTTGCCTTTAACCAGCACATTCACACCCTGTAGAATCTCGGCATTGCCGCTGGACGTTACTTTACCCGTAATTTTTTTCATCTGGGCCAGCGCATCTTCAGGAAGCAGGCTTGTCAGCACAAATACAGTAACTAATACCGGTAGTAGGTTAAGTTCACGTATTTTTCTTTTCATGGTTGTTGGAGAAATTAAGTTGAAAGACCTAAATGAAAGAGGATTAGAAAGGCAAAAGGGGGTACTCTCAACGATTTTCAACGGTTGGTGCCGACTGGAAAATCGCTGAGCAGACGAGGCTCGATAGGTTCAATAATGCTGGCTGTTTCTATGGACGCTCGCTCCGATGCCGAATTGGTTCAGAACGATGCTGACGACTCGAAGCGGTGAATTGCCGACCTGCCATCGGGTGTGCCCTGAACGAGTTTATGATAAGGCCCGTCGGGGAGGTGTACAGCATAATACCGGGTCTGAAAACCCTGCCCATAGAATACGTATTGACTGCTTCATAGGTGATCATGTTGTTAATGAATTGAGGGTATAGAGAATGCCAAATGTGTGGACAATAGCATCGCCGACAGTCGCTGTTAACGACATACTTCAGGTACTCAATGCGTAAGCTGAAATTCGGGGCGACACACTGACAATCAGTGCGGTGCAATCAGTGGTCTGCCGCTTAAGAAGATAAACCCGCTATGCTGTTCGTGCGCCCGACAGCAGGAGTTTGTTTTGTTGTACTTTATCAAATATGCCAACTTTAATAACGTATTGCAAGAATTTAATAGAATATAATATTGAAATATTTAAAAAATACAATAGAAAATTATATGGTAAATATTTACATAGTGGACTTTTACTATTTCCTGCAAAGTTGACTATACGGTCATATAGTTGACCTGATTTATCATCGAATGCACTGCCCCAAAGTCCAGACGCCCTTTACTCGCAATGATTGATCAGTTCGCACCAGATTAGCGATATAGCCCGGCTGAATTCGACCCAGTTCGTTGCCTAAGCCGATAATTTCTGCCGGAATGGTAGATGCCATTCGCAGCGCATTTGACAAGGGAATGCCAGCCTGCTCTACCGCAATCTTCACACAATCAATTAGCGTAATGGCCGATCCTGCCAGATTCCCTTCGTTATTCACATAGCGGCCCGGCCCGGATTCGTCAGCTTCAAAATGCACGACAAACTGCCCCAGTTCAAACGTGGGCCTCGGCGGGTTGGCAAAGAGTGCGTCCGAAATGAGGAAAAGCCGTTCCCCAAGCAGTCGATACGCAATGCGAATGGTGGTTGGGTCGCAGTGGTAGCTATCGGCAATGATGCTGGCCCGCACCGTCGAGTGGTCGAAAACAGCGCCAACTACGCCCGGCTGGCGACTCTCGAACCCCCGCATAGCGTTGTAGAGGTGCGTGGCTAACGGAATACCGTTGTTAAACGCATCGGTGGCCTGCTGATACGTGGCATTGCTGTGGCCCAGCGAAAGCAGCGTGTTTGGGTGCTTTAGCGTATGAATGGTATTGAGTTGGTCGGCTGTCAACATTTCAGGGGCCAGCGTCAGAATACGAATCACATCCGCATTCGTACCGAATAGCGTTTCCAACTCCCCTTCGGCAGGCGTTCGCACATAGGCCATGCTATGTGCTCCGCGTTTGATTGGGTTGAAATACGGCCCTTCAATATGAATACCCGGCACCCCGAACGGATTTTCGGCCCGCACGACCTGCACAGCCGCCATTGATTGTTGCATAATGGCTAATGAGGTCGAATGGATAGTGGGTAGTAAAGTGGTAGTGCCGTTTTGGGCGTGGGTGCTGTAGATATGGCGAACGGTTTCGGGCGTAGGCTGGTCGTTTAGAAACAGTTGGGAACCGCCATAAAGCTGCAAATCGACTAAGCCGGGAAGCAGGTAGTCGCCGTTAAGGTCGATGCTGGATTCATCGGAAACGAATGATTTATTGGTAGATGAAACGTCCTGAATGCGCCCGTTTTCAACCCGCACCGATGCGCCCGAAAGCCACTCATCGCCCGTGAAGACGGTGGCATTGATAAACTGAGTCATACGAAAAGCGGCTTTCCTGCCACTCAATAGGTCAATGATGGCCGGAATCTACCTGATTTTTCGTTTTTTTGCGAACTATTTATGATTTACGGTTTATGGTGGGCTAATGAATCAATATTCTCGCGTCAGCCCACCATAAACCGTAGACCAACTAATCAATCTCTCCTTTGAACGCTGTTCGTTTATTTCCCTCCACTGGCCCAGTCCGGGCTACCATTCCGCTGGCTTCCTCGAAAAGCGAAAGCAATCGGGCGCTGATTATTAATGCACTAATGAATTTTCAGGGTGATTTACAAAACCTGTCAACCGCCCGCGATACGCAAACGATGATTCGGCTACTAAAAGCCGACGACAATATCGCCGATGTGCTGGATGCGGGTACGACTATGCGCTTCCTGACGGCTTATTTCTCAGTAACAGGGCAGCAAAAAACCATGACCGGCACTCCGCGTATGTGCGAGCGACCCATTGGTATTCTGGTCGATGCCCTGCGAACCCTCGGTGCTGACATTACTTACCTAAAAAATGAGGGTTATCCGCCCCTGCAACTGAACGGTTTCACGCCTTCGGGAACCAACCGGGTTAGCATTCGGGGCGATGTGAGCAGCCAGTATATTTCGGCGTTGCTTATGATTGCTCCCCTGCTGCCCAACGGCCTGAGTCTTGAACTGACCGGGGCCATTGGGTCTCGGCCGTATATTGAAATGACCCTCGAACAGATGCGGTATTTCGGGGCCGACGTTCAGGCTGACTGGGATACCAAAACCATTATGGTTGCTGCAAAACCTTACACGCCGAAACCCTACGCCGTTGAATCCGACTGGTCTGGGGCGAGTTATTGGTATAGCGTGGCTGCGTTAACTGAGGACGAAAAAACAGAAATTGAACTGCTTGGCCTGAAAGCCAAATCCTTACAGGGCGACAGCGCCATTGTCGATATTATGCGTTCATTGGGCGTCGAAAGCAACTTCACAGAAACCGGCGTTCGATTGACCAAACGGCAGGCTGAAGACTCATTGGAATGGGATTTTACCGACTGCCCGGACCTGGCTCAGACAGTTGCCGTTTGTGCGGCCATGACCGGAACCGTGCTGACGTTGACGGGCATCGAAAGCCTGAAAATTAAGGAAACCGACCGCGTAGCAGCTTTGCAGGCTGAGTTGCAGAAAATAAGTTCCGAACTGGTTGAAATAGAGGCGAATCATCGCTACGAAGTTCGACAGAAACAGTCTTCAGAAGCGGTTCCTCCAGCCCGCATTCATACCTACGATGATCACCGTATGGCGATGGCCTTTGCGCCCGTAGCCCTGCGCGAAGAAATAATCATTGAAGAGCCGGGTGTTGTCGCCAAATCATACCCGAGTTTCTGGGACGACATGGCGCGAGTGGCTACGGTTGAGTTTATCAATGAAGATGAAAACGTTGTTCAGTAATACCTATTAGTCCATAGCTTTAGCTGTGGGTTAGGCAATACGACAACCGTTAAAACGGTTTCAATTCCGTAAACGCAGTTCGCTGTAGTTGAAAGCTACCGCACCGGCGGACCGGCTCAACATCAAAAAACTAAAACTACGCATGACACACCGGGAGCAATTCGATCAACAAGGCTATCTGATTGTCAGAAACGTTTTTACGCCCGACGAAGTGGCACGGCTTCGGCAGTCGGCCTATGAGCACCGGGATCGACAAAAAGAACGTGGTTTAGTGGCGCAGGTAAAGCAGGCTGCTTCGGTAAAAGGCGATTTGTTAAGTAAAGAAGGCTTAGGCTGGGTCATCTACGACTCACGCATTGTAAGCATAGCCACTGAATTACTGGGCGATACGCCAGTCTATTTTTCTGATAGCACCTACCAGATTGGCACCGGCACGCGGGGATTCCATCGCGACAACATCGACCGGTATCAGTTTGGGCAGGGAGCCGACTGGGAAGGAAACTACCCACTCATTCGCTTCGGCGTTTATTTGCAGGACCACGACACCTATAGCGGGGGTATCCGGTTTAAAGCCGGGAGCCACGAGGCCGCCGACGGGGCCGACGTGTTTGCCGACACCCGTGCCGGTGATATTGTGGTCTGGAATATGCGGACGCTGCACTCGGGTAATGCCCGCCGGATGAAACTCTTCAACAACCTGCCACTGCACGTGGGGCTGGAAAACCGCCTGCCCGATTTTCTGTTCCGTGAGCAGCAGGGCGAACGGGTTTCCCTGTTTTTTAGCTACGGGCTGGAAGGCAAACACCTCGACCATTACATAGAAAACCATTTTCGGAAACGGGCCGATATGCAGGAAAACGTAAAACTTTCAACTTATACGCCCGAACTGATTAAGCAGACGGAGCAGCACAAGGTGAAGGTACTGGACATGAAAAATTTGCTGTGAGTCAACCCGCTATGGCAACCGAAACGCAATACACACCTGTGACCATCCAGCGTATTGCGCCTGAACAAACCTATCCGCTGCGCCATACAGTGCTCTGGCCTGACAAACCGTTCGATTATGTAAAGGTCGAAAACGATGCAGAGGGTTACCATTTCGGGGCGTTTCAGGCCGGTGAGTTAGTGGCTGTCATTTCCCTGTTTGTGAACGGAAATGAATCGCGCTTTCGGAAGTTTGCCGCCCACCCCGACCGGCAGCGACAGGGCATTGGTACGTTGCTGCTGAATCACGTAATGACCGAAGCGATGCGACAGGGGGCCACTTCTATCTGGTGCGATGCCCGGCTCGACGCGGCTGATTTCTACCGGCGTTTTGGCATGGAGGCCGTTAGCGAAGTTTTTTACAAAGGTACAATTCCGTATGCCCGCTTTTCGCGTAACTTGCTCTAAACTAAATTCCTGACAAGCCAATGAGATATGTGCTGACCTTTTTGCTGATGGCAGGTCTGCTATCGGTTGCTAATGCCCAGTCCGTAACGACGGACCGTCCCGCCGACTCGACCAGTTTGAAGGCTTATGCGGGTTCCTACACGTTTGCCAGTGGTAGTCCGATCCAGAAATTTACGATAACTATTGAAAAAGGGGAGTTGTATGGCGAAGCCGATAGTTACGGGAAGAATAAACTCCTGAAACAGCCCGAAGCAAATACCTACAAATCGACCAGCTCCTATGGCTCCATCATCACTTTCGTTTGGGATGCCGCTCAGAAAGCCGTGACTGGCTTAACAATGGCCATTCAGGGAACGGAGTTGACCGCCAAAAAAGACAATCCATAACCAACGGGTTAATTTCATGGTTGAGCCTACATAAATACTATGTGCTGCTCAACCATGAAAACACTCTCTTCTTCGCTGATGGCTGTTGGGCTATCAGTGCTCTTTCTGAGCTGTGGTCAGAAAAAAGAGGCCAATCAAACAGCCGAAACCGTCGTTACTGCCGACACGACCATCACGCTTCCGGCTCCCTACGCCACCAAATCGGCCGTGCATTTCAGTAATGTCATTGGCTGGCCGGATGGCCAAACGCCCAAAGCGCCCGCTGGGTTTACCGTTACCGAATTTGCCCGCGATTTAGTCAGCCCGCGCTGGATTTACGTGGCACCCAACGGCGACATTTTCGTGGTCGAATCCAACACCGAACGCAAAGGCGTTAAGCAGGCTGTTGTGAATGTGGTGAAAGGACAGGATAAGTCGGAGCGAACGGGCACCAGCGCCAACCGCATCACACTCCTGCGCGATACCAACAACGACGGAAAACCTGACCTCCGCGAGCCATTCCTAACGGGTCTTAATCAGCCTTTCGGTATGCTGGTGCTGGGTAATCATTTCTATGCCGCCAATACGGATGGGTTGATGCGTTATGATTACAAATCGGGTCAGACGAAAATAACCGCGCCAGGAAAAAAGATTTTAAACCTGCCCGCCGGGGGATACAACAACCACTGGACGCGAAATCTGCTGGCCAGCCCCGATGGAAAGAAAATATACATTTCGGTAGGGTCGGGGAGCAACGTGGGCGAACACGGACCTGAAAACGAAATTAGGCGGGCCAATATTCTGGAAATCAACCCCGATGGTTCCGGTGAACGTATCTATGCCAGTGGCTTGCGTAACCCCGTTGGCATGGCGTGGCAACCTCTAACAAAGACGTTGTACACCGCCGTGAACGAGCGCGATGAACTCGGCGACGACTTGGTGCCCGACTATATGACCAGTGTAAAAGAAGGCGCATTTTACGGTTGGCCTTATTCCTATTATGGGCAGAACGAAGACCCGCGCCGAAAAGGCGAACGTCCTGATTTGGTGCAGAAAGCCGTCGTTCCCGATGTGCCGCTTGGCGCTCATACAGCCTCACTTGGTCTGGCTTTCTACGACAGGGCAGCCGGGCTGCGTTCAGCGTTTCCCGAAAAATACCGGAATGGTGCGTTTATTGGGCAGCATGGCTCGTGGAATCGGTCGCAGTTATCGGGTTACAAAGTGGTGTTTGTGCCGTTTCAGGAGAGTAAGCCCGGCAAGCCGGAAGATTTTCTGACGGGTTTTGTAACCAATAACAACAAGGATGTTCATGGCCGACCCGTCGGTGTAACGGTGCTGCCTGACGGTAGTTTGCTCGTTGCCGACGATGCCTCCGGGCGAATCTGGCGGGTAGCTGCGAATAAATAATAGGCCAGCATAGTCAAAGGCGGTGTCAGGGTTGAGAACCTGACACCGCCTTTGACTATGCTGGACTGTTCGTTAAAATTGATACATCAGCCTGGCCCGGAACCCAAGGTTTGTGCTGGTTTGCCACCTGGGGTCGGGGGTTGAAATGAGGCTGTTTCGTAAGGGTATGGTAACAACAGGGTGTCCCTGAAGAGCCCATCGTCCGCCCTGCCATTCAAGTCCGGTACTGAAGGTAAAGCTGTCCATCAAATTAACAGGATTACTATCTGTGAAGATTTTCTGATCGAAACTACGCTGAGGTAGATCACGATAATAGAACGTTACTTTTTCTGTGTTGCTTAAATTCAGATAAGTTCCGACGGCTGGCACTAATGTAAAGGCTCGGCTAAGCGGCACCCGATAACTCAGGTTGACCGGAATCTGGAAACGAACGATGCGGGTGTTGATATTCAGAATATACTGTGGTGGAATCATATCGCGGGCAAACTCCTTTCGAAAATCCCGGTGTGTACGGATATTGAAGTCGTCGTCGGTCAGGAATGTACCTCCCAGATACGTCGCCCGACTTAAGCCTAAGCCGATCACCCACCGTTTGCTAATTGGTAATTCGCCGTAAACGCCCGCGCTCCACATATGAGCCTCCACCTGCCCATCTGCCCCGGCCCGGAAACGCACGGGCGGCTGCTGAACGGGCTGACTGGCCGGGGCGTTTGCCGCTACCTGTTCCATGACCGGTATGGGTCGGGCCGTTCGTATACGTTTCGCCCGCTGAGCCAGTTGCCCCTGCCAGTTAGTGGATGGCACGTTGAGAGGTAAACTATTTAGTGACTCAAAAGCAGCCGATGTTTCAACCGGCCGCTGGCCCGATGAACTGCTCTGAGAGGCCACCGGTCCGGCCACGTTGTTATCAGGCCTATTGGCTGAGGTTGACGGGTTATCTACTCCTGTTTCTATTTGCTGACCAATAACCGACCTGTTTTTGCTGCCTTTTGGTGTTGACGCTGTTACTGAGGGGTTATGAATGTTTTTTTCAACGATAGAAGGAGTAGAGGTTGCACCATAGCTCTCTGTTTTCGGAGTTTTGTTTAGGTCCTTTGGTTGATTGGGCATCGCTGTTGAAACAGGAGCCCGTTCCGTAATCGCATAACGTTGGTCCGTTTGTGAATCTGATCGCTGACCCGGAGGCTGCTCATTGACTGGGGCAGGCCGGGATGAGGAAGGTGGTGCCACATACCGGGTTATATACACCGTATCGGGGCGGGGCAACTGGCCCGACCGGATTCCTGATGGCGTCGCAATGCGCTGATTATCTGATGCCTGTTCATTAGGTGAGAGCGTTATGTTCGGTCGGCTGTCGTTCGAGTCTGTCCGAGTCGATTGACCGGGCGCAACGGGTTGTGTTTTCTGCTGATGCAGTTGGCTTATTGTCTGGCGCAGTTGGGTAATCTCGCGTCGTTGCCACACACTCAGCGCAATAAGCGCTACGGTGCTCACAGAAGCCGCAGCCAGCAGCCAGGGCTTGCTAACCCAGACCCCGCCACTAAACGGATTTCCTGTTGGGGCAGAACCCGGTTGCGACAGGTTTGCCTGATGCAGCGACTCCTGCATCCGCGACCAGTCTTTTTCAGTAAACTCAGGCCGAATACTTTCCAGCTTTCGCCGGATATTATCGGCAAATCGGTCAGTTTTCATGGTAGGGAATGTTGGCCGTAGAGCCAGTTTTAGCGTGGTAAGCCTGTTTAATGAGATGTTGTAATTTTTGCCGGGCGCGGGCATAATTAGAGCGCACGGTAGCTTCGTTATGGCTCAGTAAACCCGCAATTTCATGGAGCGTGTAGCCATCCACCACATGCATCATAAAAACGGTTCGGTAGGTGGGGCTTAGCTGTTGCACCAAGGCCAGAATCTCTTCGGCGGCAATCTGATCGACCACATCTTCCCCAAATGCCACTTGTTCGCCTGTCTCAAGGGAAGCGTGTTGCTCAAACCGATGATTTTTTCGGTAATGACTGATGGCCGTGTTCACCAGAATGGTACGAAGCCAGGCCTTAAAGGGCAGTGTTTCGTCGTAATTGTCCAAATGCTGGAAGGCCTTCAAAAACCCTTCGTTCAGTACGTCCTCCGCTTCCTCAACGCTCGATGTGTAGCGCAGACAGATGCTTTTGGCATAGCCAAAAAACTGCTTGAACAACGTTCGCTGGGCGCGCGGGTCATGAACACGGCACGCCCTGATGACACTGACTAAGTCAGTATCGGAGAACGAAGACGATTTTCTGAAAAACAACGTTCGGCAGATTTATATAAATAATCCAGATTATTAACTGATTACGCTATTAAAACGCATAACGTTGCAGCTAAGATTCAGGCGATTAACATTTTTTTTGCGCGTTGCCACACTTCATCGCACCAAAACGTAAGGGGTAAAGACGGGTTCAGTCATCCCGTTTAGTGAGAAAATGAAGGTATTATTGATTGGCGACGAACACACCTACGGTTACGGGCTGTCGGGTGGCAATCTGAGTTATATAGGCCATTTTATCCGGCAAATCAGCCGCACCGGAAGTGCGGTCTCTGTTGAAGCATACGCTCACCTGAGTTTATCGCAGATGATTGCTGCCCTGGCGCACTTGCCGCTGAGCCGGTATGACCTGATTATGCTGCATCTCGATTATACACTGGACGAGATGGCTTATTCACCCGTAAGTCATTCGTCCGTCATGAGCCTGCCCTTATTTCCTGATTTGATACCCTCGCCCGGGGCTAAGCCTTTTGTGCATGTTCGCGGGCGCCTACGCCAGCTAATCAATCAGATTCGGTCGCTGATTTGGCCGACTGAGGGACGTAAATCGCTATCGATTCTGCTTGATCTCCTGCGGCCCTATCGCCATAATGTATTGTTAATCACGCCCTTTCCCCATCAAAAGATTGTTAACCGATGGCTGCGTCAGCGTAGCCGGGCCGTGTTGATTCATGAAGCCGACAAACTATTGGTCAGCGTGTTTGATGTGGATGCGGTTATTCGGCCCGGGGAAGAATATTTCCTGCCAAACGATCCTGAACACCTCAATGCCGTCAGCCATGAATTGCTGGGCCGCTCGTTGTTCGATTTTTATGAATCGTCGCCAACGATTATTACCATTCAGGGTACGCGTGGGGAATAAAGCCGGGAAGTAATTGTGTGATTTCCGGTAATATGACTTGACACAGGTCTGGAAAAAGTACAACTTTTTGACCCATAGTTGGTTAGTGTTATTTTTAGGCTGGTTTTATAACTAGGAATATGTTATGTGGAAATTGCCAGATTAGTGAGGTCATGTATGAAGAAAGTTAACTCAGAAAAATGATAGATTCGTATCAGTCAAATCGGTATATATAGCTCATGAAATCCGCTTTTTCTTTGGAAGTTTCGCCAGCAATTTCTACCTCTACTAAATTGGCTAGTGATCTAAATTCAGAGAGGTCATCCATGAATTCACCAATCAAATAGTGTTGTTCCTCTGGGAGATCTTCATTATGATTTATATATATGCACAAATCATAAAATGACTTCCTGTTCCACCCTTTGTTTGCTAGTAAGTTGACGGCCTCTTGTCGCTTCTGACGGGTAACATTTGAATCTACTAGAACTTTTTTTAGGTAAGATTCCAATGAGTCCAGTTCAGAGAGTTTTTGCTTAATAGTAGACACATCAATTAAATACTCATATTTCATTACATCTGTTGTATAAGTGCCAATATGTTAATCGAATATCCAATCAGGGTGTTCATGCCTTGGAAGTGATTTAACTTTCTCTGCTACCTCCGGCCACTTTTTTAATGTCCAAGTAGGCGGCTTTGAGTCATAAGAACCGCCCATCGCTATCAATGTATGTAAAGTGGCTCCTATGAGATAGGTTGTTGGCAGCCCCCAAAGCAAATAGAGTTGATTGTCTCTTTCATAAAGCAACTCCAAGCTGTCTCCTTCATCTTCATAATTAGTCAAAGTATAGGCTGCTGCATATGAGTCAGGACCCTGAAGAGCGTCATTCTGTTGACAGTCTACCTGTAAGCCCGTTCGCTGATGAAGTAGAGCTAAAATATCCTCAATTAAAGGGGGCTTATCTGCAAAGATTATTTCTTCAAATTCAGGTCCCATTGCTGTTGTATAATTGGGTGTATGTTAGGCTGGCTTAACCAGTCGGCATAGTGCCCCGATCTCCGTAAACTGCTTGATTATCTCATTAGCTTTTTCTTCACTCTCAACAGGAAGTATAAAAGATTGCTTGTCCAAAAGAATATCCGTTCGCTCATGAGCCTCTTTTAACCCCATTCCGAAATGCTCTTGAAACAGCTTAGTGGATAATATCTTACGATAGCCGTACTGCCAATTATGAAACTCTATATACTGCATCTCATCCCTGTTGTATAATCATCTATACCCTAACTAAAGAGGGAAGTTAACCATAATTTGTTGCGCTGGTTAACTTCCCTTTAAAGCTGCGAAATCAACGCGTCACCCCATCGAATAATTGGAACTATTTCTTCCGAAGCGCGTCGTACCGCAGCAACGCTTCTAAATAATAGTAATCAGCGTAAACCAATGGCGTGTCGATTTCGCTCTTGCCGGGTTTGTGGCCTACGCTGTGTTTCAGAATGAAATGGTTGTTCTCGCCTAATTTGGCCTTATACGCCGGACTCGACAGGCTCTCCAGCATCTTCACCGCCGATTGGTAGTAGGTTTTAGCCGATGGACCGCCGTAGGTGCTGAGTTCGAGCAGAGCCGATGCAGCAATGGCCCCCGCCGAAGCATCGCGCTCTTCGTTCGGAATATTGGGTGCATTGAAATCCCAGTACGGAATTTTGTCGGCGGGCAGGTTCGGGTGATTCAGGTAAAAATCGGCTATGTGCCGGGCCTGCTCCAAATATTTTTTGTCTTTCGTTTCGCGGTACATCACCGTGTAGCCATACAGTCCCCACGCTTGTCCACGCGCCCAGGCCGAGTTATCGGCATAGCCCTGATGCGTTTTTTGGGCGGCTACGGTCCCGTCCGGGTTATAACAAACAACGTGATAACTGCTGTAATCGGGCCGGTAATGATTTTTCATCGTATTGTCGGCATGCGTCACGCAGATGTTATAAAACTCCTTGTTGCCCGACTGTTTAGCCGCCCAGAACAAAAACTCCAGGTTCATCATGTTGTCGATGATGACCGGATAATCGTAAGTCTTAAACTTGTCCCATGACTTAATGACACCAACCTTCGGATTAAAACGAGTCGATAACGACTTGGCGCCCGTCAGCAGAATTGGCGGATACGTTTCATTTTTTATGAGTCGATACCCATTCCCGAACGGGCAATAGAGCATAAAGCCGAGGTCGTGGGTGCCGGTGTTGTATTGCTCTTTCGCCACAGCCATTGTCCATTTGTGGGCGGCCGCTTTCCAGGCGGGTGTTTTTTCGTGTTCGTAAATATACCAGAGCGATCCGCCAAAGAACCCACTGCACCACCAGTCCGATTTCCGGTCGTCGGGTGAGCCGTCGGGTTTGGTTGACTGTGGAAATTTGGTGGTATCGGGGTGGGCTTTGAGCATTCCCTCATATTGCTGAGCCGCAAAAGCAAACTCTTTATCGACGTTCAGCGAGCTTTGGGCAACGGCAACCGTCCCGAGTAGTAGAAGGGAAAATGAGATGAGGTATTGTTTCATAGAGGTTTATCAGGCGAGCCGGTTGTTGGTGAGAGAAGGCTCAAAGGGAGATAAGTAAAAAAACGGTCAATTATAATCACAGGTGAGCTATTTTATCGTTGATTCACACAAACAAAAAGGGAAATCCGAACGCATCAGATTTCCCCTCTTTCCACAAAAAATCTACCCGATTCTACGCGGGAACAGCCAGTTCCGTTGGTTTTGTTGGCGTATCTGCCTGCTGTTCTTCGGGTTTTACATCTTTCCGCCGGGTCAGGTACGTATAGATAACCGGCACGACATAGAGCGTCAGAATCAGTGAGAACATCAACCCGCCCACAATGACAATACCGAGTGGAATCCGGCTTTTGGAAGCCGATCCCAGCGCCAGTGCGAGAGGCAGCGCACCAAAAGCGGCTACAAGGGTTGTCATCAAAATAGGACGCAGCCGCAACGCAGCCGATTCCGCAGCCGCTTCAAATTTATTCTTGCCCAGTAATCGCTGTTCATTAGCAAACTCCACAATCAGAATCCCGTTTTTCGTCACCAACCCCACCAGCATGATAATACCAATCTGGCTGAAAATATTCAGCGTTTGGTTGAACATCCAGAGCGAGAACACCGCACCGGCCAGCGCCAGTGGTACCGTAATCATGATAATAAACGGGTCGATGAACGAATCGAACTGAGCTGCCAGTACTAAATAAACCAGCACCAACGCCAACGCAAAGGCAAACAAGGTGTTGCCCGAACTTTCGGCGTAGTCGCGTGAAGGACCCGATAGAGCCGTCTGAAAACTCTGGTCGAGCGTTCGGGCGGCAATGGCCCGCATAGCATCGACACCATCGCCAATGGTTTTGCCCGGAGCCAGTCCAGCCGATACGGTCGCCGATTTAAAGCGATTGTAGTGGTACACCTGTGGCGGGCTGCTCACCTCCTGAAATTTCACTAAGTTGTCTAACTGCACCAATTGCCCCTGATTGGAGCGAACGTAGAACGAGGCTAAATCAACCGGTGCATCGCGGTCGGCGCGGTCCACCTGCCCAATCACCTGATACTGTTTACCATTCATCAGGAAGTAGGCCAGGCGCCGATTACTTAAGGCCAATTGCAGCGTTTGGGCCACATCTTGCACCGAAATGCCGAGGTTAGTCGCTTTTTCGCGGTCTATAGTAATGTTCAGTTCCGGCTTGTTAAACTTCAGGTCAACGTCGGAGTTGAGGAACGTTGGGTCTTTTTGCACCTCATCCAAGAAAGCGGGCAGTTTTTCGCGCAGTTTCTCAAAATTCAGGTTCTGAATCACAAACTGAACCGGCAAACCACCGCCACGACCCACCTGAATCGTTTGATCCTGCGTGGGAAACATCCGGGCATCGCTGAATTTCTTCAGATTTTTGGTCAGGAAGTCAACAATATCCTGCTGAGACCGTTTACGGTCGGCTGCGTCCACCATGTTCACCATCACGAAGGAGGAGTTAACCGCTCCAGACCCCGAAAAACCGGGCGCTACCACACTGAACGCCAGTCGGGTTTCGGGGATTGAATCGAGCACAAACTGCATGACCCGGTCGGTAATGGACGATTGCGCTTCAAAGCTGGTGCCTTCGGGCGATGTGATGGCAATACGCGTGCGACCCCGGTCTTCCAGCGGGGCCAATTCTGATTTCAGCAGCGAGCCCAACCCGAAAATAAACAGTAAACAAACCGCAATCATCACGAACGCCCAGCCTCGTTTTTTCATAAACGAGTTGAGTGATGACCGGTATGAGTTATCGAGCCACTCAAAAAAGGGTTCAGTTTTTCGGTAAAACCACGATTGGCCGTGCGTTTTGCTGGTTAGCTTCACGCTTAGCACGGGCGTTAGCGTAAGCGATACAAAAGCCGAAATCAATACGGCCCCGGCCACCACAATGCCAAACTCGCGGAATAACCGGCCCACGAACCCTTGCAGGAAAATAATGGGCAGGAAAACGATAGCCAGCGTAATGGAGGTAGAAATAACGGCAAAGAAAATCTCGTTGGAGCCTTCCCGGGCGGCCTCCTTCGTGTTCATGCCCTGCTCAATCTTCTTGAAAATATTTTCCGTTACCACAATCCCGTCATCCACCACCAATCCCGTTGCCAGCACGATACCCAGCAGCGTCAGGACGTTGATACTGAAATCGGCCAGATACATGATGAAGAAAGCGCCAATGAGCGATACCGGAATGTCGATCAGGGGTCGGAAGGCAATCAGCCAGTCGCGGAAGAAGAAGTAAATAACCAGCACGACCAGCACAAATGAAATGAGCAGCGTTTCGCCCACCTCTTCGATGGCCCGCCGGATAAAGATGCTTCGGTCGGTGCCAACGCTGACGATAATATCGTCGGGTAAATCTTTCTTAAGCTGGTCGAAGCGTTTGTAAAACTCATCGGCAATGCTGACGTAGTTCGCCCCGGGCTGCGGCACCAACGCCAGAATTACGCCAACGGCCCCGTTTTGTTTAGAAAGCGTTTCTTCATTTTCGGCCCCAAGAACAGCATAACCAACATCTTTGAAGCGGATAATCTGGTTGCTCGTTTGCTTCAGAATCAGGTTGTTGAAATCCTCTTCGCTCGTGAGCCGACCCACGGCTTTTACGGTTAATTCGGTGGTATTACCATAGACTTTACCACCCGGCAATTCCACATTTTGGGCTGTTAAGGCAGTTTGAATGTCCTGTGCCGTCAGCCGATAGGCCGACAATTTGATGGGATCAATCCATAAGCGCATGGCCTGGCGTTTCAAACCAAAAATATTGGCCTGACTAACGCCGGGGATGGTTTGCAGGCGTTCCTGAAGCACGTTCTCGGCATAGTCCGACAATTGCGTCGGGTTGCGCGTTGTGCTCTGCACCGTCATGAAAATAATCGGGTCGGAGTTGGCATCGGCCTTGGTCACGACGGGTGGCGCATCCACGTCCTGGGGCAGTTGCCGCTGAGCCTGGGCCACTTTGTCGCGCACGTCGTTGGCGGCCTGTTCCAGATTGGCATCGAGGTTAAATTCAACCGTAATGGTGCTGGCTCCCAAAGCACTATTGGACGAAATGGTGCGAATACCTTCGATGCTGTTCAGTGATTTTTCGATAGGCTCCGTAATCTGCGACTCAATAATTTCAGGGTTAGCGCCCGTGTAGTTGGTTCGTACTGAAATCACGGGCGGGTCGATGGCCGGGTATTCGCGCACACCGAGAAACGTGAAGCCGATGATGCCGAACAAAACAATAACGATGGACATCACCATCGCAAAGACGGGCCGACTTAAGCTTAGTTCGGGGAGACTCATGTTGATTGAGTTATGAAGTTGTAGAGTTATAAAGTTGTGTGGTTGTAGAGTTATTGGATGCGCCAGCGAACTATATAACCGTACAACTCTATAACTTAATTACTGGCTACTTTCGGCCCGTTTCCGGGTAATGTAATGACCTTGCCAACCTTAACCGGCGCATCGGGTTTGAGGAAGAGCAGCCCCGTTGTGGCTACTGTATCGCCCGCCTGCAGGCCCGACAATATCTGAATCGTTCCGGCTGTGCGAAGGCCGGTTTTCACATCTTTAAACTGCGCTTTCCCGTTTTTAACGACTACCACCTGATTCGTTCGGGTCTGTGGAATAATGGCCTGCGTGGGAACCACTAAACTTTGTTCATTCTGAACGGTCAGCGTTACACGGGCAAACGTGCCCGGCCGAAACCGCGAGGAGGCATTGTTGACTTTTGCCCGAATACGCAGGTTGCGGGTTGCTTCTTCCACACCCGGCTCAATGGCATACACCACTCCATTGCTTTGCTGGTTGCTACCGTCTACTAAAAACGAAATCAGGCTTCCATTATGCACGTATGGCCCGTATTTTTCAGGGATAGAAAAGTCCAGCTTCAGCGACGATGTCTGTTGCAGCCGGGCAATGAGCGTATTAGGCGACACCACCGCCCCGGAACTCACATTCCGCAGACCAATCACCCCCGAAAACGGTGCCCGAATTTCGGTGCGCTGGAGGTTGGCTTTGACCAGTTCAATATCCGCTAACGACGACCGCAGGTTGGTGGTCACAATGTCGTATTCCTGCTGGCTGATGCCACCCCGCGCCAGCAGTTGCTTATTCCGCTCTTCGGTTCGTCGGGCGTTATCGGCCTGTGCCTGAAGCTTTTGAAGTTGTGCCCGCAAATCGGCATCAAACAGTTTCACCAGCAACGCTCCTTTGGCGACGGGCTGGCCTTCCCGGATGTTAAGCTGGGTAATCCGCGCCGAAATTTCGGGGTAAATATCCACTTGCTCTGCTGCCAGTAAGGAACCGCTGGACACCACATCTTCTTTCAATCGCTGCGAAATAACCACAAACCCATTGATACTGGCCGGGCCGCCACCGCCCGGACCACCTTTGCCGCCGGGTCCACCTTTGCCACCGTCAGCACCCCCCTTGCCACCCCCGCCGGGGCCACCTCCCCCTGCTCCAGGAGCGGGGTGTAATACCTTGTTATACACAATTATCCCGCCGAGCACCAAAACGACGAGGCCGATAGCAATCCATCTTTTCACAGGGTAATCGTTTGCAAGAGAAAACTTAGTTTTTAACGGCCAGAAAGCCGTAATTGTTCTTTACTGCAAAGCTATTAAGGTTGATGACTTTATCAACGCACAGATAGCTGAGCCTGAACGTGTTTTAAGGGCATTTGTTTGCAATAAATGTATAAGTATCCTCGTAAAAATGCTTACTCATTTACACTGATTTTGGCTACTCTTTTTCCGAAAAACAGGTCTCTTCCCAGTGTTAATCAGGTATCATTGATAGCCAGTTGCTGATACGCGGCAATGGGCTGGTTTCAGGAAGTACTTAAGAGGAATGAATGAAAAAAATTAAACTGTTTTGGGAAATACGAAAGTTTTATAATGGACTCACGGCTCTGTAGCGTCCAGTGTTGAAAACAACAGATGCCGCATAAAGGCCAGAAGCTTGTTCATGTCGGCAGACTGATGGGTCTCGGTTGCTCCAAAGTCGGTTAGGGAAGGCAGATTCTGCATGAAAAAAGTTTGGTAATGGGCTGTTTCAACAATCGAACTTGCCCTCGACCGGGCATATGGGTAGTCGGGACGATACGCCAGTATTATGTCGGCTATGCGCCGACACAGGTCTTTGTAAGGCTTGAACAATTGCTGACGGTTATCTTCCGTAACATGGTGCGTCAGGTAGGCTTTGCTGGCTTCGTGGATAACGATGTTGTGCAGGGCGCGCACGTTAATGTCGTCGCTGAGCGAATCGTCTACATCAATCAGCAATAGCAGCCGTAGAAGTCGCTCTAATTTCTCGCGGGGATCGGCGAGGTTATTGGTCTGGAAAACAAGCTGAAAGTCGAGCCATTGCCAATACCAGGCGACTAAATACATCAGCAGCCGGTGTTTATTCTCGAAGTATCGGTAAATGCTGGCTTCTTTTGTACCGATACGGTCGGCTAATTTTCTGAACGTCGCGTCTTCAAAGCCGATCTCATCAAACAACAATATGCCCTGTCGAACAATCCGTCGGCCCAGTTCCGACCCCTCTGGATCGCGTAGAAACAGCCGCTCGTTCATGCGAACATGTACCGAATACTCCATTTGTCCTAAATCTTCGCCACTTATCGAAATAATAACAGCAAAGTAAACAAACTTTTATGGATATAAGTTATGTTTGCAAAAAAGATAGTAATACTATCAAATGGTTAAATAGGGATTAAAAAGAATTTAAAACGAAAGGCCGATAGATTGAAAATCGATTTATCAGTCTGTGCAACAAATCAGGTGAAATGGCAACGTTACAAGCAATAGAACCACCCCCGTCACCCCTTCAACGGTTAATCCGGTTGCTGGGAAATGAAAAAAAAGACATTGGCTACATTTATCTGTATGCACTGGTAACGGGGGTCATTAGCCTGTCCTTGCCGCTGGGCATTCAGGCCGTGTTCAATTTGGTATCAGGCGGATTGGTCTTCAGCTCTATTTACCTGCTCATTGGATTGGTTATTCTGGGCGTTCTGGTAACGGGACTTCTGCTGGTCGGGCAGATGAGCTTAGTGGAAATATTGCAGCAACGCATCTTCGCCAAAGCGGCTTTTGAATTCACCTATCGTCTGCCCCGCATTCAACCTGATGCATTGGCGGGCTACTATCCGCCCGAGTTGATGAACCGATTTTTTGATGTGCTCACCATTCAGAAAGGGCTACCCAAACTCTTAATCGACCTAACGGCGGCTGGAGTTCAGATTATTTTCGGCTTGCTGCTGCTGTCGGCCTACCACCCAATTTTTGTGGGGTTTGGGGCATTCATAGTGCTCGTTATCTGGCTCATATGCCGGATTTATGGACCGTCGGGGATTAAAACGAGCCTGAACGAATCGAAATACAAATACAAAGTGGTGGCCTGGCTCGAAGAAATGGCCGGCGATTTACCCACTTATCGATTTCGCCAGGCCGATGGGACGATTGATACGTTAGAGCCAATCGACAAGATGGACAACTTAGTGGCTAATTACCTGACTTATCGCAACCAGCATTTCAGTGTATTAAAGCGATTTTTCTATAGTGGGGTAGCGTTTAAAACCGTGATAACGGGTGGATTGCTGATTCTGGGAACAACCTTAGTGGTGGGCCGCGAAATGTCGCTCGGTCAGTTTGTCGCTGCCGAATTGATTATTGTCCTGATAACCAGTGCGGTTGATAAACTGCTTTCGGGCATCGACACCGTGTTTGACATGCTCACCGCCGTTGAGAAAATAGGCGCTGTTACGGATATGCCTTTAATAAATCATGAATGACTGAATGATAGAATGAGTGAATATGGCTGGCGCAACATAGGTCAGCCGGATGGTATTCACTCATTCAGGCATTCGCTAATTCGCTCATTGAACTATGCTTAATCTATCAAATCATCGGGTCAACGAAGAACTGTTTGAGCGCTACCCGCTCCGAACGCTTCGCACGATGCCGGAGCCGGATGGTGGCCGGAAATTGGGCCGCTGGATGCTGTTTTTGCTGCTGGTGGGGGTGCTGGTTATGTTTCTGCCCTGGCAGCAGAACATCAACGGCGAAGGGAGCGTTACGGCGCTGACTCCGCAGGATCGCCCTCAAACGATTCAGAACGCCATTGCGGGCCGCATTGAACGCTGGGTTGTGAAAGATGGCGATTACGTGAAGAAAGGCGACACGCTGCTGGTCATTTCCGACATTAAAGACGAATATTTCGACCCGAATCTGCCCCAGCGTCTGGGTGAGCAATTAACTGCCAAACAGGGAAGCCAGCAGGCTACTGAAGCCAAAATCCAAGCATTGGATGGGCAGATTCAGGCGTTGAAAACGGGGGTTGACGTAAAATTATCGGCCGCCCGCAACAAGGTTCGGCAGAGCGAATTTAAAGTCGCTGCCGACGAAGCCGACTTAACCGCCGTGCGGAAAAACTACCAGATTGCCCTCGACCGGCTGGATCGCTTCGAGAAAGGGTACAAAAACGGCTTGTTTTCCCTCACCGATCTCGAAGCCCGGCGGCTTAAAGTGCAGGAAGACAACGCCAAAGTGATTTCGCAGGAGAATAAACTGAATGTGTCTAAGCAGGAGTTGGTCAACGCCCGCTTAGACCTCAATACAATTCAGGCCGATTTTCAGGAGAAAGTAGCTAAAGCCCAGTCAGACCGGAGTTCGGCGGTGTCGTATCTGGCCGAAGCGGGCGGGGAGGTGTCTAAACTCCGCAATAAAATCAGTAGTGTGGATGTTCGCCGGGGGCTTTATGTGGTTCGCGCACCCCAGAATGGCTATGTGGTGCGCCCCGCCAAGGCGGGCATTGGCGAAACCATTAAAGAGGGCGAGCCAATTGCCACCTTGCAACCGGCTAATCCGCAATTGGCTGTCGAGCTATACGTTCGGGCGATGGATGTGCCGCTCATTCAGCCCGGGCGCACTGTTCGGCTGCAATTCGATGGCTGGCCTTCCATTCAGTTTTCGGGCTGGCCAAACGTTTCGGTCGGCACGTTTGGGGGGCGCGTGGCGGTGATTGATGCCGTAAGTAGCGTCGGCGGAAAATACCGGCTTTTGGTGCGGCCCATCGTTCAGCAAGGCGACCAACCATGGCCTCCACAATTGAGGGTAGGGTCGGGCGTATTTGGCTGGGTGATGCTCGACGATGTGCCGGTTTGGTACGAAATCTGGCGGCAGTTGAACGGCTTCCCGCCCAGTTTGCAGCAGGAGCCAAAAGAGGAAAAAGAAACGAAGAAATGAGAGGTTGGTTTTTGAGTTTGTGCCGGGCCGCCGGGCGGTTTGTGGTTTGTGGCTTGTTTCTGTGGTCTGTATCCTCACAGACTATCGGGATGAGCGCATCTTTATCAAGCCCTGAAACGGTTCAGCCCGACACATCCGTATTTTCGGCGTCGGTCTTTTACGAGTTGATTCGGCAGAATCACCCTATTGTGAAACAGGCCAATCTGTTTGGCGAGGAAGCCCGACAGGTGCTGGTACAGGCACGGGGAGCATTTGACCCAAAATTAGTCTCGACCTATGACCGCAAGGAGTTTGGCAATGACCTGTATTACGATCACTGGCAAAACAAGCTGGCCGTACCGCTCTGGCCGGGGGGCGTTGATCTCAATGTGTCGTATGACCGAAATAACGGGCGCTTTATTAACCCCGAAGATCGAACCCCTTCGTCGGGGCTGGCGGGGGTGGGCCTGAGTGTGCCCATTGGACAGGGATTGCTTATGGATGCCCGGCGCAATGCCGTTCGGCAGGCCCAACTCGCCCAGAATCTGGCCGAAGCTGACCGATTGAAATTAGTGAACAAAACGCTGTTCGATGCGGCCAAAACCTATTGGGAATGGTTTTTGGCCTATCAGCAGCGGCAATTACTGGTAGAAGGATTTGACCTGGCCGACCAACGGTTTCGGGCCTTACGTGAACGAGCTGCGTTAGGCGATGCCGCCACCATCGACACCACCGAAGCCCTCATTACGGTGCAGGACCGGTTAGTGCAACGGCAGCAGGCAGAGGTAGATGAACAAAATGCTCGCCTGCGGGTTAGTGCATTTTTGTGGAACCTGAACGGTCAACCCGTCGAGCTTCCCGCATCGGCACGACCGCAGGAGCCCACACTAACGCCACCGAATGAAAACGTGTTTCAAAGCTTGCTTGACCGGGCCAATACTCAGCACCCCGACCTGCTGAAACTGGCCGTAAAAAACCAGCAGCTAACGGTAGAAGAGCGATTTCGGCGGGCGATGATTCAGCCGCAGATCATGCTTTCGGCCAGCCTGCTCAGCGAAACGCCTACGGTTGATGCGGGTTATAACTGGAGCAGTTACTACGCCTTTCGCCCTCAGAATCATAAAATTGGTGTGGACTTCGTGATGCCTTTATTTCTGCGGAAGGAGCGGGGGAAACTGCGTGAAGTGCAGGTGAAAAATCAACAGGTAGTATTGGAGCGGCAGCAAACCAGCCGCACCATCGCCAACACCGTGCAGGCGGCTTATAACCAACTGCAAACCCTATCGAGACAAACCGCTGTTCAGCAGCAAACGATAGAAAACCAGCAGCGATTGCTTCAGGCCGAACAGCAGAAATTTGAGATGGGCGAGAGTTCATTATTCTTAGTCAATGCCCGCGAAAGCAAGCTTATTGACCTGCGTCTGAAAGGGGAGGAGTTAAAAAGCAAGTACCAGAAAGCCGTGGCCGAATTGTATTTTGTGGCCGGAACAACGGAGTGATTTATTATCTCCGATTCGTTATATTTCTGATGTTGGAATGCTTATATATGACTGACCTTTTGCCCGAAACAATAACCCATATTAACCAGTATTATCGTTTATTCTGGCGCGACCGAACTCTCAGGGTTAGTTTTGATTTTCAAAACCTGTCTGATTCCGAACGGCTGTCTTACGAGTTAGTAACTTGGGATAATTACAAGCACTATCTTCCCTTGTTTGAAGTTGACACAAATCCATATATAATGGATGAATTCAGGACACGGGCGGATTTGGAAAAATATATTGCCTTCTTACAGGAATATTGCCGTTACTCATCTAAACGAGGTGGCTGCGACTGGCTGATCCGGCTTAAGAAGGGGCCTTATGTTGGTGTTTTACATATTCACGCTCTTAATCGTGAACTAATTAATGGACGATTACAGCCTTGTAAGGTTGGTTATGCTATCGCTGAACCATACCGACGGCGGGGATATGCCAGTGAAGCTCTGATACATTTGCTCGAACTAATTCCAACTATATTTAAGCGATATGAAGTGGAAGCAACTGTTCATAAGCGGAACGTAGCTTCCAGGGCTGTGTTGAGGAAAGCTGGGTTGATATGGAAATCCAGTGCTGCTCTAAGCGAATCGCTGTGGTACAAAAAATTAGTTGATCCAATTCCGCAATTCACGTCAGATGATTTATTGAACGGCCTTATTTAGAGTAACTCTTAGCCATTCATCACCATTAGCAACTCGCTGATCATCATGGCTGTAGCGCCCCAGACACGGTGGCCCTGAATCTGATAAAAGGGGGCGTCGACCAGCACACCGCGAACCTCAATCTGGCTGTCGCCCACAATGGTTTCGTCTAAAAGTGTGTTAAAGTCCACTTCAACAACAGCTTCCACTTCGCGGGGGTCGGGGTAAAAGTCCGGGCGGTAGGGGAGTACACCCACTACGGGCTGTACGTAGAAATTACTCGGCGGAATAAACAACTCCGTCAGCAAGCCCAACACCTTCACGTCTGATACCCGAATGCCGACTTCTTCCTGAGCCTCGCGCAGAGCCGTGCGCGTGAGATTTTCGTCAAACCGCTCCATCCGGCCTCCGGGAAACGCCATCTGCCCGGCATGAACGCCATCATATTGCGGTCTAAGGATCAGAGGTAGGTAAATTGAATTTTGGTATGGGTAAAAACAAATCAACACGGCACTCCGGCGCGTTCGCTCGTTGGGCTTAATCCCCAGCCGATACCGAGCCGCCGATGCCATCTTTGCATGGGCAGCCTCCCCCGGCAACGGCTTCTGCAAGCGTCGGCGCAGGTCCTCGGTAAAGGTATGAAACGAAGTGTCGATCATTTGCTTTGTTGGTAATTTATGGTTTGTCGTTCCTCCGGCGGTAGCCAACTACAAACCGCAAACCTCAACCCTTATAAAGTTTAACTAATTCTTCCGCACAACGTTCACCGTCCATTGCCGCCGACACAATGCCCCCTGCATAACCAGCCCCTTCGCCACACGGAAATAGCCGACGGACAGTAACGTGTTCGCAGGTGTCACGGTGGCGTGGAATCCGAACGGGCGACGATGTACGACTTTCTACGCCGATAATCTGCCCGTCATTACTCAGATAGCCGTGCATTTTTCGCCCAAAATCACGCAGTCCCTGCTTCAGCGGCTGGGCAATGTGGTCGGGCAAAACATCGGTCATATCAACCGAAGCCAGCCCTGGCTGGTAGGATGTTGGCAGTAAAGTAGGTGACACCTTGCCATCCACAAAATCGGCAATGCGCTGAGCGGGGGCCGTTTGCGAATTTTCTGACCCGGTACTATTTCCCATTCGACAGGCCCACCGCTCCAGGTCCTCTTGCAGCGACAGTCCGGCCAGTGGTCCTTCGTCAGCGTAAGGCCGCAGGTCATCGTCTGTAATAGCCACAACCAAGCCCGAATTGGCGTACTGCGAATCCCGACGCGAGGGCGACATACCATTGACGACCAACTCGCCCGGACCCGTTGCTGCCGGAACGATGAAGCCACCCGGACACATACAAAACGAAAATACGCCCCGTTCTACCCCCTTAAATCGGGTTTGTGCTACTAAACTGTAAGAAGCCGCAGGCAAATAATCACCCCGCGTGGCCCGATGATATTGAAACTGATCAATTAACGACTGCTGATGTTCGATCCGAACGCCCATCGCAAACGGCTTGGCTTCAATCTGAACGTTGCGGTTATGCAGCAGGTAAAAAATGTCGCGTGCTGAATGACCGGTTGCCAAAATAACCCCGATGCCCGTCAGCGATGCACCGTTTGCCAGTACAACGCCCTTTAGCTCACCATCGGCCAGAATAAGGTCAATTACTTTCGTGTCAAACCTGACTTCTCCGCCAGCATTTAGGATGCTTTCGCGCAGGTCGGCCACCACGTTAGGAAGTTTATTAGTGCCGATGTGCGGGTGAGCGTCCACCAGAATCTGCTCGGTAGCGCCGTGTGCGACGAAGATTTCCAGAATCCTTCGCACGTCGCCCCGCTTGGTTGAGCGCGTGTAGAGTTTACCGTCGGAGTAGGTTCCGGCTCCGCCTTCGCCAAAACAATAGTTCGATTCGGGATTAACGATATGGTCTTTGTTAATGGCTGCCAAATCGCGTCGACGGGCGCGAACATCGCTGCCGCGTTCGAGCACGATGGGTTTAATACCCAGTTCAATCAGCCGAAGTGCGGCAAACAACCCGGCGGGTCCGGCGCCCACCACAATGGCCTGGGGTGCCCGGCTAACATCGTTTCCGGGTTTTTGATACTGGATAAGCGCAGGCGGTGTTTCTCCGGCAAATACCTCGGCCTCAACCTGCACCCGCACTTGCCGGTTGCGGGCATCAATGGATTGTCGGCGTTTTCGCACGATTATATCGTCTACATTGGGTAATGCAAGCTGGCTCAGAACCTGCTCCCGGAAGGCCGCATCATCGAAGGCAATTTCGGGCGGAAGCGTAAGCGAAAGCGGATGAATCATAGTAACGTAAGGCCAGTATCTATCCGGCACTATACGTAACAGGTCAGGACAATTTTGGGTTCTATTTATAGATTTTATGGAACGCGGATGACATGGATTTTTATGATTTACGCCGATTTCATTCTTTTCAATCATAAAAATCCATGTCATCCGCGTTCCATCTTTTGTATCAGAAAAGTAGAATTTCCGGCAAATCAGCTATATAAGCTATCAAATAAGAAAAAACGAAAATGAACTTACGTCTTTTAAGTGGGCTATTGTTGGTGAGTTGTGAAGTGTTGGCGCAGTCGGTGGCCCGCCCGCCCGGAGGTATGCCCTGGTCGCAACGTATGGTCGCTACCGTTATGGCCAGCAATGCCGATTCGATTGCGTATGTGAAAGAAGGCAAAGATGCCCGCTGGGAGTATGAGATGGGGGTGGTGCTACAGGGCGTCGAGCAGGTGTGGTACCGTACAGCCGACGACCGGTATTTCCAATATATCCAGAAAAATATGGACCGGTACATAACGCCCGAGGGCGGTATCAGAACCTACACGATGGATGAGTATAACATCGATTATGTTACGCCTGGTCGTTCGTTGCTTCTGCTGGCACAGCAATCGTTGCCAGGCAACGGAAAATACCGTAAGGCAGCCGATTTGCTCCGAAAACAACTCGCCCAGCAGCCGCGTACAAACGAGGGCGGATTCTGGCACAAAAAGCGGTATCCCTATCAGATGTGGCTCGACGGGTTATACATGGCCGAACCGTTCTATGCCGAATACACAAGGCTATATGGTGATGCCAAAGACTTTGATGATATCGTTAATCAATTTGTCTGGATGGAAAACCATGCCCGGGATGCCAAAACGGGGCTGCTCTACCACGGCTGGGACGAAAGCCGGGAGCAGAAATGGGCGAACAAACAAACAGGAAAATCGCCTAATTTCTGGAGCCGGGCAATGGGTTGGTATGTGATGGCGCTGGTGGACGTGCTGGATTACATGCCGCATTCGTATCCACGCCGGGCTGAATTAATCACGATTTTACAACGGACTATCCCGGCCATTCTGAAATACCAGGACCCTAAATCCGGTTGCTGGTATCAGGTGACCGACCGTATGGGCGACAAGGGCAACTACCTCGAAGCTTCGGGCACGGGCATGTTTGTGTATGCCACTGCGAAGGGCGTTCGGATGGGTTACCTGCCCGCTACGCTGCTGGCATCGGCCCGGAAAGGCTACGATGGGATGTTGAAAAACTTTATTTCGACGGACAGTAAGGGGTTAATTCACTTAGAGAAAACTGTGCTGGTGGGCGGTTTGGGCGGAAATCCGTACCGCGATGGCAGCTACGAATATTACCTCAGCGAACCCATTCGTCAGGATGATTTGAAGGGAGTCGGGCCGTTTATTATGGCCAGCGTTGAGATGGAAATCGCGGCTGAAAACACACTCGGAAAAGGGAAAACAGTGGCGGTCGATAATTATTTCAACCATGAATTCCGCAAGGGAGCATCGGGCGAGCAAGAGCCGTTTCATTATACGTGGGACGACCGGATGCATTCGGGATTCTTCTGGTGGGGCAGCATCTTCCGCAATCTGGGCGCTAAAACGACCACCATTTCGGGTGCGCCAACGGCAGCTTCACTACGCGGCACCGACGTGTACATCATCGTTGACCCCGATACGCCGAAAGAAACAGCGAAACCCAATTACATCAACGAAACCGACATTAACGCCATTGCCGACTGGGTGCGGGCGGGCGGCACGCTGGTGCTGATGGCCAATGACACGTCAAATTGTGAACACATTCATTTCAATCAGTTAGCAGCCCGGTTTGGGATGCAGTTTCTGCCCAAAAATCGCAATATGGTGCAGGGAACGCAGTGGGAGCAGGGAACAATCAGCATACCTGCCGGTACGGCCATCTTCCCAAAAACCCGAAAAGTTTACATTAAAGAATTAGCGCCACTGGCTATAAAAGCCCCCGCCAAAGCCGCTGTGAGCGATGGGGGTGATGTAATTATGGGTGTGGCCAGCGTGGGAAAAGGAACGGTTTTCGCCGTGGGCGACCCCTGGCTGTACAACGAGTATGTCGATGGTCGACGGATTCCGGCTCAGTATGCGAACTTCGGCGCGGCCAAAGAATTGGCGGCCTGGTTGCTGAGCCAGAGAAGAGGGGAGACAAGTTCAACCGTTCGGAAGTAAGTAAATGAATAATAGACAATGGATAATGATGGCTGTCACTGTACATTATCCATTGTCTATTATTCATTTACTTAGTGAAATAATGTGCTTGTAATCAGTTCATAATTTAAATTATGGACTGATATTTACGGTTCCGCACAAAATTGCCTGTTCTGACAACAAGCCACCTTTTTTTTCGGTTAACTCCCTATGCAAGCCCCTTCCCTGTCTCCGCCCCGAAACAAGGTAGACTCCTATGAGTCGCCGGATTTCTACTGCCTCGATGATTTATTATCGGCTGAACACAAACTGGTTCGGTCGGCTGTGCGCGATTTTGTGAAACGTGAGATTACGCCCATTGCGGAGGAGTATGCTCAACGGGGCGAATTCCCGCGCCAGTTGGTTAGGAAATTCGCAAAAATTGGTGTGTTTGGGGCCACCCTGCCAACTGAATATGGGGGTGGTGGGCTGGATCAGATTTCCTATGGGCTGATGACACAGGAAATAGAACGGGGCGATTCGGGTATGCGCTCGTGCGTGTCGGTGCAGAATTCCTTAGTGATGTATCCCATCCTGATGTTCGGTACGGAACAGCAAAAGAAGAAATACCTGCCGAAGTTAGTGAAGGGTGAATTGCTGGGTTGTTTCGGCCTGACCGAGCCAAATCATGGGTCCGATGCAGGCGGTATGGAAACGAACTTCATCGAACGCAGCGAATATTACCTGCTGAATGGCTCCAAACTCTGGATTACCAACGCCGACATTGCCGATATCGCTATCGTTTGGGCCAGAAACGATCAGGGAAAGGTGCGGGCGCTGATTCTGGAGCGGGGTATGGATGGGTTCACGACTGCCGAAATTAAAAATAAATGGTCATTGCGGGCCAGCAGCACCGGCGAACTGATTTTTCGGGACGTGCAGGTACCCAAGGAGAATATTCTCCCCAATGCGTATGGCCTGAAAAGTGCGTTGAAATGTCTGGAGCAGGCTCGCTATGGCATTAGCTGGGGCGCATTGGGTGCGGCTATGGAGTGTTATGAAGTAGCCCGCAAATACGCCCTGGAACGCATCCAGTTTAATAAACCTATTGCCAGTTTTCAGTTGGTGCAGAAGAAGTTAGCCGAAATGCTAACCGACATCACGCAGGCCCAACTGCTGTGCTGGCGGCTCGGTACGCTCAAAAACGAAGATCGGGCCACCACCGCCCAGATTTCGTTAGCCAAGCGCAACAATGTGGAGGTCGCGCTGCGAATTGCGCGGGAAGCCCGTCAGATTCTGGGCGCGATGGGCATTTCGGGCGATTACCCCATCATGCGCCACCTGATGAACCTCGAATCGGTGAGCACCTACGAAGGCACCCACGATATTCAACTACTGATTCTGGGGGCGGAGATTACAGGAATTCCGGCGTTTAAGTAAAGCCAGGCTTATACTCCATCAATTTAATTATCAGATTGTATAGCGGCATTTTCTGAATCAGATAGTAGCTGATTCAGAAAATGCCGCTATTGTTTTATTTAATCCCTGTTTTGAGCTAAGTCCATTAGTGGTAATGTTATTCACATTTAGTTAATATTGTTACATGTCATATGTTGCAAAAGAAGTAAATTTTGTACCTTTGAAAAATCTAAAAGGTACTTATAAATGAAACAAAAATTAGTTATTGATGCAAGAATGGTTAATTATTCTGGCATAGGCGTATACATTAAGAACTATATTAGTCGACTGTTGAATGAATCAAGTTTCGAATTGACGCTGCTTGGTGATAAAGACTTATTAAGTAGTGTATTTGGTGTTGATGTTTCTTTCAGAGTTGTTGATACCAGATTACCTATTTACTCGATTCAGGAGCAAATTATGCTTCCTCGCTTGATTCCAACCTGCGATATTTTCTGGTCACCACACTACAATGTTCCTTTTCTGCCAATAAGAGCGAAGAAGCGGATTGTCACTATCCATGACTTATATCATCTGCATCCTCATAATGACTTTAGCTGGTTCAGAAGAATTTATGCACAGATAGTAATGCGAAGTGCTATTTGTCTGTCGGAGCAGATTTTCACTGTTTCAAATTTTTCAAAAACAGAACTATGTAAAGTTGCCAAAAACGCCGATAGAAAAACGCAGGTTATTTATAATGGTGTTGATCAAACTCTATTTAATGAATCCATTCCGCAATCTATTGTCGATAATGTAAAACAGCGGTTTGGTTTACCTGCGCGTTATATTCTTTTTGTAGGAAATATTAAGCCCAATAAAAACTTAGTCAGATTACTAAATGCTTTTCGCGAATTAATTAAAATAGATTCCGATATACATTTAGTTATAGTTGGCAAGAAAGAAGGGTTTTTATCAGGTGATAAAGAGGTTTTTCAACTTATCAATACCGACAAGGTTTTAAGCGAGCGGGTCATGTTTACTGGTTATGTTAACGAAGATGATTTACCTGCTATCTACAAAGCCGCATCTGTTTTTGCATTTCCCTCAATTTATGAAGGGTTCGGGCTTCCTCCTCTTGAGGCAATGCTATGTGGTTGCAGCGTACTGACTTCGCAGACGTCCAGCCTCCCGGAAATATGCGGTCAGGCAGCCTTATATGTAAATCCTTTGAAAACGAGTGATATAAAGGAGGGACTCATAACACTTCTTGATGATCAGGAAACCCAATTAAGATTGATTGCCAATGGGCGATTACAGGCCAGGCAATTTGATTGGGATGATTCCGTAAAAAAGTTTATTGCATTGATAAATGTCCACGTTTCTGAAAAAAACAGCCAGCCATATGATGAAATACTCAATGAATAGTTACACGCTATTTCGAAATAAAGTAGGGGTAGATTCGAGAAGAAAAAAGAGGTTAATACTGTATTAAATTTATTCACAAAACAGGCTTGACTAATGAACGAAAACTTTTTTATATACTGGCTGAGCTTTCCAGGTAATGCACTTGTAATTCCTCCACTAAATTTTGCACCATTGTTTGCAGGGATTCGGGTTGCTCCACAGTAACGGCGTTGCCATACATAAGCAGCCAGCGGGCTAATCCTTCCAGATAGGGCGTTTGAAAATGCATCCGAACCCGGTCGCCGAGGTCATCTTCCTGCTGGAAACCGAACGCATACTTTTGCTCCTGCATATAACGGCTTTCAGTTTTCGGAAAGATAATTGTTGCCTCAATAACGGGCATGTCATGGTTTCCCAGCCGGTCAAGATATTGTTGCAGAGAGAGCCGTTCCCGACGCGAAAACCGTATGCCCGTGTCGGTGAGTTCGCGAATACGATCAACCCGGAAATCGCGGTAATCCTGGCGGGTTTGGCAGTAGGCAATCAGATGCCACGCCATACGGTAATGATACAGACCTACCGGCTCAACATCGCGCTGGGTTTCGGCATCGTTATACTGCGAATGATACAACAGCCTGAGCACATGATGCCGGGCAATACCTTGTTGCAGTACACTGAGCAGCCCATCTGAATAGGGAAGGCGGTAGGCTGGTTTCGCTACGTTTATCTGGGCGTCGAGGTCGTCTAAATGTTCCTGATCCGCACGTTTTAGTACCGATTTTATTTTGAATAGCGCTGATTCAAACTCCGTCTGCACCGATTGGTCTGTCCACTTTTCGATTAGCTTACTTCCCAGTAGCAATGCACTGGCTTCGGCGCTGGTGAGCATAACGGGGGGCAGGTGATAATCGGTCAGGAAATAGCCCACGCCCGCTTCGGCCCCGATGGGGACGCCCGCTTCCTCCAGCGACCGGACATCCCGGTAAACCGTTCTGAGGCTGATGCCGAAACGCTCGGCCAGTTCCTGTGCGCGCACTACCCGTTTGGTTTGCAGGTGAATGAGAATGGCGGTCAGGCGGTCAAGGCGGTTCATATAGGAACTAAGGTAATGTTTGCTGCAAATTAAACGGGTTCGCCTGAACAACTGCGTTTGTTTTTGGGTAATTACTAAGCGGAGCGAACGTTAAACGAACTCCAGCATCCCAATGAACACAGCCCACATTCAGAATAATACACACCGCCATCGGTTTGAACTGGAAACTGACGGCAGACTGTCCATTGTTGAATACCTGAAGGTTGATGACGATACACTCGCACTAACACACACCGAAGTCGACCCCAGTCTGGAAGGACATGGCGTTGGTTCGCAGTTGGTGGAGGGTGTATTGCAATACATTGAGCAAAATAATCTTAAAATTGTGCCGCTCTGTCCGTTTGTGGTTGTCTATCTGAAACGCCATCCCGACTGGAACCGGATTGTGTCAACCGCTTATCAGGCCAGCGATTTTTGATCAGGCAAACGGGCGATTGTCTATTTCTTATCGCATAGGCATGGCTTGGGTGGGTGCAGGGGCGAAATTCGGTCGCCGGTTTTTACCCAATGCCATAGGTCGGTAAGTAAGGCCGGATAAATCGTTATACCGATGCTATAATAACTTCCATTAAAATTCTGATCAATGGCCGTCTGGAAAACCGACAGGCGATAACCAACCTGGGCGCTGAGACCTGCCCACCGACTTGCCCGCCATTGGGTATATACGCCGGCCTGTACAGGTACGAAAAAACTCCGGTGGGTTCGGTCAATGGGCGTATCCTTTGCTAAGTTAAGCGGAAGTGCATAAGCCACTCCTCCGCCAAGTTCGACGGGTATGCTCACCAACCACCGCTTGTTATTGGTCATGTTCCACCAATAGAGCAGGCTCAGGTACCACATATCGCTGCGGGTATAATAGTCGAGATTAATGCGCTGGGCGGCATCCCGTCGCCAGTCAATCAGGCGCAGATACGTCGCGTAGCTTATCCAGTAATAGCCAAGCGTTAGCTGGTGGCGTTTAACGCCAAACTCAATCCCCGCATTCACGCCCAGTACATTAACGTGTTGGCGTTCAAGAAACGAATCCCGAAAGTCGAGGTTGAACGCGGGCTTTAGTCGAGCGTATTGGGGACGGGCTGTATCTGCCGGAGCGATTGAATCGGGCCGGGCTGTAAGAAGCGATACCACAAGCAGACAAACAGCAACCATAATGCATAACTAACCTAAAAATGCCACAACTGGTTAGGAAACGAAAGAACGCATTGATGACAAACTACCGAAATCGATTTTTAAGGGATAATTAATAAGGCTTTAACCACACCTTAACAAGCGAGTCGGTACTTGCCGCCCAAATTAGCGGGTTGCTCCCTTCCAATAGTGTTCGTATGGATTTATTTCGATTTCGCTCATTACGCCTGTATATTACCATCGGCTGGTTAGGTGGCCTTGCGCCTGTGCTGGCACAAACGTCTGTGCCACCGGCTGATACCGTTCACCAGAGTCTGCCACAACTTGAGCAGCAGTTTCTGGACCGAAATTTTCAGTTGCTTGCCCAGCGCTATCAAATTGGTGTGGCCGATGCGGGCGTTGTTCAGGCCGGACTGCGCTACAATCCCAACGTTTCATTTCAGACTAATTTTTTCAATCCACAAACGGGTAAATTTTTTCAGTACGGCCAGAATTCGGCGGCCGATATTGCCAACAGCCAGTTCAACAAAGGCGGGATGACCATACAGATTCAGCAGTTGCTGATGCTGGCTGGAAAACGCAGTAAATTAGTGGCCGTGGCCGAAAGCAATCGCTCGCTGGCTGCCCTGGCGTTCCGGGATATACTCCGCACGCTGCGTTATCAACTCTATACGACTTACGCCAACCTGTATTATGACCTTCAGGCACTGACCTTATTACAGGCTGAAGATACCCGACAGCAGCGACTCATTGCCTCATCGCGGATTGCTCAACAAACAGGCGGCATCGCTCCTTACGAAGTAACCCGTCTGGAAGCCGCTCTGCGCGATTTGCGGGCTACTATAGCTACTTATCAGGGCCAGATTGCCGATTCGCAGGCCACGTTTCGGGTCTTGCTTCGTCAGACGGGGAACCAGTTTATTCTGCCTGTCGAATTACCTGCGGTAACTCCTCCGCTGCCTCCGCTCAATGTAGCCATCGACTCCGCTTTAACCAACCGCCCCGACGTGGCCATTACGCAGGAGCAAATTAATTATGCCCAGCGAACGCTCTCCCTCGAACGTGCCCGCCGGACGCCTGACCTTGCCGTTGGGCTATTATTTGATAAATATGGGAATGCCTTTAACAACTTTACGGGTCTGAATGCGGCTATGGATTTACCCATTCGGAACCGGAATCAGGGGGCTATCAAAGCGGCTGAACTGAATCTGAAAAGTTCGCAGGCGGGCGCTGAAAACGGGCAGACAATTGTTCAGAGTGACGTACTGAATGCTTACGATAAACTCCAGATTTATTACAACCAGTTTGCTACCCTACCTGCCGATTACACAACCCGGCTCCAGAACGTGTCGGTAGAGGCCACAAAAGCGTATAACAACCGAACCATTGGGTTGCTCGATTACCTTGATAAAATCAGGACGTATCAACAGGGACAACTCAACCTTATTAACCTCCGTAATAATATCTATCAGGCGCAGCAGTTATTAAATTATGCTGCCAATACACGCTTCTTTTAATTCATAAGAAGCTGTCAATAGTATTGACTGATGTAATGAGTATCTTCAACCATTTTTATATTGGCAGGTAAATAATTTCCCGGCTTTATTTTTTACCGCTTGCTAACCACAAAATACTGTCGATAATGAATTTGTTTTGTGTTTCATTCGCAAAGGTGAGCGACAGTTCTTTATTGGTTTTATTTTCGTAGTCAATATCATTGTGCCCCATGTTTACATAGAGCATTTTGTATTTTTTATTTGTCCAGACAACAGGGTAATAACCGCTATGCCATATTTCATGTGGTTTAGGACCGGTACCAAGCGGAAAACTCGCCGGATCAATGGAGATAAGAATGTGAATGTCGGGGTTAGCTCGTAAATCCTTTTCCCATCTGTACCACTCATTAGGTGCCGATTTGAACGTATCGGGAAGGTTTTTTGTCGCCGGATGATGGCGGTCTTCAACGCGTAAAATAGCTGATGTCGGGCGCCAGGTATTGCTTACGTAGGAGCCAGAACCTAAAAATTCAGTATGATACCAATTCCAGTTCTGTGGATAAGTCGACGGTGTAAGCGCAAAGCCTGCAAAATGAAAACCGAGCCAGGCACCCCCATTGTCCATGTATGTTTTGAAGGCTTCCCGCTGAATAGGGTCTTCTAGACGGGTATCTAAAAAAACTACGATCTGATAATTCGACAGGAACCTTGCATTTAAATTAGTCCAGTCATTTGTTGAGTCGTAAGTGAATTTATATTTTGCCGCCATTTTCGGAAACCACCGGTTGGCCTCATGCACAAAACTAATGTGTGCTTTGTCGTTTTTTGCTGTATAAAAAGCAATTATTCTGAATTGAGATGCCGCATTTTGTGCCTGACTAACAGAGCAAAAAATAAGCAGAAATACAACAATCAGGCGCATTAATTTTTTAGAAGAAAACAATAAATTTTTATAAATGAGCCGTATAATTGACTATACCTCTTCGGCGACTGTCTTGTGTGTTTTCCGAAGTTGTTTCGTGGTTTTTCGCGACCCATCATGACTCCAGCCCGGAGGACCGAAAATATAGCCCAGCGCGGCCCGGAGTGACCCTGCCCGGCGAACATCCTGTCCAATAGCGGCCCATTCGTGAAACGCAATTCGCACCGGGTTATAGGAGTTGATGTTCGTGGTGAGTCCATAGGTGGGGCGGCTGTGTTCGCGTTGAAACGTACCGAACATGCGGTCCCAAATGATAAGAATACCCGCGTGGTTCTTATCTAAATAATCCAGATCGGAGCCGTGATGCACACGGTGATGCGAGGGCGTGTTGAAGATAAATTCAATGGGTGCCGGAAACTTATTAATGTGTTCGGTATGAATCCAGAATTGATATAACAAACTGATAGCCTGCATGGTCATGACCGCGACAGGTGAAAAACCAACCAGCGGCAACCAGAGCCAGAAAATAAACGCGCCGGTAATGTTGCCCGTCCAGGTTTGGCGAAGCGCCGTGCCGAGGTTATACTTCATAGACGAATGATGCACCACGTGCGACGCCCAGAAGTACCGGCTGCTATGGCTAATCCGGTGGAACCAGTAGTAGCTGAAGTCATCGGCAAAAAATAGAGTCACCCACGCCCACCACTGCGTCATATCGACCGTAAACAGGCGAAACTGATAGATGAGTGAAAACGCCCCAAACACAATTGCTTTCCCAACAAAACCGATAATTACGTTGCCAATGCCCATCGCCAGACTACTGGCCGTGTCTTTAGCTTCATAGTAATCTTTCTGCTGCCGGGCTGTCACAATGACCTCCGCAACTAACAGAATAATAAAACCGGGAATCGCATATTGAATCAGGTCTTTCATGCCGAAATCTTTCTTTTATGCAAGTTAATATCTTTTAAACACAGAGAGCATAGAGAATAATATAACGTTCACGGAAAAATAAATCTGTGTTCGCTGTATTATTCTCTATGCTCTCTGTGTTTAAACCTGACTCCTACCGATTCATCGAAATCAGGAATTCTTCGTTATTGCGGGTCCCTTTCATCCGGTCGAGTAGGAAATCCATTGTTTCCATGGGGTTCATGTCAGCCATGTGCTTCCGCAGAATCCAGACACGTTGCAGGGTTTCCTTATCTAACAACAAATCTTCCCGGCGCGTACCCGATGCCAGCACGTCAACCGCCGGATAAATCCGCTTGTTAGCCAGTTTCCGGTCGAGTTGAAGTTCCATGTTGCCAGTGCCTTTGAATTCCTCAAAAATTACTTCGTCCATTTTCGAGCCAGTGTCGATCAGGGCCGTAGCGATGATGGTCAGCGAACCGCCATTTTCTACGTTCCGGGCGGCCCCGAAGAACCGCTTGGGCCGGTGCAGCGCATTGGCATCCACACCCCCCGACAGAATCTTACCCGACGACGGAACTACCGTGTTGTATGCCCGTGCCAGACGGGTGATGGAGTCTAATAAAATAACCACATCGTGGCCGCACTCCACCATACGCTTGGCTTTTTCGAGCACCATGCTTGATACTTTTACATGCCGGTCGGCCTGCTCATCAAAGGTTGATGAAATCACCTCGGCGTTCACGCTCCGGGCCATGTCGGTCACTTCCTCCGGCCGCTCGTCAATGAGCAGAACAATCAGGTACACCTCGGGGTGGTTGCGGGTAATGGCGTTCGCAATTTCTTTCAGCAGTACCGTCTTACCTGTTTTGGGCTGCGCCACAATCATCCCACGCTGGCCTTTGCCGATAGGAGCAAACAAGTCCAACACCCGCGACGAATAGTTTTCGGGTTTGTTGCTCAAGTGCAATTGCTCTTCCGGGAAAAGCGGGGTTAAATACTCGAACGGAATCCGGTCACGAATTTCTTCGGTGGTTTTGCCATTCACGGTCGAAACCCGCAATAAGGCAAAATACTTCTCACCTTCTTTGGGCGGGCGAATGGCACCCCGCACCGTATCGCCGGTTTTCAGGCCAAATAGTTTAATCTGCGACGGCGACACATAAATATCATCGGGGCTGGCTAAATAATTGTAGTCGGCTGAGCGCAGGAAACCGTAGCCGCCATCCGACATAATTTCCAGGACCCCTTCATTATCAATAATTCCATCAAACTCGCGAATATGCTGATTATACTGCCGACGAATGCGGTTCTGGTATTCCTGAGCTTCGCGGGATGCGCTCGAAAGCTGTGGCTGAGTAGTCTGTCCAGTTTCCGGCTGATCCTGTTGTTCTGTCTGGGTTTCGGCTGGAGAATCGGGTGCGTCAACGACTGAAGCCGTAGTGTCAACCGCCTGTTCCCCCGCCGACTGCATGATGGGCGCGTTTTCGTCCGCTACAACCGTTGGTGTCAGAAATTCCTCGTCGGGCTGGCCACCGTAGTTCAGGCCCGACTCGTCAGTTACAGCCCGCTGAGTACGTGGGCGCTGGTCGCGTCGCTGGATATTGTCGCGGTCGTTACGGTCGCGTGAGCCGCCCTCCCGATTGACCTCAAAGCGGGGGCGGGCATCGCGTGGGCCTGACTGATTGCCTTCGCGTGGGGTGCGCGGGGAGTTTATGTCGGGCCGGCCACCCCGGTCGTTGCGGGGATTGTTACCCCGGAAATTCCGGTCATTCGGTTGCGAAGGAACATCATTCTCGTTTCGATTCCGAATGGGCTGGTTGTATGACCCATTCCGTTGATCGGCAGGCCGGGGGCGATTCTCGCGGGGTTGCCGGAACGAGGGTGTTTCATTGGAACCGATAGCTGGTTCAACAGCCGGAGTTTCACTACTGGTGGGGGGGGATTCTATAACAGATAGACTACTTCCTTCTTCAGATGCTGGCGATACGGGGGCACTCCCGGCAGGGGTACTTAGGTTGGTAATAGGCTCGCGTTCACGCCGAACCCGCTGACGCGGGCGGGCAGCATCGGCTTCAGGAGCTACCGGTTGGGTTTCTACTGGCTGAGGGTTTTCTTCGGCAGCAGGAGCAACCGCTTTAACCCGCCGACCACGTTTTGGACTTTCTTCGGCTGGAACGGACGTATCTGTACCTTCGGGACCAGGGCGTTTAGCCTGCTCACCTAATATTTTGAGGACAAGTTTTCCTTTATTCTCTTCGTTGTACTTGGCTGTATCTCGAATGCCGAACTCGGCGGCAATGGGTTGAAGCTCCGAAAGGAGTTTCAGACTTAATTCTTCCTTGTTATACATAAAGGTCAGGTTAGCAATAAACCTAAAAAGAACCGCTTTAGCGGTAAAAATGAAAGTTGGGGATTGTTGAAATAAGAAATGGCCGTTTTGACGGACAGGTTGGCAGGCTACTCGCGGCCCAGCGGTGGGGTTACTGATTGATACACCAATTTAACCTCAACAGATTTAAGCAATTACGTGATGAAAATAAATTAAACTATAAACTGGAGTGATTTGCTTAATCCAAACACATCCGTCTGGTGGGGCCAGATACGGTGGTTGTTAAAACGTTTGGAAAACGGAGGTCTGCCGTAGCTATGGATTTTTGCTCTGGTAGAAGCACTACCTGCCGACCGGGTCGATGGCAACAAAGATAGTGATTTGTTCCGGTTTTGTCAACATAACGTTATCTACCCACAAATGTTTCCAGTTTTTGAATAAAATAATTTGCCTGATCAAGCTCATTAACATTTATTCTGTCGTTAAAAAAACTTAAATGACGGCAGCATGACAAATTTTGCCGTCAGAACAAACGTTGACCTTTCCAGACACGAATGCATACCGACACACTATACCACCGTTTTCCCGATTCTGTAAACGTAATAATTGACTGGGGAAATTCAAGTCTAAAGGTAGGCTGGTTCGATGGGCCAACCCTGCTCGAAACAGGCCGTTATCAGTCGCCCGCCGACTTGCTTGCTGATCTGGTCAGGCAGCCAGTGGCGCAGGTGATGGTGTCGTCAACCAGTCGGCCCGGAACTGAGATTCGTACCGGACTGGCTGGGTTGGAAACCGATTTTTGGGTATTAGATAGTCAAACGCCGGTTCCCATACGAAATGCCTATGATACGCCCACCACGCTCGGTGCCGACCGGCTGGCGGCTGCGGTAGGAGCAACCGACTTGTTTCCGGGACAGGATTGCGTGGTCCTGGACCTCGGCACCTGCCTAACTGCCGACTTCGTTGACCGGGAGGCTGTATTTCAGGGTGGGCTGATTTCGCCGGGGTTGCAGATGCGGTTTCGGGCCATGCATGAGCAAACCGCCCGATTGCCGTTGGTGCAGGTGCCACCTGAACTGGATAAGGCCTGGCCTGTGTTGACGGCCCGAAATACGCAGCAGGCCATGCAGAGCGGTGTACTGAACGGGCTGCTGTTTGAGATGAACGGAATCATAGAAACCTACAGGCGGGAGCGGCCCGGTGCTGTCGTACTGATTTGCGGGGGCGATGCGTCTTCCTTTGAAAGTCGTCTGAAACCCCCGATATTTGTAGTGCCCGAATTGGTGCTGATTGGATTGAATCGAATTTTACGCTATAATGTTGAGAATTTACAAGCGAATACGCCAGACGTTAACGCATAGTTTGCTGGCCGTTGCCGCAACATCGCCTATGGTACTGGCGCAGGGATTGGGAAACTCACCCTACTCGGCCTTCGGCATTGGTGAATTATATAGCCCCGGTAATGTTACCAATATGGGCATGGGCGATGTAGGGATCAGCAATGCCAGTTCCTTCTACCTGAATCTCCAAAACCCTGCTTTATTAGCTCGCCGGCCCCGTTTGGCCGTGTTTGAAGTGGGACTGATTGGCCAGTCCAAATCCATTAGCCAGAACATCAGCAACGACTTAAAAAGCCAGCGTAATTTTGCCGGTAATCTGGGGTATCTGGCCTTGGCTGTTCCGGCCAACTCACGCTGGACTCTATCGTTGAGCCTGAAGCCTTATACCTACGTCAATTACAATATTCAGCGATTTGAAGCTGTACCCGGCACACCCTACACGGCGGAGTATAACTATACGGGCCGGGGTGGACTTAATAAGGCCACTTTTGCCAATGGTGTGCGGGTCACCAAAAATATTTATGCGGGTGTTGAAGCTTCGTTTCTGTTCGGAAACATCACTAATTCGTCAGACGCCAGAGCGATTACCAGCACAACGGGCGACATTCGGGTTACCCAGCTAAACCGTGCTAACTACAGCGATATTGTCTGGAAATTGGGAGCTGCCTGGCGGCCCAAGCTGAACGACACCTGGACGCTTAATCTCGGCGCTACTTACGATCCTCAGATGCGGGTTAAATCGACCCAGACCAATATTTACCAGCAGACATCGCTAACCGGCCAGGCGATTGCTGCGGCCGATACCTCCCGGTTTAACTCGAATGCCCAGGCAACTTTACCTCAGCAAATGCATTTCGGTATCAGCGCCGAAAAAAGCAATCTGCTGGTAGGCGTCGATGTTGGTTTCCAGAACTGGAGTCAGTTTCGCACGGCCGATAACCTGCCCGGCAATCTGGCCGACGGTATGACCGTAGCCGCCGGTATGGAATACACGCCCAAGCCAACCTCTAACCGATATCGTGACCTGATTACCTATCGGGCTGGTTTTCAATACAACCGACTGCCTTATCTGACCAACGGCGCGCAACTTAATGACGTCAACGGGAGTGTAGGAATATCGTTACCGTTGGGCGCTTATTTCGTTAACCATGTCACCTTGTCAATCGTAGGGGGGCAACGGGGTGTGCTGACCGGCACTCAGATTCGGGAGCAATACGTGCGCTTCGGTCTGGGCTTCTCCCTCAACGACCGCTGGTTCCAGAAACTGGTTATTGACTAACATGTAGTGAAGAATGAAAAGTGAAAAGTGTAGAATAAATACTATACATGTTGGCGGGGCGTTTACCTGGCGAAAAAAACTGCGAACGCCTTTTCATTCTTCACTTTTCATTCTTCACTTTTCACTACTTTTTCTGGCCTGCGAAGAGCCGAAGCAGAACAAAAAAACAGATGCTTACGCCGGGCCAATCGAGGAAATTAATGATGTGAAACTCCTCTATAGCGAAGCGGCCAAGCTGAAAGTCCGGTTAACAACGGCCAAGCAATTCAGGTACGCTAACGATAACCGGCGTTATCCAAAACCTGTATTTATTTCATTCTACAGTCCATCGGGCGACGAAATCACGACCATCCGCTCCGATTCGGGAAAATATGACAAAGCCAAAGACCTTTATACGGTGATGGGCAATGTGGTCGTGATTAATAAACAAAAGCAGGAGAAACTCCTCACGCCCGAATTAAACTGGAAGCCCCTAACCAAAAAGGTGTTTACCGAAAAACGAGTCACAGTACTGAGTCAGCAAACCGGCGAAAAACTATACGGCATAGGTTTGGATGCCAATCAGGATTTTACGCAGTATTCCATCCGCAAACCAACCGGTGTGTTTAACGTGGAGGGCGGAATTTAATAAATATGGAGTGGTATCAGGGTTTAAACCCTGATACCACTCCATATTTATTTCCGGCATTTTTCCAGCACCGGCGTTACTTCTTTCACGCCCGTCAATTTTGTTTCGTTACCCCACTCGTTGTAGATATACGTAACTAATTCGGCTACCTCCAGATCGCTTAACTGCGGTTGGGCGGGCATAGGGCGGTTATAAGGCTTGCCATTCACCACAATAGGCCCCTGTTGCCCATAGCGAATCAAACAGATTACACTCTTCTTATTGGATAAATAATCCGACCCGGCAATGGGTGGATACAGCGCAGCTAATCCCTCGCCTTTGCTTTGGTGGCAATTGGCGCAATTGTTTTTGTAGACTAAAATTCCTTCGGTAATGTAGCGTTGCCGCTTGATTTCTTCATCGCTCTGGCAATTGCTCAAGATTAAACATAGAGCAAACAAAGTCATCACAAAGAGAACACTATAACTCTGTTTACTCTGTGTGATAACTCTGTTTGTTCTATGTTTAGAAACTCTACTTTTCATCCAGCAGACGGTCCATATCCCCCATTAATTTGTCAACGCCTTCTTCGGTGGTTCCATCGTAGATACCACGAATGTGTTTGGCTTTATCGACCAGAATAAACGCGCCACTATGTACGACGCCCCCTGGCGCCGACGCATCAGCCTGGGCTGTAACCATATAGCTGTTCTGCCCAATGTCGTAGATTTTTTCGCGGTCGCCGGTCACGAATAGCCATTGCCGACCCGTTACCCCAAGGTTCTGGGCAAACTCGTTCAGCACCGGCACCGAATCGTGGGCGGGGTCGATGGTGTGCGAGAGCAACATCACATCGGGATTGCCCTTAAATTTTTCGTAAACCCGCTTTAACTGCACCTTCATTTTGGGGCAGATAGTCGGGCAGCTCGTGAAGAAAAAATCCGCGACGTAGATTTTGTTGCCGAGCGTTTTAGCCGTGACTGTATCGCCGTACTGACTGATAAACTTGAAATCAGGAATTGTCTGGTACACCGTATCCGTCACCGACTTGCCATCTACTGTTTTCGTTACGGCTTCGCGCTGGCCCAAAATCGGGAGTTTCTCGTCTGACGAATTGCAACTCCATAATAGGAATATCCAGCCAAACAGTCCCAAAACAGCACTATTTTTTACCCAGAAACTGGCGGGCCTGTTCAATACTACTATTAACTTTTGTTTTGACATCCGTAATCTGGTCTTTCTGCGCGTTCAGGTAATTCAAAGCCTCTTCTGATGGGATTTTTTCAATGGTATCATTGTTGTAACGGGCCATCCAATCACCCATCAGGCTATCGGCAAGGGTCAAGTCATGAATCAGGCGTCTGGCTTGTTCTTTTTCCTCATTAACTCTGAGCGCAGCGGCTGCTGACTCCCCTGCTTTCAAACTGTCGAGCGAGGTAACTCGTTGGTTTAACTGTTTTTTCAGAGTCACCAAATCACCCATAACTTTAGGCATAATCTCGTCATGAATGGCAAACACCTCATTTTCTGCTTTCTTAACGGCTTCCTGCCCTGAATTGCAGGCCATTAGCAGTCCGCCGAGGATAAAAACGGAGGTAATTGAACGTAGTTTTTTTTTCATAAACCGGGAGAAATTAATGAATAATGGATAATGAACGCTGTAATCAACCCATTATACATTATTCATTTTACATTATCCAGTACCTATTATTACTTAGCTTTAACAAGTTCGCGGGCGTTTTTGAGCGCGCTGGCTGATGGATTTTTGCCACCAATCATCTGGGCAATTTCGTTGATTCGTTCGTCGCGGGTGAGCTTCTTAATTCGGCTGACGGTTTTTGCCGCCGAGTGGTCCTTATACACAAAATAATGGGCGGTTCCCTGGCCCGCGATCTGATGCAGGTGCGTGATGGCTATGATCTGGTGACTGTGCGCCATGTCGCGCATCATGTTGCCCATTTTGATAGCAATCTCGCCCGAAACGCCCGCGTCAATTTCGTCGAAGATGATCGTTGGCAACGACCGTTTACTGGCAAGAATGTACTTGATGGCCATCATCAGTCGCGAAAACTCACCCCCAGACGCCACATTTTTTAGTTGCTGTGGTTTGATGCCTTTGTTAGCGCTGAACAGGAACGAGATCGTATCGATGCCAGTAGGTGTCGGTTTGGTGGTTTCGGGCTGAATTTTCAACGACGCATTGGGCATACCAAGGTCATTAAGCAAGCCGCCGATTTCGGTTTCGATGGGGTGCAACACGGCCTGCCGCGACGCCGACAGTGCATCAGAGCTGGTCTGAAGCTCGGCGCGGGCGGCTTCGGTTTGGGCTTTGGCTTCAGCGAGAGCATCGTCTAAATTCAGCACTTTACTCACCTTCTGGCCTAACTCGTCGCGCAACGCCAATAAACCCGCCACGTTTTTCACTTGATGCTTGGTTTGAAGCTGATAAAGCATGTTCAGCCGTTCGCGAATGGTTTCGGCGCGGGTATCGTCAACTTCCACCCGGTCCTGCTCCGTACTGATTTCATCGGCTAAATCACGCAATTCAATCAGGCTGCTTTGCGCCCGTTGTTGCAACTGCTCGTATTGGTCGGATAGTTTGCTAATGTACGCCAGATTGCTAACCGTACCTTTTAAAAAGTCAATAACCGACTGTTCGGCATTGTCTAAATACTCGTAGGCCAATTGCAACCGTTCCTTAATATCTTCGGCGTTTTCCAGGATGGTAAGTTCCTGTTCGAGGTTTTCCTGCTCGTCGGGCTGCAACTGCGCTTTGATTAATTCTTCGTAGAGAAAGTTGTTGTAATCGAACTCTTTCCGCATCACCGACGCTTCGGCCTGCAACTGGTCGTACTGCGTTTTCTTTGCTCGATAGCTTTGGTAATCAGTGCGATAACTTTTTAGTAAAACATCGTTTTGAGCGTAGGTATCCACAATTTCCAACTGATATTCGTTGGAACCCAGCAACACGGAGTCGTGCTGCGAGTGGATGTCCATCAACTGGTTCGTTACCCGCCGAAGTGTTTCCAGATTAACGGGTGTGTCGTTCACAAATGCCCGCGATTTCCCACTAACACTTATTTCCCGGCGAACAATGCACGTATCGGAATAATCTAATTCCTCCTCGTCAAAAATGCGTTCGATTCGGTAGCCCGACACCCCAAAAGTGCCTTCGATGATACACTTTTGTTCGGGGTTGTAGAGAACGCGTGTATCGGCCCGGTTGCCCAGCAGCAACCCAATGGCTCCCAATATGATTGACTTCCCCGCACCAGTTTCGCCCGTAACGATATTGAGTTCGCGGTCGGGCGAGAGTTCGAGTTCGTCAATCAGTGCGTAATTTTTTATGAGTAAATGCGAAAGCAAAATCAGTGAGCAATTAGCTGTGAATCGTTACCCGTGAACCGTTGTCAATACAGAACATGCAGTGGCAAAATTACATACTCTGCGTGGCTACTTGTTGTTCGTTCACTGGATTAATTTCCGGTAATTTTCGGTTTTAGCCGGGTCTAAATAAGAAAGCAAATCAAAGGCCTGCTTCCGCTCGGCAGGGGTGCCTTCATACAATATATTGTACAATTCCTGCGATTTGGCATCGAAAAACGAGTTAATCAACACCGAATTGGGCAGTTGCAACCCAATAGTACGAATGGTATTAAGCAAAGCCAGTGTTTGTTTCCGAACCTGCACTGGATTAGCCCCAAACACATCCAGCCCTAACCGATGATAGGTGTATAGCCCATCCCGAAACGGAATTAACTGCTGGTTTTGTAGATTCTCCACGAGCCAGTACCGATTCCGCCGGTCGCCCCCGTTTTGCCAGGCTCCGTTAGGCGATCCTTGTTGAGCCAGGTTAATAATGGTATAGGCCCGCTGTATAAACGGATTTCCGCCCTGCTTACTGAACGTATCGTAGTCAACTGCCAGAATCACGTTGGCATAAAACGCCAGCAGTGAAGTCAGGTCGTCGGAGAACTGGTTTTCGCGGAAATAAACCGGCGTTGTGGGCAGATATACAAAATTGAATGCCCGGTCCACATAACTAAACGTAGTCGTTTCGTAATTGGTGCCATATACCGGGCGCGTGACAATAATTTGCGCGGTAGCTTCAAAAGCCCCCTGTGTGAGTGACTTCAGTAGGTTGATGTTAATAGAACAGTTAATTCGCTCCGAAACCGTAAACTGGTCGTTGCTCCATCGCCGGTTGTTCATAAACTCGGTAATGATGCCCTTCAATTGATTGACATACGAGAAATCGGTTTTCTGCTGAGCAAAGAGTTGATCGGAGTTGATCGTCACCTGACAATTGAGTTCCTGTGCTCGTACCGACCCAAACAGGCAAAGTAAAATGGCTAAACTATAAATTGATTTCATGTAGATGAACGCTAAGCTTAATTTTTGTCATTCCAACGCAGGAGGAATCTTAAAGTTGCCTAATATGTGAGTTTAAGATTCCTCCTGCGTCGGAATGACAAAAACATCTATATCAGGAGGAGTTTCTTCACAACCAGATTAACCAAATCCTGTGCTACCTCATCTTTCGATTTGAGGGGAAACTCATGGACTTGCTCGTCTTTATCAATAACGGTAATCTTGTTGGTGTCGTGCCCAAAACCCGCGCCCGAATCGCGAAGTGAATTTAACACAATCCAGTCTAAATTCTTCGCCTTCAATTTTTTCAGAGCATTCTCCCGTTCATTATCCGTTTCGAGGGCAAATCCCATAAACAACTGCCCCGGCTTTTTCTGTGCACCTAACGTACCGGCAATGTCGGTCGTTTTGGTTAATTCAAGCGAAAAATAGTCTTCTTTCTTTTTAATCTTCCGGTCGGCGGGGTGAGCGGGTGTGTAATCGGCGACGGCGGCACTCAGCACCATCACATTAGTTTCCGCAAATGCGGCCTGTGTAGCGGCAAACATCTCCTTCGCCGACCGAACATCAATCCGCTGAATACTGGGGTCGGGTAATGATAGAACGGTAGGGCCACTGACTAACGTGACCTTAGCACCCGCCTGAGCGAACGCGCGGGCAATGGCATAGCCCATTTTACCCGTTGAATGATTGCTGATATACCGCACGGGGTCAATGGGTTCCTGGGTTGGCCCTGCTGTTATCAAAACCTGTTTCCCCAATAGGACCTTTTGCCCTTTGCTCGCTGCCCAAAACTCAGTCAAGGTCTGCATGATGGTTTCGAGTTCAGCTAAGCGGCCTTCGCCCACCAAACCGCTGGCTAATTCGCCATGCTCGGCCTGAATGATGTGATTACCAAATGATTCGAGCCGATGCAGGTTTTCGCGGGTGCTGGGATGCTGGTACATATCGACATCCATAGCGGGGGCGAAAAATACCGGGCATCGGGCGGACAAATAAACGGCTGAGAGCAGGTCGTCGCACAGGCCTGTAGCGCAGCGGGCGAGCGTATGGGCCGACGCGGGCGCAATGATAAGGGCATCGGCCCAAAGCCCCAGTTCGACGTGGTTGTTCCAGGTACCATCGCCCGTTGTAGAAACGAACGACGACAAAGCCGGGCGTTTTGAGAGCGTCGCCAGCGTGAGGGGCGTGATAAATGCCTGTGCCGATTCGGTCATAATGACCTGCACCTCGGCCCCGGCTTTCACCAATAATCGCACTAACAAGGCCGATTTATAGGCCGAAATACTTCCTGTAACACCCAAAAGGATTCGTTTACCCGCTACTGACATGTTCCTGTTAGTCAACAGTCGATAGTCGTCAGTCGATAGTCATTTACCAACGACTATTGACTGACGACTATCGACTCATATAAACACCAAAAACCGCACAGTAGAAACACCATGCGGTTATGACCAAGCGAAAACACCCGCATTACTGCTGAGGGTCTTCGTCGTTATAACGCCAGTAGACTTTACCTTCCAGAAACTCGTCGGTGGCAATGGACGTAGGTTTCGGCATCCGCTCGTAGAATTTCGAGATTTCGATTTGCTCACGGTTTTCAAAAACCTCTTCGAGGTTGTCAACCGCCGAAACAAACTCCGACAACTTATTGCTTAACTCTTCTTTGTTCTTAGTCGAAATCTGCCGGGCACGCTTCGAGATGATCGAAACAGATTCGTAGAGGTTACCCGTTTGAGCCGCAATTTTGTCGTTGTTGCGGGTGATAATTGATGGATTTGTTGCCATAACTCAGTTAACAGTTGTCAGTTAACAGTGACCAGTAATCAGTGACCAGTTATGAGTAGAATGAAACTGGTCACTGATTACTGGTCACTGATTTAATTGGCTGCCGTCACCTTTGCGGGGCGATTGGCGTCTTTTAATCGTTCTTTTTCTTTTTCGCGCTCTTGTTCCAGCTTGTCTAAGCGCTCAATTTCTTTCTGGCTGGTTTCGTACATTTTCTCCGACTGCTTCACGAATTTACTGTTCGGATATTTGTCGATAAACGCCTGATGATAACTAATCGCTTCCTGATAACGTTCCTTTTGCTTCGTCTCCAAGCTATTCTGCGCCAGGCTAAATTCGGCGTCAACTTTTAGAAACGCCAGTTCCTCATTGTATTCTGAATCTGGAAATTCTTTCTGGAAGTTATTGATAGCCACCACCGACGATTTGTAAGAAGCAATGTTAAAGCCGCTGGTTTTATAATACAGTTTGGCTCGCTCATAGGCTTTTCGCTCCAGTTTACCACGCAAGTCGAGAATCTGTTTGGTTGCATCGTCTTTATATTTACTGTCGGGGTAAGCGTTAACGAAATCCTGAAGCGCCGACGTAGCCGTTAATGTATTCGACTGGTCGAGGTTATAGGCAGGCGTATCTTTGTAGAGCGAGTATGCATACATATACATAGCCTCCTGCGCGTAGTCTGAACGGGCAAATGTCTCGTAAAATTTCTTAAACAGCGTAGCGCTCAACAAATATTGTTGCTGACGAAACTGGGTGTAGGCGTAATAAAATTGGGCCGTTTCCGACTCGTTACTGCCTTTAAGCACCGGAATCAACTCTTCGAATAACAAGCCTGCCCGATACCAGTCTTCTTTTTTGTAGTACTGAAGGGCGCCTTTGTACTTTTCGTCATCGCTCCCACTTTTCTGTAATTTTGAGAACGGACTGCACGATCCAAGCAGTAGCGCTACCCAAATCCCGAACAGAATCTTACCCATATGACGGTGTTGCATATAGCTGCAAAGATACAAAAAAAATACAGGCTACACCGCTTCAACGACGATGTAGCCTGCTATAGTGCCTAAAATGACGATTAGCAGCCTTGCTTTAATTTATTTTAACAATTCAGCCAGTTCACTGATGACGAACGAGCAGCCGCTTGGTGGCTACTTTTTTGCCATCTACCGAAAGCTGATAGAGATAATATCCTGTATCAAACTGACGCGTACCAATTCGCAGTTTGCGCTCGGTCCGTTCGAGTTCATATTCGGCAACAGGCGCTCCCAATACGTTCAGTAAAATCAGCTTAGCCTCGCCTGCACCCGTAAACTGGTAATCAACTTCGGCAACGTCGTCGGCGGGGTTTGGATACGCATTTGAAACCCACAGTTTGTCTGTAGCGTACATGCGGTTTTCGCTCTTGCCTTCCTGCGCCGGAGCCACCGGGCGCGGAGCGTTCTCAACAGCGGGAGCATTCTCGACAGTCGTAGTGGCGTGGGTTGCGGAACGTGCTCCTGCTTGCGTCATTAACAAGGACCGGTAATGCTCGTTGATGGCGGTGTTTTTCCGTAATGTGATGGAACGATCCAGCCCGGATAGCGAGGGATTCGAGCCCATCACAAACCGTTGCCGGGTTAAATCGGTAGGAGTAGTTTTGCGTACCGACGATGTGCGGCCCAGTTCGAGCCGACTGCCTTTCCGGGCGTCAGAATCCCGCTGAGCGACCTGCGCCAGGAGCGGGGCTGTTGCCGTTAGAAAGCCCGTCAATACGCCAATAAGTATAAGTTGTTTCATGTAATGCTATTCCAGGTACACACGTATTCACCACAAACGTATTCATTGAAAAAGACAAAGTCAACGGGCTATTGTCTAAAAAATTGTTAAAAGACCTAATTAATACCTTTTTGAACCAATTTTTGAGCCAAAGGTTTAGTCGCGCCCTTATTTTTTAAAGGTTTTTTAATGGCCGGTTGCTCCCTCGGTGGCGTTTCGAGCCACAAAACCTGTGCTTTCGTAGGCTTTTCGGATTCGCGCCAGCGAAACCCGTCCAACTGCTCAGCATCGGACGTTATCTCTTTTGGCGGAATCAATTGCGAATCCGGGTGCCCGTAAAATCGAATCCGGCCGACCTTATTATCGGTAAACTCAATGTTCATTCGGCTGGACTCAACGTGGTTCAGGCCAATCAATTTATTCTTCTCATCAACGGCGTAATAAATACTCTGTCCATTGCCATCCACCAGCACTCGGTCGAGAACGGTTTGTTCCTGAACAGGAGCCGTTGTGGACGTTGGCGGGGCAACGTTTTTATCTAATACGCGCTGAGTGGGGGTATTCGTTGCAACGGCCGAAGCAGAACGTAGCAACGTGGCTTTTGCCTTGATTTTTGCGCCGGTTGCAGCAGTAGTCGAAGCGATTTTGGAAACGGATTGCGTCGTAAAATAGGCCGTGATGGTACGCCCTTTTATCTGGTTAAAATTCTTTAATGTGTCGAGCGAAATAACAAATGATTTAGCTTTCAAAAACAACGTATGAATGCGATTATTTTTCATGACCGCCCGCATCGAATCGGCTTCCATCTGGTATTTATTCTGACTCCAGACAATAGGCTTTTTGAAAAAATAAATCGTTGAATCAGCCGTGTCATAAATCAGCGAATCGCACTTACTTTGCAAATCAGATTTATAGACAAATACGTTTTTTTGTCCCAGTAATCGGCGTGTATTTGTTACTTTATTGTCGAACGAAAAAAGCGTGTCGGCGCGGAGATACAACGTATCGTTTGTGGTTTCATTTGCCAGACTTTTTGCTACCGGATGACCTGTAACCCGCGAAATACCCGCTTTGCCATTATAGCGGACATGATCGCCGGTAATGACCGCCTTCCGGTCTTTAGCCACCATAATTACCTTTCCTTTGGCAATGCCCAGTTCTGACGTGTTATCGTAATACAATGAATCGCCGGTGAGTCGGTATTTGGGGGTTTCGACGGTGGCGCGTCGCTGAAAATTTGAAATACCGGTTGTGGTGTTGTATTCTCCCGCAACGGCCGTCAGAACACCATCTTTGTTGGTAATTCGGGTTGGCCCCTGAAACGTAGCCAAACGGGTCAGTGAATTATACAGCAGCGAATCAGCGGTGAGCGTACCTTTAGTATTCACTAAACGAACATTCTGCCGAAACGTAAATAACTTGCTGCGGGTGTCATAATATCCTTCGCGACTGGTCAGTACGTTTTCTTTATCGACGATGCGGCCGGGAACCGGATAGTGAGCAATCCCCGACAGCATGTCATAATCGAGTTGCACCGTGGTCAGGGTCATCTTTCGGTCGCGCATGGTAACGTGCCCACGCAGATTGGCCTGCCGCATGTTGCCATAATAAAACATGGTATCGCCCCGAACGCTGATGGTGTCGCCCTGAATCAGCCGGACGTTTCCGTAGGCTTCAATCACGTTGGTAGTCACGTTCTGGATGGCCAAATCGCAGAACATGAGCATGCCTTTTTGCCGAAACCTGACGTTATTGTATATTTTTCGGACAACCTGTCCCGGAACGTTAACGCCCACTAAACTATCGGCACCGGGTAATAACTCAACTTTGTCGGCTACGGGCGGCTGACCGACCTGCGCCAGCGCGCTGGCTGATACAAGCAGGAGACTTAGAAAAATAAAAGCGACCAGAAAGCGACTACGTAAACCAATCATGATAACAAAACTACGGCCATAGGACCGACTCCGCATGTTTGAACGGGAATTTTTAGGATTTATTAACGACAGCCATTTATTTAACCCGACCGACCGAGCGCTACTGGCCGTGAGTGGAGGCATCGACTCTGTTGTGATGGCAGAGTTATTTTACCAGGTTAACCAGCCGTTTGCCATCGCGCATGTTAACTTCGGTTTGCGCGGGGCAGAGTCCGATGCTGATGCCGTTTTTGTTCAAAACAAGGCCGAGTCTTACGGGGTTCCGTTTCATTGTATTCACTTCGATACCGCAACTATTGCCCGTGAACGTGGCCTGTCGATTCAGATGGCCGCCCGCGAACTTCGCTATGATTGGTTTGCTCAACTTCTGCGCGAAGAAGGCTATGTGTGCGTCGCAACGGCGCATCACCAAAACGATGTGCTTGAAACGCTGTTGCTTAACCTGACGCGGGGAACGGGATTAGCGGGTCTGCACGGAATTCAGGCCCGGCAAAATGACGTTGTACGTCCGCTTCTGTTTGCCACTCGCGACCAATTGGCGGATTATGCCGACGAACGCCAGCTAACCTACCGCGAGGATAGTTCTAATGCCGACGATAAATATGCCCGCAACCGCATTCGCCACCATGTGGTCCCCATTCTAACTGAGCTTAACCCGGGATTATGGCAAACATTGCCCCGCACGGTGGAGCGACTGCGGGCGGCTGAGGTACTAATGCGGGCCGAACTTGACCGCTCCTGGCAGGAAGTCGCCGAACCATTTGGAGCGGGAACGCTACTGCTTATCAATAAGCTTTTGACTCTGCCGGAACCGGCTTTTCGCCTGATGGAATGGCTCAGGCCGTTTGGGTTTACGATGGAGCAAACCGTGCAAATGCTGGCATCGCTAAGCCAATCCGTTGGGCAGGTTTTCCTATCGACCACACACCGGGTTTCGCATGAGCGGGCCGGTCTGTTGCTGGAGCCGTTGCCCACACAGGACAATTATGAAATAATCCTGTCCCATTGGCCCGATGCGCCCATTCACATACCAGACCGGTGGACGCTAACTATTGATGTATTTGACAAACTAACCGATTTCCGGCCTCCCACTAACCCGAATATCGCTTGCTTCGATGCTGACCGGCTTGTATTGCCGCTCACCATTCGCCTGTGGCGGCAGGGCGACCGCATCCGACCGCTGGGCCTCAACGGACATAAGTTAGTGAGTGACTTACTGAACGATTTGAAACTTAGCCGCACAGAACGGGAGCAGACTGCCGTGTTGGTATCGGGTCAGGATATTGCCTGGATCATTGGCCGACGGATTGCCCACCACTTCCGCGTAACGAGCGAGACGAAGCGAATTGTAAGATTTGTTTGGGCGAACAACCCAGATAAATTGTATTTTTAGGAGTATTATCAACAAATAGTATAGGCTTGTAACTTATTTATAAAGCGACTTCAAAAAGTTGGCATTCTATTTGATGAGTTTCAGGCAAGCCCAAAGTTTTTATAAACTGATTATTACCATGAACCGAATTGTACGCGTCTTGCTGCTGGCAGGACTGGCCTTCTGGAGTCTGACTGCTCAGGCACAAAGTGCGCGGCTACGAGCGGCTAACAAGCAATTTGATAATCTTAGTTACGTCAGCGCCGTGCGGGCCTATGAGGAATTCCTGCGGGCCGACAAAAAGAAAGACCCCGCCGAAACCCGCGATGCGATGATTAAACTTGGCTACAGCTACCGCAAGTTGCAGGATACCCGCAATGCCGAGCGCGTGTATGGCGAATTGGTAAAGTCTTACACCGACTTAGATAGTGAGGTCTATCTGTACTATGCCCAATCGCTGGCGCAGAATGGCAAATACCGCGAGTCGCAGAAAATGTATAGCCAGTATGGCGAAAAACAGGCGCAGGACCTGCGTGGTAGGCGTTATACGGTCTCTTACATGGATATGAGCCGGTTTTATCAGGACTCGTCTTCATATCGGATGTACAGCCTGCCAATTAACTCACGTCAGGCCGATTTTAGCCCTATGTACTACAAATCCGGGATTGTATTCGTGTCAGCCCGCGACGAATCGGGTGCGGTGAAACGAGTGTTCAACTGGAACCAGACTCCCTTCTTAGACCTGTATTTTCACCCTGATACGAATCAGTTACGGGTTCCCGGCGACCGTCGGGTTACTTCCGCTATACTGGGTGGCAGTACGGATGCCGCCGGAGTCTCTTTAGAAGAACCAGCCGATACAAAACCGCTGACGAAAGCCGAGATTTTCAGCCGGACGCTGAACACAAAATACCACGAAGGACCAATGACCTTCACTAAGGATCAAAACTACATTGTGTTCACCCGGAACAATTCGAGCAAGGGAAAAGCAGGTAAAAGTTCAGATGGGGTAAAAAAATTAAAATTGTATTCTTCCGTGAATAAGAACGGGAAATGGGCCGATATTCAGGAACTGCCGTTCAACAGCAACGAGTATTCGGTGGGTCACCCGGCTTTCTCGGCTGATAACACGAAAATGTATTTCGTATCCGACATGCCCGGTGGCTACGGCGGCACCGACATTTATGTGGTTGAGTTTAGCAACGGTCAGTGGGGAACGCCCGTGAACATGGGCAAAGAAATCAATACCGAAGGCAATGAGATGTTTCCGTATGTTGCCGAAGGGGATTATCTGTATTTCTCGTCGGACGGACATGAGGGCTTAGGGGGCCTGGACGTGTTCGTGGCTGAACTGAAAGATGGGATTGCCTACAAAGGTGTGCAGAATATAGGCGCGCCCATCAATTCGGAAAAAGACGATTTCGGGTTCATCACCGATAAAAACCGCACGACGGGTTACGTGAGCAGCAACCGTAAAAAAGGCATCAGCGACGACGACATTTATTCCTTCCGACGGACTTGTAAGCAACTGAATATTTTGGTCTATGACGCTAAAACCGGCACACCGCTCGAAAATGCCGACGTCAGGATTCTACGGAACGGCGTTAACCAGGAACTCCGCATGACGAACATCGACGGCCGGGCTGATTTATGCGTAGACTCGAATACGGAGTATGAATTCCGGGCCGTTAAAGAAGGATTTGCCATGAACAGCGTTCGGTTTTCTACCCTGACACAGTCGCCGAAACCTGTACTCAATGTATCGATTTACTTAGAGCGTTCAGAGAACACCATCGTGAAAGGGGTTATCAAAACGGAAGTCAACCAGCAACCGGCAACGGGCGTGAAAGTGACGCTTCGGAATGAAAAAGATAAGTCAGAACAAACCGTGACGACGGGTCCTGATGGGGGCTATGAATTTGATATGAAGCCGAACTCGCCTTATACCATTACGGCTCAAAAAGACCGCTATGCTACCAAAAAGGCGCAGTATAGCAAAACCAAAAAGAAAGCTCGTGTGGTTACCGACTCGCTGGGATTGTATGGAGTGGGCGATGTGTTCCAGTTAAAGAACATCTATTATGACCTCAACAAGTTCTTCATTCGCCCCGATGCCGCCCGTGAGCTTGATCATGTACTGGCGATTTTGAAAGAATACCCGCAGATGCAGATTGAACTCCGGTCACATACGGATGCCCGCGCGACAGACACGTATAATATCCGGCTTTCAGAGAACCGCGCCCGGGCCGCTATGGATTATCTCGTGTCGCGGGGGGTTGTGGCGAATCGATTGGTAGCCCGAGGCTATGGCGAATCAGAGATTATTAACGGCTGTGTCGACGGAGTGAACTGTACGGAGAATGAACACCAGCAAAACCGCCGAACCGAATTTAAAATTGTAGCCGTGCAGTAAGTTATTGATTCAAACCTAAAAGGTTTTAGAAACCTTTTAGGTTTACCTTAACGCAAAAAGGCCCGTCTCTTGACGGGCCTTTTTGCGTTGGTTATTCAGCGTGTTTCACATGCTTTTTGTGAACCGCTTTTGTGGTGGTTTTGGCATGCACCGGGGTGGACTTCTTCACAGCCGTTGTGGTGGTTGTTTTCGTTGTCGTCTTATCCTGAGAAGGATTATTGGCAAACGAGTTCGTTGCACTAAGGGCGGCTACTAAGCAGGCAACCAACATTGACGTTTTCATGGAATTAGAATGGTTTAAGTGAACCCAGCCGTTTGGCTGGTTTTTCGGCAGAAAGGTCGGTTGACCAGATTAAATGCCGATGAAGGTTAACTTAAAAAACACTTAAACTGTTACGACCCGAACCGTCACCGACAATTGTCCCACATGGCGCATGGTGTGTTCGGCAGTATGGGTTAATAAGCCAATAACCGTAGAGGGTAGCTGTGCCCGCCCAACTCCACGTATTTCGGTTAAGGTTTGCTCATCGGTTTGGCGAAGCTGTTCAAGCGCCGTTTCCACTTGCTCCGAAAATTGAGTAATCAATGCCTGAACGGTTGGGGCGGCTTCATTTGGATTTCCTTCTGATCTTAAGGATGCTAACTGCTCCGGCAACAAAACTTCAGCCCGGGCATATGTAAAGAGCCGGTCTAACACACCTGTCAGGTGCTGTAAATGAAAACCCACGGAAGCCACATTCGCGGGTCGTTCCCAAAGCAGATTTTCTGGAAAATTATGCATGAGTGCGGTCACTTCCTCGCGGGCCTGCATCAGCGCGTGGGCGATGGGTTGGAGCAGGGGCGGCATATCGGGTAGCGGGCCACGCAGCCAGACTTCGCGGGTTTCATCACGAGGGGTTTTCATATACGATTACGTATTGGCGGTGCGGGATTCTACCCAATTAATGATTGTTTCCGCTTCCTGGAGACCAGCTATTGCAACACTTGCTAATGGATTGCCATCATAACTCATGGATAAATGAAGAATATCATAAGCCGATACAAACGCGTTTAACATTCGCTTGTCCACTTTAGTCAAATGCTGCTTATACCAATCTACGTCTTTCCGCCCCTTTCCTTTCTTTCCTAATAGTCCGTCTAAAGCGACCAGAACACCTGCATAAGCTGTGTGCCCAGCCATCTTAACGTATTTCGTATCCTGGTAATAGCCGTCTTCCTTACGGGCTTTTTCCCGTAATAATTCGCGGGCATTCTCGACATACCGCTTAGCTTCCTGTATCGTATCCATTCCTGTTTTCACAAGACTTTTATTTACCTGTCTTGTTTCGTCAACTAAGACCAGAATTTACCAATCCGCCACAGCCCAATAAGCCAAACAAGACTTATCTACAGATTAATGCTCGTTCACAATGTAGGCATTTACCAAACATTTATTGCTCAGATTACCGTGCCGCCATCAGCGTAAAATAAACTACCCGTGCTGTACGACGACGCATCGGAAGCCAGAAACAGAGCCAGTGGGCTGATCTCGTCGGTCGTGCCCATGCGGGCAATGGGAATGTGTTTGGTGAAGCGTTCCAGCGTCTTTTCGTCCTGCCAAAGGGCCTGGCTGAATTTGGTTTTAATCAGGCCGGGGCAAATGGCGTTTACCCGAATGCCGTCTGGTCCCCATTCTTTGGCCAGTACTTTGGTTAGCATGTTCAATGATGCTTTACTGACGCTGTAGATGCCTAAACCGGGGTCGGGCGTATGTCCGGCAATGCTGCTAATCATGATGATGCTGCCACCGCCCCGCGTTTTCATACTATCATGGCAAAGTTTACTCAGTTCAAAGGGAGCCTTCACGTTGGCGTGCATAATCTTGTCGAAAGCAGCACCGTCACAATCCAGCGAGGGACCGAAAACCGGATTCGATGCCGCGTTATTTACCAGAATATCAATACCGCCATAGGTAGCAATGGTTTTATCGACCAACTGACGAAGTTGCTCCATGTCACCCACGTGAGCGGCAATGCCCGTGGCGTCGCCCCCCTGGGCCCGAATGTCGGCGGCAAGGGCATCGCAGGCATCCTGCTTGCGACTACTCACAACGACCTGAGCCCCGAAACGGGCAAACACGCGAGCCATATCTTCACCAATTCCTTTGCTGGCCCCGGTAATGATGGCGACTTTTCCGGTCAGGTCGAACATGGCTTTTTCTGTAATCGAAATGGATTGATTTTCCATATAATAGATTTTAACCGCAAAGGATTCGCGAAGGTCGCAAAGGTTTCGCATTCTTTGCGACCTTCGCGAATCCTTTGCGCTCTTTGCGGTTAGAAAATTTATTTCTCGAAGAAGCAGACCGTGCCGCCCACCCAGTCTTTGTTTTTGTTGAAGTTCACGCCAATCATTTCGCCCCGGCTTAGGCGGCTGAGGTTGGTAAGCAGCGTAGGTTTTGGGTCGGCTTTCGGCCAGATGAACAACATCCTGATTTCGCATTTCACCAATCCATCCGGCGATTGAATAACGGGTTCATACTTCACCTTGCGCTGAAGCAAATATCCACTACGCTGTTCGGCGGGAATGGCATCGAGGTCGGCGGAGGTGATGTTCAGTTTAACCCCGCTTCCTGCAAAGGAGAACAAAGGTTTTAGCACATAATTTTCCAGATCGGCAGGGTATTCGCCGAGGTCGGACAAGTAATAACTGGCCGGAACATACGGGCTTTTCAGCAGGGGCAGCGTGTATTTACTAATTCGGAAAAACCAGTTCGGATGACCCACCCATTCTACGTCCACATCGTCGGTGAGGTGGAAACCGGTTTGCAAATCGGGCATATTTTGTAATTCATCGAAAATCAGCCGGTTATAAATTCGTTTAATGCGAATCTGCCGACCGTCTTTTTCGTAATACAGTGCCCGTCCTTCTTTTCTGATTTTGGTCAGGCAAACAGCCGCAACGCCCGTGTACTTTTCCGTCAATACAAAATCAATTCGGGTTTTTTGCTTTTCGGGGTAGATTTCCAGCAAAATCACTTCTTCAGGCTGCCAGTCGCCTACAAGCATCTGGCGGAGCCGTTCTAAATAATCATCATTCGTATCGACATTAAATAAGTGCGACAGATGATCCGGTATTGGGTAGAGTGTACGAAACAAATTAGCCAGATAAGGCTGGAAGCTATACAGCGACGGGAAGCCCTGCAACTCAATAAGCTGTGGGGTCAACTCGCCGTTTTCATCTTTACAGACAGCAAAATCAACGGCCAGGAACTGCGTATGAGCATCCTCATTGGGCACACGTTGCCCCACTGGAATGGCGTTCTGGGTCAGGGCTTTGAAATCATCGCGGGTAATCACGCTGATGATGTCGTCGCAAGCCTGCATAATTTTGTCCGTCAAGACTTTCGGAACAAAAACGGGCGTTTCGGCCACCCGAAAATCCAATTGACCGGGCAGGTCATTTTCAACTTTATCCAAAAAAGCCCGGTAGCGTTCCGGGCTAAAAGCTTTGTTGTAGGTTTCGCGAACAGACTGGATCATGGCTTTATTTTGACAGGATTACAGGATTCGCAGGATTTTAAAAAAGAAGTTAATCCTGCGAATCCTGTAATCCTGTCATAAAATTAATTTTGTTCAACAAAGTCGTCAACCGGTGTCAAGGAAGCAATCGCCTGTCGCAAAAAGCCCGGCAGAATAACCGATTCGGTAAGGGCAATCTTATCGGGGTCCTGCAAATAGGCCACCATGTCGTTGTATTTTTCCTGCCCAAAATTCAGTACAATATGGTTGCGTTTTTCGTCTTTCAGGAAGTACCGCAGCATCCCTTCGTTGTCGGCTTCGGGGTGAAACTGTGTACCCACCATTTCAGGCGAAAACCGAATCGCCATAACCGCCCGGTCGAGCGGAACGTGGGGCCGAATTTTCTCCAGGCATAAAATACTGGCTCCCATTTCGCTTATAGTCTCTTCGTTTGGCTCCGTAATTTGGTAATCCCGCGAATCAACGGCATAGAATGGGTCGGGCAGACCTTCGAGCAGTGGATCAGCGTTGCCTTCGTCGGTTTTGTGGACGGGAAAAATACCGAATGAGGTTGATTTCCGCCGACTCAGTAATCCCAGATTGAGATGACGTACCACCAACTGGAACGAATGACAAATCAAAAACACAAATTTCTTGCGTTCGTTGTGCAAATTCCAGTCGATAATCTGGTCAATAAGTTTAAAATAACGGGCTTCCCATTCGTCTGACGAAGCCATAGGGCTACCCGGTCCGCCCGACGAAATATAGATATCGTAGTCTAAATCAGGTACTTCATTTTTAGACCGAACATCAAAAATATCAAATGCCAGTTCGGCGGGGTCGTTACCCTGTACGTTCCGAATCAGTTGAAGAATACAACGCATACCTTCGTTGGCATGGTTGTTATTCATGTCCAGAACGGCAATTTTTACTAAGCTCATAGGTGTCTAACGGCCAGAATGCCGCATCATGCTAATTATAGAAATAGCGGCCGGTAAGCCGCTTCAGTCAGAACGGTCAGATTCCTGAAGAAGTTTCTTCAACAATATAGTCCATCACTCGCTTGAGGTCGTTGGTCTGTTGAAAAACAGCGAGTTGGCGGTCGGCTCCGGTGCCCATTTCCAGAATATTGAGTACGTATTCGCACTCGGCCCGGCTTCCCAGTTCGTCCACTACGTCGTCGATGAAATCGAGCAATTCGCGAATAAGCTGGTGCGTGGGCACTTCTTCCTGCTTGCCAAAGTCAATGAGTTTTCCTTCGATGCCGTAGCGAGCTGCCCGCCATTTATTTTCGTTGATGAGGATACGCCGATAGGGGCGGAAGTTAAGGTTTTGCTTGTGCAGTTTGTAAATTTTAGCAACAACGGCCTGCATAATAGCTGCTAAACAAATCGTTTCGTCAACACGCATCGGCACGTCGCAAATTCGGAACTCAATGGTATCGAAGAACGGATGCAGCCGGATGTCCCACCAGATTTTCTTGCCGTTGTCGATGCAGCCTGTTTTCACGAGTAGGTTAATGTATTCGTCATACTCAGCCGCCGACGAAAAAAAGTCGGGGATACCCGTGCGCGGAAATTTGTCGAACACCTTCGAGCGATAGGATTTAAAGCCTGTGTTGCGGCCCCGCCAGAACGGAGAATTGGTGGAGAGTGCATAAATGTGCGGCAGAAAATACCGCACAGCGTTCATTATCTGAATGCCCTCGTTCCGGTTTTCAATGCCCACATGAACGTGCAAGCCAAAAATCAGGTTTGAGCGGGCCACGTCGCGCATTTCTTCAATTAACCGGTCGTAGCGTTCGTTGGGCGTAATGAGTTGCTCCTGCCAGTCAGAAAAAGGATGCGTTCCGGCAGCGGCAATCTTCAGATTCTGTTTCTCGGCCAGTTCAATAATCATCTTACGGAGGTAAGTCACTTCCTGCCGGGCCTCCTGAATATTGGTGCAGATGTTGGTGCCAACTTCCACGACAGCCTGGTGCATTTCGGCCTTTACGCGCTCCTGAAGCACAATCTGTCCGCCGTCAACGATCTTTGACATGTGCGAACGCAACTCGCCCGTATTGGGATCAATAGTCTGAAATTCTTCCTCTATACCTAAAGTGAAAACGGGCATTGGCGTTGTGGGTTAGCGTTGAATAAGTCAGGAAATTAAGTCAAACCGAGGGGTAAGATACATTTTTTTTGTAAACCCGGCGTGGCACAAATGGTTTTATCGTAGAATTTTAAACCAACTGCATCATGAGAACGCAACGCGAAAAAAAGCTGATTTTAAAGTACTGGTTATTTGGCGGTGGTGGGGCTATGCTCCTGGGAAGTGGATTAGCTGTATTGTTGCATGGATCGAAACTCAAAGAAGCTAACGCCGACCCCTGGTTCTGGGTCAGCACAGGTGGATTTGCACTTATTATGTCGGGTTTAGGTTTCATTGGCGATGCTAATCGATTTCGAACCTTAGCCGATGTATTACGAGAATTCGATAGTCGAAATGACAAAGGGTAAACAGAACCGAAATTAGGTTATCGTTCGTTTCTTTTCTGTTGATAATCACATAGTTTTGAACGGGTAAATAAGTAAAACCATGACACCGGAAACACAACCCAACAAATCCGTTGAAGCCAGTAACGAGCGGACCGTTGCCTGGGCGCGTCAGATGATGGCCCGCAAACGCGCCGAGCAGAAGCGAATGGTGGAGGAGTATAACAATAGTCCAGAGGCTCAGGCACTTGTTGCTGAATTGTTTCGCCGAAATAAACAAAAAAAGAAGAAGGATGGGGTATGAATTTGACGTAGTAGAGGGTAGAGATAATGCATTTTACTTCACTACTGATTTTGAATTAGCTTATGAGGTTTTGTTTGAGCCCAGTGGTTATATTTTCCATGACTATCCTGATTTAGTTAGATGCTAATGTTTTTGAATTAATTATCAAGTTAGTAGCTAATATCACAGGTAAACAGACCCCGCCAGATCCTAAAATAGCTTCTACAATTGCCGATATATTCAAGGAGTTTCTGGCTCGAAATCAGCGTATTATCGTTTACATTTGTGATTCATCAGATGTACGCCAGGTAGCCAGAGCACGAAAATTTGACGGTTGGTTCGAGTTCTATCGGGGTGTGGACTTCATCAAAATCAACAAGAATATCCTTGATCCATCGGGTGAGATTTACCTGACTTCGCTCATCATCCGGCACGATAATCCAAACAAAGTCAGGATATTTGAAGCGTTCGACCGGCTGACATCAGGGCAGGCTGGCGATAAACCCTGATCGGGTGCTACACATGGCTGAACCGCCCAAACGAACCATTCTTGACACCGTTAAACAGTACGGAAACCGGCTGTCGCGGTTTATTCGTGGGCAGGTGAAAACCGACGAAGATGCCGAAGATATTTTGCAGGACGTCTGGTATCAACTCAGTAAAGTGGTTGATCTAGACGGCATCGAAAGTATTAGCGGTTGGCTGTTTCAGGTGGCCCGAAACCGAATCACCGATTCCTACCGAAAGAAAAAAGAAGAGCCTTTGTCGGCGTTGATGATTGACGACGACGAGGGCGACATCAGTTTCCGGGAAATTCTGCTGGCCGATGCCCAAACGCCCGAAGACCAGTTTTTCAAAGATATTTTCTGGGATGAGTTGATGCGGGCGCTGAATGAACTGCCCGAAAATCAGCGCACGGTGTTTGTCCAGAATGAACTGGAAGACCGCACCTTGCAGGAAATCGCCGACCAGACGGGCGAAAACCTGAAAACCATAATTTCGCGCAAACGTTACGCTGTTCAGCACCTGCGGAAACGCCTTCAAACCCTTTACGACGAACTCGATAACCTTTAACGCCATGAGAAAACCATACCGACGAGTCCGATTTTTCTTTCCGGTATTCATCCTGCTGGCCTTGCTGGCTTTTTCGTTTGCGGTCTACTGGCTTTGGAATAATGTGCTGGTAGCGGTCGTTTCCGTCAAACCCGTCACGTATTGGCAGGCAATGGGTTTGCTGATTTTATGCCGAATTCTACTGGGCGGATTCCGGGCCGGGCCCCGTGCGGGTGGGCCTCCGCAGGGCGGCCCGAACTGGCGCGAAAAATGGCGGCAGATGAGCGACGAAGACCGCGCCAAATTCAAAAACGAATGGCGACGGCGGGGCGAAGAGGGAAGCAGACTGTAGCTTACTTCTGCGTGGCTGCGTGTTTTTTCAGCAACTGTAGGGTATGTTCCAGCGACCGGGTATCACCCCATTCCTCATGGCCGGGAACCACAATCCGGGCCGAACCAAATTGCTTCATTACGTTCTGGATAGAACCCGCCCACGCGTTTAGATTGGCATCGGCAACGTTTCCCATGCCAAAAGCGGCTACACTTTTTACAAAACAGCCGCCGTGCAAAATCTGCTGATCCGGTAGCCAGACCACAATGTTATCGCTGGTATGTCCCTCGCCGGGAAAATAACAGCGAATGGGTTCCTGACCGATAATAAACGTCGTATCGTTTGGCAGAATGCCTTCGGGCGATTCATACCCCAATTTAACCGATTTTTGGGCCGTTAAGGGCGTGCTGACCACCCGAACGCCCGCTTTGCGAAGTTCGCCAATCCCGCCTACCCGGTCTTCGTGAGCGTGCGTAACAATGCACAGCCGAACAGGCTGATGCAGACTATCGGCCACCCATTGTAGCAACTGTCGGGTGTTGTCAGTATTCTTCTCGGTATCCCAGCCCGTATCAACCAGTACAACACCATCGTTCGTTTTGATAATCAGTCCATTGGAGGGAACCGACGAATTCTTGTAAACTCCGTATGTTGTGTGAACATACACTCGGTCGTTGAGCGTTGTAACGACAAGTTTAGGTTTTGACGCGGATTGCACGTGTATGAGACCGGGCAGAAAAATGGATAGTAATAGGGCTATTAAACGTTGCATAGTGGACTATTTGTGGTTCTCACACCGGGTTTTAACCCGGTGTATAATGCTGTTAGCTACTGCGTCAATATCCCCACTTTCAAGAAACTATTCCCCGCTTTGCCGTGATACACGCGATGGGTGGCTTTCTGGTAATCAGATTCTTTTGCCGTGAAAATGGGTACGAACGTTTGCGGGTTTCGGTCGGCCCAGGGAAAGCAGGAGCTTTGGATCTGCACCATGAGCCGATGCCCTTTTTTGAACGTGTGCAACACATCCTGCAACTCCACCGACACAGCCGTAGGCTGGTTGGGCTTGAACGGTTCGGGTTTGCTGATGTTGTTCCGGTAACGTCCCCGGATAATCTCGCTGCGAATCAGTTGCTGGTAATCGCCATAGACTACCTCTTTCTTTTGCGGATTCCGGGGGGCGTCGGACGGGTACACGTCGATGAGTTTCACCACCCAGTCGGCATCGGTGCCGGTGGTCGAAACGGTGAGTTGCGCCAGAATAGGCCCGGTCAGTGTCAGGTCTTCGGTGAGGGGTTCGGTCTGGAAGGTTAGTACGTCGGGGCGGGATGAAGCAAATCGTTGATCTTCCACCATATAGTCAGCCGAAAAGCCATCGTTGATTTTGCTCGAAAACGGGACCGGGTGCGCCGGGTCGGAGGGGAATTCGGAAAAGAGAGTACCGGTGGTGATGGGCGAAAAAGCAAGTTTGCCTCCGCTTCCCAAATACAATTGTCTCTCTGCCATTCCTTTTGGCGGATAGGTGTCGAAACTCCGCCATTGATTGGTTCCTGTTTCAAATAAGGTGGCCTCGGGTAAGGTTAATGGCGCGGTTTCGTTGAATAGATAATGCTTGAAAAACTTCGCTTCAATGTTCTCCTGATAATAAGGCGATGTCTTTGAGCCAAAATCCTGATCGGCCAGCGTTTGGCCCGATGGACCTGCCCAGCCGCCATGCACCCAGGGACCCACCACGAAGATATTTTGAATACCGGGATTCTGCTTTTCTATGGCTTTGTAGGTATTGAACGTGCCGAATAAATCCTGCTCATCATACCAGCCGCCTACTACCATCACGGCGTGTTTGATACCTTTGAGGTGCGGCAGAATGTTGCGTTTCTTCCAATGGTCATCGTAGTCGGGATGCTCGAAATTCTCGTAGTAGTACGGATTCCGACCTTTGAAATAGTCTTTCTCTGAATTAGCCGTTGGCCCCATGTTCAGGTAAAAATGGTAACCGTCGGGGTCGTTCATCTCGAACAACATGGGCGGATTTTGCTTCGTTGGCTGCTTGTGCTCGACGAAAAACGGATAGAAACTGAAGTTGGCCGCAATCATAAACGCGCCATTATGAAAGGCATCATCGCGCCAGAGATTCGCCATCGGAGCCTGTGGGGACGACGCTTTCAAGGCCGGATGCCCCGATACTGACCCCGCCGACGTATAGAAACCGGGATAGCTGACGCCCCATTGCCCCACATTGCCATTGTTGGCGGGACTATTTTTCAGGAGCCAGTCGATGGTGTCGTAGGTATCTGAGGCTTCGTCATGGTCGGCATTGCTCTTTTTGGCATCAATGTGCGGAGTCATTTCCACAAACTTGCCTTCCGATGCCCAGCGTCCGCGAACATCCTGATACACAACAATGTAATTATCGCGCAGCATGAACGGGTTTGGCCCTACGCGACGACGAAATTTATCGAGTCCGTAAGGCTGGCAACTGTAGGGTGTTCGCTGCATAATAATCGGATGCTTTACCGACTGGTCTTTTGGCGCATACACCTGCGTGAACAGCTTGGTACCATCGCGCATGGGCACCATAAATTCCGATTTCTGGTAGTTGTCGCGCACATAGGCTGAATCCTGCGACGCAGTGAACGGGTAGGGCCGGGTCCCGGCGGGGAACCGCGACGCTTCGGTAGCATTCTGGGTTGTCTGGGCAACAGCTAAGGCTGGAATCAGCAGTAAAAAATAAAGGAGTGTTTTCAATGAATTTGCCGGAATGAAGTCGTTTTGACTGCAAAATAGCGTTTTCCGGGGTTTGTGGCTCATTTTTTTCCAACCCTGCGGGCTTGCTGAAGACACTTGTATTTCTGATTTTGAGCTGAGTGAACGCTGGCGTAGCCCTCGTGCTGCACGATGTCGGTTATTTCTTTACGGCCAAAAAAGATAGCCGACAGCAGCTTCATACACCGAAGGGTCAATTTCACCATAATACCCATGACCCTATCATAGGCTGTGGGTGGCGTGTCAATTTCCACCGGGCCTATATTCATGGTCTCGTCAGCATTTTCCAGGCTCGTCCACCGGGATGATTTTTTCAATTGGCTCAGCCACTGGTTTTTACTGATGGCAAATACATACGTTTTCAGAGAAGAAGTAAGCCGGAAGTCAGGCTTCTGAATGGCTGTCAGAACCACCAATAGCGTATCCTGAAACAAGTCTTTAGCCTGGTCCTGATTGCCCTTATTCTGCAACACGAAATGCTCTATCGCTGGATAGCACCGGCGATAGAGCAGGTCAAAACTCTGGTTGTCGCCCGCCCGCAATCGGTCGAGCAGTTGATTATCCGATTCGTCGGTCGTCATAGGTAATTGCGTAACTTAATGCCGCTTCAGAATTGGGCGAATCATTCGTAGGATACTGTAGCCAACGCTACTGGTTACGCAAAGCGGGCAGATTCCGAAGCGAAAAAAGAACAGCGCGACTTTTTTGTACAAAGGTAGCTGAACCGGCGTAATCGGACAGCTAACGCCGTCGCCTTCATATTCCTGAATGTTCCAGATGTTCATGAGCTTACTGATTTCTTATGGATGATAACCGGTTAGCCCTGGCCAAACAGGACATACATACAACATACTGTCATTGCTACGGCAGCGGCAATGAGCACATACTTCAGTCGAGGTTTCATAAGCAACGGATTTGATTGTTGCTTATTAATAGCGGTGCTGGCTATTTATCACCCCATTTCAACACTATTATTAAAAATAAACCGACAGATGGCTGATTTTCAGTGAATATACAAAAGGAATCTGTGGAAGTCGGTTTAGCCAACGTAATCAGCCTTCCATTTTTTATTGTAGTTTAGCCCGTTACCCCAACCAAAATTCCTGATGAAATACCTCTTCATATCCCTGTTGCTTGTCGGTTACGGCATTTCGGCGCAGTCGCTCACTAAATCCGAAACCGCTGTTATTACTGCTGTACAAAAGCAATTGCCCGAAACATTTCAGTTTCTGGAAAAGGTCGTTAATATTAACAGTGGAACGCTCAACAAAGAAGGTGTGCGGCTGGTCGGCAAACTCATGGCTGATGAGTTCGATAAATTAGGCTTCAAAACCGAATGGGTTGCGCTGCCTGACTCACTCAACCGGGCGGGGCATTTAGTCGCAACCCGGCAGGGCAAAAAGGGCAAAAAACTGTTTCTAATCGGCCATTTAGACACGGTGTTTGAAAAAAGCCTGCCGATGGAGCCCTTCACGCGCATCAACGATTCAACCGCCACCGGGCAGGGCGTGAACGACATGAAAGGGGGCGACGTGCTCGTTATTGCCGCTCTGAAAGCCCTCCAAGCGCAAAAACTGCTCGATGATACATCCATCACTATTTATTTCACCGGCGATGAAGAGAGCAGTGGTGGAGATGAAAGCCGACGGGATTTCATTGAACGGGCCAAAAAATGCGATTTGGCTTTAGCGTTTGAAACAGCCACCGGCCTGAACAACGTGACAACCGGACGGCGGGGATCAAGTTCCTGGACATTGAATGTGAAAGCGAGGTCGGGGCACTCGTCTCGAATTTTCGGCGATTTGGGCTATGGTGCCATCTACGAAGCCGTTCGGATTCTGAACGAATTTCGCCGGACGCTGGGGCAGGAGCAGTATCTAACCTTCAACCCCGGGCTAATTGTGGGCGGGTCTGAGGTGCATTACAATGAAAAAACGGCCAAAGCCGAAACCGTTGGGAAGACAAATATTATTGCCGGTACGGCATTAGTAAAAGGTGATCTGCGCTTTCTGACCGAAGCGCAGAAAGAAAATGCCCGCGCTCGAATGCGGGAAATCGTGGAGAAAAGCCTGCCCTTAACAAAAGCCAACATCTCCTTTTCTGACGGCATTCCGGGTATGGAGCCTACAGCGGCCAACGATGAACTCCGTAAGCAGGTAGACAAACTAAGCCGCGACATGGGTTTGGGTCCCGTTGAGGCCTACGACCCGGGCCTGCGTGGGGCAGGTGACGTATCGTTCGTAGCGAAATACATGCCGTGCTTGGATGGCTTAGGTGCATCGGGTAAGGGCGCACACAGCATCGAAGAAACGATGAATACCAAAGAGTATCCATTATTGATTCAACGCACGGCCTTGCTTATTTATCGACTGACGCGGTAAATTTCTAAACCCATAAGGTTTTGGAAACCTTATAGGTTTGGGTTATTCGCTCATTCCGTTTCGTTATCCCTCATCACGATTTATCATGGCGTTGGCAGCGGCTTTGCCGCTACTTTTGCCCTCGGCGTTAGCGATTAATCGCTTGCTGAGATTGAAATGATAACGACAGATATTTGCATAATTGGCGCGGGGCCAGTGGGCCTGTTCGCCGTGTTTGAAGCAGGTTTGTTGAAAATGCGCTGCCACCTGATTGATGCCTTGCCACAAGTGGGCGGGCAACTTTCGGAAATCTATCCCCAAAAGCCCATTTATGACATTCCGGGCTACCCGGAAATTAAGGCGCAGGCATTGGTCGATAACCTCATGGACCAGATTGCTCCTTTCAAACCTGGATTCACGCTCGGCGAACGGGTTGAATCGCTGGAGCGGCAGACGGATGGCTCCTATATAGTGACAACCAACGAGGAGACTGCCGTACACGCCCAGGTAATCGTGATTGCTGGAGGGTTAGGCTGCTTTGAGCCACGGAAGCCCGAAATCACCAACTTAGAGCGGTTTGAAGGCAGGGGCGTTGCCTATATGGTCAAAAATCCTGAACAGTTTCGCGACCGGCGGGTGGTATTGGCCGGTGGGGGAGACTCCGCCCTCGACTGGACAATTTTCTTAGCCGACATAGCGCAGGAAGTAACGCTCATTCACCGCAGCGATTCGTTTCGGGGAGCGCCCGACTCCGCCGAAAAAGTGGTCGAACTGGCCCGGCAAGGGCGCATTAAACTGATGCTCCAGTCGAACATCACGAGCCTGAACGGGAACGGGCATCTGAACGAAATCAGCGTGACGGGCAAAGATAAGTCGGTAAGCATCCTGGCGGCCGATCACCTGATTCCGCTGTTCGGTCTGACTCCCAAACTCGGCCCCATTGCTGACTGGGGTTTAACAATCGACAAATCGGCTATCAGCGTAAATACGACGGACTATTCAACGGACGTGGAGCGCATTTACGCCATTGGCGATATCAACACCTATCCGGGCAAATTGAAATTAATTCTGTGTGGCTTTCACGAAGCTGCGCTCATGTGCCAGAGCGCCTTCCAATACGTGTACCCAAACCAGAAATTGAGTTTCAAATACACGACCGTTAATGGCGTACCAACGTTTTAAAATTAGTCGTCAGTCGATAGTCGTTCGTCAAGAGTAGCTGACGCAAACTATTATTTCGCGTCAGCTACTCTTGAC
>JAESFU010000185.1_pt1 | contig 78285 bp, 84 predicted proteins | sample 9269461 | NCBI WGS metagenome assembly JAESFU01 (sample SAMN14502556, study PRJNA617107) | algae metagenome | isolation source: Stenomitos rutilans HA7619-LM2 and co-occurring heterotrophs from cave walls | place: USA: Waikapalae cave, Hawaii | collected 2009-07-28
AGCGACGGGCGAGCCGAGCGGCTGGATTTCGTCGATGGCCATCGAGGCCACGTCCTACGTGAGAGACGATTACGGCTACGACGACTTCTTCGACGATGATGACTTCGATCACGACGATGACGACTACTGGCACATGTATCACCACTACATGCACCACATGTTCCACCATCACATGGACCACATGGGTCATGGCATGGGCGGCGGGCACATGGGTGGCTGGGACATGGGCGGCGGTCACATGGGGGGCGGTCACATGGGCCACATGGGCGGCGGATCGATGGGTCACGGCGGACGCTAACCGTCCGAGTGCCTCGTGAACGGTGGTCGATGTGTCAACAACAGCTTGGGTTGTTGGCACACCTGCCTTCACCTCGAGCACAACCGGTCGTCGATACCAAAGGGCAATGGAGCCGCCACGCTGGGGCGCCCATGTTTGTGACGGTACCTGTCAACCAGGTCTGCAACGACACATGGCGCCCGCAATGAGCACAGCATCTGTGACCACCGTAGCCGACGCAATCGCACTCCCGGGGCGCTGGGTCGCGCCTGCTGGTCCGGGTGGGCATATTGCAACAGTGCCTGACACGTCGGTCGTCCATATCATCGACGCCGACAGGAGGGTTCGGGAGTCGCTGGAACGGCTGCTTGAATCGATCAGCATCGCGTCGCAGGCCTATGCCTCGGTAGGTGACTTCCTCCACCAGAAGGTGCCCGACAGCCCAAGCTGCCTCGTGCTCGACGTGAGGCTCCCGGGCATAGGCGGGCTCGAACTGCAGGAGCGGCTGGCCCGATCCTCGCTGGGAATTCCCATCGTTTTCCTGACCGGGCACGCGGACATCCGCACGACCGTGCGGGCGATGAAGGCGGGTGCGATCGATGTCCTGACCAAGCCGTTTCGCGACCAGGATGTCCTTGATGCCGTGACGGCTGCGCTGCAGCAGGATCTCCAGCGTCGGCGCGACCTTCAGGCGCTGTCCGAGCTCAGGGACCGGCTCCTCCAGCTTTCGGGACGTGAGAGGGAAATCATGCCAATGGTGGCGGCCGGGCAGATGAACAAGCAGATCGCCGGAGCGCTTTCGATCAGCGAGTCGACCGTGAAGGTCTACCGGGGCGGCATCATGCGCAAGATGAAGGCGAGGACCGTGCCCGATCTCGTCCGCATGGCGGATGTCCTCGTCCAGGGCGATGCCAACGGCGCCAGCGAGCCTGCGAGCCAGAGGTGGTAGGTTTCCCCGTGTTGCGCGGGTGACCTGGACTCAGGGACCGGGCGTTGGGCCGGGCGGGATCGCAAAGCCGAAGGTGGCGCCCGGGCCGTCATTGTTTGCGGCCCATAGCCGGCCGCCATGCCGGTCAAGAATGGATTTACTGACCGACAGGCCGATACCCATGCCGTTCTGCTTGGTGGTGAAGAATGCCTCGAAGATGCGCTCGAGGTCTTCAGGCGAGATGCCCGGGCCGTTGTCACGGACGGTGAGCTGAACGGCTCCAGCCTCGTTCACGGCTGAGTCGAGTGTGATCTGACCGGCGTTGCCGCTGCCACCGATTGCATCGGCGGCGTTGAGGACCAGGTTCAGGATCACCTGCTGCAACTGGATCCTGTCGCCCTCTATCAGCGGCAGACTCGGGTCCAGCGCGGTCCTGATGGAAATCCGCCTCCGCTGCATGTCGTGCGCGCAGATCGCGACAACCTCCTCGGCGGCGTCGTTCAGGTTGAACTGCTCCGGCTTCAGGTCCTGCTTGCGATAGAGGTTTCGCAAGCGCCGGATCACTTCGGCGGCGCGGTTGCCGTCGCGAATGCTCAACTGCGCGGTCTGAATGGCGCCATCGATATTGGGCGGGTCGGCTGCCAGCATGCGGAGGCACGTGCTGGCATTGGTGATGATCCCCGATAGCGGCTGGTTCACCTCGTGGGTGATCGAGGCAGCCAGCTCGCCAAGGCTCATCACGCGGGTGACGTGCGCGAGTTCGGATCGTACCTTGTCCAGCGCGTCTTCGGCGAGGCGCTGTCGGGTGACGTCCTGCGCCACGCCGACGCTCTCCAGCCGACCGTCATCGTGCTTGAGCACCCGGAAGGCAGTGCTGATGTATTTCATCCGACCGTCAGGAAAGAGCAGGCGCTCGACGTTGGGCGGGCTGCTTTCCCCGCGGAAGGCGCGCTGGATCTTTTCCTCTACCAAGGGCTCGTCGTCGGGATGCACCTTGGCCATGAGGTTCGGGTAGACCGGCTCCAGCCCGTCGTCGACCTCGTAGATGCGGTGCATCTGGGTGGACCAGAAGAGCTTGTTGGTCTTGAGGTCCCAGTAGTAGGAGCCCGTGCCGCTGATCCGCTCGGCTTCCTCGAGGAGGAACCTGCGGCGGTGCAGTTCGTCCTCCGCCCAGAACCGTTCGATGGCGATGCTGGCAACGTGAGCCGCGCGATCCATGACATCCTGTTGGCTCGGCGAAACTCGCAACCGATCCTGCCTGCCGATGGCGAGGCTCCCCAGGACGGCATTGTCCCTGGCGAGGATGGGGATGGCCCACATGGACGTGAGGCCCATGGACAGGAATGCCGAGCGGGCGGCGGATTGGGTCCACAATGCCGACCCGTCGAAGCTGTCTTCGCTCACCTGTACCTTGCGGGAAATCGCCATGTCGCAGGGCGAGGCCTTTTCGAAAACCGGGCTTCCGGCGATCGCAGCGGCGTAGGAAGCGGGGAAGGACGGCGCTTCCACATGCTCGAACACGGTCCGGCTGGCGTCGAGCGTGCGGACCTCGCACAGCGAGCCGGGCAGGGCGGCCTCCACCACGCTGCACAGCCGTGCCAGCACTTCGTGGAGCGGCCGGCCCGATGCGATCAGTTCGAGCAGCTGCCGTTCGCCGGCGAGCAACATCGTCGCCCGCTTCTGGTCGTCGATGTCGACCTTGACGCCGTACCACTTGACCGCCCTGCCGTCCGCGTCGAGCACCGGGTGGGCGCGGAAGCTGAACCAGCGATAGACCCCGTCGTGGCGCCGGACCCTCGCCTCGATGTCGCCGCCACGGCCGCCGGAGCTGAAGCGCTCCCACGCGCTTTGCACCGCCGGGAGTTCATCGGGGTGGATCAAGCTCAGCCACTGCCAGTCGCGCAGCGCATCCATCGGAAGGCCGGCGTAGTCCAGGTAGTGGCGGTTGAAGAAGTCGGCGCTGCCGTCGCTTCTCGCCGACCAGGCAAGGGCCGGAATGGTGTCGATGGTCAGCCGGAGGTTCTGCTCGCTGGCCGTCAGGGCGTCCTGGGCGAGCTTCCGGTCGTGGATGTCGATCAGCAGGACGGACCACGCGACGATGCCGCCATCGGCGCGACGCAGCGGCCGGCCGCGGTTCTCGAACCAGCGGTACTTTCCGTCATGCCTGCGCAGGCGCTGTTCGATGGTGTAGGGAACCCCGGAGGCGATGGACGCTCCGAAGATGGCCGCCACCGATGGCATGTCGTCGGGGTGGACGATGCCGTTGCTCCCCCACTGACGCAGTTGGTCGATGGTTTGGCCGCAATAGGCTTCGATCTCGCTGTTGACCCGCTCGACCCCGCCATCGGGCGAGAGGACTGCGACGAGGCCGGGGATCGCCTCGATGGGGAGCGGAGAGCTGCGTTCGTCGACCAGCACGCTCATTGCAGCACCATCGACTTACCGCGGAACAGAAATGCCGAGTGGGTCTCGGGGCTGTCGTCGGGGTGCAAGGCGCCATTGGCGAGCCAGCTTCCGATGCCACCATTCGGATTCCGAACGGCAAGCAGGCCGGGTATCGCCTCGATGAGTGAACTCGTACCAGCCTCGTCCAGCGCCTGGTCCATCCAACCCCCCGTCCAGCGATCGAGCTCGCTCGATCGCGCGCCGCACCATGTACCCGACGATGTCGCTCGTCACTGGTACCATGGTATCGGCGCGGACGGCGTGGCCGGTCGAGGCAGAAGAGGCCTGGCATGGGCGGGAAGAGCCGCCCATGCAGAAGCCCGTCCGCGAACGAGCTAGAGGCTTGCGCCGGTGGGCAGCCGCTCCAGCGAGATGTGGTCGAAGTACTGGTACTCCATCTTGCCGTCCGGCAGCAGGACGTTGGCGCGGAAGCGGTCCTTGCCGGACTTGAAGACTTCCGTGGCATTGATGCCTTTTTCCTGCAACAGGTAGACGTAGTAGTTGCAGAACATGTCGAAGTGACACTTGGCGGTCTCGGCGGCGGTGGCGGTCGTCTGGATCGAAAGAACCAGGGCAACCGCGGCCATGGCGGAGAGGACGATCGACTTCATTTGAATTCCCTTTCGTTTCTGTTTGTGCGGCTCCGGCCGATGGGATCGGCCTGACCGAGGCATCTACGTGGTGACAAACAGATACGAGCACCGGCGGCTTAGTAATGACATCACACGAAGGTGCCGTGTGAACCAATGGATCGGCGTTGGCAGCATTGTGTGCGCCGCTAACTCGGATTTATCGATACTCGATGTTCAGATATACTGATACAATGGGCTGCGTCTGTCAGATTTGCTACATGTTAGCGGATTCATTAGTTAAATTGTCCAAAGGTGTTGGTGATACTTTGGTTTGTGCGCCACTGGTTTCTGCGACGGCGAGCGGGTGGCGCAGCGATCAAGCGTGCCGAAGCGACCAGGAACCGTGAAAACCGATACCTAGGTGCAATCGACGGCCGAAACCCGGCAGCACTACCAAGGTGGTGGGGCGTGTTGTTGGTGGTGTTCAGCCAGTCGGGCGTTGCAGCCAGCCGCGAGGTGTGACTGGGGAGCATTACCAAGTGCTTCCGACTGAACTGTGGAGGGGACGTCATGAAGGCGCAGGCATCTGCTATCCGCCTTGCCGGCGCCGAGCCCTCTTGCGGGGGCCCGACGATGGCCCGCGTTTCGATCCGGATCGGCTGAACATGGGGTTGGCGAGTTATTCCGCTGCCGATGAGGTTGTCCAGCTCCGCAGGTCGATGGACGATCTCGCCAGTCTCGTCGGACTGCCGACCACATGGATCGGCGCCAATACGGCAGGCATGGCTGCCAGCGTCGCCGATGCCTTGCTGGCCATGCTGGGAGTCGATTTCGTTTCCATCACCCTGCGGGACGAGGCGGACGAGGAGATCGACCTGAACCGCTTAAGCGACAGGTCGGAGCTCGGGGACGTCGAGCTGACGACGGCGCTGAGCCTGCCCGCCGACCCGGCAGCGGATCACCTCCGCATCGGGCGGCAAAGCTATCGGATCCTGACGGTGCCGGTTGGCTTGAGCACGGCCTTTGGTCGGATCGTTGCAGGTGCCGTCCGCGACAGCTTCGGCAGTGAGACCGACGCGCTGCTGCTCAGCGTTGCCTCGAGCCAGGTCGCCCTGGCCCTGCAGGAACGGCAGCGGCTGCGTGAGCAGGCTACGATTGCCGCCGAGCTGGTGCAGGCGAACGAAGCGTTGCGCGTCAGCGAGCGCGAGTATCGGGAGATCGTCGACAATACACCCAGCCTGGTCGGCCTGCTCACGCCGACGGGAGGGGTCGAGCTGGTCAACCGGCAGATCCTCGAGTTTACCGGCAAGTCGCTGGAGGAGTTGACGAAATGGGGGATGAGCGACCTCGTTCATCCCGATGACCTGCCCGAGGCAATCAAGACATTTCAAGCTGGCTTCTCCGGGGTGGAGCCGTTCAAGATCGTCTACCGGATGCGTAACGCCCAAGGCGCGTACCGGTGGTTCGAGGGGATACATCGGCCGCTGCGCGACGCCGACGGCAGGATTGCGCGGTGGGCAGTGGCCTGCACCGATATTCACGATCGGAAGCAGGTCGAAGACGCACTGCGGGCGACCGAAAGTGCCTGGCGGTCCGTGCTCGATGGCATTCCCGGCCTCACGGCGACGCTGTCGCCGACCGGCATGGTGGAGGCCGTCAACCGCCAGATCATCGACTATACGGGATGCGAACTCGACGAGCTTCGCGGCTGGGGCACCAACGGCATCGTCCACCCCGAGGACATGCCGCATGTCGGCAAGGTCTTCCTCAGCTCGATCGAAGCCGGCGTTCCCTACGAGATCGAGCAGCGACTTCGCCGGCACGATGGCGAGTATCGCTGGTTCAGCAATCGGGGCACGCCGGATTTCGACGGCGAGGGCAACATCCGGCGCTGGTACGTGCTGCTCGTCGATATTCACGAGGCACGGCTGGTCGCCGATGCGCTCAGGGCCAGCGAGGAGAATGCCCGCTACATCGTCAGCAGCATTGCCGGCATGGTGGCGGTGTTCACGCCGGAGGGCCAGCTCAGCGGCGGCAACCAGCAGCTTCTGGACTATTTCGACCTGCCGCTCGAGGAGGTGGCCAAGTGGGCCACCAACGGGATCACCCATCCCGACGACCTGCAGCATTGCATCGACTCGTTCATGGGGTCGATCGCGAGCGGCGAGCCGTATGACTTCGAAACCCGATTCCGGCGGGCCAATGGCGAGTATCGATGGTTCCACATTCGCGGTCGGCCGTTGCGGGATGCCAATGGCAAGATCGTTCGTTGGTATGGTTTGCTGATCGACGTCGACGATCGGAAGCAGGCCGAGGAAGCGGCGCTGCGCAATGAGCGCGAGGCGCGGCTCATTGTCGACACCATCCCCGGCCTGATCGTCCACTTCAGCCCAGAGGGGGTGACGCAAGGCTGCAACAGGCAGGTCCTCGACTATGTCGGGCAGAGCTTCGAGGAGTTCGCCCACTGGGCGACCAATGGCACAGTGCCGGAAGAAGACCTGCCGGCGGCACTCGATATCTTCGTAGCGTCGCTGAGATCGGGTGAACCATACGAGTTCGAGGTTCGGCTCCGGCGCCACGATGGTGCGCTCCGCTGGTTCCAGATACGTGGCCGTCCGCTGCGGGATAGCGGCGGCAACATCCTGCGCTGGTACGGCCTGCTGACCGATATCGACGATCGCAAGCGGGCGGAGCAAACACTGGCCGAAAGCGAGCGCAAGGCGCGGCTGGTGGTTGCCTCCATTCCCGGGCTGGTCCTCTACTTCAGGCCAGACGGTACACTGGAGGGCGGCAACAACCAGATATTCGACTATCTCGGACTGACCGTCGACCAGACGAGGCAGTGGGAGACCGTCGGCACCGTCCACCCCGATGACTTCCAGTATGCATCGGGTGTGTTCGGCAATGCGCTGCAGACCGGGGATCCCTACGAGATGGAGATCCGTATCCGGCGATACGACAATACTTACCGGTGGTTCCAGGTTCGTGGCCAGGCGGATCGAGACGAGAATGGTGCCATCGCCGCGTGGTACTCGCTGCTCTACGACATCGACGATCGCAAGCGCGCCGAGCGGGAGCTGGCGGCGAGCGAACGAAATCTGCAGCTTACCGTCGACACCATCCCGGCACTGGTCTGGTCGGCACGGCCAGATGGAACGGCAGATTTTTTCAATCGCCATTACCTCGACTATGTCGGGCAGACGCCTCAGGACTTGAGCGGCTGGGCCTGGACATCTGCGGTGCATCCGGAGGACCTCGAGAAGCTGGGCGCGGTCTGGCAGGCCGCCCGCGAGACCGGCGGCGGAGCCGAATGCGAAGCGCGGCTGCGCCGCTTCGACGGCACCTACCGGTGGTTCATCTTCCGCGCCAATCCGCTGCACGACGAAGCGGGCAACGTGGTCAAATGGTATGGCATCAACACGGATATCGAGGACCGCAAGAACACCGAGGATGAGCTGAGGCGCAGCCGGACCTTCCTGGCGCGAAGCCAGGAGCTGAGCCACACGGGAAGCGCGACCTTCAACGTCGGTACCGGCGAGTTCTCCTACTCCGACGAGATGTACAACCTCTTCGAGATCGCTCCGGGAACCAGAGTCACGGCGGATCTGATCGCGTCCAAAGTGTACGAGCCAGATCGCGGCATGACGGCGACGAGGATCAGGAGGGCAAACGATGGCTCGAGCGACGCCTTCGATTACGAGGTGCGGCTGAAGACCTCCGCCGGCAGCATCAGGACGCTTCGCGTCCGTGCCCAGAAGGTGCACCATCCGGATCGAGGTCAGGAGTTCCTGTCCATTGCGCAGGATGTCACCGAACAGCGACGAGCGGAGGAGACGCTGGACGAACTGCGCGCGGAACTTGCGCACGTCTCGCGGGTCAGCACCCTTGGGGCGATGACCGCTTCAATCGCGCATGAGGTGAACCAACCACTCGCGGGCATCGTCACAAATGCAAGCACCTGCATCAGGATGCTCGATGCCAATCCGCCGGACATCGATGGGGCGCGGGAGACGGCGCGTCGCACCATCCGCGATGGCAACCGGGCAGCCGAGGTTGTGACGCGTCTACGTGCGCTGTTCCTCAAGCGCGGCGAAATCGCCGACGACGTTGACCTCAACGAGGCGGCCCGCGACGTGATCGCGCTGGCGGCGACCGAGCTGCGCAAGAGTCGGATGGAACTCGAAACCGACCTCGCCGAAGGCCTTCCACTGGTAGCCGGTGACCGCGTTCAGCTTCAGCAGGTCATTCTCAATCTGCTCCTCAATGCTGCCGACGCCGTGAGCAGCGTCAACGACCGCCCAAGGCGAACGACCATAGTGACTAACCAAGATGAAGACGGACACGTGCGACTAACAGTGCAGGACACGGGGGTCGGTATCGATCCTGGCAACCTCGGCAGATTGTTCGAGGCCTTTTACACGACCAAGGAGGCGGGCATGGGCATCGGGCTCTCCGTCAGCCGGACCATTATCGAACATCATGGCGGAAGAATCTGGGCCAACGCGAATGAAGGGCCTGGCGCGAGTGTGTCCTTCTCCATTCCCGTCCACAGCGGCGGCTCGGCACGGGTGGCGACATGAACGGCCGTCCCCTAGTGACTGTAGTCGACGACGACGAGTCGGTACGTGAATCGCTGCCCGAACTGCTCAAGGTACTCGGCTATGCGACGCAATCGTTCTCATCCGGCGAAGCATTGCTGCGCTCCGGCGTCGCCGAGAAATCCGACTGCCTGATTCTGGACGTTGCGATGCCGGGGATGAGCGGCCCCGACCTTCGCACGGAGCTGAGGCGCCGGCAGATCCAGGTGCCTGTCGTGTTCATCACCGCGTACCGGGACTTCGCGAGCTTGCCGATGTTCGGTCACGGGGATGCCGAGTGCCTGATCAAGCCGTTCAGCGAAGAGGCGCTGATCAAGGCGCTGAATACCGCCATGAGTTGAAGTTGATGTCTGAGTGAAGTCCGATCGCAAGTTGTGGATTTGGAGGTTCTTATGGGCATAGCCACTGCGTCTGGCCAATTGTGGAGACCTGTACCGATGTCTGCTCCCAAGCCGTTGGTCTTTATCGTCGATGACGACATTTCCGTCCGGGACTCCATCGGCCTGCTCGTCCAGACCGAGGGGTGGCAGGTCGAAGTATTTCCGGACGCGAGTACGTTCCTCGAGCATGAACACGGGCGCGTGCCGAGCTGCCTGATCCTCGACGTGAACCTGCCGGGGCTGAACGGGCTGGAACTGCAGCAGCAGATCTCGGTGCAGCGGCCAGAGATGCCGATCATCTTCATAACTGGTTATGGCGATGTCCCGACTACGGTTCAGGCGATGAAGGCAGGCGCCGTGGAATTCCTGCAAAAGCCCTTCGCCGAGGATGTGCTGCTGGACGCGGTTCGCGGCGCGCTCGAGCGAAGCGAGGTGGCCCTGCAGGCGAGCACTGCAGTCGACAAGTTGCGGCAGCGCTACGAGGCGCTGAGCCAGCGTGAGCGGCAGGTGATGCAGCTCATTGTTTCGGGGCTGCTGAACAAGCAGGTTGGTGGCGAGCTCGGCATCAGCGAGATCACCGTGAAGGCGCACCGCGGCCGGGTCATGCAGAAGATGGAGGCGCGCTCGTTCGCCGATCTGGTCAAGATGGCCGCGACACTCGGACTGCAGACCGGTGCTTCGTCGGGGCGCTGACGCGTCCCGGCACTTTCGTTGCGGCAACTAGCCGAAGGTGAAGACGTAGACCTCGGCGCCGGCGTCGAGGAACTCGATCTCGAAGGTGCGCTCCTCCACCCCGGCGGACTGGCGGACGAGCTGGTAGAGGCGCTGCTCGACGACGGTCCCGTTTCCCATGGCATCTACGTCGATGCCTTGCAGGGCAGTGGATGCAACGCCGTCGACGGTGACGCGGAAGCGCACCGTTGTACCCTTTTCAGGCGGGCCCATGACGAGGTTCAGGTCGCGCGCCCGGAAGCGATAAGTCAGCTTGGCGCCGACAGCGTCGGCCCGCATGCCTGACGACCGGATGGTCCACTCACCGCCGAGCGCCCAGGCATTGAGGCCCAGCTGCGAGGGAAGGGTATAGGCGCGCGATTTGTCGGCGGCGACCGGCTCGGCCGAGGCAAGGCCCAGCCCCTGGAGGTAGCCGACATAGGTTTCGCCGGATCGCAGTTCGTCCCAGTCGGCGGCGAGCTCCACACCAGTCGCCGCTCCCGACACCAGTCCGTCTGGAATCTCGGACTGCCCCGCATCGCGGAGCAATTGCTGGATCACCCGCTCGAACTCGGCATAACCGCCTTCGCCGAACTGGTGATACCTGAGCTGGCCATTGGCATCGGCCAAATAGGCGGCCGGCCAATAGTGGTTGGCGAAGGCGTGCCAGACGGCATAGTCGGGATCGAGGGCGACCGGATAGTCGATGCGCATGGCCCTCGTGGCCCAGCGGACATTGCCGACGTCCTTTTCGAACTGGAACTCGGGGGTGTGGACGCCGATCACCACGAGCCCGTGGTCGCGGTACTTTTCGTGCCAGGCCCTGATGTAGGGCAGCGTCCGGATCCAGTTGATGCAGGTGTAGGTCCAGAAGTCGACCAGAACGACCTTGCCCTTGAGTCCGGCCGGCGTGAGCGGCGGGCTGTTCAGCCAGCCGCTGGCACCGTCGAACGAGGCCAGTCGCCCCTGGTTGGAGAGCTTGATACTCGTTCCCGACACGACATTCTCCTCATTGGTGTCGCAGCCAGAAAGCTGCGCGGCGGCAAAGGCCAGCCCGCCCGCGCACAGCAGGCGACGTGAAAGGTCGACAGGTTCTGACGGGTCTGGCATCGGGCTTGATCCGGGGCTAGTGGCCGGCGGCGCACCGTCGGCCTTGCCGGGCAGCACTAGCGAAGCGACCGGAAGGCAGCGCGCATTTCGGCGGCGAAGAGCTGGGGCTGCTCCCAGGCCGCGAAGTGGCCGCCCTTGTCGACTTCGTTGAAGTAGACGAGGTTGCGGTAGGCCTTCTGCACCCAACTGCGCGGTGCCCGGTAGATCTCGCCGGGAAACACCGTGACCGCCACGGGCAGGTCGATGTCCTGCGTCTGCTGGGCTGCCGAACTGAAATTGTTGTTGTTGTTCTCCCAGTAGAGCCGGGCCGAGGAGATGGCGCTGTTGGTCAGCCAGTAGAGCGTGATGTCGTCGAGCATCTCGTCCCTAGTCAGCGAGTTTTCGGCATCGCCGCCGCTGAAGGTCCACTGGTTGAACTTATCGTACATCCACGCCGCGAGACCGGCGGGTGAATCGCTCAACCCATAGCCGACCGTCTGCGGGCGGGTGCTCATCATTGCGCCATAGGCAGCGTTCTTGCCGAAGAACGTGCTCAGCTGTTCGAACGCCGCCTTCTCGCTGTCGCTCAGCACGGTCGGCGGCGGGTCGCCGGCGTTGATGGCTGCAACGAGTTCGCCGGGGACTGCGGCGGGCATGTTCACGTGGATGCCGAGCAGGCCGGGCAGGGCGTGGCGTGCCATTGCATCGGCAATCACCGAGCCCCAGTCGCCGCCCTGGGAGACGTACTTGCCGTAGCCCAGGCGCCCCATCAGCTCGTGCCATGCGACGCCGATCCGGACCGGCCCCCAGCCACCCTGGTTGGGACGCTCCGAAAAACCGTAGCCGGGCATCGACGGGATCACGACATCGAAGGCATCGGCAGCGGACGCCCCGTAGGCGGTTGGGTTGGTCAGCGGGTCGATGGCCTTGAGCAGTTCGAACACCGAGCCCGGCCAGCCATGCGTGATCAGGAGGGGCAGTGCTCCGGCGTGCCTTGAGCGCACATGGATGAAGTGGATTTCGAGCCCGTCGATCTCGGTGGTGAACTGGGGGATGGCGTTGAGCCTGGCCTCGAGCTTGCGCCAGTCGTACCCCTCGCCCCAGTACTTCACCAGGGCCTGGAGCTTGGCCAGTTGCACGCCCTGCGACTGGTCGCTGACGGTTTCGGCATCGGGCCAGCGGGTGGCGCGGACCCTGCGGCGCAACTCGTCGAGTTCGGACTGCGGGAAGTTTACCGTGAAGGGCCGGATGTCGGTCGAGGGGGCGGTCTTTGCTGCTGCGGTCTGGGCCATGGTGCGGCCTCCTTGCTGGGCTTGGGACGGTGCCTGCGTCCATGCAAACACGTGACCTAACAAGGCGATTGCCGGCCGCGATCTCCATTGCACCATGGTGTCGCCGACACCTTCGCCGGAGGCGGGAGCGGCACTAGTCCGCAGACCGCATCGGCCGGACGAGCTCGGGCAGCATCACATCGTCGGCGAAACAGTAGCGCCAGGTTTCACCGGGCTCGTAGGAGGCGATCACAGCGTGACCGCCACGTTCGTAGTGCCGCCGGGCGTGCTGGTTCTTGGAGCTGTCGCAGCACCCGACATGACCACACACCAGGCATACGCGCAGGTGGAGCCATGTATCGCCCAGCGCGACGCATTCGAGGCAGGTATCCGCCGAGTCGGGTTGTACGTCGCGGAGCTGATGAACATGCATGCACTCGTACATGCCGGACCCTATAGGGCGTGAGTGCTGGGGGTCGCTTCTTGCCTCATGGCATTGCCGCGGCCTGCTCGATCAGCGCAACCACCTCAGCCGGGTGCGAGATCATCAGCACGTGCGAGGCGCCATCGATCTGCACTGCCCTGACTGCCTTGGCGCGGTCGGCCATAAACGCCTGCGCGGCCGGTGGAATGTTGCGGTCCGCCGATCCGTAGACGGTGAATGACGGGATCGTCTTCCACGGCGCCGCCGTGCTCGCGTCGGCGAGGGCCTGCTGGGTGATCGGCCGCTGTGTCTGCGCCATCAGCCTTGCTGTATCGGTGGCGACGTCGGCCGCGAACTGAGCGTGGAACTTCTCCGGATCGATGTAGAGGTCGATGCCGCCATCCGGCAGCGCCACCTGCTCCAGTGTGTCGCCGAGGGTGCCGCCCGGGAACTTGCTCGAAAGCACGGCAGCGGACTCGCCGATGTCCGGAATGAAGCCGGCAACGTAGACGAGCGCCCTGACGTTGGCGCTGGTGCCGGCTGCTTCGGTTATGACCAGCCCGCCATACGAGTGTCCCACGAGGACGACATCGCCCTCGATGGATCTGACGAGGGCGGCCACCTCGGCCGCGTCCGCGGCGAGGCTCCGCAGGCCATTTGGGGCTGCGATGGTCGGGAAGCCCTTGTCGTTGAGTTGCATGATCACGCTGCTCCAGCCGGAAGAATCGGCAAAGGCCCCGTGCACCAGCACGATTGTCGGCTTTGTCGACTGGGCGGCCACCGCATCGACGTTGAGGGCGGACGCAAGGGCGAACGCGCCGAGAATGACTTTCATCTTCAAGCTCCGATTGGCGGCGATTAGCGGGCGTTGCATGGAAGGTGCAGAAGGACGGATGTTCCCTCGCCCAGGATGCTCTCGATCGTCACCGAGCCACCGCAGCCGGCAACGAAATCACGGACGCTCGACAAGCCGATTCCGGTGCCGCGATCGGCAGGCTTGGTGGTGAAAAAGGGGGTGAGGACACTCCGGAGCGTCGCCTGCGACATGCCTTGTCCGGTGTCGTCGACTTTGACGGCTACCTGGAAGCGGCCGGTGGCGAGGTTCACGGCGGTCTCGTCGAGAAAGAGGGATATCTTCAGGCGACCGCCGTCGGGCATGGCATCGCGTGCGTTGGCGACCAGGTTCAGCAGGGCGTTCTCGAGCTTTCGACGACTGCACCGGACGGCGGGAATTCCGTCGCTGGAGAGGATTTCGACCTGGATCGTCGGTCCGACGGTCAGCGATATGAGGTCGCGCAGGGTAACCAGCACGATTGCGACGCTGACCAATTGCTCGTCATCGGCGTCGGTGGAGGTGATGATCTCGCGGCTCAAGGCCGTGGCCCGATCGACCGAAGCCTGCGCGCTCTTTGCCAGCCGGTGGACTGCGGCGGCATTGCCGCGATCGACTTCGCGGTCGATCAGCTGGACGGCGCTGGAGATGATCTGCAGCAGGTTCCTGAGGTCGTGTGCGAGGCCGGCGGTGCCCAGGCCAAGGCTTGCGAGATCGGGTCGTGCTGCCGGCTGTAGGATCGGATCCATCTTGTCCCCTGGCGTTTCCGGATTGTTGAGGTGGCGGCTCCCGATCAGACCTGGCTGGCCGGGTGCCTTCAGGATCAGCTGAGCTGTCTCGCCTGCGCTGCGATGGTCAGCACGGCGTCGGCGAATGCCTTCGGCGCCTCCTGGGGGAGGTTGTGGCCGATGCCACCAGCCACGGCCCGGTGCTCGTACTTGCCAGTGAACTTCTTGGCATATGCGCTGGGATCGGGATGCGGCGCGCCGTTCGCATCCCCTTCCATGGTGATCGCGGGGACGGAGATATCGGGCGCCGTCGCGAGTTTTGCCTCGAGCGCGTCGTATTGCTTCTCGCCCTTGGCGAGGCCAAGGCGCCAGCGATAGTTGTGAACCGTCACCTCGACGTGGTCGGGATTGTCGAGCGAGGCCGCAGAGCGCTCGAAGGTGGCGTCGTCGAACTGCCATTTCGGCGAGGCGATCTGCCAGATCAGCTTGGCGAAGTCGTGCCGGTACTTGTCGTACCCGGCCTTGCCGCGCTCGGTGGCGAAGTAGAACTGGTACCACCACTGCAGTTCGGCGCCCGGCGGCAGGGGTGAAAGCCCAGCCTTCTGGCTGCCGATCAGGTAACCGCTGACGGAGACAATGCCGTTACAGCGCTCGGGCCACAGGGCCGCGACGATGTCGGCGGTTCGTGCGCCCCAGTCGAAGCCTGCAAAGGTCGCCTTGTCGATCTTGAGGGCGTCAAGCAGAGCGACGGCGTCCATTGCAACGGCGGCGGGCTGTCCGTTGCGGGGGGCGGCCTTGGACAGGAAGGTCGTGGTGCCGTAGCCACGCAGGTGGGGAACGAGCACGCGGTAGCCCTGGGCGGTCAGCAGCGGCACGACATCGACGAAGCTATGGATGTCGTACGGCCAGCCGTGCAGCAGCATGATGACTGCACCGTCTGTTGGCCCGGCATCGACATAGCCGATGTCGAGAACGCCGGCGTGGATCTGCCGGATCGGCCCGAGCGGATCGTCCGCCTCCGGCGTCGTTGGCTGCGTGGTGGTCGATTCCGCGAACGCCGACCCGACGCCGACCAGTTGCGTTGCAGCAATAGCCATGGCGGCCGCACCCAGGAACTCCCGGCGGTGCTGGCAAAATTCCACGTTCATCTTGATCTCCGTTCTAAGCGTCATTGGCGAGATTTTCGGAGTGGGTCGGGCCTGCACGGCATTTCGGCCCCCGAACTTCGATGCCAATTGATCATCGGCCGAGCGGGTCGTTCGATTGTATAATGGTGTCGTCGCTACCTTGGTGTCGAAACATCAGGTCATTTCGACTGCCATCATTACTTGTGTACCTAAGTGTCACGGACACCTAGGTGCAATCGACCGCCGGGCCGCCCGCTCCTTTATTGATGCCGTGTGCTGATCGTCTTGGACGGGCACATGGCCTGGAGGCAGTGCGGCTTGAGAGCTGAGCCCTTCCGGTCAACCGCCGGCAAATCCGATCGAAGGTCCAGCCTGCTGGCCAGCGGCCGTCAGGTCGCGCCCGATTGTGATGGGTGGGCACCAGTTCAGTCGACTGCAATGGAGAATGAAGATGACAATGGAGAATGCGTCGATTGGACGACGCCAGTTCATGGTTGCCTCGGCGCTTGTTGGCGCGGCGGGCGCACTGCTGCCGGCGGTTGCGGGCAGCGCAGTGGCCGCCGACGGTGGTGCGGACGCCATCCGCCCGTTCCACTTCAAGGCGACGGACGAGGCTCTTGCGGACCTGAAGAAGCGTATCGCCGCGACCCGGTGGCCCAGCCGCGAGCTCGTGCCCGATGCAACGCAGGGCGTGCAGCTCGATACGGTCAAGGCGCTCGCCGAATACTGGGAGAAGCAGCACGACTGGCGCAAGTTCGAGACGCGCCTCAACAAGCTGCCGCACTTCGTCACCACCATCGACGGCGTCGACATCCACTTCATCCATGTGAAGTCCAAGCACGCGGACGCGCTTCCGGTGATCGTAACTCACGGCTGGCCCGGCTCGATCGTCGAGCAGCTCAAGATCATCGAGCCGCTCACCGATCCGACCTCGCATGGCGGCACGGCTGCCGACGCCTTCGACATCGTCATCCCGTCGCTGCCCGGACACGGCTTCTCCGGCAAGCCGACCGAGCTCGGCTGGGATCCGATCCGCATCGCAGATGCCTGGATCGAACTGATGGAGCGGCTTGGCTACAAGCGCTACGTCGCCCAGGGCGGCGACTGGGGCAATGCCGTTACCGAACAGATGGCGCTGAAGACGCCGGCCGGCCTGCTCGGCATCCACACCAACATGGCCGCCACGATCCCCGACGACATCGCCGCGATCCTCGCGACGGGCGGTCCCGCACCCAAGGGGCTTTCGGCGGACGAGGAATACGCCTTCGACCAGCTCGATACCTTCTACAAGCATGGGCTCGCCTATGCGCAGGAGATGGGCAACCGCCCGCAAACGCTCTACGGCATCGAGGACTCGCCGATCGGCCTCGCTGCGTGGATGCTCGACCACGATGCGCGCAGCTACGAACTGATCGCCCGCGTGTTCCGGGGCGAGACGGAGGGGTTGTCGCGGGACGACATCCTCGACAACGTCACGTTCTACTGGCTGACCAACACCGCGGTCTCCTCGGCACGGCTCTACTGGGAGAGCAAGCTGGCGTTCTTTGCGCCCAAGCATGTGCCGCTGCCGACCGGCGTCAGCGCTTTCCCCGACGAGATCTACACCCCGCCGCAGAGCTGGGCCGAGAAGGCCTACCCCAAGCTGATCCACTACAACCGGCTCAAGAAGGGCGGGCACTTCGCCGCCTGGGAGCAGCCCAAGGTATTCACCGAGGAACTGCGCGAGACGTTCCGGCCGCTGCGCTGACCGATCCGACGACAGGAAGCGCCTGCGGGCGCTTCCTCAACCGCCAAGCATGGAGATAACGGATGGGAATGCTCGATGGAAAGGTGGCGCTGATCACCGGCACGGCCGCAGGGCAGGGCAGGGTTGCGAGCCGGGTCTTCGCCCGCGAGGGCGCCAAGGTCATCGGTTGCGATATCGACGCCGACGCCAACGAGGTCACCGTTGCCAGTGTCCGCGAAGCCGGCGGCGAAATGGTCGGCTTCGGCCCGGTCGACCTCACCGATCCCGGCCAGGTGGCGAAGTTCGTCGCCGACGCGGCCGATATCTTCGGCGGGCTCGACATCATCTACAACAACGCAGCCCGCGCCCGGTTCGGAACGGTGCCGGACATGTCCATCGACGACTGGCACGCCACCATCGCCGGTGAACTCGACAATACCTATTACGTCACCAAATACGCCTGGTCGCACCTGGTTGCGCGCGGTGGCGGGGTCATCATCAACATTGCGTCCATGGCCGGCCTGATCGGCTTTCCGGCGCCGCCCATGTCGGCGCATTCGGCAGCCAACGCCGGCGTCATCGGCCTTACGAGGCAGCTGGCCGTCGAGGGCGGGCCCGTGGGCATACGCGCACTCTGCATCAGCCCGGGCGCCATCATCACGCGGGAGGCTGATCTCGACCAGGTGACCCGCGAAACCATCGCCAACCGTACCCTGCTCAAGCGGTGGGGCAGGCCGGAGGAGGTCGTCGAAGTTGCGGCGTTCCTTGCGTCCGACCGCGCCTCCTACATGACCGGGGCCAACGTCCCCGTCGAGGGAGGGACCACGGTCTGGTAGCCATCCTGCCGGTCGACTCCGCCCCAAAGCGACCGTGCAGAGGTGAGGAGCGGCGTTCCCCCTCGCGCCCCCTCACAGATGCCGGCCGGGTGCCGCGCCCTCCGCCCTCCCCGGACGCCGCGGTCCCGGCCGGACCTTCTTCTGAACTAGATGATCTCGAACAACCGGTAGATCGGTCCCTCCGGCAGGCGGTGGCCGACGCCGGCGGCGATGATGCGGTTCATCCACTCGTAGCGCGGCGCGGAGGTCTCGAACTTGGCCGTGATGCGGAAGTAGTAGCTCGCCGGATCAACGCTTTCGCCCGTACCCAGCCGAGCCATGACGTCCGGCGGACCGTGGCGTATCCCTTCGTAGATCGTGGCGATCGTCGCGCCATCGCCAGTGCGCAGGATCGTGCGCGCATCCAGCAGCACGGCCCCATCGCCTCGAACCGTCTGCCAGTCCGCACCGCCGGCGAGCACCGTCCCCTCGAGCCGCTCGCCCTTGAAGTTCCCCCCGGTCAGAGGACCAACGCGACGCTGGGCGCCGGGGGGACCACCGACGTTCTCGATCGGCCCGACTCCGATCTCGAGATCGAACAGGGGGCGTGTATTCAGTATGAGGGCGATCGTCATGTTGGCTCTCCGGCACGGAATTCGGACAGGCGGCGGCCGAGGAAGCCGCGGATGAGCGCTGCGATATCGTCGAGGCGCTCATCGAGCGGGAAGTGGCCGGCGTCGAGCAGGTGGACTTCGGCGTCCGGCACGTCGCGCTGGTAGGCGTGCGCGCCGGCTACGGCGAAGGATGGATCGTACCGCCCCCAGGTCACGAGGAGCGGAGGCTGCCGATGCCGGAGCCAGGCTTGCCATTGCGGATATGCGGCCACGTTGTTGCGGTAGTCGTAGAAGAGGTCGGACTGGATGCGATCCTGACCCGGGCGGGCCAGCATCGCGGCCTCTTCGATCCAGCACTGAGGATCGTAGCGCTCCGGGTTCGGACTGCTGCCGAGGTGCCGCTGGCGGGCGCCCTCGAGCGACATGAAGGCCGGCATGATCTCGGCCTCGTAGCCCTCGCGATCGGCCCAGAACAGCCGGCGACGCAGCCACGGCTCGCCAAGGCCCTCTTCGTGGGCGACGGCGTTCTGGACAATGATCGCCCTGGATCCGGTCCGGATGGCGAACGGCCAGACGCATGCCAATCGGCCCGCCATAATCCTGCTGCAGCAGGCAGAAGCGCTGGATGCCCAGTTGCCCCAACCAGGCGTCGATCACCGTGGCGAGATGATCGAAAGTGTACTGGAACTCCGACGCCGGCGGTGCCTCGCTCTGGCCGAAGCCGGGATAGTCGGGAGCCAGAAGATGGAAGCGGTCGGCCAGCAGCGGGATCAGTCCGGCATACATGCGCGAGGACGAGGGGAAACCGTGAAGCAGCAGTATGGTCGGCGCGGACGGTTCGCCCGCCTCGCGATAGAAGATGCGCACGCCATCCACCGTCGCCGAACGATAGTAGAGGCTTGCGGATGTGGACGTCAGCGCCATGGCTTGTGGACTAGGATGGGAGCCGGAGTTCGGCTGCGAGTTCCTCGACGATCCGAGCGGTCGGCAGGGAGCGGGCCAGTGGCGCACCCTGGCCTGCCCATTGTGCGCCGAAGCCGAGCCTGCCCCGCCGTTTGCCGGCGAGGTTGAGAGCCTTTCCCAGGTCGTACGCGACCGGGTAGGCGGGGATCTCGGCCGTTGGGATGCCGGCGCCGAGGTTGGTGAACCGGTTGGAGAGGCACCGTGCCGGCCGCCCCGAAATCACGCTGGTCATGGCCGTGTGGTAGGCGGCATCGCTGGCAAGTGCATCGCGGTAGCCAGAGTCGGCGAGGCTCTCGTCGGCGGCGACGAACGCAGTTCCGAGCTGGGCCGCTGCTGCGCCCAGACGGAGTGCCGCGGCGATGCCCGCGCCCGTCATGATTCCGCCGGCGGAAATCACCGGCAGTGACGTGCCTCTGACCAGCAACTGGGTGAGCGCGAGGGTGCCGAGCTGATCGTCAGGGGATGCTGGGTCGAACATGCCGCGATGCCCACCGGCCTCCCAGCCCTGCGCGACAATGGCTTCGATCCCGGCGACCTCGAGCTGCCGCGCTTCGCCGAGACTGGTCGCGGAGCCGATGAGCAGGCAGCCGGCATCGCGCAGGGCGCGAATGGCGGCCTCGTGCGGCATGCCGAAATGGAAGCTGACGATGGGCGGGCGCTCGTCGAGCAGGACGCGAAGCATGGCCTCGTCGACGACGAAGCTGCGATAGATTTCGTGCAGCTGCGTTGGCGGGTCCGCGCCGACGGCGGCAAACTCGTCACGCCATCGTTCGATCCATGCGGACTCGAGGCGGGCGTCACGTACAGCCTGGCGATGGCAAAAGACGTTCACGTTGAACGGGCCGTCGCTGCGCGAGCGGAGCTCGGCGATCATGGTTCGCGCCTGTTCCGGCGTCGAAGTACCGATGCCGATCGACCCCAGCGCGCCGGCGTTGGTCGCGGCGGCAGCCATCGCGGGGGTAGATATTCCCGCCATTGGCGCCTGGATGATCGGCAGACGAATACCAATGCGGTCCATCAACACATTCATGGACTGGCTTTCTTCTCCTGTGCCGCCAGCTCCGCGCGGTACTGGGCAACGGGCATGCCGCCCCAGCCCCAGTTCTCCATCTCGACTTCCTCGAATACCACCCACGTCCAGTCGAGTGGCTTGCCGAGGACGTCGAGCAGCACCTCGCTCATGCCCTTGAATATCGCGGCCTTCTGCTCGGCGGTGACGTGATCGATGCCGGGTTCGGTGCCTTCGCGGGTGAGCTGGACAGTAACGATTGGCATGTGCGCCTCCTCGGTGTGGTTCGGCTGCAGTTCATTGCTAGTCAGCATCCCGACGCGACGCTTGACCATCATACGCAGGTATCGGCCGGCACTATCGTGTCTGCGGGTCGGGTTCGGCGTCGCCGGGCACCATGGTGTCGACGATACCTTGGCCCGATGGCGGACGCAGCGCGCCGCTGACAGCTTCCGGCAATTCGCAACAGTCGGAACTGTCAGATGATCCTGCCTCGCCAGCTCCAAGTCGACGTAACCGCACCCGGAGTGTGGACGGTCACGTTCAGCAACCCGCCGATCAACCTGCTCGATCCGGCGACCATCAGCGAGTTGCAGGCGCTGGTCGGCGAGGCCGAGCGAGATCTTTCGGCCAAGGTGCTGGTCTTTCAGAGTGGCGATCCGGACTTCTTCATCGCGCATTTCGACACGCGCAAAGCCGCCGAACTGTCCACGGCGCCAGGGCCAACGGGGTTTGGTCCATGGATCGACACCGTGCTGCGCCTTGCGCACGGCCCGTTCGTCAGCATCGCGAAGGTTCGTGGTCGGACCCGGGGTGTCGGCAATGAGTTTGCGCTGGCCTGCGACATGCGCTTTGCGAGCCGGCAGAAAGCCAGCTTCGGAAACCCCGAGATCGGGGTCGGACTACCGCCCGGTGGCGGTGCGCTGGAGTGGCTTCCCAGGGTCGTCGGACGATCGCGCGCGCTGGAGATCGCCCTCGGCGGCGACGATTTCGACGCCGAGACCGCGGAGCGCTATGGCCTCGTCAACCGGGCGATCGAGGATGATCGCCTCGATGGTTTCGTCGATGCGTTCGCAAAGCGGCTGGCCTCGTTCGACCGGTCGGCCCTGGCCGAAGTCAAAGCGCAGGTCAGCCGGGTAGGGGTGCCGGAAGGCACCGAGATCGACGCGAGCAACCGCTTGTTCTTTGCGGCGCTCGGCCGGCCGGAAGCAGCGGCGCGCCGCGCCAAGCTTGCCGGCGTGGGTTACGGCGAGCGGAGCGCGTTCGAACTCGATTTTGCTGCGGCCATCGCAACGCTCGGTCCCTCAGCCGATGCGGCGCCGAGCAAATAGGCACCTTGTGCCAACACCATTCGGATCAGCTGAAGGAACGAAAATGAACAAGCCACGCATCGGGATCATCATCAGCTCCACCCGCGCAACGCGCTTCGGCGACCGGCCGGCGCGCTGGGTCTACGAACGCATGCTGGCGAGGGGTGACATGGACGTCGAACTCATCGACCTGCGCGAGTATCCGATGCCGTTCTTCGACGAGCCGGCTTCGAATGCCTGGGTGCCATCCAGCAACGAGGTCGCGGTGATCTGGCAGCGCAAGGTCGGCCAACTCGATGGCTACGTCTTCATCACCGCCGAGTACAATCGCGGCATACCGGCCGTGCTCAAGAACGCGATCGACTACTCCTATCCGGAGTGGAATCGGAAGGCCGCTGCCTTCGTCGGTTACGGCAGTGTTGGCGGCGCCCGCGCCATCGAACAGCTCCGCCTCAACTGCGTCGAACTGCAGATGGCGCCGACCCGGACCGGCGTGCACATCCAGGGCGCCGATTTCTTCGACGCGCTGCAGAACGGCACTGCGCTCGAGGACATCGCCTATATCGGCGAGAACCTCACGGTCATGCTCGACGAACTGTACTGGTGGACGAGCGTCCTCTCGGCAGGACGCGCTGCCGGGCAGACATTTGTCTCGCCGGTGCAACTCGCTGTGGCAGCTGGTGCGGCCTGAGCACTACCGCGACAGGCGAGATCGCTCCTCACCAAAGGGCCGGTGTCAGCGACCGGCGCGGCGAGCCAGTTGAACGGCGCCCTCGACTGGTGCGATGCGCAGGACGTGGACCTTTGAATTCGGATGCGAGGCGGACACGGCCGTCCGGAAGGCATCGAGCAGGCGCGGCTGGTTTACGATGACGCTGCCGGCGACGACGATATCGGTACCGACGGCGCCGCGGTTGCGGAGCTGCGTGACGAGTGCCGCGAGGTCGCGTCCGCCCTCGGTGATCACGTCGCGCGCGAGAGCCGAACCGGCATCTGCGGCGGCGAATATGGCCGGTGCATGCGGGGCCCAGTTGTCGACCGTCGGGTCGTCGTTGACCCGGCGCGTGAGCCGTTCGGCGTCGGCAACGCCGAACGCGGCAAGCAGGTGGCCGAGCAGTCCATCGTCGGGGCGACCGTAGTCGTTGGCGCGGAGCGCCGACCGAACGGCCTCGCGAACGAGGGCCGCCGCGCTACCTTCGTCGCCGATCACCCAACCCCAGCCGCCGGCTGCCATGAAGCTCCCGGCAGCGTCGGCACCTACCGCGATGGCGCCGGTGCCAGCGATCACGCCGATGCCGTTCGTGAACCCGGCAGCCGCGACAATGAGGGACGCGTCGTTGACCGCCCTCGTGGAGTAGCCCAGTGCCCCCAGCTCGCGCTCCAGCGTATTGCCGGTCTCGGTGCGGTTGATCCCCTGTGCGCCGAAGGCCAGCGACACAATTCGCGCGCCGGCAGGCGTATGGCGCGCCACTCGCTCGGCGATCCAGGCCGCTGCCTTGTCCTCCGGTTCGGCGTCCCACTCGAGGCTTGGCTCGGTGATGTCGAGCACCCGGTTGCCGGCGGTGTCCTCGAGGATCAACTGGGTCTTGGTGCCGCCGATATCGAGCGCAGCGATCAGGTCGGTCATCTCAGGCAACCTTGGTGTCGGTGTGGAAGAAGACGAACGCGTCGGGGTCGAGGCCGCGCAGCAGCGCGGTTTCCACCGCAAGGCCCTGCATCACCAGCGCTTCGAGGATGGCGCGCTGGGGCGGGGACACGACCGGCAGGCGGATCACGGCGAGATTCGACTGTTCTGCGACATCCAGCGTGGTGATGAGCAGGGTCTGATGGCCGGCATGGGCCAGGGTGTGGGCGAGTGCGGCTTCGCGATCGTCACCCATCAGAATATGGGCGGTGCGGCCTGCCGATTCCATCGCGCCGTGCATGTACTGGCGCGATGAGAGCCCGGTGGCCGGGATGCGCGCTACCTCGCGCAGCAGCAACGCGCCGACTTCGGCCGAGCCCGCCGAGGGGGCTGCGCCGGCGTAGTCGACGCTAGCGGCGTCGCGCAAGGGTTCCGACAGAGCCCTCGCGCGGGCCGCAACCTCGGCTTCGATGGTGCGGAACGCGGCCGGGAGGGCGGACCAGGAGGGATCGATCGCGCCGCCGTCCCAGGCCTCGGCGATCATCCCGAGGGCGGCAATCGTCGCGGTGTAGCCGGTGGTCGAGGCGTAGCTGTCCGGGAGCTTGCCGAGCGAGATCGTGGTGCCGGCAATCTCGGAGATCGGGGAGGGGGTGACATTGAGCACGGCCAGCCGCAGGTGCTGATCGATCGAACGCAGGACCGCGAGCGTTTCGGAACTTCGACCCGATTGCGAGACGCCGATGACCGGATGGTCGGACTTTGGGAAGGGCAGGGGATGCTCGCCGGCGTTCAACCGCCAGGAGTGAATGCCGCGCGAACGCAGCACCCATACGGCCGACGCGGCGGCAGCGTAGCTCGCGCCGATGCCGAGAAAGATCGGACCTGGCCCGCCGAGGCGGCCCGCTGCCTGCGCCTTGCGCACCTCGCCGGCGATGGCCGGGATGGCCGTATCCAACAGTGCCGCCTGCGAGGCGCGGGCCTCGGCCAGCGAGATGTAGCCTTCAACCAATTTTCGTCTCCTTGGCGGCACAAAGGCATCCCCGTGCCGCGGGGGCAGTCAGTATCGGGTGGTGGGCGATGGCCTCAGCCGCGCGAGCCCGGTTTGCGGGAGCGCGAGAACGAGGTCCTGAGCCGGTAGCGGTCGCCGACATAGCGCACCGTGGACGACAGTAGTGGCCGCCCGGCGGCATCGACGATGATCTGCCGCATCACGAGGATGGGCTTTCCGGCCTCGACTCCCAGGTGCTGGGCCAGCGCCGCATCGGCCGCGTGGGCCTCTATGGTGGTCTCGCCATGCGCGAGGTCGACACCGTTGCCGAGCAGCAGGGCGAAGAGCGAGGCGGTGCGGAAGTCGACGCCCTCGAGGTTCGGCTTCAGCGTCGCCGCGAAGAACGAGGTGTCGACCGCAACCGGCACGCCGTCGAGCCGCCGGATACGGTCGAGGTGGAAGAGTGGTGCGCCCGGCGCGATCGCCAGTTCCTCGGCCTCGTCGAGGGTCGCCGGCGCCTCGCTGGCCCGCAGGACGTCCGAAGATGGAACGAGTCCGAGCCGGGCGGCCGTCTCGCTGAAGGATTCCAGCGTATTGGGGAATTCCTTCGGCACGTCCGCCGCGACATACCAGCCGCGGCCATGCGAGGGCTTCAGCACGCCGTCGTCGACGAGGCTCTGCAGCGCTCGCCGAAGGGTCACCCGGCTGATCGACAGCTGGGCCAGTAGGTCGCGCTCCGCCGGCAGCCGTCCGCCATTGGCGATCTTGCCGGTCGAGATCTGGTGCATGATCAGGTCGGCCGCCTGCCGCCACAGCGGATCGGGCGAATCCTGGTCGAGCACCAACTGTTCCGCGCCGTTGCTCATCGGCTCATGCCACCTTTTCCCATTGGCCCGTCTTCATCGAGCGGTAGCACGCATCGATGATGCGGTTGACCACCACGCCGTCCTCGAAAGTCTCGGACGGTTGGGTGCCGGCAGCGAAGTGATCGATGAAATGGCGCATCTGCTGCGAGAAGCCATAGGCCCGAGTCTCCTCGGGCACAGGATATACCCAGCCGGTTTCGGCATCGGCCTTTTCTACCGTGTAGCCCACCGGGTTTTCGATAAAGCCCCAGACCGGTCCCACCGAACTGTCCGTGACGATGCGGCCGGCCGAGCCGACGAGCTCGTGTCGCAGCTGCATGCCGCCACGCTCGATCCACGAGGACTCGATGGTCGCCAGCTGGCCGCCCTCGAACTTGAGCAGCGCAATCGCGGCGTCTTCGCCGGTCGTCTTGTCCTTGTGGGCCATGGTCGAACCCCAGGCCATCACCTCGGTGACCTTGTTGTCCTTGCCGAAGAAATGCCGCGCCGATTCCACGGTGTGGCAGCCCATGTCGAGCAGGGCTCCGCCGCCCGCCGTCTCGGCATCCCAGAAATGCGGCGCGTGCGGCCCGGAATGGCCCTCGCGGGCCCGCATGGTGAGCAGGTCGCCGATGCCGCCGGCCTTCACCATCTCGTAGGCCTTGGCGACATTGGGGGAGAACACCGAGCTTTCGGCGTAGCCGTGCCAGATGCCGGCGGCATTGGCGACATCGAGGATCTGCTGTGCCTCGGCCTCGGTGCGGGCCAGCGGCTTGGTACAGATGATCGCCTTGCCGTGCCGTGCCGCGATTTCGACCGCCGGGAGATGGATCTCGTTGGGCAGGGCGATGATGACGATTTCGACCGCGGGGTCGGCACAGAGCGCGTCCATGGTCGCGTGGGCGGTAACCTTCCACTTCCTGGCAAATGCGTCGGAGCGTGCCGGGTTGCGCGAGTAGCAGGCGACGAGCTCGGCATTGCGCACATCGAGCAGGGCGTCCGCGTAGGATTCCGCAATGAAGCCCGAACCGAGCAGCCCCACACCGATCATGTCTTTTCCTCCGCGCGTTCGCGCCCTGTGATTTGGCATACCTCATAAATCCAGTTTGGCCAAAACACCATACCACATAGGCAAAATAATGCCTCTTGTAGCAAGTGGTATGCTGAGGTATCACCTTCTGGAGGTTGGTCTTGGGTGGCCGTGGCTGAAGCTCGGCGCCGCATTAACGGGGAGAAGTGAATGCGTATGAAGTCCTGGGGGACTGCGATTTTTATGGGCGCACTCGGTGTGTCCCTCGTAACGCTGACCAGCGCCGCCCTGGCCGATCCGGTCACGCTGACTCTGGGGAGCTGGCGCACTGAGGACCTGGCTGTCTGGCAGGACCAGGTGCTACCGGCCTTCGAGGCGACGCATCCCGACATCAATGTCGAGTTCGCGCCGGTCAATACCAACGAATACAACGCCGCCATGCAGTCGCAGATCGAGGGCGGAGCCGGTCCCGACCTGATCACCTGCCGCCCGTTCGACGTGAACAACGAGTGGATCAACCGCGGCTATTTCAGCAAGCTCGATGGTCTCGCCGGGCTCGAGAATTTCGACGCCACGGCGAAGGCTGCCTGGACGTTCAACGGTGGCACGTATTGCGTGCCGGTCGCGGCGGTGCTCGCCGGCTTCTACTACAACGTCGACATCTTCAACGAGCTCGGCCTGAAAGTTCCGACCACGCAGGCCGAGTTCATCGCGACGCTCCAGGCCATCAAGGACAACGGCAAGTACACGCCGCTAGCCGTCGGTTCGGCCGAATCCTGGCAGCTTGCCTATAACGGGCTCTACAGCATCGGGCCGGCCTACTGGAAAGGCGAAGAGGGTCGTCTGGGCCTCATCGACGGCACCAAGAAACTGACCGACGCCGATTTCGTGGCGGCGCTGACCGCGTTCCAGGCGTGGAAGCCGTTCCTGCCTGCCGGGCAGGAGGCGCTTTCGTACTCCGACATGACCCAGCTCTTCACGCTCGGCAAGGCAGCAATCCTTCCCGACGGTTCGTGGAACATCAATCAGGTCACCTCCACGGGCCTGAATGTCGGCGTGTTCGGTCCACCGGCGGTGGAAGCCGGTGGGCAGCGCTACCTGCAGGAAATGCCCGACATGGCCATCGGCATCAACGCCGCCAGCGCCAACCAGGAGGCCGCCAAGACCTTTCTGACCTGGGTCTCCGGTCCCGAGTTCCAGCAGATCTACGTCAACACCGCGCCTGGCTTCTTCGCCATGAGCAACCAGTCGGTGAAGTACGACAACGCGTTGGCCCAGGCCTTCGCCGATCTCAAGACCGGTGCGTTGCTGACGCCGCGCCTCGCGCTCGACCGGCTCAGCGCGGGAACCCCGCCGCTTGACGATGAGACGTGGCGGCTGCTGCAGGTGATGATGACCTCGGACATGACGCCCGATGCCGTTGCCGCCGAGCTGCAGACCGGCCTCTCCTCCTGGTACTCGCCGCAGTAGGCGCCGTAGCGCCTTCGTCCCGGCAGCGCGTGCCGTGGCCTCCCGTCCGGCACGCGCCATTTTATCGACTTCCGGGCCGTTTGAGAGAACGGCCCGGCGACCTCAGAGGGAAGGCTCTCGAGAGTGATACGCCCCGCAACGGCTCGTCGCAGTCTGTTTATCTTCGTTCTGCCAGCCCTTGCCGTCTATGTCGGCTTCGCGGTGTTGCCGCTTCTCGTCTCGATCTTCATGAGCCTGTTCGACACGGGGAGGGCGGGCAACGTCTTCATCGGGCTGGGCAACTATGTCTACCTGTTCACCCAGCCGCTGGTCAGCGCCCGGTTCTGGAACGCGCTGTTCAACAACTTCAAGTACTTCGCGATCCACGTCGCGGTTGAAGTGCCAATCGGACTACTGCTGGCGGCGCTGCTGACCTCCGGTGTCCTGCGCCGCAGCGAAGGCGTCTACCGGACGCTGCTGTTCATTCCGGCGACGCTGTCGGTGGTGATCGTCGGCTTCATCTGGCGGCTGATCATCAACCCGCTCTGGGGCATGGTCGGCTTCCCGCTGCTCGGCAACCAGCTGACGGCGCTGCCCACCATCTCGCTGATGGGGGTCTGGCAGTACCTCGGGATCCCGATGGTCTTCCTCTATTCGGCGCTGATCGCCGTGCCCAACGACGTGGTCGAGGCGGCACGCATCGATGGCGCCAGCGCCTGGCGCATCTTCTGGAGCGTCAAGTTCCCGCTGATCCTGCCGCAGTTCGGGCTGATCGTGATCCTCACCTTCATCTGGACGTTCAACGGTTTCGACCTGGTCTTTGCGCTCAACGGGTCAGCCCCCGGTCCGAACTACTCGACCGACATTCTCGGCACGTTCTTCTACCGAACCTTCTTCGGCTCGAGCGGCCAGGTGGCGGATCTCGATCTCGGCGCCACGGTCGCCACCGTCATCTTCACGCTGATGCTGTGCGTCACCGCCGCCTATTTCTGGCTGGTGCAGCGCCGCCTCAAGGCTCATGCGGTCTAGGGGGCGGCAATGGCAGTCATGACCACAGAACTCGCCCACGAAGTTCGCCTCGCCAAGGACCGCCGGCGCTGGACATACGAGCGCCTTGGCGTGCACCTGGTGCTGCTCGCCTTTGTGGCGCTGGCCCTCGGCCCCATCTTCATCGTGATCCTCAATTCGCTGAAGACCACGCCGGCGATATTCGGTGGGCCGTTCGCGCTGCCGACCGCCGAAACCTTCAGCCTTGCCGGGTACGAGCGGGTGTTCACCCGTGGCAACTTCATCGCCAACTACCGCAACAGCCTGATCGTCACCGTCGTGTCGGTGCTGCTGACGGTGGGACTTTCGACGCTGGCGGCCTTCGCGCTCGTCGAATACCGCGTCCGCATCGTGCCGCTGCTTGCCGGCCTGTTCGTCATCGGCGTCATGCTGCCGATCCGGCTCGGCACGATCCCCCTGATCCAGATCATGATCGGCCTGAGGCTGATGGATACCCTTTGGGCGCTGATCCTCGTCTACACGGCGATGAGCATCCCGCTCGGCGTCACGTTGATGATGACCTATTTCCGCACCGTTCCGGACGAGCTCAAGGAGGCGGCGCGGGTCGACGGGGCCACAGAGTTCCGCACCTTCTCGATCGTCCTGCCGCTGGTACGTCCGGGTCTCGCCGCCGTTGCCACCGTCACCATGCTGCCGATCTGGAACGACCTGTGGTTCCCGCTGATCCTTGCGCCGGGCAAGGGCAACCAGACGGTGACGCTCGGCGTCCAGCAGTTCGTGGGCCAGTTCCTCAACGATTATCCGGCGCTGCTCGCGGCGCTGACACTGGGCGCCCTGCCGCTGGTCGTCCTCTTCACCATCTTTTCCCGCCAGTTCATCCGCGGGCTCAGTGCCGGCTACGGCAAATGAGCCTCCGCTTCCCCGCCGTTTCGAAGACGAGGCGATTGCCATGACGCATGTTCACGAAGGCCACCACCACGCCAACCACGCCCATTCCCACGGCGAGGCAGCCCTGCCGCCGCCGCGCTATCTGCAGGCGCTGGCCCCACTGAGCCCAGCCGAGATCAATGCCGCCGTGGCGGTGATCAAGGCCGACGCCGAGCTCGGCCCCGGTGCGCTTTACGGCAATCTCGACCTGCGCGAGCCGACGCCTGCAGAGTGGCGAGCCCACCTGGGCGGCCAGCACCTCAAGCGCGAGGCGCGGCTCAACATCTCGCACAAGGACCGGCCGGGCGTCTGGATGGTGATCGTCTCGCTCGAGACCAACGCCATCGTCTCGCGCCGCCACTTCCCCACTGCCAAGTCCGCCTTCCAGGTCGAGCAGCTGCTCGATGTCGAGCGCGTGGTTAAGGCCGATCCACGCTTCATCGAGGCCTGCCGCAAGCGCGGTATCACCGACATGACCGGTGTCTGCGTCGATAGCTGGTCGGGCGGCAATTTCGGCGATGCGGGCGAGGAGGGCCACATGGTCTCCTATGCCCATTGCTGGCTGCGCCTTTACGCCAACGAGAACTTCTACGCGCACCCCATCGACGGGCTGAACGTCGCCGTCGACGTCAAGACCGGCGAGGTGCTGCGGATCGACGATCACGGTGGCGCGCCGATCCCGATGGCCGAGATTCCCTACGATCCGGAGTTCATGCCGCCCCCGCGGGCGCCGCTCAGGCCGCTCAACGTCGTGCAGCCTGAAGGCACCAGCTTCACCATGGATGGCCACGCCATCGCCTGGGACAAGTGGACGCTCGGGATCGGCTTTTCGCCGCGCGATGGCATCATCCTGCATGACATCCGCTATGCCGGCCGGCCGGTCGTGCGCCGTGCCGCGCTTGCCGAACTGGTGGTGCCCTATGGCTCGCCGGAGCGGGGCCACTATCGCAAGAACATCTTCGATATCGGCGAATACGGCTTCGGCAAGTTCAACCATTCGCTGAAGCTCGGCTGCGACTGCCTGGGCGCCATCCACTATCTCGACAGCCACTATTGCGGCCTCGACGGCGGCCTCATCACCATCGAGAAGGGCATCTGCATCCACGAGGAGGACATGGGAATCCTCTGGAAGCACTGGGATTTCCGCGCCGATCGCACCGAGCTGCGCCGCGGTCGCCGTCTCGTCATCTCCTGCGTCAACACCGTCGGCAATTACGAGTACGCGCAGTACTGGTATTTCGACCAGGCCGGCGAGATCAGCTTCGAGGTGAAGGCGACCGGCATCGTCAACACCATGGCGTGCGAGCCGGGCAAGCCGAGCAAGTACGTCTCGGAAGTTGCCCCCGGCCTAACCGCGCCAATCCACCAGCACATCTTCTGCGCGCGGCTCGACATGAACCTCGATGGCGGCACGAACTCGCTGATCGAGGTCAACTCGCAGATGGAGCCGATGGGCGAGGGTAACCGCTTCGGCAATGGCTTCTACGCCACCGAGACGCTGATCGGCACTGAAGGCGGCCGCAAGGCCAATGCCGACACGCATCGCACCTGGAAGATCGTCAACCCCAGCAAGCTCAATGCCGTCGGCAAGCCGGTGGGCTATCGGCTCCACGCCAAGGACTGCGTGACGCCGATGCTCAACGAAGCGGGCCCCTCGGGCATCCGCTCCAACTTCATCCGCAACCATGTGTGGGTGACGCCCTTCAACGAGGACGAGCGCTATCCGGCCGGCGAATATGTCTGCAATTCCGATGGCAGCGACGGCCTCGCCGAGATCGTCAAGCAGGGCCGTTCGACCGACAACACCGATATCGTCGTGTGGCACAATTTCGGCCTGCACCATGTCGTGCGTCCGGAGGATTTCCCGGTGCAGCCCTGCATGTCGGCGGGCTTCGCGCTCATGCCCTCAGGCTTTTTCAACCTCAACCCGTCCAACGACCTGCCACGCGAAACCAATACGGCGAGCGTCCTGGCCGATGGCGGCGTCGCCTGCCACTGCTGATGCGGCACGCCCATGCCAACCCGGCCGGTGCGATCCACTGGCCCGCCTTTGCCGCCGTGGCCGCGGCGACCGGGCTTGGCTGGGCGGCGCTGATCGCCATCGGCGCGACCGGGATCGAGGCGATCTGCGGGGGGAGTGGCCTCGGCCTCGCCATCGGCACCACGCTGATGTGGGGTCTGATGGCCGCCACCATGATGCTGCCCTGCGTGCTGCACGAGATTGGTGACGCAGCGCACCACGGCTGGCGCGCTGCAGCCAGACATGCGCTTGGCTGTATCGCACTGCCGACGATGCTGGCGATTGCCGCGGGAGGCTTGCTGACCACGGTTGCCCTCGCGCCATCGATGCTCGTCGCAATCGCTGGCTTTGCGCTGGCCGGAGAGGCCCTGTGGGAGGCGCCGGTCGGCAATCGCCTCGGTTCTGCCGTCGCCATGGTCTGCCTGCAGCTTGTCGGGGGAGCGATGGAGCTGGGCTGGATGGCGCTTGTCGCCATCTGGATGCTGGCACTGGCGCTTGCGCCCGCACGGCGCGCCGTCACCGCCGCCGCCGGTATCGCGCTACTCGCCTTTGCTGCCTTTGGAAGTTTGTGACGCCCCGTCGAAGCGGGCGCTCAATGAGGAGGAAACCATGCCGCTCAAGTCGATCAACCCGGCGACGGGCCAGCTGATTGCCGAGTATCCCGCCGAAACGGCTGCCGCGATCGAGGGCAAGCTCGATACGGCATGGAATAGCTGGCTCAGCTGGAGCCGCACGCCGCTCGCCGAGCGCAGTGCCCTGATGGCACGGGTCGGTGACCTGCTCGAGCAGCGCGCCGACACCTATGCCACGCTCATCACCACCGAAATGGGCAAGCCCATCGGCGAGGCCAGGGCCGAGGTGTTGAAGGCCGCCACGGGCGCCCGTCACTTCGCGGCCGAAGGCGCCACCTATCTTGCCGACCAGGAGATCCCGGGTACACCCTCGCGCGTGCGCTACCAGCCGCTCGGACCGATCTTCGGCATCATGCCGTGGAACCTGCCGTTCTGGCAGGTACTGCGCTTCTTCATCCCCACCGCGCTTGCCGGCAACGTGGTGCTCGTCAAACACGCCGAGACCGTACAAGGCTCCGCCCGCGCCATCGAGGACCTGGTCCGCGATGCGGGCGGGCCGGCCGGGCTCTACACCAACCTTGCCATCCCCAACGAAGCCATTGCCGACACCGCTCGTCGCATCGTGCTCGATACCCGCATCCGCGCCGTGACCCTCACCGGCTCGACCACCGCCGGCCGGGCGGTCGCCGAAGCCGCGGGTTCGGTGGGCAAGAAGGTGGTGCTCGAGCTCGGCGGTTCCGATCCCTTCATCGTCTTCGCCGATGCCGATCTCGACAAGGCCGCCAAGCTGGGCGTCGTCTCGCGCTACTCCAACAATGCCCAAAGCTGCATTGCGGCCAAGCGCTTCCTCGTCGAGCGCAAGGTGTTCGACGCCTATGTCGAACGCTATGCCGAAGCAGCAGGTGCTCTCGTCATCGGCGATCCGATCGACCCGGCGACCAAGCTCGGCCCGATGGCCCGCGCCGACCTCGTCGATACGACCGAGCGGCAGGTCGAGGCGGCGATCGCGGCCGGGGGCAGGGTGGTGGCCGGGGGCAAGCGTCGCGCGGGTCCCGGCAACTATTATGAGCCGACGCTGATCGTCGGTGCCGACCCCGCTTCGCCGATCATGCAGGAGGAGTTCTTCGGGCCCGTGGCGCTGTTCTTCCCGTTCGACGACGAGGATGAGGCGGTCAGCCTCGCCAACTCCACCGAATACGGCCTCGGCGGCGCCGTCTGGAGTTCCGACCCGGAGCGAGCCGAACGCGTAGCCGAGCGCCTCGAGGCAGGTGCCGTGTTCATCAACGACTTCGTCCGTTCCGATCCCCGCGCCCCGTTCGGCGGCGTCAAGGGCTCCGGGTTCGGCCGCGAACTCGGAGGCATCGGCATCCGTGAGCTCACAAACGCCAAGCTGGTCTGGGGCAGCTGACATAGCGGCGGAAGGGGCCTGGGCCACTTCCGCCGGAGCTTCCCACTAGCGGCTGATCTCGCCGAGATGGAAGCCGAGACGCCGCTCCACGTCGCCCGGGCTCTGGAAGCCGCGTTGGGTCAGTGACCGAATGCCGTTCTGTGCGGCAGGCCGGCCGAGCGAAGCGATGCAGGCATCCCAGCCAGCGCCGAGTTCGACGTCCGGGGGCAGGCTGGTATTCACCAGGCGCTTGGTCTGGCCGATCGCCCATTTGTCGAACTTCGAGATCCGTGTCGCGAGGGCGTCGACATAGGCGTCGAGGTCGGCGTCCGGCAGCGCGCGGTTGATATAGCCGTAGGCCTCAGCCTGCGCGGCACCGATGTCCTCGGAACTCAGCAGCACCTCGAGCGCGCGGTTTCGACCGATCAGCTGGGGCAGGCGTGCCATCGGACCTCCGCCTGCGACCATGCCGACGCCGACTTCCCACTGCGAGATCACAGTCTTTTCGAGGCTGGCAAACGCCATGTCGCAGGCCAGCAGGATCTCGCTACCGTTTCCGGTTGCCCGGCCACGAATGAGCGCGACCGATGCGACAGGCGCACGGGGCAGTCGCACCAGGAAATCCGGCCATGGCGGCAGACCGGTCGGGCCGGGAGGCAAGGATGTGATCTCCTCGACGGGGCCTCTGAAATCGGAGTGGTTGAGAAAGAAGCCATCGACCGCGCTCTCGAACACCACGACCCGCACATCGGCGTCCGCCTCAATGGCGTCGATCAGCGCCTGGAACTGCAGGACCATCTTGGCGCCCATCACGTTGAGTGGCGGATTGTCGATGGTGACGCGCCAATAGGCGGGGCTTTGCCGAGTCCAGCGGACCTGGGCGAGTTCTGTTTCGGCGTGCATGGCGACCTCATCGTGCTGGGACGGTGCAGAATGTCGGCGGTCGGCCGAGCAACCCAATTGACCGATGGTGTCGGCAATACGATCGGGTGAGCTGGGCCTGAGTCTTTCCACGTGCTCCGGCCCAACGAGCATCCGGCTAGGCGTCTTCGCCACCGGCCTCGCGCGGATCGTCCCGCCGGTCGTGATACTCGATCCCGAGGGGGCCGAAGCCAGTGACCTGGGTCACGTACTCACCGGACTTTGCCCAGTGAAAGTGCGGCGTGTTTGCCGGCAGGACGACGACGCTGCCGACGCCGTATGCGTGAAGCATGTCCGGATCGAATATCGTGCCATAGCCAATGTAGAACACACCGGAAATGACGGTGTAGATCCGGTCTTCCGGGTGGGTATGCGGCATCAGCCGCGTGCCGGCCGGGACGCGTACGCGCACCACGTACGGTCCCGGCTCAGCCGGGTTGCCAACGACCACCGCGAGCATTGCGCCCTCGGGAAAGGCGGCGAATGGCCGAAACGCGACGTCCTCGGGACGGATCGAGCCGACAATGGCAGGCGAGAGGCCCTGGTTCGATCGAGAAGCCGTCATGGTGCGATGCTCACCCCGAGGTCCCGGTCAATCGATGCGAAGGCTTTGCTCCATCGCGTAGCACTGGTCCCAGATGTAGACATCGAAGCCGGCGAGGCGCGACTGCCACTTGGGGGTCACTGCGTTGACGCACCGGCCGGCCACCCGGTCGATGTAGTTGTCGAACACGGCCCAGGGGTTCGCTGCGTCCTGCTGGTCGATCTGCTCGCCGGGCTTGGTCGTCTTGAGCGCCTCGAGTGCCGCAGACTTCACGTCATTCATGAACTCGAGCTGGGTGCGGACGTCGTCGTGGTTTCCAACGCGACTGACATGACCGCCGACGAATTTCTCGAACGGCACCTTGTCGATCTCGGCGACCTGCAGGAAGTAGCCCGGAACGTCCTGCGCCAGCGCGAAGCGCCGCCACGGCATCCAGCCGGGAAACACGACATCCACTACCATCAGCGTCTTCTGCTCGGGCGCGTAGATGAAGATATTGCCCGGCTCGTGTGCGACGCCATGGTAGCTGAGCTCGAGCACCTGGCTGCCGACTTTCAGCTCGTAGGTATCGCTGAACGTCACGGTCGGCGCGGGTCGGTTGGGATCGGCAGCGCGGTCGAGCAGGCGCTTGGTCTCGTCATGGCCGATCAGGACAGGGTTGCCGCCCAGATCCAGGACCGCCGATGTGGTCGATATGGGAGTGGCTGTAGACGACATGCGTCACCGCCTTGTCGGTCACCTCGCCAATCGCCGCCAGCAGGTGCTTGGAGTAGTTGGGCGGGGCGTCGATCACCACCACTCCGTCTTCGTAGACGAGGAACATCGACTGGTAGGCGTTGTCGGTGACCATGAAGAGGCCGCGCCCCAGCTCTTCGAGCCGATAACCCTTGGCCGGAGCAATCTCCGGAACGATGGCCTCCTCGGGAACTGGCAGATAGCAGTCGACCCGAACGCCGATCGGCGCCAGGTCGGGCTGGTTCGCGTAGGGCACTCCGGGGTGCCCAGGAGGTGCAAGCTCATCCGCCTGCGCCGACCCGAAAAGTCCGAGCCCGATCGCCAGCGCCACGACCGCAAGGGTGAAGGTGACCACAGGCGCATGGGCCAGTCCGCCCCGCCAGGCCACCGCTGATATGTTGTTCATCGCAAATCTCCGTTCCGGGCTTGGCCGACTGGCCGCCTGACTGGAGAGCTACGGAGCGCGACGGGCGCATTGGAGTGGACGAAGGTGTCGACGATACCAAGGGCGGGGCAGTCGGTGGTGTATGCCGGTCAGTGGGGCGCCGGCGCTGTCAACGCCGCGCGTGCGGGATCGGCAGGCGAGTCTTGCGCCGGGCTGGTCCTGGCTCCCTGCGATCCATCAGCTAACGTTCGGGTAAAATTCCATCCGGTAGAATTCGCTCGAGAGCTGTGAGCAGAGCTCGTGGATGATCTCCGTCGCGCTGGCGTTGGGCGTGGCGTCGAGCATCCGCTCCAGGTTGAAGGCACTTCGCCGCAAGGTGACGAGAGTCAGAAGATCTCGTGCCACGAAGGCACGCGGATGGGTGGCCTCGGCATGCATGCGCGCGCTGCCGATGCTCGTGGGTTCGTACTCCACCACGCCATGCGGGCTGACGACGTAGTTGCGCACGTCGGTTGCAAGATTCGCTTCCTCCATCAGCATGGCGATCTTCACCGAGCTTTCGACGTCAGCCGGGCTGGGCAATGCCAGCGCGAGCGACGCGTTCACTCCGGGCTCGAAATAGCGGGCGGGATGGAAGTGATAGAGATGGACGCGCGGCGCGCCGAAGAGGATCAGTTTGAGATACTCTACGTCGGTTTCGACCTGAGCTTTGTCCTCGCCGACACCGATCTCTATCCACATCCGCTGGTCGGGCAGAAAGGCCCATTGCTCCTCGACGGTGGAGGTGCCGAGAAGCCGCCTGATGTGAGCGATGCCTTCGTCTTCTCCTGCCAAGGTGATGTGGCGAGCGGCGTTCTGATCGTTGGTCGCAAGGGTTCGATCGACGATCAGCGGCCTGGAGATCTGGGGCAGCGCTGCCCCGTTTGCGAGGGCTATCTGAGCCTGCGCATTCGCGCTTTGGCCAAGAAGCGACAATGCGGCTGCGCAGGCGAACACCAGTCTCGTAGACATGGATGTCTCCATATGATGGCCAGATCGGACAGCAAGGCTCGCGAGCCCTCTTCCTCGACCAGACGTTGGGAACTGGACGAGCTGTTCGTCGTTCGACGTGCTACCTGCACGCCAGGACGTTCAGGTCGCGCTGCAACCTAGGCGCCGACCTTCGATCCGCGTCCTGAAGCGTCGCTTAATTCTTCTGAAATCGGCCGGTAGCCGCTTGAATCGACCGCAGCAGGGGCGTGGAGTGCATCATTCGCTCCACAGGATTATCCTGGCGCCATGAGCACCGGTCGGATTGCGTTCGGACCGTACGAGTTTGACTGCCAGAGTGAGACGCTGTGGCGGGGGCGACGTCTCGTTGCACTGGGCGGCCGAGCTGCCGCACTGCTCAGGGCGTTGCTCGAGGCCGACGGCGCCGTAACCAACAAGGATGTGCTCCTGCAAGCGGCGTGGCCGGGCTCGATCGTCGAAGAGAACAACCTCCCCGTTCAGATCAAAGCTCTCCGCAAGGTCCTCGGAACCCGCGATGACGGTTCGGAATGGATAGTGACCGTGGCGCGTGCGGGGTACCGGTTGGTGCCTGATACGACGCGCAGGCAACTTCCGACGATAGCTGTGCTGCCATTCGTCGCCCTGGATGAAGTCGGCAGTTTCGCCGATGGATTCGTGGAGGACCTGATCACGGCCCTGTCCCGCTTTCGGACCTTCGCGGTCGTAGCGCGGCCGGCCAAGGAGATCCTGCAAGAGCATCGTGGCGAGATACGGCAGATCGGCCAGGCGCTTGGCGTACGCTACTTGATCGAGGGCAGCGTTCGGCGAGACGGTGACCGCATCCGCCTCACCGCGCAGCTCATCGACGGGGCCGACGGGTTACATCTCTGGTCGGAGAAGCTGGACGGTACGCTCGAGGGCATATTCGACCTGCAGGATCGACTTGTCGCGGGCGTGGTAACCATCTTCGAGCCGCACCTGAGGCGCGCGGAGATCGAGCGCGCGCGTCGCAAGCGACCCGAGAATCTCAACGCATACGACTTCTACCTGAGGGCATTGGCGCTGATCCGCGGCGTGCGCGACTTTCGCGTCGGAGATTTCACCGAGGCGATCTCGCTGCTCGATCGGGCGATCGAGCTCGATCCGGGTTTTGCGCCTGCGTTGTCGCTGTGCTCCGGCGCGCACGAACTCCGGTTCACCAACGGCGGCGTACCGCCGCCCGGTGTCGATGACGTACGCGAGGCGCTGGAGCTCGCCGAACGGGCACTTGAGGCAGATAGCAGCGACGCCATGGTTCTGGTGGGGGCCGGCGCCGTGCAGCTTGTCCTCGGTGGCGACGAGGCGCGGGCTTTCGCCTTGCTGAGGCAGGCGGAGGAACTGAACCCCAACAGCACGTACATCGCCAATGTGGCGGCCTATTGCTTCTGGCATGCGGGGCACGTCGAGGAGGCCATCGAGAGGCGCATGCGGGCGCTGGCACTGGCACCTGGGGCCCCCGAGGCGGTCTGGTTGATGTCGGGCCTTGCAACCGCGCACCTGTCGATGGGACGGATGGAGGAGGCGCTTCACTGGGGCCTTCGCGTCCTGGAGCGGACCGAAGTTCTCGATCTGCCGCACTGCGTGGTCGTAGCTGCCTACATGCATCTTGGTCGGCGTACGGAAGCAGATGCCAGGATGCGCCGGTTACTTGCCCTGTGGCCCGACCTGACCATTGAACGACTAATCGGCGCGAAGACAGCGCCAAAGGCGCACTTCATGCTGCTGCGCCAAGGGTTGATTTCGGCTGGGATGCCAGTCGTTTGATCCGTGACATGTAGATGAGCCTCGGAACGGCAGTGTGTCTGACCCACATTTTACGCGATTAAAGATATCGATCAGGATACACTGACCATTCTTCAGGATGCACGTCGCAAGAAAGGCGATGCCCAGATGAAAATCCCTGCGATATCGATGGATGTATTCGATGGTATAGCGAACGCTGCACCTTCGGTCGACCGGCTTGCCAGTGATTTACTTGGATCCGGCCGTCGGCGCGTGATTTGGTATGGGGTGGCAGCGTTGACTCTCGTAACGCTGGCGGCCGTTTCGCTGTCGTTGGCGCCGACATCGCGGAGTGTGTCGCAGCCGCTCGCCGGGACCCAACCATTGGACGGCAACTGGAACTGCTCGCTGGGCGGCCAGCCTATCGGTACCCTGACGGTCAGCGGATGGGACTACGCCTTGGGGAGCGACAGCGCGCCACAGTCATCCGGAGCACTCAAGGTCGACATCCTGTGGTCGAAGTACCACGAGGAGGTGATCCGCATTCAAAGCGGTGCTCTGCGAGATCGTTTCGGGGTCAAGCTGGGCTATCACTACAAGGTGGCAGGACAACCGGAGATGCTGGTGTTCAGCATCGGGCCCGGTTCGGGCATCCGCTGCGCACCTCTGTCTCAGCAATAGTTGCGCCTGCAAAGCCGAGCGTCTGCCTTTGCGAGACGGCGGGCGGATCGGATCGTGGGATGACTGTCCTCCCGCTGGACAACCATCCGTGGAATGCGCTGAACGGTCCGCTTGCCCTGGGATCACTCTCCGGTCTGGGCGCCGGGGCCGAGCACGAACCACCAATGCGCAAGGATGCCGACACCCCAGCCGAGTAGCGGCCAGACGAACCAGTAGGGTTCGCCGAAATACAGGTTGAGCCCTGTCATCAAGACGTTGGCAACAACGAAGACGAAGGCGTGGATTTGGAACGCGCGCTTACGTTCCGCGGGGCTGGACTGCATCATGGCGACCTCGGGGGCTCATCGGATACCAACACGATAAATCGCCACGAGCCGCCGATCTTTCTAATGCTTGCCGATCACAGAGCCGAAATTGCCGACCTGCGCCAGACCGGCAGACGTCCGCAGTCAGCAATTTAACCGCGCTTAACTCGCCCCCCGTTGCAGTCCGCGCAAGTGTATAGCGCCGCCCGGACAGCGGTATAATTGCGGGAAAGTGAGATGTTACTGACCCATGGTGACGAGAAGTATCACGCAAGCTCCTTGATGGAGGGAGCGCGGGAATGGAGTTCGATGCGGATCGAGCGTCGTCTCATCCCCACCGGACGGCACAATGCCGTGAAGGCATCCTGCACCGAGGTTCTCCACGTCATTTCCGGCAAGGCGATGGTCCGCTATCGGGCGGCTGAGGGTGAGCTGCGCGAGCGGATGGCGCTGCCGGGGACGAACTGGCTCGTTCCGGCAGGTACCGAGGAGACGTTTCTCGAGCTCGACGGGTCGACCGACTGCGTGATCTTCTATCTCCCTGCGCAACTGCTGGAGCAAAGCGCGCTGGCCGAATACGACTTCGCGCCCGGCGAGGGAGAGCTGGTCTACGAGGGCGGCTTTGCCGACCCGACCCTCGGCCAGCTGAGCCAGGCGACGCGCGGCCTGCTGGAGCAGCCGCGACAGGGGATAGACCGTCTGTTCGCCGACGGCATCAGGGTGGCCCTTTGTGCGCACCTGGTCGCCAAATACAACACAAGCAACTGGCGCCCGGCGGCGCGAGGGCCCTCTCTGGAGCAACGGCGACTGCACCGGGTGCTCGACTACATCGAGGCGCGCCTCGGCGAGAGCATCTCGCTCGACGACTTGGCAGGTGAAGCCTGCCTCAGCCCCTTCCACTTTGCCCGGCTGTTCCGGCAGGCCACCGGCCGAGCGCCGCACCAATATCTCACCGAGCGACGCATCAAGGTCGCGCAGGAGCTGATCGTAAGCGGCGGCGTATCGCTGGCCGAGGTGGCGATAGATACCGGCTTTGGCTCGCAGGCCAGCTTCTGCCGGGCCTTCCGCAATGCGACGGGGGTCAGCCCTCGAGCGTATCGCGAGCTGCAGCGCGGAAGCACGGTCGCTCTCAGTCCCCAGTGAACGGCAAGATCGGACAACAGCCCGGCAAGCCTTCGAAATCATTGCGGACAACTCTCTGGTGAGGTGGCCCTCGTCGCAACAAGCGGCATCCAACGCCAAGGAGACTTCAATGTCGATCAAGACAGCTATCGCCGCCGCGGCGATTGGCGCCGCGACCATGGTGCCCGCCGTCCAAGCCGCAGACAACGTGTCCGTCGTCCTCGTGCATGGCGCCTGGGCCAACGGATCCAGCTGGTCCGCAGTGGTGCCGTTGCTGCAGCAAAGCGGCCTGAACGTCGTGGCCGTGCACAACCCAGCATCGTCCTTCGAGGCCGACGTGGCCGCGACGCGGCGGGTCATAGATGACCAGCCCGGCAGTGTGATCCTCGTCGGCCATTCGTATGGTGGCGCGGTGATCACCGAGGCGGGCAACAGCGACAAGGTGGTCGGACTGGTCTATGTCGCCGCGTTCGCCCCCGGCGTCGGCCAGTCGGTGAACTCAATCGTCAGCGCTGCGCCCGAGCCGCCGCCGTGGCAGGGCGAGATCCATGCGGATGCACAGGGCTGGCTGACCTGGTCGGCACCTGGCATGGCCAAGTACTTCGCACCGGATCTTGCTCCGGCGGATGCTGCCGTACTGGCTGCCACGCAGGCTCCGCTATTTGCGGGCGCATTCGACGGGCAGGTCACCGCGACGGCCTACAGCACCAAACCGAGCTGGTACGTGATCGCCGACAACGATCAGATCATTCCGCCGGTGCTGCAGCAGATTTTCGCCGATGGGATGAAGGCAACCGCGGTTCACGTGGCATCGAGCCATGTACCCATGCTGTCCCAGCCGCAAGTTGTCGCCGATGCCATTCTCGCTGCCGTAGCAGGCGCTGAGTAGCGAGCCATCGCCTCGGCCGACGGTGCCGCCCCAGTGCCGCCGGCCATCTTCCCACCAGATGAGAGCACCGAAATGTCCGTATTGCAGAATGCTGCGCCCACGCTTGCGGGTGTCGATCCTCTCGCCACGCCCGGCAGGCGCCGCTTGGGTCTGTTGGCCCTGGCACTCGGCACGTTCTGCATCGGCACCACCGAATTCGCCAGCATGGGCATGATCCAGCTGTTCTCGGGCGAACTCGGCATCGACATCCCCACAGCGACACACGCCATCACGGCTTACGCGGTCGGCGTTGTGGTCGGAGCACCCGCATTGACGTTGCTGGCCGCCCGCTTCAATCGTCGCTCGCTACTGTTGGTGCTGATCTGCATCTTCATCATCGGCAATGTGCTGTCGGCCATTGCAGGCAATCTCGAACTGTTCATTGCGGCCCGCTTTGTGACAGGCTTGCCGCAGGGCGCCTATTTCGGCGCTGGCGCGGTGGTCGCATCCTATGTCGTGGGTGCGGGGCATGCCGGGCGGGCTTTCGCCATCGTCATGGCCGGGCTCACAGTCGCCACGATCTTCGGCTCACCCATCGCGACCTTTCTTGGCCAGACGATCGGCTGGCGGCAGACATACCTCTGCATCGGCGCACTCGGTGGCGCCTCCTTGCTGTCGCTATGGTTCTTCGTGCCGCGCACGAGCGCTCTCAAAGGCGCTTCGGTGGTCCACGAACTGCATGGGCTGATGAAGCCGCGCGTATGGCTGATGATGGCCGTAGCGGCACTCGGCATCTCGAGCATCTTTGCCGTCTACACCTTCATCGGCCCCTTCGTTACCGACCTGCTGCTGTTGTCGCCACAGACCATTCCACTGGCGCTGGGGCTGTTCGGCATAGGCATGATGGTAGGCAACCTCTATGGCGGACGCCTCGCCGATCGCTATCCCAATCGCGGCATCGTCGCCGGCTATGGCGTGACACTGGCGATACTCGTCGCCATGGCATTGTTCGGAACCACCAACTGGGTGCTGTTCGCTGGCTTCTTCGGTGTGGGCGCGGCGATGATGGCGGCCATACCCACCATCCAGGTCCGGCTGGTCGCGCTCGCGCCAGAGGCTCCGACCTTGATGGGCGCGATGAACCTCGCCTCGCTCAACGTTGCCAACGCGCTGGGCGCGTGGGCGGGCGGAGTGACGATCGGCGCCGGCCTCGGCTTGCTGTCGACGCTATGGGCCGGGTTCGTACTCACTGCTGCCGGACTGCTATTGTTCGCCGCGATGATGGCCTGGCCGGGCAGGGGCGTACCGCATCAGCCGCGTCTCGGTTAGCAAGGGATCAGGCGCGGAGGAGCTCATCGGCGGCGAGCAGGTCTCGGGTCTCGAAACCCTCGGTGAAGCGCGACCGGATTTCTCGCAGCTCGGCGTTCCCGAGCAGGCGGGCGCGATCGATCGCGATACGAAGTTGCCACGACAGGGCGCCGGTTTCTTCTGCTACGGCCATGGCAGCCGAGAAAGACGCCTTTGCCCGCTCCATATCGCCGCTGGCGGCGTGGATCGAGGCCTCGATGCGCAGGACTTCCGGTAAGCACCACTTCTCGTTCTGAGCGATAGCGTGTTCGCGCGCACTGGCAATGGTTGCGCCGGCTTCGTCGAGCCGGCCGGTACGGCTCAGTGCCTCAGCGAGGACCGCGAGGTGATAGGGCATGCGCGCGAGATGATTGATGGCGCCAAACTCGTCGATTGAGCGGCGTAGATCCCGGATCCCGGCCTCGAGGCCGGCGCTTTCGGTGCAAGCAATGGCACCGCGAAAGAACAGCGCCATGGGCCGCCAGATGACGATGCTGCTGCGTCCCACCAGCTCCTCTAGCTGCACGGTGTAGCGCGACGCGTCTTCGTAGCGGCCGGACATGAATGTGACACGGCAGGCCGTCACCGCCAGTGCGTTGCCCAGCGACAGCTCGTGCCGCGTCTTCAGCGCCTGTTCTACGGTCGCCGTCGCGGTGCGCAGGGCCGTATCGGGCAGGCCGGTCAGCCATTCCGCGAGTAGAGGAAGCGGGCAAAGCGCGAGTCATCGAGGTCGCCGAGGTCGCGCTCGTAGAGCTTCTCAAGCCGCACGCGTGCTGCCTCGAGCCGGCCGACGTAGATTTCGCCGAGGCCGAGATGGGTATCGGCGCCGGCCTGCGCAGAGGGATCGTTGCTGGCGGCAACGGAAACAAACTCGTCCAACGTGGCAAGGCCGGTGTCGTGCGCGCCGTTGAAGAGCTGGTGGTCGGCGATCATCCTCAGGCAGCGCAGGCGATGGTCCGTATCGCCGAGCTCGGTGGCGATCGCGAGCGCCCCGCGAAGGTCGGCAAGAACCTCGGGCATCAGGCCGCGGGTGAACATGGTGGAGCCGGCCAGCGACATCAGCAGCTGCATCTCGGCGGCGCCACCGGTCAGCCCTGCCGGTTCCAACTCGGCGACCGCCCGTTCGACGTGGACGCGCCCTTCTTCGGTCAGCGAGAAGTGGTTCCACAACAGCAGTCCCGCGATAGTCAGGCGGATGCGCAGGGCACGGCGGGATGGATCACGAGACGTCCAGGAGAGGGCACTGCGGAGGTCGTCGATCGCCGCGCCGTATGTTGCCCCCCATTCGCCCGCGGCGCGCTCCGCCCACTCGGCGGCCGCGCGTTCGAGCAGGTCGGCTACGTAGTCGGCATGGCGTTGCCGTACGACGTCCTCTTCGCCGCTCGCGCCGAGGAGCTCGGCGGCGTACGCTCGGGTCGTGTCGAGGAGGCGGTAGGCAACGATGTCGCCGGTGGTGTCGACCGCCAGCAGCGACTTGGCGGCCAGCTGCGCAAGGGCGTTCAACGTCTCGGCGGGACGGCCAGAGCCGACGGCGAGGGCTCCCGGGACGCCGAATGCACCGGCAAAAACCGAGAGTGCCCGAAGCAAGTCGGCTTCCGGCGCCGGCAGTAACTGGTAGCTCCAGTCCAACGTGGCGACCAGAGTGCGATGTCGCTCCGGACCGGTTCGCCATCCGGTCAAGAGGCTCAGTCGGTTATCGAGCTGATCGAGCAGGCCGGAGACACCGAAGGTGTCGACGCGGGTAGCGGCGAGCTCGATCGCCAGTGGCATGCCGTCCAGATTTCGGCAAACGGCTGCCACGGCCGGTGCGTCGGCGTCGGCGAGGCTGAAATTTTCGAGACGGTCGGTTGCCCGTTCGACGAAGAGCTGGACGGCCGGAAAGTTCAGTACACTGGTCGCGTCGAGAGGAGCATCGTTCGGCGGTGTTGCCAGCCCGGTGAGACGGCGAACGCGCTCGCCCTTGACCTGCAGCGGCTCGCGGCTGGTGGCGAGAATCCTGACCTCGCCGGCTTCGGAAAGGATGCGATCGACGGCGGCGGCACTGGCCTCGATCATATGCTCGCAGCTTTCGAGAAGGATCAACATCTCGCGCTGGCGCAGATAGTCCCCGATGGCGGAAAGGACATCTGAAGCGTTCCCCTCCATGCCGATGGCGGCAGCTATTGCGTGGGGCAGCAGGGCGGCATGCTTGGTGGCCGAGAGATCGACGACCCAGACGCCGTCGCGGTGTCGGCCCACTGCCAGGGCTGCAACGGCGTGCGCCACGGTGCTCTTGCCGACGCCGCCGGCGCCAACGATGGTCAGCAGGCGAGCCTGTTGCAGTTCGAGCCGGATCGACTCGATCGTCTCCTCGCGGCCGACGATGCGGGTCATCGCCGCCGGAAGGTTGTGGTTGTGGAGCGAGCCCTCATCGACAACCGGCGACGCGGCCGCAACGACCTGCACCGGGGCAACGAAGCGATAGCCGCGGCCAACCACGGTGGCGACATACTTAGCCGAGGCGGGTTGTTCCCCGAGGGCGCGCCTAAGGGCGGTAATGTTGACCTTGAGATTGCTCTCTTCGACGAACGTGGTCGGCCAGACGTGCTTGAGTAGTTCACGCTTCTCGACGATCTCGCCCGCACGATTGACGAGCATCGCTAGTATTTCCAGCGCGCGGTTGCCGATCCGGACAGGTGTATCGCCGCGCATCAGCAATTGTCGCTCGGGATACAACTGGAACGGCCCAAACGTGAAGGACCGTGCTGGTTGCAGCACGTTGTTCGTTGGCATGAACCCGCACCTGGCCCTCGAGGTGATTCAGCAGGCGAGTAGATAACACGTCTGAAAATCTGAGCCGACGAAGAAAATTCCGGAGGCTTGAAAGACTAGGGCGCGTCCCCCGGCGCTGCTACCGCCAACTTGGCGTAAGCGCATCGCATGGAGTGGCAGCCGTTTGGGGCAATCTCGAACACCAGGTTCCTGAGAAAGCGCGAAGCTCAGGACAGGTTTTCCATCGACGCGGGCTGACTGCTTTTGGCCGTGACATCGGGAGAATGATCCGAAGTCGTCAGTTTTTGACCAGCAGTGAGCCAGAGTTCAGCCAGAAGGGTGCAAGGCACAAAGGGTTACTGGTCAAAGGAAGGATCGTGGGGTCGAGCTCAATGCCGAGGCTGTCCTTCACGAACGCGCGTCGGGCACCGATGCGTGCCATGACTTCGGGATGCCTGGTCGCGAGATCAGCCCGCAAGGTGTCGTCGGCGAACACGATGCCGTCCTCCAGGTTTAGCGCCCAGTTGCCCGGCATTGGCACCGGGATGACGTCGACCTGGAAGGGCATGCCGGAGCGCAGCACGATCTCCGAGCCAGGCGATACCGGGCTGTTCGGCCATTCGTCATAGCCGACAAGGTGTCCGGGATTAAGTGACGAGCGCAGGCCTGCCTCGGCCAGTTTTTCGACCACAGCGGCATGCAGGGCACCGCCGCTGATTCCCGGACGGGCGGTTTCATACCATGTTATGAGCGCGGCGAAGTACGACTTGGCGACTGCGAGGAAGTCGGCATCGAAGTCGGTTAGCAGTGCGGCGCGGGACGACAGGCCACCCCAGTAGCCGACGGCAGTGGTGATGCCGTCGCCCTTGCGCAGGACGCGGGCCGACGGGCTCGAGAGGCCGATGACCGGATCGGGCGCGGCCGCCGAGGACAGCATGGAGTGGCAGGCGAGGACTTCACCGGCATAGCCGAACTGGCTCGCGAGATCGAGTTCGCTGATGCCTTCGCGGGCGGCGCGGACGATGCGCAGCACGGAGGCCGAGGCGCGGCTGGCGCCCCATTCGAAGGCGGCAATGGTGTCGGCATCGGCGTTGGCGCGGTCGCCGGTGTCCGGATGCATCAGCAGCGCCGTGACGTCGGTCAGGGTGCCCGAGGCGGTCACGCATTTTTCGAGCGCGCGCACCAGCGAGTGCGGCACGAGCATGCCGTCACCTTCTTCGGGCTCCAGATATTTCCAGCCGACGACGCCGATGCTGTCGCCCGGCTTGAGCCCGACTTCCGCCAGCACGGCCGCGAGGTTGGGGCGGCGGGTGCGGTCCTGCGCCATGAGGCTGAGCGACTGCGCCAGCACCACTTCCAGCCCCGGCAGCGGCGAGATCGGCGCGTAGCTTTCGCTCTCGTTGCCGGTGAGCAGGACGCGGCGACCGCCTTTGCCGAGCAGGAACAGCGCCTCCTCAAAGCGCGGTTCGAAGCCGGTCAGGTGGATCATGTTGGCGGCATGCTCGCGATCGGCATAGACCACGACCCAATCGGTGCCGGCGCGCGCGTACAGCCTGTCGCACCGCGCGGCGAAGGTCGCGGCCGGGATGGTTGGGCGGGCCAGTGGGACGCCGAAATCGGGGATGGTGACGGGGGCGAGTTCGATCATGGGGCTCCTCCAAACAACTCCGTGCGGATGCACGCGACGCCGTGGCCCGGCGCGACTTCGACCGGGATGGGTACGGTGGTCGTGCAGGCCTCGACCGCATAGGGGCAGCGGGTGCGGAACACGCAGCCCGATGGCGGGTCGATGGCGCTCGGGATTTCGCCTTCGAGCAGCTGCGGCTGGTGAGTGCCGGACACGTCGAGCGTCGGCGCGGCTTCCATCAGGGCGCGCGTGTAGGGGTGCCGGGGGGAGGCGAACAGCGCTTCGGTGGGCGCGATTTCCATCAGCTTTCCCAGGTACATAACGCCGACGCGGTCGCAGATGTGTTCGACGACGCTGAGGTCGTGGGCGATGAACAGGATAGTGAGGCCGAGCTTTTCCTGCAGGTCCTGCAGCAGGTTGATGACCTGCGCCTGGATCGAGACATCGAGAGCCGAAATGGGCTCGTCGGCGACCAAGAGGCTGGGGTCGACGGCTAGGGCGCGGGCGATACCGATGCGCTGGCGCTGCCCGCCGGAAAACTCGTGCGGATAGCGCTTGCCGGCATCGGGCGGCAGGCCGACCCACTCGAGCAGTTCGGCGATCCGCCCGGCTCGCGCCGCGCGGTTGCCCAATTGATGAATGGACAGCGCCTCGTCGATGATCGCGTGCACGGTCTTGCGCGGATCGAGGCTGGCATAGGGGTCCTGGAAGATGATCTGGATTTTCCGCCGGAAGGCGCGGAAGGCCTGCCGGTCGAGCTTCAGGATGTCGGTGCCTTCGTAGATGATCTCGCCATCGGTCGGCTCGTTGAGCCGGAGGATGGAGCGGCCGATGGTGGTCTTGCCCGAGCCGCTTTCGCCGACGAGGCCGAAGATCTCGCCGCGCTCGAGTGCAAAGCTGACGTCGTTGACGGCATGGACGTGACCGACGACGCGCGACAGCACGCCGCCGCGGACGGGGAACAGGGTCTTAAGGCCGTTGATTTCGAGGATGGGCGCGCTCATTGCAGCTGCTCCCAATGGATACAGCGCGACTGCCGGCCGCCGGTGAGTTCGATCAGCGGCGGCATGGCCTCGTTGCAGGCAGGGGTGGCGCGATCGCACCGGGGGGCGAAGGCGCAGCCCGGCGGCAGGCGGAACGGGCTCGGCACGTTGCCGGGAATGGCCTGCAGCCGGCTGCCGGCCTCGCCGCCGAGCCGCTTCCATGCACCCGGCACGCTGTTGAGCAGGCCGCGGGTATAGGGGTGGCGCGGGGCAGTGAAGACTTCGCGCACCGTGCCCTGTTCGACGACGCGGCCGCCATACATGATGACGACGCGGTCGGCGATCTGCGCCACGACGCCGAGATTGTGGGTGATGAACAGCACCGAGGTGCCGGTGTCTCGCTTCAGGCCGGCGATCAGCGCAAGGATCTGTGCCTGGATGGTGACGTCGAGCGCGGTTGTCGGTTCGTCGGCGATGAGGAGGGCAGGGCGGCAGCAGAGCGCCATGGCGATCATGACGCGCTGGCGCATGCCGCCCGACATCTGGTGCGGAAAGTTCTTCGCCCGGCGCTCGGGCGCGGAGATGCCGACGGCGCGCAGCATCTCGATCGCGGCCTTCATCGCCTCGCCGCGCGACTTCTTCTGGTGCAGGACAATGGCCTCGGCGATCTGGTCGCCCACGGTGTAGACCGGGTTGAGGCTAGTCATCGGCTCCTGGAAGATCATCGAGATGTCGTTACCGCGTATGGCGCGCATCTGCTGATCGGAAGCCTTGAGCAGGTCGGTCGTCGTGCCGTCCTTGCCGGTGAAGTGGATTTCGCCGCCGGCATAGCGGCCGGGCGGCTGGGCGATGAGCCGCATCACCGAGAGCGAGGTGACGCTCTTGCCCGAACCGCTTTCGCCGACGACCGCGACAGTCTCGCCGCGCCTGACGTCGAAGCTGACGCCATCGACCGATTTCACCGTGCCGCGTTCGGTGTCGAAATAGGTGCGAAGATCCCGCACCGACAGCACGGTGTCGTCGGCCGGCATGGTCACAGCGCCGCCCTCGCGGCTGCAATGGTGGCGCGGACGGCAGCTTCGTCGGTCAGCGTGTTGGTGTATTCGCGGTCGAGCGCAGTGCCGCCCATGCCGACGCGCGGGTTGCGATAGGCCATGCCGCTCGGCTCCGTGCGGTTGGCGGCAAAGTGCATCTCGTCGGGCAGCGTGGCGCGACGGATGGTGGCGATGTTGTGCACATCGAGCCCGCCGCAGACCATGATGCCGATCCGGCCAGCCGCGCGCTGCACGGTGGCAGCTAGGATTTCGGCGCCATCATCGGCCGTGTCGCGCTGACCACTGGTCAGCACCCGATCGACGCCGCAGCGCACCAGCGCTTCGATCGCCTCGCCGAAATCGTCCGTCATGTCGAAGGCGCGGTGGCAGGTCACCGATAGCGGCCCCGCCGCTGCGACCAGCGCCGTCATGCGCGCCTCGTCGATCCGGCCATCCGGCGTCAGGCAGCCGACGACCACGCCGGCGACACCCAGTTCGCGCAGCGCGTCCACATCGGCGAGCATCGCGGCGAACTCGACGTCAGAATAGAGGAAGTCACCGCCGCGCGGGCGGACGATCACATGGAAGGGGATGGTCGCGAGCCGCTTGGCCTCGAGGATCATGCCCCAGCTCGGGGTCAGTCCGCCTTCGAGCAGCGAGGCGCAGAGTTCGACCCGGTCGGCGCCGGCATTCTGGGCAGCAATCAAGCCGTCGGTGTTTTCGACGCAGATCTCGATCTTGAACGGATACTTGCTCATGCCGCTCACGCCTTGCTGCGCGCCGACCAGGTCGCGACCGGCGCATAGGCGAAGTCGCGATCGAGCGGGTAGAGCGGCCGCGTGGTGCGCGTGCGGGGCAGGCGCTCGATGTCCTGATCGACGATGCCGGGTGACAGCGCCATGATCGAGGGATTGGCGATGCCCTGCAGTTCGGGGGACAGGTAGCCGGACTTCACGACCACGACCTTGGCGCGCCGGGGATCGAGGCCGACGCGCTCGAAGTCGGCGAAGGTGTGGTAGGGGCGGCGGCGGGCGCAGACGACGAGATCGACGCCACCGATGCGCAGCAGGGCTTCGCGTTCGGCGGGCGTGTCGGTGGGGACGGTCCGGATGACCTCCGCCTCGACTTCCACCGGCTTGCTGCCCTCGGGGTGCAGTGTCGCGCCGACCGAGAGCAACAGCTTGGCGCCTTCGCCGGCGGCATAGGCCGCCTCGGTGGCCGGACGATCGGTGACGGCGACGACCTGCACGCCCTGCGGCGATTTGGCGAGGAGGGCCGCCAGCATTTCGGCGCGGTCGCTGCTACCGCCGGCGGTCGGGTTGTCGCCGGAATCGGCAAGGACGACCGGTGCGGTGGCGCTGGAGAGCGCCCAGTCGATGGTTTCTTCCGAGGTACCGACGGTCGAGCCGAAGACGAAATTGTCGCGCTCGGCCCAGTAGGCGGCGGCGAGATTGGTCGCGGCGGCTTCCATGGCAGCGCGGTCGGTGCCGGTCATGATGGCGCAGGCGGTGACGCGGGGCTCGTCGGCCCAGATGTAGCCGACCATCAGCGCCGCATCCCAGATGCCGGGATTGGCCGCTTCGATGGGGCCGAGCTTTGCATAAAGGCTCCTGGCCGGCTCGTCGGTGGTGGCGGTGCGCTCGCCCGGCAGGACCACGGGGATCTTGGCCCAGCACACGGCGGGCTTTTCGCCGGTTTCGATGGTGCGGATCAGCATCGCCACAGCGCGCTGCTGCGTCTCGATGGCATCGATATGCGGCGCGGTGCGATAGGCCGTGAACATGTCGATCGCATCGATGATCGGCTGCGAGACATTGCCGTGAAGGTCGTAGCTGACGCTGATCGGCAGGTCCGGGCCGACAGCAGCGCGCACGGCGGTGATGAAGTCGGCTTCGGCATCCTCCAGCCCGGCGACATAGGCCGCGCCGTGCATGCAGAGATAGACGCCATCGATAGGGCCGAACGCGGCGAGCCGCTCCAGCAGGTCGGCCTTGAACGCCTCGTAGGTCTCACGCGCCATCGGGGCGCCGGGCACGGCGCGCGCGTAGAAGGTGGGGAGAAACTCGGCATCGAAGCCGCCGAGGAACTGGAAGGCCGGCGCGGCGAGCAGGTCGGCCCCACGGAAGATGCGGAAATCCTCGGCATAGCTGCGGGCGGGGTTGTAGGTGCTGGCCTCGATATGGAAGCCGCCGACGGCAATGCGCATCAGGTGAGAACCCTCTGGTCGTTATGTGCAGGCTGGATGGGATTGAGCAGGAAGCGCTCGGCGGCGACCGCGGCGGCGCCGCGCGCCCAGAAATCGGTGGAGACCTTCTCGAACTGCACCTCGGTGTGCCGGGCGAAGCGCGGCATGATGCAGGCATCGAGCGTCTGCTTGGTCACCCGGTGCATCAGGCCATCGAGCTCGCCATCGAGCAGCACGACGAGCACGAGTTCGGGGTTGTTCATCTGCACCACATGCGAGATGGCGAGCCCGAGCGTGCTGCCCGCCTTGTGGATGATGCTGATGGCCTTCTCATTGCCGCGCTCGGCCCGCGCTTCGACCTCGGAGATGTTGGCGCACTCCATGCCGGCCTCGGTCGCCGCGTTGACGATGGCGCGAGCCGAGGAAATGGTGGTGAGGCAGCCGCGCTTGCCACAGCGGCAGGGCGTACCCATCAGGTCCATCGTGGCATGCGCGATCTCGCCGGCGCCGCCGGTATGGCCGCGATGCAGGCGCCCGTCGATGAAGTTGGCGCTGCCGATACCGATACCTAGCGTCACCAGCGTGAAATTGCGGCTCTCCTTGGCGCGACCGAACAGCTTTTCGCCCACAGTGACGGCATTGGCGTCGTTCTCGACGTAGGTGGCGATGCCGGTGCGCGCCTCGATCGCCGCCGCAGCCGGGATGTCCTGCCAGCCCATGAAGCTCGACTGCAGAACCATCTGCTGGTGCTGATCGACAAAGCCGGGCACGGCGATGCCGATGCCGACGATGCGGCTGGGCGCGATGCCGGCTTCGGCGCAGAGCTGCGGGATCAGCTCGGCGATTCTGTCGCCGACCTCCTCAGGGTCGCGCGACCACGGAAAGTCGCGCTGCACCTGCACATTGCCGTGCAGGTCGGTGAGGACGAGGACGGTTCCCGGACGATGCGCCAGGGTCAGCCCGATCAGGTAGCCGCCGCGCCGGTCGAGCGTCAGCTGCACCGACGGACGGCCCTGCCCGTAGACGGTGTCGGCCTCCGACAGGAGCCCGATCTCGAGCAGGTCGCGCGACAGGTTCGTCACCGAGGCTTTCGAGAAGCCCGTCAGCGCCGACAGCTCGGTGCGCGTCAGCGGCCCGGAGGTGCTGATCGCTTCGACGATGGCGCGGTGTGACGGGGAATACATGCGGAAGCGCTCCGATGCGATGACGGCTTGACAGTTAGTTTAGTCAGTGAACTAAATCAAGCCAGTTTGGTGATCATCATAGCCAAACGCACGCTGGAGAGAGCGGCGCGTGAACCAAAGATTGTGGAGAGAAGCGATGAGCAAGGGACGTCTCTTCGGAGGCAAACACTACCTGGCGACGGCAGCTTTGCTGGCCGCCACGGCACTGAGCGTGCCGGCCTGGGCGCAGACGGTGACGATCATGCAGGGCGAGCCGCCCGAGAGCCTCGAGCCCGGCAACATGGGCGGCACGTACAACATGAGCGTGCTCAACACCATGTACGAGAACCTCGTCGCGCTCGACGAGAATCTGAACCGTGTCCCCGGTCTTGCGACCGAGTGGTCGGCGTCGGAAGACGGCCTGACCTGGACGTTCAAGCTGCGTGAAGGCGTGACCTTCCACGACGGCACGCCGTTCGATGCGACGGCGGTGAAGTTCACCTTCGACCGCCTGCTCGACGAAGCCCTGGGCCTGGGCAGCGGCGGCCGTTTCCGTCCGGTGATCGGTGAGGTCGTGATCGTTGATCCCTTCACCGTCGATTTCAAGCTCAAGATGGTCTACCCGGCCTTCCCGAGCCTCGTAGCGATCCAGCACTCGGGCATCGTGAACCCCAATCCCGACGTGCAGGCGACCCTCGACACGCAGGGTTCGGGCACCGGCCCGTTCATGTTCGCCGAATGGCGCACGGGCGAGTACGTGCTGCAGAAGGCCTATGACGGCTACTGGGGCGAAAAGGCAAAGGTGGACGAGATCAAGTGGATCTGGTCGGCCGAGCCATCGGTCGGCAGCATGGCGCTGCTGTCGGGCGATGCCGACGTGGTCAACGCCCCGTCGCCGATCTTCGCCCAGCAGATGGAAGCCAATCCCGACCTGACCCTGCACAAGTCCAAGTCGAGCCGCGTCTACTGGGCCGCGCTCAACATGGCGATGGAGCCGTTCGACGACGTGAAGGTCCGCCAGGCGTTCAACTACGCCACCGACCGCCAGGCGTTGGTCGATGCGATGATGTTCGGCTACGCCACGCCGGCCAACTCGCCGCTCGGCGAGGCCGTGTTCGGCTATGACGACACGTTGCGCCCCTACACCCATGACGTCGAGCTGGCCAAGACACTGCTCGCCGAGGGTGGTTACCCCGATGGCGTGACGGTGCAGATCTTCGTCCAGGAGCAGGAAGCCCCGGTGGCGCAGGCACTGCAGGCCATGTGGGCCGAGGCCGGCATCACGCTGAACGTCACCCGCCTCGAAACCGGCGTGATGAGCGATGTGAGCTTCGGCTCGCCGGAAGAAAAGGCAGCTGTCGGCGCGAACCTGATCATCTCGTCCTTCTCGTCGGCGACGCTCGACGCCGATGTGCAGCTGCGCGCGCTCTACCACACCGCCAGCTGGTCGCCGACCGACGCCAATGCCGGCTTCTACTCGAACCCGACACTCGATGCGCTGCTCGACGAAGGTGCATCGATCGGTGACGAAGCCCGCCGCAAGGAGATCTATCTCGAGGCCCAGAACATCATCAATGCGGATGCCCCGCATGTGCTGCTCTACAAGCCGACCGATCTCTATGCTGCCCGCGCCGGCATCGACGGCATCTGGGTTCGTCCCGGTGGCCTGATGGTCGCCAAGGGCGTCACCAAGCAGTAACCTGCCCAGCCGGCGCGGCCCTGGTCGCGCCGGCTTCCCTATTTCTCCTGCGACGTCGGCCTGCGGTGAATTCGTGAAATCCTATGTGCTTCGCAAGCTGATCGCGCTGCCGATCATTCTGATCGGCGTATCCTTCATCATCTTCATTGCCGTTCGCGCCCTGCCGGGTGATCCGGCGCGCCTGATGGCCGGTCCCGAGGCGACCGAAGCCGCGCTCGAAGGGGTGCGCCGCCGTCTCGGGCTCGATCAGCCGGTGCTGGTCCAGTACGGCTACTTCATCGTCAACGCGCTGCAGGGCGATCTCGGCCTGTCGCTGCGCTCCAAGATTCCCGTCATGAAGGAGATCGGCGACCGGTTTCCGAACACGCTGACGCTGGCGCTGGTGAGCTATGTCTTTGCCATCGCCATAGGGGTCGGCTCGGGCGTGATCGCCGCCGTCTACCGGGGCAAGTGGCCAGACCATATCGTCATGGTGGTGGCGATTCTTGCGGCATCGCTCGCCAATTTCTGGCTGGCGCTGATGGCGATGAACACGTTCGCCGTGCAGCTCAAATGGCTGCCCCTGATGGGCATGGGCTCGTGGGCGCACTATGTGCTGCCGAGCCTGACGCTGGCGCTGCTGCCGGCCGCAATCATCGCGCGGATGACGCGCTCGTCCATGGTCGAGGTGCTGGGGCAGGACTATGTCCGCACCGCCCGCGCCAAGGGCCTCGACGAGGCGACGGTCTATCGCAAGCACGCGCTACGCAACGCCATGATCCCGATCATCACCATCATCGCGCTCAACTTCGGCGCTGTCGTCTCGGGCGCGGTGGTGGCGGAAACGGTGTTCTCGTGGCCGGGCATAGGGCGCCTGCTGGTCGATGCGGTGCGCTTCCGCGACTATCCTGTGATCCAGGGCGTGACGCTGCTGGCGGTCGCCTGCGTGGTGATCGTGAACCTGCTCGCCGATCTCCTCATCACTGTCGTCAATCCGCGCGTGAGGATGGATTGATGGCCACCGACACCGCGACGATCGCCGAGAAAAAGCCGGGCCGCTTCGGCTACTGGCTGCGCTGGTTCATCCGTAGGCCGAGCCTGACGCTCGGCGGGCTGCTGGTGCTGGTCATCATCCTCGCCGCCATTCTCGCGCCGGTGATCAGCCCGGCCGACCCTTACGCGCAGAACCTCATGAATGCGCTGAAGCCGCCATCGTGGGAGAACCCGTTCGGCACCGACCAGTTCGGCCGCGATACGCTGTCGCGCGTGCTGTGGGGGGCGCAGATTTCGCTGCTCGAAGTGCTGATCGGCGTGGGCCTCGCGGTGATCATCGGCGTGCCGCTCGGCCTCATCTCGGGCACGATCGGCGGTCGCATCGACGGGCTGATCATGTGGACGATGGATATCCTGTTCGCCTTCCCGGCGGTGATCCTCGCCATCCTGATCGTCTCGATCCTGGGGCCGAGCCTCATCAACCTGCTGATTGCCACGGCGATCTTCTCGATCCCCGTCTACGCCCGGCTGATGCGCAACATGGCGCTGGGGCTGAAGCAGATGGAATATGTGGAAGCCGCCGAGGCGCTGGGCGCCGGCAAGTTCCGCATCATGTTCGACCACATGCTGCGCAACGCCATGGCTCCGATCATCGTGCAGTCGACGCTCACCGCCGGCACCGTGGTGCTGTCGGCCGCGAGCCTGTCGTTCCTTGGCCTCGGGGCGCAGCCGCCGATCCCCGAATGGGGCGCCATGATGAGCGAAGGTCGCATGTTCATCGGCGTCAATCTCTACCTGTCGCTGTTCCCCGGCCTTGCTGTCATGGTGATGGTGCTGGGCTTCAACATGCTCGGCGACGGACTGCGCGACCTGCTCGACCCGAGGCCCTGATGACTGCTGCCGATACCACCTGGTTCACCGAAGCGCGCTTCGGCCTGTTCATCCATTGGGGCCTCTACGCCATCCCGGCTCGGCACGAGTGGATCATGAAGCGCGAGGAAATCGCGCCCGAGCTCTACGAGCAACGCTACTTCACCAGCTTCGACCCGGACCAGTTCGACCCGGCCGACTGGGCCCGCCGGGCCCGCGAGGCGGGCATGAAATATGTGGTGCTCACGGCAAAGCACCATGACGGCTTCTGCCTGTGGGACAGCGCCTTTACCGACTACAAGGCGACCAACACGCCATTCGGTCGCGACGCGCTGGCCGAAATTCTTGCTGCCTTCCGTGCCGAGGGCATCCGCATCGGGCTCTACTACTCGCTGCTCGACTGGCACCACCCGCAGTTCACCATCGACCTGCACCATCCGCTGCGCAACCATCCGGACGCGGTCGCGATGAACGCCACCCGCGACATGGCGGTTTATCGCCAGTACATGCGCGACCAGGTGACCGAACTGCTGACCGGCTATGGCGACATCGACATCATCTGGTTCGATTTCTCCTATCCGCACATGGCTGACCACCGCTTCGCCGGGAAGGGCCACGCCGACTGGGGTAGCCAGGAACTGGTCGATATGGTGCGCGGGCTGAAGCCGGGGATCATCATCAACAACCGGCTGGACCTGCACGACATGCTGCCGGACGTGGTGACGCCGGAGCAGTTCATGCCGCGCACCTGGCCCGAGGTGAACGGCAAGCGCGCCGTGTGGGAGGCCTGCCAGACGCTCTCCGGCTCATGGGGCTACTATCGCGACGAGATGACGTGGAAGAGCCCCGAGCAGCTGATTGGGCTCCTGGCCGACACCGTATCCAAGGGCGGCAACCTGCTCATGAATGTCGGCCCCAATGCTCGCGGCGCGCTCGACCACCGGGCGCGGGCCGCGCTCCAGACCTATGCCGACTGGATGTCGGCTCACGCCAGATCGATACATGGCGCGACGGCCGCTGAACTGCCGCCTGCCCAGGACGTACGCCTGACCCGGCATGGCAACACGGTCTATGTCCACATCTTTGCCTGGCCCTACCGGCACATCCACATTCCAGGGCTCGGCGGCAAGGTGAAGACCGCGCGCCTGATGCTCGACGGCAGCGAAGTGAAGATTCTCGTGCCGCAGCCTCCCAACCCCAATGATACGATGCAGATCCCGGTCGATCCGGATATTCTCACGCTGGAACTGCCAGTGCTCCGACCTGACGTCGTTGTGCCGGTCATCCAGCTCACCTTGCAGGACATCTAGCCGGCCCAAAGCCAGGGATCTCGTTGAGCACGTCACCGTAACGCCGGACCCAGGCGATGGTGTGCCACAGATCGAAATCACTGGCGATCTGGCACGTTTCCTCGTGCCACCAGAATCTTTGTCGGGGGTAATTTTGGTAGCGGAGGAGCGCTACCAGAGATTACCCCAAGCGTTCACCTGCCGTTCGTGTTCGAGGCTATTGCTCGCCGGGCTTAGGTGGCTCCTCCTCAATGAGGAAGGGATTGTCGATTTCTCCGGACGCCTTCATTCGCCTCCAGTAGACGTTGTTCACCGCGAGACTGTCCTTCAGTAGATGGACGCCTTCATACATCTCGTGGTCGCCGATGATTTCCTGGGTGTTCTGATAGAGCAGCCTGGAGGCGACGACCTGTAGCGCGCCTCTATGAATCAGGCGTTCTCCCTCCATCCGTTCGGGATAGCCAGACATTGCCAGCATCCTTGCGGCGCGATCCTCGCCTGCCTTCATCCAGGCTTTGGGATCGAACTGCCGGATGTCGAGAGAGAGGAAGTTTCGGTAGACCCGCGCTTTTGGAAAGGCACCTGTGGCCTTCTGGTAACGATCCAGTGCAGCAAGGCACTCGGCGATCTGTGCCGGTAAAGCCTCTGCCCGGCCGGCTCCACGAACTAGGCGGATCAGGTTTGCAGCGAGCCGTCGGAACGGCCATTCGAGATCAGATTCTGCCTCTTTCCGACGGACGTCCTCGGCAGATTGGCTGCTAACGACTTTGAGGGGCATGAAACACTACTCCGGCCCCATAGAGTTGATTGCGATCCCGGATGGATCATGGCCGGTCGTGGCGGACTGTCAAGTTGCTCTCGCCGCAGCAGACCTAGTACACAGGGCCTAAAGGCTCGCTAGCGTCGCCAGGGCCTAACGCAGTGCGCGGCGGATCCTGCAACTGCTCGTTGCGTAGTTCGCATCATACTGGCCGAGAGGATTGATCGCGCTGGCACATCCGCCTTTCGCTGCGATCGCTTGCATGATGTCGCTGAGGGGCAAGTCGCCGTGCTCGGCCAAGAGCCGGTCGATGCGATAGCGGCCGCGCCTATCGCATCGATCGCATTCAACCTCGAGGCGACCGACTAGGTCGCTTAGTATCAGCCAGCTTCGCTTCTGTGATGGCGGTGGCGGTGGCGGTTGCGTGGACATGGCAGCATCCACCCAGCGAGGCGTTTTTCGATGCTTCACCGTCAGCTCGCGGCACGGGCGCGGTTGTAGGCGCCGAACTCGAGGCTGCGCGTGACAGAATCGTCAAAGCTCACCTCGGTGCCGGCGCGCTCGCTCGGATTGTAGAAGCTGATGATCGGCCGCGGCGAGCCACAACCTGGACATGCGAGTCGGTTCCGCATCTCGCGCATCGAGGCGTACATGTCGAAGTCGGCGCCGAAAGTGAGCTCGAGCATCGAGAGATCGAGCGGCGCTTTCCGCCGGCAATCCTCGCACTCGATAATCACCAGGCGGCTGGTCGCGACATACTCGGCAACGGTGCGGGGGTAGCGGTCTTTCATCATGGCCTCCAGAACGAACTGGTGCCATGATAGCGATGAGAACAAAAAGAGAACAAGCCGCGACGGATAGTGGTGCCGTGGGTGGGAAGCCACTAGTCGATTCCATACCGCTTCCTTCCAGTCATCGCGGATGCTCGCCGGGAGGCTGAGCTTTCGAGGATGTCCTCGACAACCTCTCATGGCACGATAATGTCGCTGCCCGAGAGGGTCCGGGGAGCAACTGGTGTGAACGACGACTGGAGTAGCGCACTGTCAGGCGCCATGGACGTCGCGAAGGTTGCACTGTCGTCGGGCGCCGAGATGTCGGTCGAGGAGACCGTTGAGCTCCTTACGCGGCTTCTTGCTATCATCGAGCGTACAATGCCGATCGATCTCCAGGCGCAGGACATCCGTGTGATGCGGGCAAAGCTCGTAAGGGACTCGCTGCTGCAATGAAGCGCACCGCCCGCAAGTATCCGCCGCCGTCACCGTCCGATCGTCGTCGCGAAAGCCTGATCCTCGTTGCCGGCATCGCCTTCTCCATCCTCACCGTCGTCGGCGGAGCATGGGTCGTTCTGCGCCCGTTCTTCGGAGGGTGAGACAAGCGATCAGCACGCGTCAATGCGTGGTGGACACATGCACTGGCCGGTCCGAAAACTTCTCGGATGCCTCGGCCTCAACCAAGGCGATTTCGCCCAGCGTTGTAACAGCCATTCGCCATGCAGCTCGAATTCCGCCGGTAGCCAGGGAGCACAGGCCAAGAAGCAGACAGAGTGCCAACATGGTTGGAGACTTCAAGATCATCATCACCAAGACCGCCCCCTGCGCTTCGTAAACGAGGCGTGCAATCTTGGCGCGAACTTCGGGATTAGGGACATCCGCAACCGCTACTTGCATCTCGGACGAGACGACGCGCCGATTCATGCCGGCGAGAGCGATGTGCAGAACCAGAAAGTTCCATAGGCCCAACTGATGGGCGAAGCGGATAGAGCGGTTCAGCGAACTACGGATGGTGCGGTAGCTCTGCGAACGGAAATCCAGTTCACCCGATGCAGCCATGTCAAAGATGGCGTCGCGCTTCTCGAACAGTACCTGCCTCGCAAAATCGGTACAGATCGCCTGCCACGGGCCCGCGAAGAAAAACGCAAACAAGGTAAGCAGGCACACTGCTGTGAACGCCTCGTAGTTCATCAGGTCCTCCTATCCTTAGGGTTGGTCTTGCCGGTACGCGTAAGTTCGGAACTTGAACGGTCGGGATCAAGTCGCTCCTCGAGCTGCTTAATTCGATCCTGAAGATACTTGGTCTTCCGCTGCCTCAGAACGCGCTCAATCATTGCCCACGCAGCGGCAGATCCAGTCAGGGCGATGGCAATCGTCATCTTGAAATCGGCCAGTAAATTTAGACCTAAAGATACGGCGGTATTTTGGCCGGCCAGAGGGGCAAGTGCACTCCCTGCCAACCAAACGCATCCGCATATTCCTATCCACCTAACTACCGTTCTAGCGGTCTTCCACCTCTGGTCGACGGCATAGAGCTCCAACGCTACGTCTTTTGGTTGCGATACACGCTGCGGTTTCCTCGCCATGTCTCCCCCAAGGCAATACGAATCGGGGTAGCATTAAGTGGGTCAAGTAACAATATATACCGATACTTGCTAAGGCAGGTTCTTCCATGTGTTGAGCCCGAGCTGCACGACCCAGATAATGCCGCCAAGCGCTGCTGCGATGCAGACCCACCCCACCTTCGCCGCAATGCCGTTCACGCCAGTCCGCATCGAGCGGAGGAACATGAAATCGCGCCTTGCGTCGTCCTGATGGTCCGCATCATCGAGGCGCAGCCCAGCGTCCGCCAATTCCTCTCGGATGGCAGATTTCACCACGCGGGACAGTTGAGCAAGCTGCTCGGCAGTAAAGGCATCCGACATGCGCCAGACCTTTCAGAGGTAGAAATGTGGAGGGTGTGACGCTGGTTGCAGTCTACTCGGCAGCGGAAAGCCGCCGGTCGAGATCGGCATAGAAGGTGACGAGCGCCCCTAGGGACACGCCGCACTTCACGAGCGCCGCGCGGTCGCGGGCCCAGAGCTGCTCCACCTGCCCGCGGGTCAGCCCGGTATCTGGCATGAACACCGGTGCGGGGCAGGATGTCATCCGCGCCGGCAGCTCTGGCAGGTTGATCGGCGCATTAGCGGATGGAGTTGAGGCGGCGCACGCTGTCAGCATCGAGGCACTGGTCGCCAGCGCGAGGATCCTGAGCAGTCGCCAGATCGATAGCCTTGACGTAGTCATCGAGCTGCAGCTCCTTTTGCATGAGTTCATCGGCGCGTTCGATCAGCCGCTTGTTGGCGGCGTCGATCGCGTTCTGGTTGGCCCGGGCGGCGCGCGCCTGCTCCTCGGCGCAGCGAGCCGTCGCCGCCGCCTCGCCATCGCGATACCCCTCGTGCCGGATGTAGGCGACGGCGCCGCCCAGCCCGCCGAGGACGATCACGGCGGTGGCGGCGTAGGCCCAGATCGGGAGCTTCATTCTTCGAAGTCCGGCAGGTCGACCGTCTGGCCCACCAGCTTGTGGGTGCAATCGCCGAGGAACTGAATGCGGCCGTCCGTGACGAACGAATGGCAGACGGTGTTGATCCGCTTGTCAGCGAGCATCCGCTCGCGATCCTCCGGCAACTTGTAGGTGTCGAGGATGCGATCCATTTCCGCGTCGCCGCCTTCGATTGCCACGCTCCGGACGAGAACCGAAGGCGAGAACGTTGGGGCGTCTGGATTACCATTGTAGGACCATCCCGGCGTGGATCCCGGCCCGACGCGGATCATGTGCGCGCCCTCGCACCCAGGGCACCAGAAGAGAATGTGCCCGCCCTCGGCTGAGCGGAGCTTGCTGCTGAGCGGGGCCATCACGAAATCCCCTCGAGGCACAGCGCGTGTTCGGCCTTGCGCCGGTTCACCAGCCCCTGCACCACGCGCCCGCCGGCACGGGTCCACACCAGCAGCTGGTCGCAGGCGGCACGCAGGTTGCCGCCATTGGCGCGCTTGACCAGCGTCGAGCCGCAGGCCGCCCCGAGCCCGACATTGTAGGCCCAGCTGACGAAGGCGACGCGCACCTTGTCGGGCACCGGCACGATCAGGCAGCGGTTGAGCCCGGCGTTGAACTCCGCCAACCCCTTGGCCAGCATCGTGTCGCATTCGGCTGGGGTCGCCTTATCGCCCATTTCGACGCCGCGCGTTTCGCCGTAGCAGATCGTCGGCACGCCCACGATGTCGCGATAGGCCTGAAGCGAACGCCCCTCCCATGCCCCGACGAATGTGATCAGCATCGCCAGCGCGCCTGCCGACAAGCCACCGGCCGCAACCTTGGTGCTGTTTTTCATTTGCCATCCTCCCAATCGGGTTCGGAAACCCTGCGCTGCGCCACGATGCGAGCGATGCCGGCCATGACGCCGGACACGGCGCTGAGCGCTGCGAGCGGACCAGGGGCGATCGGGAGCCCCACGAACGGCAGCAGCGCATCAAGGGCGCTGAGGACCACGGCAAGGATGATAAAACGGACGCTCCAGGCGTGCTTCATCACGTCCCGCCAGTTCGGGATGAGCGTCATTGTCGTCTCCGAATGAATGAGGGGTTAGCGCTTGCGCAGCAGAGGCGCGACGAACGGGATAGCGAGGCAGATCAGGGCGATGGGCAGCCAAGCCCACCACGGGGTTGCAGAGACGAGGCAGATGAAGAGATCACCGGTCGTGCCGCCTGCGTCATGGGCTTCGCAGCACGGCCGGACGGGCCAGATCGTTTCAGCCCAGTTGAACCAGGTGCAGCCGTCGCTCATTCGGTCGGCTCCAGCAGTTCGAGGGCCCGGGGAGCACCGAACGCCAGCGTCAGGCCACCGAGAAGGATTGGGTAGAAGTCGTCGAGAGTGGAGACGTAGTTCGCGCCCTCGTAGATGCGGCGGGTACGAGCCGGTTGAGCCGCCAGCATCAGCTCCATCGCCTCGGCTTCGGGGTCGGTCGCGCGGCGCCAGATGTAGTCTTTCGGGATACGGGTGAACACAGGGGCTTGCGGTTGCGAAGCCTCCAGTTCGTCACGGAACGCCTCTACCGCCTCTGCTGTCCAAGCGGCAGCAGCAGCGGCCTGCACTGCCGCTGGCTCACCCGACACGTCAGTCTCAACCCACTCGCCTTCGACGATCGACCCGGGCGCGACCACGCGCCGATGGACGGTATCCCCGTCCTGTTCCCTGACCTGAATATGGACGCCAACGGTCGAGACGCTGACCTGCACTGCCATGGCGCGCTCCTAGCTGTTCGCGTAGTACGCAGCCACCACGCGGACGGCCGTGTTGTTGTTGAAGTTGGAGTTGGTGAGGTTCGAGTAGCCCGTTGCGCTGCTGGTCCGCAGCTCCATATCGCTGGCGCCCGCCCCGATGGTGCCGTTGAGGTTGCCAGAGAGGGACGCCGCATTCTCGAACACGGTATAGAACGGGGTCGAGTTGATGCCGGCGCCCTCAACGAATGGCAGACCGGCGATAGTGGCAGCGCCCGCGGCCGATCCCTTGCTGGTGAGAAAGATGATCCCCCAGACCACCACCAGGCGGCCTAGCTTGGTGTAGCGACCGCCCCGGCTGTCGTAGGTGATGCCTGTCGATGCGCCGCCGAACTTCAGATCGGGGGTCCACGTCCCGTCTTCGGGAATGACGATCGTACCTGTGAGGTCGGGCAGCGTGGCAGTGCGGTCGGACGTGATCGCAGCAGCAGCGCGCAGGGTGACCTTGTTCGTGCCGTTATCGGTGTCTTCAGCAAGGGCGAGGCTGGCAGAGCCGCTGGCTGAGGCGCGGGAAAAGGCCGTTGCCAGGGCCGTGAGGTCGTCGTCGAATGCCTGAACGTCCGTGCCGATTGCCAAGCCGAGATTGCTTCGGGCTCCAGCGGCGTCCGTGGCCCCCGTGCCGCCCTTGGTGATAGGCCGTGCGGCGTTGAAGATCGCGTAGATGTCGTCGATGACCGAGTTGAACTTAGATGACTCGATCGTCGTGTTGGGCGTTGCGGTCGTTCCGCTCGGCTTACTCGCTACGCCGTTGCCGTCCAAAGGCATGATGTGCTCCTCAACGCCGCATGTCGCGGTTGCCGAACATGTCCCGCTTGTAGCTTTCGCTTGGCGATGGACGCCGGTTTTGGCTGACGTTCTCCACGCGCTTGGAGGCCTGGTTGTAAGCGCGGACGACCCCATCGCTGCCGACCGTGCGGCCCATGAAGTTCGCGCCAGGCTCGTTGTCGCGGCCACGCTGGCCATCGATTAGCGCGTTTGCCGCTATCGTCTGGCGTGCCGGGCGCATGACCGACTTCTGGCTCTCCGCCAGCACCGCCTGAAGGCTCGCGGGGATAGCCTGAGTGGCCGGTCGCGGCGGTGCCACGCCTGGGAGGGTTCCGTACTGCTCAAGGTAGGCTGCCGCGACGACCGGATCATCCATCCAGTTCGCGGTGCCGGTCGGTGTCGCTGTGGCACCACCGATAGCCGCAACAGCGGAATTGGTCGGCTGTGGAGCGACGTAGCCGAAGGTGTTCGTGCGCGGATCAAGCACCATCCCGCCCATCGCCTGAAGCTCCTGCGGTGTCACCCCCGAACCGGGAACCGGGTTTGGCAGGCCGGCCGTCCCTCGGGGAAGTCGATTGGGGTCTTGCGTTCGCTCGACGAACCCACCGTTGTTCGTCCCTGGGGGCGCCCAGCCGGTCGCAGAAGCACCGAAGCTGGCAAAAGTGTCGTTGATCAGGGCGTCAGCGATCTTCCGCTGCGCGGAGGTGAGTGCCATCGGCTTCTCCATTGGGGCTTGTGATGGGACGGGGGCAGAAGTAAGTTCGCGCCGATGCCCGATATCGACATGAAACCGGACGACTACCGCGTCCGCGGCAAGGACGGCCGCTGGTTCAGGCGAGATGACAAGCGCTACCTGGTCGTCGGGCTATTGATGAGCGGGCTGATCTTGGGCGCCGCCTACTGGTACAGAAATGCGTTGGCAGTCGACCCGACGGTGTTTTTTGGTCTCACAGCCATTGGCGGCATCTGCGCCGGCATCTTCCTCGGCAACCTGCTCAAGGATATTTACTGAGCCAGGGCCGGGTTTCCGCCACGGACGACGATCTCGATCGGCTTCTTCTTTTCAGTGGTCACACCAACGGCTGCTGCACCGGGGGCCAATAGCGAGGCCTTTTGAGCCTTGAGAGCCTGATTGATCGCCGCGATGAGTTCCGGGGTGAGTTCGCCTGACATGAGCAGGCGTGCGGCTTCTTCGTTCCCGGCGGTCTTCGCTGCTCCCGCAGCAGCTCCGAGCCCTCGCGTGATCAGATTTGCGATCAGGCCGGTGCCGGTGGTGCTGGTGGGCATCCCCGTCACTTCGGACGAGAATTCCTTCTGCGCGGCCTGCGTCGTTGCGGTCTTCGAGTTGCCGAACGCCGCGGCATAGGTGTCCTGGAAGGTCTTCTCGCGATCGAGAATGCGCACCAGCGCGTCGGCCCTTTCCTCACCGAACAGCGTGGCGAGCTTCTGGCGGTTCCACGAGCCGTCACCCTTCAGCGCTTGTTTCAGCGCGACCACGTCGTTGCCGGTGGTGCCGATCAGCCGCTCGATTTCGGCTCGGGCGCCCTGCGAGATGCGGAACGCGACCCCGCTGGGCCCAATCAATTCCGTCGGCTGGGCGCTCGCCGCAACGGTCTGAGCGAGATCAGCCGGCGGGACGGCTTCGGGCCCAGCGCCAAGGCTGCGCTGACCCGTGGTCAGGCCCTCGCCTTGCCGTGCCAGTTCCGCGAAGCGCGCGTCGGCCTCCTTGATGCCCGGCACGGCCGAAGCCAGCGCGTCGTCAACTTGCTGCCGCACCTGGGTGAGCGCGGCGATGACCTTACCGTTCTGCTCCGTCTGCAGCATGCCGTCGATGGCCTGGCGGGTCTGGAACAGCGTGTAGGGGTTTGGGTCGAGATTGCCAGGCGCACCGTAGACATCGAGCATTGGCCGCACTTTCTTGAGTGCGGACTGCGCTTCGCCACGCAGGTTGACGATCGCCGCGTCGAGGTCTGCGGCAATGGCGCTCGTATCAACGGCTCGGGCGTTGCTGAACGCTTCCTCGTAGAACGGTCGGACGGCCTCCATGTTCTCCTTGATGCCGGCGCGAACCTGCGAAGGCACGGGGGCGGGCCCGAGAAGCGCGTCAACAACATTCATGATGCGCGCGTTCTTGCCCGCTTCGCGGGTCTGCAACGCGTCGGCGATCAGCGATTGCGCCTTGCCCGGCATGGTAGCCAGCGCGCCGGCCTGCCCCTGCACATTCTCACCGAGATCGGCGATGACGCCGTAGCCGTCGAGGTCCTTGAGGCGAGCTTCCATCAGCGCCTGCGTCAGCCGATCACGGTTGACCAGAGCATCTGCTACCTTTGCGGTGGGTCCCGAAACCATCGGCGACCCGCGCAACGCGTCCCAGCCCGCCTTCACCCCCTTTTCGGCAAGCGGAAACATTCCGCCAACTAGACCACCGACGACTGCGTCCTGGGCCGCCTCCACAGGGGACTTGCCGCGTGCTAGCCCGTCACCCCCGGACATCAGCGTGCCGCTAGCAGCACCAAAGCCCATCCGGGACCCGATGCTGCCGGTCATGCCAAGCAACCTCGAGGCGCCTGCGTACGGCGCAGCGACCACGAACGGGGCGACGACGCCAGTCACGCGACCGGCGATGTTCTCGATCGGGTATTCCTCTTCTTGCGCCCGGTTGATCGCCAGACGCTCTTCCTTGGTCACTGGCTTGCCTTCGATCAGCGAAGCCCACGCCGCGTCCACACCGGCGCCGAAATCGGAAAGGGCGGGACCGACGACTGGGATCTGATCCACCGCGCCATTGACGAACGTGTTGAAGCGGTCCCAAAGCGGCATCTCGACGCCGCCGATGCCGGACGGAGTATATTCGACATCGGGCTGGGCGGCATATTTCGACCACGGGCCGGGTGTGTCGGCCGCAGCAGCTTCTGTGCGCAGGCTCTGATACCGTTCCCAGGGTGGCATTACGGCTTCTTCCAGCTGCTGGGGCTGGCTGGATCGCCGCCCTGATAGACGTAGCCTTCTACCACATCACCAACCTCGGGCGCCGCTGGTCCCTCACCCGACGCGCCGATACCCGCCAGTGCCTGCTTCATCTCGGGGGTGATGATGGACGTGCTATTGAGCCGCGCCATTTCGGCTCGCGCCGTTGCCACATCGATCTCGCCAGCCTGATAGCGAGTGACGATGTTGGAGCGCTCCACGTTGATCGCCGCCTTGGCCTTCATGATCGAATTGATCATCCGGTTGGCCTCAGGGGTGTTCTTCAACGAAGCCAGCGAGTCGAGGAAACCCTGATACTCGATGTCGGACGTAGCGCCCGAGCCAGGCGTCCGCAGCGACGGCGCCACGCGCTTGACGATGGACTGGAATGCATCGCCGGCCGACGAGAAGCCCTTGAAAGTCTCCGCCAGCGGCCCGACGATCGGGCCCTGCGGGGCGATCTTAATCAGCTCGTCTAGAAGCAGGAGGTCTTGTCCCATCGCGCCGGACACCATGCCCGCGTCCTTGACGGTGGCCCAACTCTCGCCTTCCTTGGTACTGAGGGCCTTGTTCAGCGCGCCGTCCTGACCTTCACCAGTGTTGACCGTGATGCTGGTGGCGCTGCTGGGCGGTGCCTCGTTGTAGGCGCGCCCGTCGGAGCCCGCCTGCCACACCGAAGTGTCCGCGGGGTCAATCCCGTAGGATGCTCGTTCCTCCGGCGTGACCAGCGGTCGGAAGCCTTTGCGCATTTGGTCGATGCCGAGCTGTCCGGCCTCATTTTCAAGGCCCAGGCTCGTGATCTGCGCATCGCGCATCGGCTGATTGTAGGCTCGCTCGTCGTCCCGGATCGTATCCTCGCGATCCCAGAGTGCCTGCCGGTCACCCAGCGTATTGGCGCGATCTTCGCTGCGCAGCGCATCCTGCCGTGCCCATTCTTCTGCGCGATCACCCAGGCTGTACATGCGATCCAGAAGCCCGCCCGCGACGAGGCGCTGGCCTTCGGTGGCCCACGGGTCAGCGAGGACATCGTAGTAGCCATCGGCGCCGCCAGACGCGCGGGCATCGGTCAGCGCCTGAGCCACGCGATCCATTCCCGCCGTCTCCGCCTCGTTGGCCTTGTTCATGTTGGTGACGTACATCAGCGCGTCGCCCACTGAGGCGAGGCCTTCGCCGAGGTTCTTCGGCGTCGGCTTGTCGGCCTTCGCGGCAGCCAGCTCGCGCAAAATCTTGACCTGATTGGGCGTGAGCTGCTGCCCGTTGGAGCCCCACTGAAACGGCTGCAGCATTTACGCGGCCCTCCCCATGCGCATGAGCCCGCCATAGTTGACGCGCTTGAAGCCTGATGGATGCGTGCGGTCGACCATACCGGGGTGCTTGCGCTCCACGTCCTGCGCGATCACGCCGGCTTCGCGGCGGCCGTCTCCGCCTTTCCACTCCCACGACTTCACGGGAACACCGGCAATCTCGCCACCCTCGCGCCGGATGTTCTTCTTGAGGCGCTTGTCCGAGAAGGCCATGAGCGCCGACGAGCCGAGGCCGAAGAGGCCGCCGACCGTGGAATTCCAGTTGTTCATGCTGTTCTGATACTGCGCCATCTGATTGGCGAAGTTGGACTGCGTGATGCCCGCCACGTCGGTACCGGCAAGCCCGGTCTGCGGCGTGCTGCTGCCGAACTGCGGCATCTGCACCTGGGTGCCGGAGGCGAGGCCGATGATCTCGTTGAGCGGTACCTGCCGTTCCGTCAGCAGCTCGTTGACCGCCTGCTGGCGGCCGGTCAGCAGAAGCTGGTTGATGGCGTCGTTTTCGCCGCGGTTGAGCTCGTCCATCGCCTCGGCATAGGCCGTGGAGCCGGGGCGGATGCCGCGAGCGGCAAGGCTGGCCTCCTGCTGTGCGCGACGCCGGTCCAGCTGGGGGGTGAGCCGCGCACTCGCCAGTTCCATCAGCCGGCCTTCGGTTGCGGCGTTGTCGAGCGAGAATGGCTCCGCCAGCAAGTCGTTAAGCCGGCCCGACTGCGTTTCTGCGGTATTGGCCAGATTGGTCTGGGCCCCCTGCATGGCATCAAAGATCGCCTGCTGCTGCGGCGTCAGCGACGTGGTCTGGCTGAGCTTCGGAAGCTTGTAGACCTTGCCAGTCGTCGGGTCGGTATAGTCGTAGGTTCCCGTGTTCTCATAGGTCACCGACCCGGTCGGACCGTACTGATCGATGGCATTGAGCTGCTGCTGCCCGATGGCCGTCGAAATGTTCGATGCCGTCTGGGCCCCGGCGGTTTGCGTTGGGCTCGGCGGTGTCGGCTGTTTGGGAGAGCACATGTAGAGAAGGCTCCTTCAGAACGTATAGGTCATGAGCTGCGCGGTGGGCTTGAAGCCCATGCGCTCCCAAATCTTTCCGACCCGGAGATCGGTCACGGGGGTGATGCTAACCCGCTTCACGCCGCGTCCCTGCAGGTCGGCCAGGATGTACTTGGCTAGTTCGCGCCCAACGCCGTTGCGGTGCGGCTTGTCGACGAAGATCGTGTCTTCCTGGGCGATGGGCTCGCCATTGTGCATGTCGTTGGTGAGGTAAATGTTCGAATATCCAATGATCTGGTCTCCAAACCTCACCACGTAGGTTAAGCACCAGCCGGCGCGCATTGCCGCGAAATATTCATCGAGCCGCGGCGCGTAGGGGCCGATCGCGATCCGATCGGCAGCCAGGCGTTCCTGCATTTCTGCGTAGTGGCGCCGGTAGAGCGGGTCCAGCTGCGGGTGCAGGTCAGCGCCGTTCTCGATGCTGATCGCGTATCCGGGCTTCATACGACCAGCCCGCCGGGGTTGTGGGTGACTTCGAACACCACGAGCTCGGCGACCGGGGGTACGACCGAACCTGACACCATCTGAAGCACCGGCGCATGGGCAAAGCCGCTCTTGCCGATCGATACCCATCCCAGGCGGACGGTGAAGTATTCCGAGGTCGGGTCCCACCTGGCCACGTCCCAAAGGCCAACGTCCCACAGGTCGCCCGAGGTGGCTGGGGCCGGCGCGTCAGGATAGCTATCGAGACTGATCTCGTAGTCGACCGAGACATCGATCTTGGGGTTGATCTCGGTCTTGGAGCGGAAGACGGCGCGGGCCTGCATTACCGTGGTGTAGCGCCCGACTCCGGCCAGATGTTCGTTCTGGCCGACGTAGAGGTAGTAGATCAGTGCGCCGTCGTCGGCTCCGGTCGTCTCCGTCCTGACCACTGTGCCGACGTTGGTACCGAAATACACCCAGTCGTCATGCAGGATCATGCACCGGGTGTTCCAACCCGTGATCTTCGCCCAGGCGCCGGTTTCGAGGTTCACCGCAAAGCAGATCGGCGCATTGACATCGGTGGTTACGGGGCAGGTGACGAACGCGATGTTCTGACTCGTCCACTTGACGATTTCCCACGGCAACGACCCGCGCGCCGCAGCTTCGATCTGCCAGTCGGGCTGGATGTTCCGGCTGATCGCGGCCAGGGCGAGGGCGCCGGGATCCTTGTTGATGATGGCCGAGAGCGGAATGATACCGATCTTGGTGAGGATCAGCAGGTCGCCCGCGACTTTGAGGTAGGCGTTCTTCCCCATCGGGGGAGAGCATTCGTACATCCCGACCAAGCTCCAGTCGGACCCAGCCGGATCACCCTGGTAGACCGCAACGTCGCCCTCGGTCGAAACGAAGACGATCTTGTCGTCGAGGCCATCACCGCTATCGAGCGACCACGTGGCTGTGAATAGTAGCGACCCGCCATTCGTGAACACCCCAGACAGGGCTACGGTCGCCGCGGCGCCGGAAATTGCATCGGTCGGCAGATAATGGGCGTTGGTGGTGTCCTTCTCCACCAGCCATGCACGGTTGCGGTAGACGTTTACGTGCGACACGGCATCCGAGGCGACGCCAGTCAGGGCCGACAAGAGCTGGCTGACCACGCCATCGGCTGATGCAGAGCCGCCCAGGCTGCCGGTGATCGTCTCGTTGTTCTGGAACGTACCGGTCACAGCCCTGATCCAGAGCGTGCCCGATGCGCCGTTGTCGATGTTCTTGACGATGACGCCGGTCGCGCCGGACGTACCGCCGGTGAGCGTGCCACCGACCACGAAGTTGACGGTCTGGGTGTTGAAATTCAGGGCATAGAGCGCCGTACCGAACGCGGGGAGAAAGGCCGCTCCGTCAAAGACCAGCATCTCGTCGGTGCCGTTGGCGCACAGCATCCAGTGGCCGCCCGGATTGGCGAAGTTGATGTGTGAATAATAGTCGCTCGTCTGTCCGGTCACATCCGCAGTGGGCGGAACGCCGGGGTCGGCAGGAGAGGTAAGGTTGTAGATCGCGCCGCCGGCCGCGCCGAACATCTTTCGTGACGACCCGACATAGGCCATGAGGCTTTCGAGCGGGTCGCTGGCCGACGCCGTGCCGTGGGTCTGCGAGCCGCGCCGCATCTTGAGGCCGGTGGTCGTTGGCAGTAGGTTTTCGAGGCGCTGGGCGGTGCCTTTCGGAGCTGCCGCCAAATTGGCAGCAGACACCCAGCCGCCAGTTGGAGCGACGAAGGCGTCGTGCTTCATCTTCGCCGGCCGGCGCGGGGCCCTGCGAGCGGCAGCGCGCAGCATCAGGGAACCACCCCCGAGATGGTGCCAGGCCAAGCCACATTCGGACTGCGCCAGCCCGTCCGGGCCCGACCCGACACGACCGGTTTGGAACCCCCATCCTTGTCGATCAGGTTGATCAGCTCGCCATCATACTCCTGCAGTTCGACCGAGTAGTCCTGTTGCTTGAGGGACTTCCACTTGACCAGCGTCAGCAGGCCAAGGAGCTTCTCCGACAGGCGGAAGATATCGCCGTCAGCGCTGAAGTTAGTCTTGTTGGCGCCGCTGGCGGGGGTCACGATCAGGTTGGAGATGTAGAAATACTTCGCGGTGTCACCTGACGCCATGACATCGAGGATCTGGAACTGCCCGCCATAGATGGTCCACGACCCAGTGACCTGGGTGTAGGGCAAGGTGATGAGCTCGAGCCAGCGATCGGTGTCCAGCACATGGTCCATGGACCAGAGATACCGGGACGACCAGACCGAGGCGGTGCGCAGCATGCGGTCGTAGTCGGCCGGTAGCGCAAAGCCGACGTTGATGGCATCCCCGGTGATCGTGTGGATGGTCTTGAGAACCTGCCAGTCGTGGGCATCGCGAATGTCGGTCGCGGCCTCATTGATCAGGTTGGCGAGCTCGACATGCGCCCTCGCGGTCGACGCGTAGAGTTCGGTCGGGATCGCCAGTCCCGCCTTCTTGGCCACCGATGCCGCGACCTCAAGGACGGTCATCTCAGGCGGCTTCCGGCTGCAGCAGTTCGCGCAGCTTCGCGGCGCCCGCCTTATGATGGTACTTGATCCCCTTGGCATCCAGTTCGGCGCGCAAGGCGACAACTTCCTCGTCGGCCGGGGGCGCCGTTTCCTCGTCCTGTATGCGCTCCGCCAACAGGGCCTCCATCGCCGCCATACGCTCGGCCATATCGGCGATCTGGCGATCCTTCTCGGCCTCTCGCTCCGCAGCTGCGGCCGCCCCGGTGTTCTCGAGGAAGATCTTGGCCAGTTCCTGCAGTTCGCGCGTGTTGGGCAGGCGCACCTTGGACCGAATGCCGTCGGTCATGTCGCGGACCTGCTCGACCGAGCGAATGCCAGTGAGGCGGAACACTTCGGCCTGTTCAGGCGTGACGCCGGGCCATGCGGCCAGAGGCGTGCCGTTCAGCGGCACTTCCCGCCCTTCCTTCCACGCCCGATAGGCGGGCTCCACTGCGGCCCAGATGTGGCGCATATAGGCGATCTTCTCGCCGCCGTTTGAGCCCTCCGGCAGTCGGATGTTGTCGGGGTTGAGCCGGTCGACGCGCTCGCTGTTGCCCATGGTCTGCGGGGCATGCGTGGGCACCCAGGACACCCAGTCAACGGTAACGAGGTTGCCATCGGGGCCCTTGGCGTACTTCTGGGTGAAACCCGTGATCAGGATATCGGCCACTGAAATTCTCCATTGGAAGGTGGATGCAAAAGGGCCCGCCGCGAGGCGAACCCTTGGCTTGTCATGCGAGGAGGCGCTTAGGCTACGTCGCCGGCCAGATAGGTGCGGAGCTCGGGGCGCTGTTCGGCCGCCTGATCCTGCAGCTTCTTGGTGGCCTGCTGGGCGAGCCGGGTGGCGATGATGCGCTCCCCGCCGTCCCAGTGCCGCAGAATGCGATCCAAGGTCACCGGACGATCGGGCAGGGTGCCCACATCTTCCTGGGTGGTGTTTTCCTTGGACGCCGCCTCGGCCTCCGGCACCGGCGGCTTGGCCGGATCTACGCCGGCAAACGTCGTCGGGCCAGGGCCGGTGATCGGCTCTTGCGTCGGGGCAGGGCCCGGAGCGGCAGGGGGCTTGTCGTCAGTCTTCTTGGTGTTGGGCATGTCGAATGTTCCTTACGGGCAGGTCAGGAAGACGATCTTGGCCGAGGCGTCGATCGCCACCGCCGCGATGAAGTCGGTGACAGCGGCCGACACGTCCAGCGTGCCGTCGGTTGCACCGGCAGCGGTCAGGGCATTGCCGTCAGCACCAGCCGTAAGGGCGGTGTTGAGGGTGGCCGGACCGCGGGTCTGGACCCAGCAGTATTCACCGCTGGCCGGGGCAGCCATCAGCATGCCGGCGCCGACATTGGCGCTGTCGGACAGGTCAGACGTTACGACGCTGGTCGCACCGGCGGACGTGCCGGAGGGGGCGTAGTAGTACGTCATGTTGCCTGCCACGGCAGCAACCGAGCCCGCGCCGCCATTGTACTGGACGAAGCGGAACTCCTTGCCTGTATGGTCGACATAGCGATCGCCGATACCGGCGACCTTGCCGGACTCGGAGCCCGTCAGCTGGGCGGCGGTGTAAGTCTGGGTGAGGCTTGCGCCAACAAATGAAGTCATGGTCGGGGCTCCTTTCTTACGCCGCGTCGAAAAGGGCGCCCTGCAGCGACCGGTTGGAACTGGCGAGGAAGCCCATCCAGTACATCGGCACGACGACCGCATCCTGGTTGATCGGCTTCTTCTCGTCGTCGGGGGTCCACTGCGCTTCCTTGTGCTGGACCAGGTAGAGGTAGTCCGTGTTGAGGAAGTAGGCCTTCTCAGCGGTGGTGGTGAAGTTGGTGTTGTCGTCGAAGATGACTTCGGCGCCCTTGTAGACGAGGTTGCCGAAGCCGACTTCGCCTTCCTTGGCGCTCGTGTAGCGCATGTTCTGCTGCAGCGAGCCCTCGAACACCGAGTAGATGTCGTGGGAGGCGACGATCAGATCAGGCTTGTCGGCGCCACGAACCAGCGACATCCAGATCGCGTTGAACTCGCCCTGGATAGTCGCTGCCGAGAACGCGTTGGTGCCGGCCATTTCGCGGAACTGGTTGCGCCAGAAGTCCCACGTGGCGGAGTTGATACTGCCGACCGTACCCTGACCGTTGGTCTGGATGATGTTGGCCAGGCCACCGATCTGGTTGGTGAGCGAGCCATCGGAATAGAGGTCGATGGAGAAGTTGTTCGCCGCCGTCTTCAGCGCGTTCGATTTGCGCGTCTTGACGAGGTTGATCATCTGTTCCTTGCCGCTGTTCTGGCGCAGCTCGCGACCAGAGGCAGTGACGTGAAGAGCGACCTGGGCCCAATCGTACTTGGCCGAGGTGATGACATCCGACGCGTTGGTGTTCAGCGTGTCGTAACCGGCATAGCGGGTGTAGGTCGAGTTTTCCGCGTATTCGAGCGGAACCTGAGCCTCATAGCCGCCGGAGACGGTCTTGATTTTGCCCTTGGCCTTAAGCTTGCGCAGCAGGGCGTTGTGATTGGAGACGTTGTCGGTGACTTCCGTTGCGGTGTGGCGCAACGTGGTCGACACCATTTCGGTGAATACTGCAGATGGGCTTGCCATCGGTTATGCCTTTCGGGATCTGTCCCAGATGGCCGATAGCTCGTCGTCCAGCGACGGGGCCTTGGCCTTTCCGGTCGATGTTGAGGTGACGTTGACGCCGATCGCGCGTTTGGCGGCCTCGGCCTTGGCGGCGTCCGGCTTGGCGGCCCTCTGGGCGGCCTCGGACTGTGCTCGAAGGGCGGGATCAGCCTGCACGGCGAGATCGTATGCTTTGTCGAGGACGGCGGCTCGGCCGGCGTCCTGTCCAAGCTGCGCCTTGGCTTTGTGGATGTAGAACGGAAGGTCGTTCTCCACCTGCGCATAGAGCGGCTTCGTCGATGCAAAGCGGCTCAGTTCGCCGAAGAGTTCTCTCCGTTCGATGACCTGTTCGATGTTAGCGGGGTCCTGCATCCCGGAGATGGTCTGCTTGAGCCCGGCTATTTCGTTCAGGAGAACCTTTGCGTCAGGCGCGACGGCCTGAACCTGCCCACCGAATGCCTGGGCGAGCTGTTCGCGCAGACCATAGGTGTCAGCAATCGAGATCAGCGTGCTGAACGGATCGCGGTCCATCGCGCGCTGGATATTGGCGAGGTAGCGGACCCCGTCCGCCGGATTGATCGGCTGCCCGTCGGAGCCGCGCAGGTTGCCGTTGAAATACTCGGCGAACTCGGCAGCCGCTTCCTCGAGTGGCTGATAGGTCGCGACCTTCCGGCCGAGCTCAGACATGCGGCCGTGCAACTCCTGCTGGTGCGCGGCAATGGCGGCGCGCTGCTCTGCAGGGATGGCGGTCCAGATATCTTCCTTGCCCTGCCAGTTGGGCGGGAGAGGAACATCCGCGGGCGTCGAACCGGGCTGCCCCTCTCCCTTCTCACCTTCCAGTGAGGTCGGATCCTCGGCAGCCGCGGCGCTTTCCGTATTGGTGCTGGTGAATTTGCCATCGGCACCGCGATCCGCTCCGTTCGTCACGAAGGCCTTGTCCCAGATGTTGTCGAGCTCGGTATCGAGGCTCACTTCTTCTGCGGCGGGAGCGGGCTGCGCCGCAGGCGTGATGGTGGTGTCAAGAGCGTCGACGCTGCTCATGGTGCTGCCTTTTGCTTCGTGGAAGTGTCGTAGTCCCGGAATTCATCCGAGACGGTCAGGCCGCGCTTGGCCGTGAAGGACGGATTTTTCAGCCTGCCCTTGGTCGGGCTTTCGGACGGTTCGAGGACACGGCAACCACTGGCTGCCAAGTCATAGCGATGCTCTGCCCGGCTCGTGATGAGATTGCCCGTCGCCGGGCTGCGGAACGGCTTGAAATCCTCGGTCAGGATTTGAGGCGCGCAGATGCCATCCCGTTCGGGAATAGCCATCGGCTCGCCCGTGGTCTTGTCCACGAAGCCTGTCTTGGTCCAGAGGTAGGTGGGCAATGGGCAAACCTTCGCGTTCGCTGCGGGAGCGTCGGCCGGGTCGGATCAAGCGTCGCGTCGAGACCCTTGACGTTCTGGCATTTGAGTCTTACAAGTCGACAGACTTAACCAGGGCGAGAAGATGCCTCAGAAGATTCCCAACCCATCCACGATCGAGCGAGAAGTGCTCAGGCTGCTCGCCAACAACTCGGGCCTGTACGGCTTGGAGATGGTAAAGGCCTCGAACTTGCTTAAGCGCGGCACGATCTATGTGACCTTGAACCGGATGGAGGACAAAGGCTGGGTGGTATCCAAACCGGATGACGACCCGACCTACCCCGGGATGGCGCGCCGGCGTTACTTCCTTTCGGGCGACGGCAGGCGGATTGCCGCGTTTGTGGAAACGGCCGAGGCGTTCTTCGCGGCACAGCCGGCAGGGGGGGTCGTTCAATGATTCCCGTAGAGGATCCGGCCGCTGCTCGCGCGCGCTGCCGCGCACAACTTGCCAAGATGGTTGGCCCCGGTGGCGCCCCGCTCTCGGAGGAGGAGATCAACCGGCAAACCGTGTACATGATGGGAAGCTGGTACCGATATTTCGGAGCGGCATATGATCAACAGCAAAGGGAACGCGCAGCAAGGGAACGTGGAGCAGCGGAAGAGAGAGACCGGCAGCCGCCCGTATTAGCGTCCGGCAAGGGTAACCTGACAATTGGACCGGCCGCTGAACCTGTTGACAAGGCACCACAAGCCGTATCGCCTAAACTCGCACTGGTTACACCGCCGGGCTATCGCCTTGAACGCTTGCTTCGGGTGATCTTCAGTGGTCGCACATTCGAGCGGGTCTTTGCTCAAGCTCTTGCCGATGAGCGTGACGAAATCTTCCAAGCCATGTCGGAGCACCGCGTGGGAAAAGTCAGGTGGCGACGGGTGGTACTATACCTCGTATTGCTGGACACGCTGATGAGCCAGGCATTCGTGTCGGTGGCAAAGCGCATTCAAGAAATATGGGGTTCGACCCGCCTGTAACCTGATGCCGTCTGGGCGCACCCGATAACCTTACGCGTTATGGTGAATGGCGTCCTTTGATGGGCGGCTGGGTCGGTGCCAGCTAGCAGTGTATCAGCGACCGCGTCAGGTCGCGGGAGCGCCGGCTGCTCATCCGCCGCAGTCTGAGCGGCCGGCGTCTCCTCCGCGCCCAGCGTGGTCAGCTTCAGGATGGAGCCAATCGTAGATAGGAGTAGTAGGTGCCGCCGGTGTAGGTGAACCCGGGGCTGAAGTCGGCTGCCGTCGTCGCAATTGGAACGAAGACCGCCCACGAGAAGTCGAAAGTCTCGGTGACAACGTCGGTGTCTGCCGGGGCCTGCGTCGGATCGTTGGTGAACGGGTCGGCAGGACCGATCCGGGAAACGAACACAGCGTCATCGGCAGCCACTGCAAAAGTGGGATTTGACCCAGGCTGCAAGCCCCCGCCGGTGGAGACGGCATAACCGTCGCTCACCCAGAACGACGCGAACCGCCCCCGGTATGGACCTTCGGAGAAG
>JAESFU010000011.1_pt1 | contig 77673 bp, 73 predicted proteins | sample 9269461 | NCBI WGS metagenome assembly JAESFU01 (sample SAMN14502556, study PRJNA617107) | algae metagenome | isolation source: Stenomitos rutilans HA7619-LM2 and co-occurring heterotrophs from cave walls | place: USA: Waikapalae cave, Hawaii | collected 2009-07-28
CTCGCTGATCGACGGCGCCTTCCACGAGGTCGACTCCTCTGCGCTCGCCTTCGAGATCGCGTCGCGTGCGGCGCTGCGCGAGGGCCTGCAGAAGGGCGGCTCGGTGCTGCTCGAGCCGATCATGAAGATCGAGGTCGTGACCCCGGAAGACTATACCGGCTCGGTCATCGGCGACCTGAACTCGCGGCGCGGCCAGATCCAGGGCCAGGACATGCGCGGCAACGCCGTCGTCGTCAACGCGATGGTGCCGCTCGCACGCCTGTTCGGCTACGCAAACCAGCTAGCTGCCATGAGCCGAGGGCTTGCAACATTCACGATGAGTCATCTGCGCTATGATCCGGTTCCTGCGGCTGATGACGGCGGCGAACCGCCGCCGGCCGCTGCAGCGGCCTTGCGCGCCTGATAAGTCGAGCAGGCAAGCCCGCCTTTCCGAGACCATGTTTAGAACAAGCTCAGCTGCGCCTTTTCCTTCGCCGGCTTGACGAAGAGGTCGTTGCGCAGCCTGAGCCGCGCGCCGTTGAAGCCGAGCCGTTCGGCCGCCATCTCGAACCGGCGCCCGATCATCCAGGCGTAAGGACCCGAGCCGACCTGGCGCTGGCCCCAGGCCGAGTCGTAGTCCTTGCCGCCGCGGGTCGAGCGGATCAGCGAGACGACATGGCGCAGCTTGTCGGGGTGATGCGTCAGGAGCCAGTCCTGCACCAGATCCTTGACCTCGAGCGGCAGGCGCAGCAGCACATAGCCGGCCTCGCGGGCGCCGGCGGCCTTCGCCACGTCGAGGATGCGCTCGATCTCCTGTTCGTTGATCGCCGGGATGATCGGCGCGACCAGCACCGTCACCGGGATGCCGGCCTCCGACAGCCGCCGGATCGTCTCGATGCGCTTTCCCGGCGCCGCGGCGCGCGGCTCCATCGTGCGGGCGATCGCCGGATCGAGCGTCGTCACCGAGATCGCGACCTTGGCGAGGCCCTTCGCCGCCATCGGCGCCAGGATGTCGATGTCGCGCTGGACCAGTGCCGATTTCGTCACGATCCCGACCGGATGGTTGAAGCGCTCCAGCACCTCCAGGATCTGGCGCATGATCCGGAGCTTCTTCTCGATCGGCTGATAGGCGTCGGTGTTGGTGCCGATCGCGATGGTGCGCGGCTGGTAGGAGGCGGCCGAGAGCTCCTTTTCCAGCAGGATCGCGGCGTCCGGCTTGGCGGTCAGCTTGCTCTCGAAATCGAGCCCCGGCGAGAGGCCGAGATAGGCATGGCTCGGCCGGGCGAAGCAGTAGACGCAGCCATGCTCGCAGCCGCGATAGGGATTGATCGACCGGTCGAACGAGATATCCGGGGAATCATTTCTCGTGATGATCGTCCGCGGCTTCTCGATCGCGACCTCGGTCCTGAACGGCGGCAGTTCGCCGAGCGAGCCCCAGCCATCGTCCTCGTCGATGCGCCGCTCGGCTTCGAAGCGCCCGCCCGGATTGATCGTCGCGCCGCGCCCGCGCCGCCGTTCCGGGTCGATGCGGTGGCCGGCATAGGCGAGCGGCTCGGCCGGAGCGACGCGGACCGATGCGCTCGCAGCTTCGCCGTCCTGGCGCCGCAGCGGCTGCGCCGGCAGCGGCCGGGCCGAAGGTCTGGCCTCGATCATGGCATGCGCCTCGCGGCGGAAGCAGCCGGGAATCGGCCCGCTTCCTGTTCTCTTATGTGAACATATAGGGAACAGATTGCAAGTGACAGGATTGCGACATGCTGCGCTGCGTCATAAGGATTGCGCATGCTCACAGCCGTTATCCGGGCAAATGGCAAAGCCTCTGCCCTCGCCGCGACCTTTTCGGTGCTGATTCCGGCCGTGGCGGATGGTTTCCTCGGCCATGCCGTCGTCGTGGACGCCGCCGGCGACACGGAGGTCGAGCGCCTCGCCGACGCGACCGGGGCGAGTTATCTGCGCTCGGCCGGGGCCGAGGGCTGGCATCTCGGCGCGGCCGAGGCCCGCGGAGACTGGCTCGTCCTGCTCGATGCGGGCGACGTGCCCCAGCCGCATTGGGCCCAAGTCGTCGACCGCCATCTCCTGATCCATCCGGATGGACCGGCGCTGATCCCGTTGCGCGGCGTCGCCGGATCCTTGCGCGAACGCGCCGCGATCTCGTTCGGGCCGCGCCGGCTGCGGCCGGGCCTCGTCGTCGCCAAGGGCGTCGTCCTGTCGGGCCGGCTCGGCGCGGCGCCGAGGCGTCTGCCGGTCAGGCGGGAGCGCGCCGGCGGGTGAACTTCGGCGCCGGTCTCTTCCGACCGCGACGAACGGCCTGCGGCCGGCGCGCGATCAGGTCGATCTCGACCATCGCACCGACGGCGAGGCCGGAAACTCCGATGCAGGTGCGAGCCGGCAGGCAGCCCTCGGCGAAGTAGCCCGCATAGGCCTCGTTCATCGCCGCATAGTCGCGCTGGAAGTCGGTCAGATAGATGCGCGCCATGGTGACGTTGGCGAGGCTGAGCCCGACACCGTCGAGAACGAGGACGAGGTTGTCCATGACCCGGCGCGTCTGCGCGGCGATGCCCTTGGGCAGCGCCGCGGCCGGATCGCCCGGATCGGTCGGCATCTGGCCGGTGACGAAGACCCAGCCATCGGCTTCGACGGCGTGCGAAAACGGCGCCACGGGGCGCGGCGCCTTGGCGACCATGTGATGCAGCGGCAACATGGCTCACTCCGGTGACGGGCGGCGGTTCCGCCTCGGTACCGATTGCGGAGCAAGCTTCGCGCCAGATCGCCCTGTGGCGCCGGCAGGCGTCAGAGCTGGCTCGCCTTGAAGGTATCGCAGCTCTGCATCGAGCCGCTGCGTAACCCGGTGGTGAACCAGCGCGTGCGCTGGGCCGAGGAGCCGTGGGTGAAGGAATCGGGCACGACGGTGCCGCGCGAGGCCTTCTGCAACCGGTCGTCGCCGATCGCGGCGGCGGTGCGCATCGCCTCGTCGACGTCGCTCTGGTCGATCCGGCCCATCGCCTGGACCTGGTTGGCCCAGACCCCGGCAAAGCAGTCGGCCTGCAGTTCGATCCTGACCGAGATCGCGTTGGCGTCGCGCTCGGAGGAGCGCTCGCGCAGCTGGTTGGCCTTGGGCAGGATGCCGATCAGGTTCTGGATGTGGTGGCCGACCTCGTGGGCGACGACATAGGCATAGGCGAAATCGCCGCCGCCGCCGAGCTTGCGCTGCATCTCCTGGAAGAAGGAAAGGTCGAGATAGACCTTGCGGTCGGGCGGGCAGTAGAACGGCCCCATCGCCGCCTGGGCCGTGCCGCAGCCCGAGCGGTCGATGTTGGAGAACAGCACGAGGCTCGGCGCCTGCCAGCGCGTATTGGCCTGTTGCGGCAGGACCTTCGACCAGACGTCCTCGTTCTGCGCCAGCACGGCCGAGACGAAGCGGCCCATCTCGTCGGTCGGCGGGCCGGAGGAGCGGCGCGTCTCCTGCGTCTGCTCGCGCCCGCCGATGCCGCCTATCAGCTCCGCACCGCCGATCAGCAGGCGCGGATCGATGCCGAGCGCCCAGCCGACGAGCCCGAGCACGACCATGGTGCCGATGCCCATGCCGCCTCGTCCGCCCGGGATGCCTGCGAAGGTGCCGCCGCCGCGCCGGTCCTCGACATTCTCGGACTGGCGATAATCTTCCCATTGCATGGCGTCGTCCCCGAACCGGCTCCGCGCAATCTCGGGGAGAGCATCGCGGAACTCAAGCGTCATTCAACCGCCGCGCATGGCGAGGGTTCCGCCTCAGTGATATCCGCTATCCGCCTTCACCTTGCCGCGGAACGTCCAGTACACGAACGCCGTGTAGAACAGGATCATCGGCAGCAGGAAGCTCACCCCGATCAGCACGAAGATATGGCTCGCCGGCGTCGCCGCGACGTCCCAGATCGTCAGGCTCGGCGGCACCAGATAGGGGTAGTTCGAGATCGCGAGCCCGAGGAAGCAGAGCACGAAGATCGCGATGGTGAAGGCGAAGGGCGTGAATTCGTGCTTCCCGTGCAGCCGCGTCCAGGCCATCCAGCCGCAGAACGCCGTCAGCACCGGGAAGGGCCAGAGCAGCGCCATGTGGCGCCAGGTGAACCAGCGCTCGGCGATGCGCGGATGGGCGTAGGGCGTCCATAGCGAGACGATGACGGCAAAGGCGAGCAGGCCGAGGATCAGCACCTTCGCCTGGGCCCGCGCGCGCTCGGCCACCGGGCCTTCCGTCTTGTAGACCAGCCAGGTCGCGCCGAGCGCGGCATAGCCGAGGACGACGCCGGCGCCGCACATCAGCGTGAACGGGGTCAGCCAGTCGAACGGCCCGCCGGCGAACTGGCCATTGGCGACCTTGATACCCTGGATCATTCCTCCCAGGATCAGCCCTTGCGAGAACGCCGCGATCGTTGAGCCGAGCCAGAAGGCGAGGTCCCAGATCGCGTGCTTAGGCTTCGCCACCCAGCGGAACTCGAAGGCGACGCCGCGGAAGATCAGTGCCAGCAGCATCAGGATCACGGGGATGTAGAAGGCCGGCATGATGATGGCGTAGGCGACCGGGAAGGCGACCCACAGGCCGCCGCCGCCGAGCACGAGCCAGGTCTCGTTGCCGTCCCAGAACGGGGCGACCGAGTTCATCATCTGGTCGCGCTCGCTCTCGTCCTTGGTCGTGGGAAAGAGGATCGCAATGCCGAGGTCGAAGCCGTCGAGCACGACGTAGAGCATCACGGCGGTGCCGATCAGCCCGGCCCAGATCACGGGGAGGTACCACTCCATCGCAGGTCTCCCCTCAGATCGCCGGCTGGATCTTGTCGTCGCCGGGTCGGCCGTCGCCGAAGAGTTCGGAGGCCGGCGCCTGAGCCGCCTTGAGCGGGCGCTGCGAGGGTTGCTCGGGCGGCTCTTCGCCGCTGATATCGTCCGGCCCCTTGTCGATCAGCCGGTTGATCAGCAGCACTCCGGCGGAGAACACGACGCAGTAGACGCAGACGAACAGCATGAGCGAGATCGCGACCTGCGCCGTGGTGATCGGCGAGATCGCGTCCTTGGAGCGCAGCACGCCGGTGGCGATCCAGGGCTGGCGGCCGACCTCGGTGACGAACCAGCCGGCGAGGATCGCCACAAAACCGAGCGGCCAAGTGTATTGCGCGACCCAGAGCCAGCGCCGCTCCTCGAAGACCTTGCCTTTCCACCAGAGGTAAGCGCCGAGCCAGCCGAAGGCGATCATGAACAGGCCGATGCCGACCATGATCCGGAAGCCGAAGAAGGGAATTTTCACCGGCGGCCGGTCCTGCGGCGCGAACTGATTCAGGCCGGGGAAGAGTGCGTCCATGCTGCCATGGGTAACGAGGCTCGCGAGCCCGGGGATCGCGATCTCGAAGCGGTTGATACCAAGATCTTCGTCGGGCCAGGCGAACAGCACCAGCGCGCCGGGCTTGCTGCCGTCCCAATGCGCCTCGATCGCGGCGAGCTTGGCCGGCTGGTATTTCGCGGTGTCCTCGCCATGGGCATGACCGATCACGGCCTGCAGCGGCGCCGTCAGCGCGATCATCAGGATCGCCATCCTGACCATCGTCTTGGCCGTCTCGGTGCGGTGGCCGGCGAGCAGATGGCGCGCACCCGTCGCCAGCACGACGAAGGCAGTGGTGAGGTACGCCGCCGTCATCATGTGCAGGTAGCGGACCGGGAAGGTCGGGTTGAAGATGATCTTCAGCCAGTCGAGCGGATAGGCGATGCCGTCGCGCACTTCGTGGCCGGCCGGAAACTGCATCCAGCTATTGGCCGAGAGGATCCAGAAGCCCGACAGCGCCGTGCCGCCGGCGACGATCACCGCCGAGAGGAAATGCAGCCAGGGCGGCACGCGCTGCCAGCCGAACAGCATCACACCGAGGAACGAGGCCTCCAGGAAGAAGGCAGTCAGCACCTCGTACCCGATCAGCGGCCCGATGACGTTGCCGACGACCTCCGAGAACCGGCTCCAGTTAGTCCCGAACTGGTAGGACAAAACAATGCCGGAAACCACGCCCATCGCGAATGAAACCGCGAAGATCTTCGTCCAGAACCGCGCCAGCACCCGATATTTCGGATCGTCGGTCTTCAGCCACATCCCGAGCAGCGTCGCGATATACGCCGACAGACCGATCGTGAAGGCCGGGAAGACGATGTGGAAGGAGATCGTGAAGGCGAACTGGATGCGCGAGAGCAGAAAGGCGTCGATCGTCATCGCAAGGCTCCGTCCGGCTCGGCCGCTGCGGGCGGCCCGGCGAGGTTGCCGATCCAGCATCACCGTCGGCGGGGACATTAGTCAAACCGATGACGGGCCGCGCGGTCCGCGACGTCGCTGCGTCACGCCGCCGCGCCGTCCTCCGCCAGCGCCGCCTTCAGCGCCCGCCAGTCCCGCCAGGCCAGCCGCTTCTGCAGCGGCTGGCGCAGCAGATAGGCCGGATGCAGCGTCGCCATCGCCCTGATCCTGCGCGTGCCGGTGTCGTAGTCGAGCCATTTCCCGCGCGAGGCCAGCATGCCGGTCAGGCCGAGCAGGCCCTGCATCGAGGGCGCGCCGATGCAGACCAGGATGTCGGGATCGGCGAGCTCGATCTGGCGCTGGATGAAGGGCAGGCAGATCGCGACCTCCTGCGGTGTCGGCGTGCGGTTGCCGGGCGGGCGCCAGGGCAGGAGGTTCGCGATATAGACATGGTCTTTCCGGTCGAGGCCGATCGCCGCCAGCATCCGGTCGAGCAGCTGCCCCGAGCGGCCGACGAAGGGCAGGCCGATCCGGTCCTCGTCTGCGCCGGGCGCTTCGCCGACCAGCATCAGCCGCCCTTTCGGATTGCCGTCGGCGAAGCAGAGGCTTTTCGCCGTCGCCTTCAAGGCGCAGCCGTCGAAGGCGGCGAGCGCGGCTCTGAGCTCGTCGAGCGTGGTCGCCGCCCGTGCCATCGCCTGGGCCGTCTGGACCGCCTCGTCGGGCTGCACGGCGGCCGCCGGGTTCTGCCGCGCAACGGCAGCGGAGGGCTTCGATGTGAGCACGGCGGCGGGCCTCGGCCGCTCCGGCATGGCTGCGGGCGGTGCCTCGGCGAAATGGTCGTGCGGCGTCTCGTCCAGCGCCTCGGTCACGCCCATCTCGGCATACCAGGCGAGGATTTCGTGCGGGTTCGGCGCGGCGGCGATCATCGCGCCTGTCTAGCAGGGCGGCAGCGACTTCGCGAGGCGGCGCGGTTGCAAAATGGAACGTGCCCTTGGATAGAGGGTTTCCAGACTGCCGTGCCGCCGGGATTGAAGACGCACGATAGTTCATATATAAACTATTTCGACGCGGGGCCGGTCGGAGGGCAGCATGGATCTCGAGGAAGCGAAAGCGCAGCCGCGCGAGAGCATGGACTACGACGTCGTCATCGTCGGCGCCGGCCCTGCGGGTCTCGCCGCCGCGATCCGGCTGAAGCAGCTCGACGAAAACGTCACTGTCGTGGTCGTCGAAAAGGGCGCCGAGGTCGGTGCGCACATCCTGTCGGGCGCCGTGATCGACCCGGTCGGGCTCGACGCGCTGCTGCCCGACTGGCGAAAGGACGAGGCCCGTCCGCTGACGACCGAGGTCAGCGAGGACGTCTTCTATTTCCTGACCAGGCCCAACGGCATCCGCCTGCCCAATGTCGGCATGCCGAAGCTGATGAACAACCACGGCAATTTCGTCGGCTCGCTCGGGCTCGTGACGAAATATCTGGCGGCGCAGGCCGAGGCGCTCGGCGTCGAGATCTATCCGGGCTTCGCGGCGGCCGAACTGCTTTACAACGAGGAGGGCTCGGTCGCCGGCGTCGCGACCGGCGACATGGGCATCGCGAAGACCGGCGAGGTCTCGGAGCGCTTCACCCGTGGCATGGAACTGCGCGGCCGCTATACGCTGCTGGGCGAGGGTGCGCGCGGCTCGCTCTCCAAGATCGCGATCCGCAAATTCGGCCTCGACGAAGGCCGCGAACCGCAAAAATACGGCATCGGCCTCAAGGAGATCTGGCAGGTCAAGCCTGAGAAGTTCGTCAATGGCCGGGTCCAGCATTCCTTCGGCTGGCCGCTCGACGGCACCACCGGCGGCGGCTCCTTCCTCTACCATTTCGACGACAACCTGGTCTCGGTCGGCTTCGTCGTACACCTGAACTACGAGAACCCGACACTCTCGCCTTTCGACGAGTTCCAGCGCTTCAAGACCCATCCGCTGATCCGCGATGTCTTCGAGGGGGCAAAACGCCTCTCCTACGGCTCGCGCGCCATCACCGAGGGCGGCTTCCAGTCGGTGCCGAAGCTGACCTTCCCGGGTGGGGCGCTGATCGGCTGCGCGGCCGGCTTCGTCAACGTGCCGCGCATCAAGGGCAGCCACAACGCCATCCTGTCGGGCATGCTGGCGGCGGAGAAGCTGGTCCCGGTCCTGGCCGCCGGCCGTTCGCATGACGAGGTCGTCGAGATCGAGACCGGCTGGCGCGACGGTCCCATCGGGGCCGATCTCAAGCCGGTGCGCAACGTCAAGCCGCTCTGGTCGAAATACGGCACCGCGGTCGGCATCGTGCTGGGTGGGGTCGACATGTGGCTGAACCAGCTCTTCGGCTGGTCGCCCTTCGGCACGCTGAAACACGGCAAGGCCGACTTCCAGACGCTGAAGCCCCTCGCCGAGGTCACGCCGATCGTCTACCCGAAGCCCGACGGAAAAATCTCCTTCGACAAGCTCTCTTCGGTCTTTCTGTCCTCGACCAATCACGAGGAGGACCAGCCGGCCCATCTGAAGCTGACCGACCCGTCGATCCCGATCGCGCAGAATCTGCCGCTCTATGGCGAGCCGGCGCGGCTCTATTGCCCGGCCGGCGTCTACGAGGTCGTCTACAAGGATGCCGAGGCGAAGACCGAGCCGCGTTTCGTGATCAACGCGCAGAACTGCGTCCACTGCAAGACCTGCGACATCAAGGATCCGGCCCAGAACATCACCTGGACGGTGCCCGAAGGCGGCGGCGGACCGGGCTACGCGAATATGTGAGCGGCTGCGACCTCCCGCTGCCACGAAAAAGGCGCGCCGCTTGTCGCGGCGCGCCTTTTGTCTTTCGACGCGTGCGTCTATCGGCGGCCGGATCAGCCCTTGCGGGTGACCGACGGGGCCGGCTTGGTCTCGGTCTTGGCGCAGCCGGCGGCGAAGCCCGCCAGCATGGCGACGGCGGCAAAGCTCAGAACGATCTTCTTCATTTGAATGATCCTAGACGAATCGTCGCGACATCTGCGAACCTGACGACACTAGCCACAAATGCCTGACGCATCGGCAACGAATCGGCCGCGGCGGAGCGTCTGTGCGCGGGTTTTGTGCGATTGTTGCATCGCCGCTACGGAAATCCGCGCCGCGCCGGCGCGGCGCTTGCCCGCCCGCCCGGAAACGGCCATCTTGGACGCCTATTGCGGGACCGTTCCGGTTGCGCCGCCGGCGGTGCCCATGGCCTATCCAGGCCCGCGCGCCCGGCTGGCGAGCCGAGGGAGATTGGCGATCGTGACGTTCGGATTGAAGCGGCGTTGGCCGGGCACGGCGGCGGCACTCGCATTCCTGCTCGCGCTGCAGGCCGGCGCCGCGGCGCAAGGGGCGGCCGCGACCCGCGGCGCCGAGCAGATCGAGCCTGCCGAGAGCCTCGAGGGCAATTACCTCGCCGCGATCGTCGCCGGCGCTGGGCGCGATCTCGGCGCGGCGTCCGTCTTCCTGCGCGAGGCGATCAAGGGCGATCCCCAGAACGGCGACCTGCTGGAGCGCGGCTTCGTCGCCTTCCTCGCCGACGGCGCCATGCCCGACGCCTTTCGCGCCGCCGAGAAGCTGATCCAGCGCGACCCGAGCAACGGCCTCGCCCAGCTCGCCATCGGCATCCGCGCGATCAAGCAGAAGAGCTACCAGACCGCGCGCAACCATCTCCAGCGCGGCGGCCGCGGCCGCGCCGCCGACATCACCGCGACGCTGCTGTCGGCTTGGGCCCATGCCGGCTCGGGCCAGACCAGCAAGGCGCTGGAGACGCTGGACCGCCTGCGCGGCGAGCCCTCCTACAACCTGTTCCGCGACTACCATGCCGGGCTGATCCTCGATCTCGCCGGTCGCAAGGCCGATGCCGAGAAGCGCCTGAAGGGCGCCTACGACGCCGAGAAGACGACGTTGCGCCTCGTCGATCTCTGGGCCCGCTTCCAGGCCCGCAACGGCAATTTCGACGGCGCCGCCGCGACCTTGAACGAGTTCGACCGGCTGCTGCCGAACCATCCGATCATCCGCGACGGGCTCGCCCGGGTCGCGGCGCGCGAGACCATTCCGCGCCAGATCGGCTCGGCCCAGCAGGGCGCGGCGGAGGTGCTCTACGGCCTCGCCAGCGCCGGCAACCGCCAGGGCGACGAGGCCGCCGCGCTGCTCTATCTGCGCCTGGCGATCTATCTCGATCCGAGCCACGACCTCGCCATCCTGACCCTCGGCGACATCCTCGAACGCTCGAAGCAGCCCGAGGATGCGGTCGCGGTCTACGAGAAGATGCCCGCCGGCTCGGCGCTCAAATCGAACGCCGAGATCCAGGCCGGGCTGGCGCTGGAGGCGCTCGGCAAGTCGGAGGACGCGGTCAAGCACCTCCAGGCGCTCATCGCCGGCCGACCCGACGACATCGACGCGCTGTCGGCGCTCGGCAACATCTATCGTTCGCGAAAGCTCTTCCAGGAGGCCGCCGACACCTATGACAAGGCGATCGGCAAGCTGGCTTCGCCCGGCCGCGCCAACTGGGACCTGTTCTATTTCCGCGGCATCGCGCGCGAGCGCATCAAGCGCTGGCCCGAGGCCGAGGCCGATCTGCGCAAGGCGCTCGAACTGATGCCGGAGCCGCTCGGCCGCGAGCGCGCGCTGGTGCTGAACTATCTCGGCTATTCGCTGGTCGATCAGCATCTCAAGCTCGACGAGGCGCTCGGCATGCTGCGCCGTGCCGTCGAATTGCGGCCGCGCGACGGCTACATCACCGATTCGCTCGGCTGGGCCTATTACCGGCTCGGCCGCTACGACGAGGCGGTGCGCGACCTCGAACGCGCCATGGAGCTGCGCCCCTCCGATCCGGTGATCAACGACCATCTCGGCGACGTCTACTGGAAGGTCGGCCGCAAGCTGGAGGCGACCTTCCAGTGGAACCATGCCCGCGATCTCGGTCCCGAGCCCGACGATCTGGAGAAGATCAAGCGCAAGATCGAGCGTGGCCTCGAGGACTCGCCGTCCGCCAATGCGGCCGAGCCGAAGAAGGACGGCGGCTGAGCCGTCCTCGCGATGCCCGCGCTGCCGCTGACGACGCGTTGCCGCGCCAAGATCAACCTGACCTTGCGCGTTCTCGGCCGTCGGCCTGACGGCTATCACGAGCTCGACAGCCTGGTCGCCTTCGCCGGCGTCGGTGACACGCTGACGCTGGCGCCCGGCCCGGAGCTCGCGCTGACACTGGCAGGGCCGTTCGGAGCCGGTCTCGCGTCCGAGCCGGACAATCTCGTGCTCAAGGCGGCGCGCGTGCTCGCAGACGAGGCTGGGCCGCTGCGCTCGGGCCGTTTCCATCTCGTCAAGCGCCTGCCGCTGGCATCGGGCATCGGCGGCGGCTCGGCCGATGCGGCCGGCGCGCTGCGGCTGTTGGCGAGGCTGAACGGCATCGCCGCCGACGATTCCGCGCTGCTGCGTGCCGCGGCCAAGGCCGGCGCCGACGTGCCGGTCTGCCTCGACTCTCGCGCCCGCACGATGGCGGGCCTCGGCGAGGTCCTCGGCCCCCCGCTGGCGCTGCCGCCGCTCTTCGCCGTGCTGGTCAATCCAGGTGTCGCAGTGGCGACGGCGCCGGTGTTCCGAGAACTGGGTCTGCAGTCTGGCGAGAGGCATTCTCGCCACCTCAGCCCTCATCCTGAGGAGAGTGCACAGCGATCGCCTCAGGATGAGGGCTCGGGGAGTAGCGCCCGCATGATCCTGCTTGCGACGCTCGCGGCCGGCGGCAACGACCTTCAGGCTCCGGCGAGCAAGCTCGCCCCGGTGATCGGTGACGTCCTGTCCCGCCTCGCCGGGCTGCCGGGCTGCCGGTTCGCGCGCATGTCGGGCTCGGGCGCGACCTGCTTCGCGCTGTTCGACGATTGTCGGGCGAGCGCTGCGGCGGCGAAGGCGCTGGTGCCCGCGCGGCCGGGCTGGTGGGTGAAGGCGACCGCGCTGCGCTGACGCGCGCTTGGCCGCCGGCCGCCGGCCCGGTTGTCGGCTCCAGGCCTCGGCGGTAGCTTCCGCAGGGCTGTCGGTGCGGCGGCGCGCCGATGTCCGAAGGGAAGCGTCATGCGCGTCATCCTGGTCCTTCTGATGATTCTGTCGGCGGCGCCGCTGCGCGCCGTTCCGCTCGACGAGGCCATCGCCGCCTGGCTCGCCGACGACGACGCCAAGGCGCTGTCCGCCCTGTCCGCCTTGGCCAATGCCGGCGACGAGGACGCCATGCTGGCTCTGGGCGTGATCGAGCCGCGCGCCTGGCAGGGCGAATATGCTCTGGGTCTGGACCGGGCCCGTCGCATCGCCCTGCTGCGCAGGCCTGGCGGCTTGTCCGGAGAATCCTGGCTGAAGGGCGTCACCACGCGCCGCGCGCTGGCCGAGGCCTTCGAGCAGGCGCAGCAGAAGGGCGACCCCCTGCCGCTTCTCGCCCTCGGCCAGATCGATGCGGCGCGGCAGGCCCTAGCGATGTCCTTCAATCTCAGCCCGGCCTCGCTGGCCGAGAGCGAAATCGGCGCGCGCGTACCGAAGGATATGCGCTTCTGGGTATGGTGGGGGGCGGCGATCCGCCTGTCGCCGGTCGCTTACCCGACGCCGCCATCGCCACAGGCGGCCGACCGCCTGCGCGCCGCGATCGCCGAGGCGCTGTCGCCTGAATGGACCGGCAGCCTGCAGCAGATGCTGTTCTTCAGCATTGACGCCGCCTTGCTCGCAGGCATCCCGCAACCGCAGGCCGCCAATCTCGTCGGGCGCGTGCTGCGCAAGGGGCGCATCGCCGTCGAGGGCGACGTCGCCTTCAAGAACGCGTCCGAGAGTGCGCGGGAACGGGCGCTGGCCGGTGCGCGCGTCATCCTGACGACGGCTCCGGAGGCTGCGGCCGTCCGGAATTTCTGCGCCGCGTCATGCGCGGACACTCGGGAAGCCTGCGTCGAGGCGCTCTGGGCCATGACCGGCGGCGCCGACATCCAGATCTTCCTGCATACCCCGCTCGACGCGCTCATCCCCCAGCAGGCCTATCTCGGCAGCCCGCGCCATCGCGGCGACATGGCGCGCCTCGCCAAGAAGCGCTTTCCCAACGCAGCGCCAGCCGGCATCGACGCCTGCGGGGCGAAGCTGATGCTGGGCGGCTGAGCGCCACGGCCGGCACGCCCCTCGAAACATGGATCGTCGGCCCTGTCCCCTGGAAAGCGGCTTTCGGTGCGAGCGCCCCCTTGTCATGCCGGGGCGGCCTGCGGGGCCGAACCCGGAAGCCACGACCGGGCGCATGGCCTATTCCGTCGCAGGGCTATCGCATCTCACCTTCGGCCCTCGTCCTGAGGAGCGTGTCGAAGCGAGCGCGTCGCCAAGAATGCTCCAGAAGATGCTTCGCGAGCGAACTGGAGCATCCTTCGAGATGCCGCGTTGCGCGGCTCCTCAGGATGAGGATCGATAGAGCCAGATGCGATTCCCCCGCCCCCGCTCGCTCAATGCGCCCGCGCCACGCAGAAATCGACCGTCTCGTTCAGCGCCTGCTTCATCGCCGAGGCGGGGAACAGGCCGAGCGCGTCCTTGGCCATCTTGGCGTAGTGCTGCGCCCGCTCGATCGTGTCGTCGAGGGCGCGGTGCCGGCGCATGATGCCTTGCGCTTGTTCGAGATCGCCGTCGCCGATCTCGCCGTCCTGCAGGGTGCGCCGCCAGAAGGCACGCTCGCTCTCGCTGCCGCGCCGGAACGACAGCACCACCGGCAGGGTGATCTTGCCCTCGCGGAAATCATCGCCGGTGTTCTTGCCGAGCTTGGCGGCGATCCCGCCATAGTCGAGCGCGTCGTCGATGAGCTGGAAGGCGATGCCGAGATTGAGGCCGTAGCTGCGGCAGGCGGCGGCATGGGCCTTGGCCGATTCCGCGATCACCGGCCCGACCTCGCAGGCGGCGGCGAAAAGCTCGGCCGTCTTGCCGCGGATCACGGCGAGATATTCGTCCTCTGTCGTCTCGGTGTTCTTGGCGACGGTGAGCTGCATCACCTCGCCCTCGGCGATCACGGCGGCCGCGGTCGAGAGGATGTCGAGCGCGCGCAGCGAGCCGACCTCGACCATCATCTTGAAGGCCTGGCCGAGCAGGAAATCGCCGACCAGCACGCTCGCCTCGTTGCCCCAGAGCATGCGGGCCGCGAGCTTGCCGCGGCGCATGTCGCTCTGGTCGACGACGTCGTCGTGCAGCAGCGTCGCGGTGTGCATGAACTCGACCGAGGCCGCGAGCTTGACATGGCCCTCGCCGCGATAGCCGGCGAGCGCGGCCGTCGCCAGCGTCAGCATCGGCCGCAGCCTTTTTCCCCCCGACGAGATCAGGTGGTTGGCGACCTCGGGGATCATGGTCACGTCCGAGCCGGTGCGCGACAGGATCATCGCATTGACGCGCGCCATGTCGGCCCGCGTCAGCTCGACCAGCGTCTCGATCCGGGCAGGGTCCGAGCCCTTGCCGGCTTCCTTGTCCTCGAACGGGACGACGACGCCCATCGCTTCACTCCACGGCAGTGTGCGGCGCTGCACGGCTTTGCCTTGCCACAACCCTCGCATGGCTGGCCAGCCCCCGCAAAGCGCCCGCGACGCCGCAGCATCGCGATCCGGGCTTGCGCAGGCGCCGCGGCTTGGGCTCTGTGGCGTGCATGCATGAGCGCGTCCGCACCAACGACATCGTCCTGCTCGGCGCGATTGAGGCGCTGCTGAATTCGGCCGGCTTCGACTGCCTGATCGCCGATCAGCACATCAGCGCGCTGGAGGGCATGATCGGCGCCTTCCCGCGCCGGCTCCTGGTGCGCGAGGAGGATGGCCGGCGCGCCCGCATCCTGCTGCGCGAGGCCGGCTTCGGCGCCGAACTGCGCGATGAATGAGAGCCTCGGCGCGATCGTCGAGGATCGCCTGCTCGACGGCCGGCTCCTGTTGCGCCAGCCCGCGACCGGGCATCGCGCCGGCACCGATGCGATCCTGCTCGCCGCCGCATTGCCCGAGCTCGGCGCCGGGCCGCTGCTCGACATGGGCGCCGGCGTCGGCACGGTCGGGCTTCTGGCGGCGCTGGCCCAGCCGGCGCTCGCCGTCGTCTTGGTCGAGCGTGACCCGGAACTCGCCGCCCTGGCCGAAGCCAATGCCGAGGCGAACGGACTGTCGAACCGCGTCGCGGTGATCGCGGCCGATGTCGAGGCGCCGGCCCGGACGCTCGCCGATCATGGCCTCGCGGCTGCCGGTTTCGCCTGCGTCGCGCTGAACCCGCCCTTCTACGCTGCCGGCCGGACTAAGGCCTCGCCGGTGCCGAACCGCCGCGCTGCCCATGTCGCGGAGGGCGGGCTCGCCCTCTGGCTCAAGGCGGCGCGCCGGTTGCTGCGGCCGGGCGGCACGGTCGCGGTGATCCATCGGGCACAGGCGCTGCCGGAGCTTCTGGCGGGGCTGGCGACGGGCTTCGGTGGCATCGCCATCCGCCCGGTCCATGGTGTCGCCGGCAAGCCGGCGATCCGCGTGCTGGTGACGGCGAGGCTGAACGGCAAAGGGCCGGCAGCGTTGCTGCCGGCCCTGGTTCTCAATGCCGAGGATGGCCGCTTCACCCCGGAGGCGGAGGCGATCCATCGTGGCCGGGCGAACCTGCGTCCGGCCTGACCAGGCCGCTCAGTAGAAGTAGCGCGGGCCGTAATACGGGCGCGGCCCATAGAACGGCGGCGCGAACAGCGGCGGCGGGCCGTAATAGCGCGGGCCGTAATAGCGCCGCGGGCCATAGTAGCGCCGCGGTCCGTAGTAGCGGCGCGGCCCGTAGTAATACTGCGCCTGCTCGAGCAGCGGCTCCTGCACCTGGACGCTGCCGGCGCCGGCGACCGGCGCAGCATTGGCCGGGGCGGTGGCGAGCGCGATGCCGCCGAGCGTGGCCGCTGCCGCGACGGCGAGTAAGGTCTTGCGGATCATGATCAATCCTCCTTCTGATGGCGCCGATGGCCCTGAGCCCCGGATATCGCCGAACCTTGAGGGCAAGCTAGCGGGTGGAACCTGAACGGCACCGATATGCGCCGTTCAGTCTTGTTTCAGTCTGCGGCCAGATTACGGCCGCATTTGCTCAACGGCAGACGCGGACCGGGCGGATGACCCAGCGCCAGCCGTTCCAGACGCGGCGCTCGCGCCAGACGCAGCGCGGTCCGTAGAACCGTGGCGGGCCATAGTACCGGCGCGGCCCGTAATAGCGGCGCGGGCCATAATACTGGGCCTGTTCGACGAGGCCGCCGCCGGCCTGCGTGATCGGCGCGATGCCGGTGTTGACAGGAGCGGCGGAGGCGGGGGCGACGCTCAGCGCGGTCCCGATCAGGGTGACTGCGCCGAACGCGGCGGCGACGAGGCGGGATGACGGCATCGTGGGCTCCTACTGGCTTCGAGACCGCCGGCTCGACTCAAGCGCTCGCCCCCGAACGCCGCGAACCTGACGGCCAGACCTGAAGACTAGTCCCGGCGAAATGAACGGTTGCTGTCCGTCCCGGTTCCCTTTCCATTCATCCTCCGGGGCCGGCACGCGCTTGACCGCAGCGGGCGCCAACCCCTAAGCACGCGGCCATTCGCGCTTGTCCTGGAAGGCCTTGAAGCCCGTGCCCGTCCTCGCTTCGTCCTCTCCCGTCGCCGGCGGCTCGCCCGCGCTCGACCCGACCCGCTCCTTCCAGGGGTTGCTGCTGACGCTGCAGCGCTTCTGGGCCGAGCGCGGCTGCGTCGTGCTGCAGCCCTACGACATGGAGGTCGGCGCCGGCACCTCCCATCCCGGCACGATGCTGCGTTCGCTCGGCCCGAAGCCGTGGAACGCGGCCTATGTCCAGCCCTCGCGGCGGCCGAAGGACGGCCGCTACGGCGAGAACCCGAACCGGCTGCAGCACTACTACCAGTTCCAGGTCATCCTGAAGCCGAACCCGCCGAACCTGCAGGAACTCTATCTGGAGTCGCTCGCCGCCATCGGCATCGACATGGCGCTGCACGATATCCGTTTCGTCGAGGACGACTGGGAGAACCCGACTCTCGGCGCCTGGGGGCTCGGCTGGGAATGCTGGTGCGACGGCATGGAGGTCAGCCAGTTCACTTACTTCCAGCAGGTCGCCGGCATCGAATGTGCGCCGGTCTCGGGAGAACTGACCTACGGCCTCGAACGCCTCGCCTGCTATCTGCAGAATGTCGAGAGCATCATGGAGCTCAACTTCAACGGGCTCGATGGCGCCGACAGGGTGACCTATGCGGACGTCTTCCTGCAGGCCGAGCAGGAGTATTCGCGCTATAATTTCGAGCACGCCGACACGGCCGCCCTGTTCCGCCGCTTCGCCGAGGCCGAGGCCGAGTGCCGTGCCCTGCTGGAGAAGGGCGAGGCCGGCGAGCGCCACCTGATGGTGCAGCCGGCCTACGACCAGTGTCTCAAGGCCGGCCACAGCTTCAACCTGCTCGACGCGCGCGGCGTGATCTCTGTCACCGAGCGCCAGAGCTATATCCTGCGGGTGAGGGAGCTGGCGAAGGCGTGCGGAGCAGCCTGGCTCAGGACGGCGGGCGGGGGAGCGGCCGCGTGAGTCGCATTATCGCTTGCTATAGAAGCTTGCGGGAGTTTTAAACGAAATCGGCTTTTGCTATAAAAGTCGAGCCGGGTTTTAAACGTGGATAGAAGTCAGTTCGACGGGTCGCCGGCGGGACATCTCGTCCCGACGCTGCATGACCAATGGGCCTTCGTTCCGAACGACCTGCCGCCTGTCTTCGACAGCGCGCCGATATTGACGCGCCTCGTCTCGGCCACGCAAGCGCTTGGCGAACTGAATGGCATCCTGCGGACGCTGCCTGATCCCTACATTCTGATCCAGCCTTTGCAGGCGCGCGAGGCGCTGACATCGTCCAGTATGGAAGGAACCTATACGACCGTCGACGCGCTCTTGCTTGCGGAAGCGGGCTATGGAGCTTCTGTCGAGAGCAGCGATACGCGCGAGGTGCTGAATTACTCGCTCGCGCTCCGCAACGCTGTACGCAGCCTCGACGACGTTCCGCTCTCGCTTCGGACGATCCGCGGAGCGCATCGCGACCTGCTGAAGGGCGTGAACCGCGCGCGTGGCGCTACGATCGAGCCTGGTGAGTTCAAGAAGCATCAGAACTGGATCGGGGCCGCCTCTATCGAGGGCGCACGCTTTGTGCCGGCGCCGCCAAAAGAGTCGTATGAAGCGCTATGCCAACTTGAACTCTATGCCCAAAGGCCGGATCGTGACGCGACCCCACCGCTCATTGACGCCGCCCTGATCCATTACCAGTTCGAAGCGATACACCCCTTTGCCGACGGCAATGGCCGTGTCGGCCGCATTCTGATCCCGGTGGCGCTGTTCGAACGCAAGGCGTTGCTTCATCCGGCTCTGTTCATCAGCCCCGTACTGGAACGGCGCAAGGACGATTATATCGACGTCATGTTCGAAGTCTCTCGATCGGGTGCGTGGGAGAACTGGCTGACGTTCTTTTTGTCCGTGGTCGAAGAGACCTGTCGTGAAACGATAGCGATCGCCGACAGATTGTTTTTGCTGCGTGAGCGGTATCGCAAGGCGCTTCAGGCGGCCGGGCGGTCGGCGCTTCTGCTGTCGATCGTCGACAGGCTCTTCACGCGGCCGGTCTTCTCGATCCCGCAACTCGCCGAGCATCTCGGCGTCACCTATCCTGCCGCACAGAAAAATCTCGAAACGGTGCTGGCGCTCGGCTTCGTCGAGGACGTGCCAAATACCGCCCATCCCAAATATTTCGCCGCGCGCGAGATCATGAACACGATCACCGGACAAGCCTGATGCCCGATCTCCTGCTCGAACTCGTCTCCGAGGAAATCCCCGCGCGCATGCAGCGCAAGGCGGCCGACGATCTGCGCAAACTCGTCACCGATGCGCTGGTCGAGCGCGGGCTGGTCTATGAGGGCGCGAAGGCCTTCGCGACGCCGCGGCGGCTCTCACTCCATGTCGCCGGCCTGCCCGTGCGCGGCCGCGATGTCCGCGAGGAGCGGAAAGGTCCGCGCGTCGGTGCGCCCGAGGCCGCCGTGCAGGGCTTCCTCAAGGCGGCTGGACTGGTTTCGCTCGATCAGGCGACGATCGTCTCCGACCCGAAGAAGGGCGACAGCTACGTCGCCGTCACCGAGAAGCCGGGCCAGGAGACGGTTGCCGCCATCGCCGAGATCGTGCCGGCCGTGATCCGCGCCTTCCCCTGGCCGAAGTCGATGCGCTGGGGCAAGGCTTCGGCGGAACCGGGCTCGCTGCGCTGGGTCCGCCCGCTGCATGCGATCCTGTGCACCTTCGGCGCCGAGACCGAGGAGCCGGAGGTGGTCCCCTTCGCGGTCGACGGCATCGTCTCCGGCAATCTCACCCACGGCCATCGCTTCCATGCGCCGGGCGCCATCACCGTGAGGCGTTTCGAGGACTATGTCGCCTCGCTGGAGCGAGCGAAGGTCGTGCTCGATGCCGATCGGCGCAAGGAGATCATCCTCAACGACGCCCGGACGCTCGCCTTCGCGCAGGGGCTCGAACTGGTCGAGGACGAGGGGCTGCTGGAGGAGGTGGCGGGGCTGGTCGAATGGCCGGTCGTGCTGATGGGGTCGTTCGAGGAACGCTTCCTCGACATTCCCGCCGAAACGATCAGGGCGACGATCCGCGCGAACCAGAAGTGCTTCGTGCTGCGCGATGCCGCGACGGAGCGGCTCGCCAACCGCTTCCTGCTCACCGCCAACCTCGTCGCCAGCGACGGTGGCGCGGCGATCGTCGCCGGCAACGAGCGGGTCGTGCGGGCGCGCCTCTCCGACGCCGCCTATTTCTTCGCGACCGACAAGGCCGATCTGCCCGATCTCGACACGCTCGAGGAGAGCGCCGAAAAGCTCGGGCTCGATCTGAAAAAGCCGCTCGACCAGCGCATGGCCAAGCTCGACCGGCTCGGCGTCGTCTTCCACGCCAAGCTCGGCACGCAAGGTGAGCGCGTGCGGCGCATCGCAGCGCTGGCGCGGGAACTCGCAGCCGTAGTCGGGGCCGATCCCGATCTCGCCGAGCGCGCGGCGAAGCTCGCCAAGGCCGACCTGCCGACCGAGATGGTCGGCGAGTTCCCCGAGTTGCAGGGCCTGATGGGCCGGAAATACGCCGAGCTGCAGGGCGAGCATCCGTCGGTCTGCGCCGCCATCGAGGAGCACTACAAGCCGCTCGGCCCCTCCGACCGCGTCCCGACCGATCCGGTCTCGGTCTCGGTCGCGCTCGCCGACAAGTTTGATCTGCTTACCGGCTTCTGGGCGATCGACGAGAAGCCGACTGGGAGTAAGGACCCCTATGCGCTGCGACGGGCGGCTCTGGGGGTCATCAGGGTCGTGCTCGAAAACGGCCTGAACTTCTCTGTCGATCGATTCAACGACGTGCAGTTGCTGCGTCACCAGATCGGCACCTCGCCGACGGCGCCTGAGAAGCTGGACGCCGTCCTGTCCGCAGCGGCGGCCGGCGGGATGTTCGGCGAGCAGGCGCGTGCGCTGGTCGCGGCGAGCCGGAATGACGAGCCCGAATGGCTGCGGCTCGTCGATGAACACGACCCTGCGATCAGCGACGACCTGCGCTCATTCCTCCAGGACCGTCTCAGGGTTCATCTCCGCGAGATGGACACCAGGCACGACATCGTCGATGCCGCGATGCCGCCGGAGAGCTGCAATCTCCTCCTGATCACCCGCCGCGTCGCTGCCCTCTCGCGCTTCCTCGACACCGAGGACGGCCGGAGCTTGCTCGCCGGCTACAAGCGCGCCGCCAACATCCTCAGGGCCGAGGAGAAGAAGGACGGCGAGGGCGCCTTCGCCGGTGCGCCGGACCTCAACCTGATCGCCCAGGCCGGGCTGATCGAGGAGAAGGCGCTCGCGGTCGCGCTGGCGCAGGCGACGCCGAAGGCGGCAGCCGCCGTCGCCGCCGAGGATTACGAGGGCGCGATGGCGGCGCTGGCCGAGCTTCGCCCGGCGGTCGACGCCTTCTTCGACAAGGTCACGGTCAACGATCCCGATCCGCGCTTGAGGGACAACCGGCTGAAGCTCTTGAACAGCTTGCGCGAGGCGACACGCGCGGTCGCGGATTTCGGCCGCATCGCGGGTTGAAGCCTTCCAGCAGAAGCGCGGGGAGCCCTTCTCCCAGATGGGAGAAGGGCAAGGATGAGGGTGTGCCGCTGGTTGCCAAGGTGCGACGGAGCCGTTGCGCCTTGTCCTCGACCGGCAGGCCCTCATCCGGCCCTCCGGGCCACCTTCTCCCATCCGGGAGAAGGGAAGAGGCGTCGAGGCTGGGACCGACGGCTTTCTCCTCAACCCATTCCACCGGAACCTATTCCCACCTCGCGACGTTCTGATCGCGGGGCCGGCGCACCGCGAAATCATCGCGGCGCGGGCTTCGGGGGGCCGGCTTTCGGCCGAGCAAAGGATTTAAATCATGGCTATTCTGATTTCGCTGCTGATCACCGTCCTGGTCATCGGTCTCGTGCTTTATCTCGTGCGGATGCTGCCGCTCGATGCGCAGATCAAGAACGTCGTCCAGATCATCGTCATCGTCATCGGCATCATCTCGCTGCTGCGCTATCTCGCGGTGTTCTGAGGCGGGGATCGGCGCCAATTGACGGCGGACCGGCACTCGTCCAGACTTGCCTAGGTCCAGAGGGCCCCGGACGGAAACGTCCCGGGGCCCTTTCCTATTGCAGGGCGCCGAGCGCGATGAACTCGCAGAATCGTACCACCCATACCCGCCTGACCTCCTATCCCGAACCGGGCAATGCCGCCGGCCGCTTCCCGATCCGCTGGGGCGCCGAGGATCCGGTGGAGCGTGGCCCGATCATCGCCTCGACCACCAACCCGGCCGACCGCAACATCATCGGCGCCCATGGCGGCTCCTATTCGGTCTATCGCGCGCTCGCGATCTCGGCCCGCGCCATGAATCCGTCGCAGCGGCCGGACCTCCACAACACCCATCCGACCGCCGAGATCGCGCCGCAGCCGCAATGGTCGGCGCCCGGACGAATCGTCTCGCTCGATCCGTTCGGCCACCGCGTCGCGCAGGATTTCGGCCAGTGGATCGGCGAGGGGCTGGACATCCGGCCGACCATCGCGATCACCAAGGCGCGGCTCAACCTGCCCGAGATCCTGGCGGCGATGGCGGCGAACCGTCTCGCCGCCGACGACCACATCCTGCACGCCTTGGGCGACATCTCCGTCACCAAGATCGCGGTCGACCCGGTCTGGCATCTGCCCGGCATCGCCGAGCGCTTTGGCACGTCCGAGACCGAACTGCGCCGCACGCTGTTCGAGCAGACCGGCGGCATGTATCCCGAGTTGGTGACCCGGCCGGACATGAAGGTGTTCCTGCCGCCGATCGGCTCGATCACCGCCTATATCGTCGGCGAGGTCTCGGCGATCACCGATCCGAGGAAGCGCGTCGCCTGCCGCGTCCATGACGAGTGCAACGGCTCCGACGTCTTCGGCTCGGACATCTGCACCTGCCGGCCCTATCTCGTCCACGGCATCGAGGAGGCGGTGAAGGAGGCTCAAGGCGGCGGCGTCGGGCTGATCGTCTACAACCGCAAGGAAGGCAGGGCGCTCGGCGAGGTCACGAAATTCCTCGTCTACAACGCCCGCAAGCGCCAGGAGGGCGGCGACTCCGCCGCGACCTATTTCGAGCGCACCGAATGCGTCGCCGGCGTGCAGGATGCGCGTTTCCAGCAATTGATGCCGGATGTGCTGCACTGGCTCGGGATCACCCGGATCGACCGGCTGATGTCGATGTCGAACATGAAATACGACGCCATGGTCGAGAGCGGCATCGAGATCGGCGAGCGCGTCGCGATCCCGCCAGAGCTGATCCCGCCCGACGCGTCGGTCGAGATGGAGGCCAAGAAGGCGGCCGGCTATTACGCGCCCGACGGCGCGCCCGGCGACAATGCGCTCAAGGCCACGGTCGGCCGCGACCTCGACAAGTTCTGACGATGCCCGAGCGCAATCCGGAGACCTTCCGCCCGCTGCTCAGGCCCGCGGCCGTCCGCGCTCGGGCGCAGGAGATGCTGGAGCTCGGGCTTGCCGGAAAGCTCCTGCACTTCAGCGTCGATGCGAGCCGGCTCGAGGCCTGCGCCGACTATGTCCTCGACACGATCCGCGCCAATTATCCGACGCTCGATATCCCGTTTCACGCCCGCTGGCGCCATTTCACCGTCGCCGGCATGGATCGCTGGAGCATGCTCGATCTCGCTGCGGGCTTCCGCGATGCCGGCGAGCGCGGCCGGGCGGCCTACGACCTTGCCGTGGTCAGCGTGCTGCTCGATGCCGGCGCCGGGCCGGACTGGCGCTATCGCGACGCCGTCACCGGCCAGTCGATCGGCCGTTCGGAGGGCCTGGCGCTGGCCTCGCTCGACATGTTCGCCGCCGGCGGCTTTGCGAGCGACCCGGCCGATCGCTTACGCGCCGACGCCGCCGCGCTGAAGCGGCTCGACGCGGCGGCGCTGGCGGACGGCTTCCAGTCGGATGCGAAAAATCCGCTGCTGGCGCTGGAGGGCCGCGCCGCGCTGATGAACCGGCTCGGCGAAGAGCTTGAGCGGCAGGGGCTGGCGCGGCCGGGCGACCTGTTCGACCGGCTGTCGGGCGTGGCGAGCGGCGGCACCATCCGCGCCGGGCATATCCTCGCCGAGGTGCTCGGCACCTTCGGCGGCATCTGGCCGTCGCGGCTGACGCTTGCGGGTGTGCCGCTCGGCGACACCTGGCGCCATCCGCTGATCGCCATGGCCGAGCCGACCGCCGGCCTCGTGCCCTTCCACAAGCTCTCGCAATGGCTGTCCTATTCGCTGATCGAGCCGCTGCAATGGGCCGGGATCGCGGTCATCGACATCGACGACCTCACTGGCCTGCCGGAATACCGCAATGGCGGGCTCTTTCTCGATTCGGGCGTGATCGCGCTGAAGGACGAAGCCGACGCGGCCCGCGCCCACGAGCCGGGCTCGACTCTCGTCGTCGAATGGCGGGCGCTGACGGTCGCGCTGCTCGACGAGATCGGGGCTCTGGTGCGCAAGCGCCTCGGCCGCTCGCGCGAGGAACTGCCGCTTGCCAAGGTGCTGGAGGGCGGCACCTGGGCGGCGGGCAGGCGCATCGCGGCGGAGAAGCGCGCTGGCGGCGGCCCGCCCTTGACGATCGTCAGCGACGGCACGGTATTCTGAGGTTCGCCCGTCATTGCGAGCGCAGCGAAGCAATCCAGGAAGACGTAGAGCTCCATGTCCCCCTGGGTTGCTTCGTCGCTTCGCTCCTCGCAATGACGGCAAGCAGTCGATCGGTTGAGGGGAGCAACAGGAATGACCACGCAACAGGACGGCGTCACCGTCGTCGACCATCCGCTGGTGCGTCACAAGCTGACGCTGATGCGCGAGAAGGACCGCTCGACCAAGAGCTTCCGCCAGCTCCTCAATGAGATCGGCATGCTGCTCTGTTACGAGGTCACGCGCGACCTTCCGATCGAGATGACAGAGATCGAGACGCCGCTGACGACAACGATGCAGCCGATCATCGCCGGCAAGAAGATGGTCTTCGCACCGATCCTGCGCGCCGGCGTCGGCTTCCTCGACGGCATGCTCGAGCTGGTCCCGGCCGCCCGAGTCGCCCATATCGGGCTGTATCGCGATCCGCATACGCTGCAGGCGGTCGAATATTATTTCAAGGCGCCCTCCGACATCGCCGAGCGCATGGTCGTGGTCATGGACCCGATGCTGGCGACGGCGAACTCCGCGGTCGCGGCGGTCGACCGGCTGAAGGAACGCGGCGCCCGCGACCTGCGCTTCGTCTGCCTGCTCGCGGCGCCCGAAGGGATCGAGCGGCTGCGGGGCGCACATCCGGATGTCCGCATCTGGACGGCCGCGATCGACGAATGCCTCAACGACCACGGCTACATCGTGCCGGGACTGGGCGATGCCGGCGACCGGATGTTCGGCACGCGCTGAGCCACGAGAAAGGCCCGCCCCATTGCTGGGGCGGGCCGGCGATCCGGATGGGCGGTCAGGTCAGCGATGACGCGACAGCTTGGAGCATGATGCCGAAAAGTGGGAACCGGTTTTCGGACGACATCATGCTCTAACTCTTTGATGAGAGACGGATTCAGACATTGGATGGGATCGCCTTGCGATTCCATCCAATGTCATCCGGCTCTAGCGGATCGTCATCGCGTCAGTTGATCACCTGGACGATGCGACGGGTCTGCGGATCGACCAGCACGGTGCGCTTGTTCACGACGGTGTAGCGATAGTTCGTTTCACCGTATTCGCGCGGAACCTCGCGATACTCGATTCCGTCCGAGGGCAGCACCGTGCCGACGACGACTGGCTCGGCATAGGTGTAGGACGGCACGCGCTGCTCGACCACATAGGTCTGGAAGCGCGGGGTGTTGTCGCCGATGATGGCGCCGACTACCGCCCCGCCGACACCGCCGACGACCGCACCGACCGGGCCGCCGACGATCGCGCCGCCGACCGCACCGGTGGCGCCGCCGCTGAGGGCACCGCCCTGCGCGCCGTTCGGATTGTTCTGGGCGAAAGCCGCGACCGGAGCGATGGCGAGCGCCGTCACGAGAGCAAGTTTCTTCAGCATGGTCTGTCTCCTTCCAAAGAGAAACGTCGGCAAGGAGAACGGGTCGGGCGGGAAAAGGGTTCCGTTCCCGGCGTCACGAGATGTGACGCTTTGTGACGAGGAGGCGGAAACCCTCGTTTCTTCAAGGCGATGCGGCGATCACGTCGGCAGCTCCTTTTTGCGCCCGGACATCCGCGAGGGGCCGGCCGAACGCAAAATGGCGGGCCTCGCGGCCCGCCATCCCGTCGCTCGTCCGGTGCGTCGCCGCGTTATTTCGGCGCGGCCGCCAGCGTCGGCGTCAGCTTGTCGGCATCGCGCTTGACGACCGCCGCGAAGCCCGCCGGCGTGCGCTCCTCGGCGGTCGGCAGCACGGTGCCGAGCTCGAGCAGGCGCTTCTTCGTGGACTCGTCGTTCAGGGCTTTGTTCAGCGCGTCGACGAGCTTGTCGACGGCCTCCTTCGGCGTGCCCTTGGGCGCGGCGATGCCGTTCCAGGCCTCGATCTGGTAGTCGGGCAGGCCGGCCTCCTTGGTGGTCGGCACGTTCGGCAAGGCCGGCGAGCGCTCGGCCGAGGCGACGGCATAAGCCTTGATGTTGCCGGCCTTGACCTGCTCGGCGACGGAGACGATCTGGTCGCACATGAAGTCGATCTGGCCGGAGACCAGGTCGTTCAGGGCAGGGCCCGTGCCGCGATAGGCGACGGCGTTGAGCTTCGGCACGCCGAGCACGCCCTTGAGCAGCGTGCAGGTCGTCCACGACACCGAGCCGACGCCGGCATGGGCCTCGTTGATCTTCTCGGAGTTCGCCTTGACATAGGTCACGAACGCCTTGAGGTCGGCGGGCTCGAAGTTTTTCTTCGCGACGATCAGGATCGGCGTGCCGCCAGCCAGCCCGATGGTCTGCATGCCGTTGATCGGGTCATATTTCAGGTTCGGATAGGTCGCCGGTGCCGCCGAGAAGGTGCCGAGATGCCCCATCGCGATGGTGTAGCCGTCGGCCGGTGCGGTCAGCGCCCGGGTGATGCCGGTGGTGCCGCCGGCGCCGGCGACGTTCTCGACGACGACCTGCTGGCCGAGCGTCTTCGACATGTGGTCGCCAACGATGCGGGCGATGATGTCGGTCGGGCCGCCGGCCGCGAACGGCACGACCATGGTGATCGGCCGCGCCGGGTAGCCCTGCGCCTGCGCCGCGCCGGCGAATGCCAGCGTGGTCGCGGCCGCGAGGGCGAGCGTCAGTTTCTTCATGGAAATTCCTCCCGTAGTTGGCGTGACGACAGAGGTGGGGCCGCAGCGCGGCCCGGGCAACCCCGTCATTCGGTGAAGACCTCGTCGCGCTTCTTGTTGATCGACGGCAGCAGCGCGATCGCGAGAACGACCACGGCGACGATCAGCAGGCCGGCCGAGATCGGCCGCTCGACGAAGGTCATGAACGAGCCGCGCGAGATGATCAGCGCCTGGCGCAGCTTCTCCTCCATCAGCTTGCCGAGCACGAAGCCGAGCAGCATCGGCGCCGGCTCGAAGGAAAGCTTGATCAGGAGGTAGCCGAACAGGCCGAACATCGCGGTGAAGGCGACGTCGACCGGCTGGTTGTTCACCGAGTAGATGCCGATGCAGCAGAAGATCAGGATCGACGGGAACATCAGCCGGTAGGGCACCTGCAGCAGCTTCACCCACAGGCCGACCAGCGGCAGGTTGATGATCAGCAGCATCAGGTTGCCGATCCACATCGAGGCGATCATGCCCCAGAACAGGTTCGGGTTCTTGGTCATCACCTGCGGACCGGGGATGATGCCGTGGATCGTCATCGCGCCGACCATCAGCGCCATCACCGCGTTCGGCGGGATGCCGAGCGTGAGCAGCGGGATGAAGGCGGTCTGGGCGCCGGCGTTGTTGGCTGATTCCGGACCCGCCACGCCCTCGATCGCGCCGCGGCCGAAGCGCGAGGAATCCTTGGCGATCTTCTTCTCCAGCGTGTAGCTGGCGAAGGGCCCGAGCACCGCGCCGTTCCCGGGCAGGATGCCGAGGATGCCGCCGATGAACGTGCCGCGCACCACCGGCGCCGCGCTCTGCTTGATGTCGTTCCAGTCCGGCAGCAGCCGGCCGATCTTGGCCTTGACGACGTCGCGCGTCTCCGGGTTCTCGAGATTGCGCAGCACCTCGGCGAAGCCGAACACGCCCATCGCCAGCACGGCGAAGTCGATGCCGTCGGAGAGCGGCGGGAAGCCGAAGGTCAGGCGTTCCTGTCCGGTCTCCAGATCGGTGCCGACGGTCGAGAGCAGCAGGCCGAGCATGATCATGCAGAAGGCCTTCAGGATCGAGCCGCGCGCCAGCACGACGGCGAAGCACAGCCCCATCACCATCAGCGAGAAATATTCGGCGGGGCCGAACAGCAGCGCGAGCTTGGTCAGCGGTGCGCCGAGCGCGGCGATGAACACGGTCGCGACGCAGCCGGCGAAGAAGGAGCCGAGCGCGGCGGTGCCGAGCGCCACGCCGGCGCGGCCCTGCTTGGCCATCTGGTGGCCGTCGAGCGTGGTCACGACCGAGGTCGCCTCGCCCGGGATGTTGACCAGGATCGCGGTGGTCGAGCCGCCATATTGCGCGCCGTAATAGATGCCGGCGAGCATGATCAGCGCGCCGACCGGGTCGAGCCCGAAAGTGATCGGCAGCAGGATCGCGATGGTGGCGATCGGGCCGACGCCGGGCAGCACGCCGATCAGCGTGCCGACGAGGCAGCCGGCGAAGCACAAGGCCAGGTTCTGCAGCGACAGCGCGACGCCGAAGCCGAGCGAGAGATTGGCGATCATTTCGCTCATGAGGTCAGATCCCGAGCAGCCAGGGGGCGAGCGGGATCGGCAGACCCAGCGCGTATTTGAACAGAAGCGCGCAGCCCAGCGACATCGCAGCCGCGAAGATGATCAGCTCCTTCCATTTCATGTCGTCGGCGGCGATGCCGGAGATGACGATGACCAGCGGGCCGGCCACCGCAAGCCCGAGCGGCGGCATGCTGATCGGGCCGATATCGAAACCGCGGATCGCGAGCCCGAAGGCGATCGCGCCGCCGAGCACGAAGAAGACGCCGCGCCAGGACCAGCCTTCGAGCTTGTCGCCGTTATAGCGCAGCGAGGACAGCACCAGCATCGCGCCGAGCGCCATGCAGATCACCGCGAAGGTCTTGGGCAGCATGCCCGGACCGATCTGGCGCAGCGTTCCGATCGAGAGTTCCCAGGCGAACAGGAAGGCGCCCGCCCCGAGCAGGATCATGAACAGGCCTGCGGCCAGATCCTGCTGCGACCTGATGCGCAACCCTTGCGCCTTTTCGATGGAGTTCAGTGACATCAGGCTCCTCCGGCTGCCGCGACGAGCGCGCGGTTGCTGCGTTTCATCTTCTGTGAGGGAAGCAGGGCGGGCACGGCGTGCCGCAGCCCCGGCGGCGGGAGCGGCATGACGTGCCGATCGTCGATCAGCGTCACGCTCTCGCGCAGGATGGCGAGGAAATCGTCGCGGGGGCTCAGCTTCTGCTGCGGCCGCCAGGCGATGCCGACGAGCGCGCCGGGCGGCGGCGGATCGAGCAGGGCCCCGCGCAGCCGCCGCATCGTCACGCCTGGAAAGGAGAGCCGCGAGACCCAGTCCGGCGCCAGCGCCATGCCGAGCCCGGCCGCCACGGCCGACATCATGGCGGGCTTCTCGGTCGCCTCGATGGTGACGTTGGGCACCGCGCCGACGCTCTCGAAATAGGCCATCACCAGATCATAGGCGAAGGGACGGATGCGCTTGGACGGCACCACGAAGGGCTCACCGACGAGGTCGTGCATGGTGAGGTGGTCACGCCCCGCGAGCGGGTGGCGCTCGTTCAGCACCACGATCGGCCGCTCGACGCGCAGAATCTCGAAGGCGCAGTCGGTCGGCTTGCGCGGCGGGCGGGTGAGCGCGAGGTCGAGCTTGCCGGCCTCCAGCATCTGGATCAGCGCCGCGGTCATCGCCTCGACGAACTTGATCTCGACGCCGGGATGGCGTTGGCGGAAGGCGACCAGCGCCTCGGGCACGAAGCTCGACGAGGCTGCGTCGATCGCGCCGACGCGCAGCACCTTGCCGGAGGCGAGCGAGGCCTCGCGCACCGCGCGCGAGGCGTGCTCCATCTTGACCAGGATACCCTTGGCTTCCTCGAGCATGATCAGCCCGGCGCGCGTCAGCGCGACCTGCCGCGTCGTGCGCGTGAACAGGCCGACGCCGAGCTCTTCCTCCAAGGTGCTGATCTGGCGGGAGAGCGCGGGTGGGGCCAGTCCGAGGCGCTCCGCGGCCCGGCCAAAATGCAGCTCTTCCGCCACCGCGATGAAACATCGCAGTTGCCGAACGTCCATGGTGATCGCCTGCTCCCCTCTGGCGTATCGTTTGCCGATATCTTCCAGTGCTTGTCGCCATAACGGCTCACGCCGCAATTGCGACCCTAGAGCAATTCATAATCTTTTGACAATAAAGCCCGCAGGCCCTTTCACGGCTTTCGGCGCAGGATCCGCCCGTCGATCAACGCCAGTCCCGCGAAGATCGCGGCCATGCCGGCGAAGTGGCGCGGCAGCAGCGCCTCGCCGAGCAGGCCGGAGCCGAGCAGGATGGCGCTGACCGGGATCAGGAAGGTGACCAGCATGACGTTGCTCGGCCCGGCCGAGCGCATGATCCGGAAGAAGATCGCATAGGCCAGCGCCGTCGAGACAAGCGCCAGTCCGACGAGCGCGAGGACGCCGGTGGCCGACGGTACCGGCAACGTCCAGGGCGGGCTCACGACCAGCATGATCGGGAGCGTCATCAGCGTCGAGGCGCTGAGCTGGCCGGCGGCGGTTACCAGCGGCGGCAATTCGCGGAAGCGCCGGCCGTAGAGGCCCGAGAAGGCATAGGAGATCGTGGCGACGATGCAGGCGAGCTGGGCCGCGAGATTGAGGCCGAGGCCGGCGAGCGCATCGGGCCCGATCAGGATCGCGACGCCGGCGAAGCCCGCGACGATGCCGGCGATCTTGGCGCCCGTGGCGCGCTCGCCGCCGAAGGCGTGCATGACCATCACCGCGAAGATCGGCGTCATCGCGTTCAGGATCGCGGCGAGCCCGCTCGCGATCTGCTGCTGGCCCCACAGGAACAGCGTGAACGGGATAACGTTGTTGAGCAGGCCCATGCCGAAGAAGGCGAGCCAGAAGCGCCGGCCGACCGCCATGGACAGCCCGGCCAGGCGCACCGCGATCAGCAGGGCGAGCGCCGCCAGACCGACCCGGACGACGAGCACGGCGAAGGGCGGCCATTCGGCCAGCGCCAGCTTGTTGAAGAAGAACGAGCCGCCCCACAGCACCGAGAGGATCGCGAGCAGCAGCCAGTCGGTCGGGTTCATCCGCGACGAGGCGGTAGGCGCAGGCGTCGTCATGGCCAAGGTCTTGCTCGCTGGACGTGTCATCCGGCGTCAGTAGGTGACCGGGCTCGAACCGGCCACCCGAAACCTGCCGCCCTGTCCCGTGCGGCTCAGGCCGGCTCGGCGTCCCGGGCCGCCCACATCGCCTTGAAGGCCGGCCGCGCCTGGCAGGCGTCGAGCCAGGCTTTCACGCCGGGCGCGGCGTCGAAGAGCTGCGTCGCCGGCTTGGCGTAGCGGAAGATCTCGGCGACGTTGATGTCGGCGACGGTGAAGCGCCCGCCCATCACGAAGCCACCATTCTCGGCCAGTGCCGCGTCGAGTGCGGCAAAGGGGCCGGGCAGGGCGGCCAGTGCTGCCTCGACCAGCGCCGGATTGCGCTTCTCCGGCGGATAGGCCGCCATGTGGTACTGGATGTTCAGGGCGTGGCTCTCGACCGCGGTCGCGGCCCAGAGCGACCACATCACGGCCAGGCCCTCTTCCTGCGCGTCCTTGGGCGCGAGCGGCCCGCCATGCTTGCGCGCGAGATAGAGGTTGATCGCCAGCGATTCCTGCAGCTTGAAGCCGTCATCGTCGATGGCCGGGATCTGGCCCTTGGGATTGATCGCCAGGAACTCCGGCGACTGGGTGTGCAGCGGCGCGCCGGGCGCGTTCGGATCGGGCAGGCGATAGACCTGGATCACCGGGACATGGGCGAAGGAAAGCCCCATCTCGTTGGCGAGCCAGATGTTGCGCGAGGCGCGCGAGCGATAGCAGCCGTAGATGGTCAATGTCATGGTGCGGGACCTGGATGGAGAGGCGCGGGAAACCCTCTCCCGGAGGGAGAGGGAAGGGTGAGGGGTCGGCCGTTGCACGCTGCTGCCGTGACCTCATCGCAGCGGCGGTCAGGTCATGCTCGACGGGTCAATGGGCCGAAACCTCTCCCCTGCCTCTGTCCTTACAGGAGAGGGGTTCCCCGCGCATCACCGGCAAGGATGAAATTAACCTGCCAAAACCCGCTGCGGCGGGAAGGTGATCTCGACCAGCGTGCCTTCCTTCTTGACGCTGGTGATCGCCATCGCGGCACGGTTGGCCTCGACCAGTGCCTTGGTCAGCGGCAGGCCGAGCCCCGTGCCGCCGGCGCGGCGCGTCGCCGGTACCTGGCGGAAGGGTTCGAGCGCCAGCGCGATCTCGGCATCGTCCATGCCGATGCCGGTGTCGCGCACCCGCAGGATCGCCTCGCCCTGGTCGCCGAGCGCGGTCGAGACGATGACCTGCCCGCCGGCATCGGTGAACTTCACCGCGTTCGAGAGCAGGTTGAGCACGATCTGGCGCAGCGAGCGCTCGTCGGCGACGACCGGCGGCAGCTTCGGCGACAGGCCCGACCGCAGCACGACGCGGCCGCGCTGCGCCTCCGGCTGCAACAGCGCCACGGCCGAGAGCGCGATCTCGTTCAGGCTGACGCTCTCGAAATCGAGATCGAGCCGGCCGGCCTCGATCTTGGCGAGGTCGAGCAGGTCGTTGACCAGGCTGATGACGTAGCCGCCGGACTGGTGGATGTCGCGCAGATATTCCTTGTAGCGCTCGTTGGCGATCGGCCCGAAGCGCTCCTCCGCCATCACCTCGGCGAAGCCGATGATGGCGTTGAGCGGCGTCCTGATCTCGTGGCTGATCTTGGCCAGCACGTCCGACTTCTGCGCGCTCGCCTTCTCGGCCGCCTTGCGCGCCTCGACGAGCTCGCCCTCCGTCTTCTTCCAGGCGGTGATGTCGCGCAGCACGGCGCAGAAGCGCCGGTCGCTGCCATGGGCGATCTGGCCCATGGTCATGAACAGCGGGATCTTGCCGCCCTGGCGCACGCGGCCGACGACTTCGCGGCCGTCGTTCATCACCGAGGCGACGCCGCCGCCCTTCAGCCCCTCGAGATAGTCGAGCGCTGGGGCATGGCTTTCGGCCGCGAAGAGCAGCGTGAACAAGTCGCCGGTGACCTCGCGCTGGTCGTAGCCGAACAGCGCCTCGGCCGCCTTGTTGAGCGAGAGCATGCGCCCGCGCTCGTCGACCGTAACGACGCCGTCGGTCGCGGTGTCGAGCATGGCGGTGAGCTCGCCGATCCGGGCCTCGCGGGCATCGACGTCGAGCCTCAGCGCCTCGACGCGGGCGGCGCTCTCCTCGTCCTCGGCGGCGAATTCGGCCGCGAGCTCGGCTGCCTCCGCCTCCTCCAGCGTCATCACCTTGACCTCGCCGCCGGGCTCGGCGTTGCGGAAGGCCATCAGCGTCGCCGGCTCGTTCAACCAGGACACGCTCGAGAGCATCGCATTGACGCCGACGAGATGGCCGGTCCGGTCGATCAGGACCATGGCGCCGCCATCGGTGCGGGCCGCCTCCTTGATCAGCCGGCTGACCGTGCCGCCGGACTTCAGATCATCGAGATCGGCATAGTCGAGCAGGTCGAGCAGCGTGCGGTTGGCATAGAGCGCCTCGTCGCCGCGATTGACCAGGACGGCGATCGGCAGCCGGTCGAGCACGTCGGCATGCGAATTCGGCAGGCGCTGGCGCTGGGTCTCGGTGGCGTCGGGCTCGGGTGCGGCGATCGCGGGCACGATCTCGGCTGCCGGTCCGGCCACCGACGGCTCGGTCGCGCGCGGCTCGGGTTTGACGCCGTCCTTGAGCCGGAGCGGCGCGACCGGCGGCAGGCGCGGGCCGACCTCGTCCTCGCCGGCGATGCGGGCGCCGAGCGCCTTGGCGATCTCGCGGAAGGCGTTGCGCTCGGCCGAACTCAGATGCGGCTTGCCCGGCTCGAGCACCGGGCGCACCGCGGTCAGGTGGCCATTGCGCAGCGGGAAGATGTTGGCGCCAGGCGATTGCGGCGCCGGCGGTGGCACCTCCGGCACGATCGCGGCCGGCCGCGATACGGCCGCTTCATCCTGTCCGGCTTCGTCGTCCCGGGCTCCGTCCTCGCCGGGCTCGGCAGCGGTCTCCGGGACGGTCGCGTCGTCGGCCTCGCCGCTCATGTCCTCTGCCGGCGCGGGGATGTCATCGGCGATGGCACCGGCGCCTTCGGCGAGGCCGGGCGCTTCGGTTGCGGCCGGCGTCACGGCCGCGACATGCTCCGCGTCCTCGGTCTCGTCCGCGAGGTCGACGGCGACCATCTCGATCTGTCCGGGTGCCGCCGGTGCGTCGGCAATGTCGCCGAAGTCCGGAGCGTCTCCAGTCGATTCCAGCTCGGGTTCCGGGTCGGGCCGGGCCGGCGTCGCCACCATACCGGCCTGCCCGTCATCCGCTGCGAGCGCGCTGTCCGCTTCCGTATCGGGCTCCGGCGTCGCTGGCGGCATGGGCCAGGCCTCGCGCTCGCCCAGCCTGACCAGGCCGAAGCCGCGGAATCCGGCGAACTGTCGGGCCGAATCGAGGATCGGCGCGCCGGAGAATTCGATGCGGACGCCCTCGTCTGAGGTCGCGCTGCGCCAGAGCAGGCGCTGGCCGCTCCAGGTCGCCTGCCCGGCGAGACGTTGCGTCAGACCGTTCTCCGGGTCGTGCGCATGGTCCGCGACGATCTCGGCGAGACCGCGGCCGACGAGGTCGGCGGCCCTGCCGAGCCCCGCCAGCTCCGGCGCGTCGGGCGCAAAGCCGGTCAGCCGGCCGGCGGCATCGCTGGTCCAGAGCAGGCGGATCGTGCTGCGCTGCGGCGCCGCCACTTGTGCCTGCGGCGGGACGGGCTCGATCGCGGCAGCCGCGGCGAGCGCTTCGATCCGCTCCTCTTGCCCGCCCTGCTCCCGTGCGGGCTCTTGCTGCGCGGGTTCCTGCACCTCGGTGATGCCGAGGCGGCGCAGTTCGCCTTTCGGGATGGCGATCGCGAGCACGTCGCCGCCTTCGGGCAGGGCGATCAGCTTGCATCCGCAGGTGACCAGCGTGGCGGCGAAGCCCGAGGTCAGCCGCAGCCGTTCGAGCCGCATCGCCCGCCGCGGGGCGAGACCGCCCGCGAGCAGCGCCAGGCGTTCGCGCGTCGCCGCCGGCAGGCCGGCCTCGCCGCTGCCGGCGAGCAGGCCTCGCGCGAAATCGTCGAGCGGCAAAACCGTCCCGGTCGCGGCGTTCCACAGCATCAGCGCGCCGCCGCCGGCGGAAAACGAGCCGAGTTCGCCGTCATCCGTCACGGTGGCGCCTGCTCGCGCCCAGTCCTGTCCGGCCTCGCTCATTCCCGCCCGCTCACAAGATTTGCCGCCCGCACAAGGATCGTCCGCCGCTCGAAATTGCGCCCAGCTTTATGGCTAACAAATCTTTAATAGCGCCCATAGGATTGCAAATCCATGGAACTGACGCCGCCTCTCCCGCGTCTCCTGCAAACAGCGTTAACGTCGGCAGGCGCGACGATGCACGCCCCGTTGTCATCGCAGCGCAACAATGATATTGCACTGCACAATGACCGCAGTTCCCGTCGTGTCATTCAAAACAGGAGGACGTCCCATGACCGGCAAGACCCCTTATGAAGTGCCCACCGAGATGCGCGAATTCGCCGAGCGCAGCGTCGAGCAGGCCCGCAAGGCCTTCGACGGCTTCATCGTCGCCGCCCAGAAGGCGGTCGACACGGCCCATGGCTCGGCCGAGTCGGCCCGTGTCAACGCGCAGGACGCGACCCGCAAGGCGATGACCTATGCCGAGTCGAACGTCGCCGCCGCCTTCGAGCTGGCCCAGAAGCTGGTCAAGGCCAAGGACCTCACCGAGGTGATGCAGCACCAGTCCGAATTCCTGAAGGCCCAGACCGCGGCGCTGCAGTCGCAGCTCAAGGAGATGGGCTCGGCGGCGCAGGCGGCCGCAGCCAAGGCCACCGACACCGCCGTCAAGGCGACCAAGGTCAAGTGAGGGCGGCGGGCGCCGCGACGGCGCCCTCGGCCCGCATCCGATGAGCGGCCAGGCGATTCGCCTGGCCGGCACCATTCCACCGCTGCAGGAGGATCACGATGGTCAAGCCCGCTCCGACCAAGACGACCGCGAAGGCGCCGATCAGCCTGGCCCCGGTCAAGGCGCTGTCGAGCCCTGTCCCGCCGGTCGATCCCGCCGTCGTCAAGCCCGCCGGGATCACGGCTCCGGCCGCCGTTTCCGCAAAGCCGCAGCCGGCCGCCGCCGCGCCCATCCTCCCGCCCGTCGACGACAGGCCGGTCGAGGTGAAGCCGGCCGCCGCACCGGCGCCCGTGAAGCCCGCCGCGCCGATCAGGACGGTTGCGGCCGCCCCCGAGATCAAGCCGTCCTCGCTGGCACGCATCCCCGCGCCCAAGGCGAAGATCGCCAAGGCCATTGCGAGCAAGCCCTCCGCGGCCAAATCGTCCGTGGCGAAGCCTTCCTCGGCCAAGCCTTCCCCGGCCAAGCCTTCCGCGCCAAAGCCCGTCGCGAGCGCGCCTGCCGCCCCCAGGCCAGTCACCGCGAAGGCCGAAATCGCGAAGCCGGCTGCGGCGCTCGCCGTCGCGCCGGCGAAGGACGTGGTCAAATCGACACCGGCTACGGCCGTGTCGCCTGCCCCTAAGGCACCGGCCGTCATGCCCAAGGCACCCGCCGTCATGCCCGTGGTCGCGGCTGCCAAGCCCGTCGCGCCGGTGGTTGCGCCCGAGGCGGTGAAGCCCGTCGTCCAGGCGGCGGCCGCGCCGGCCAGGGCGATCGTCGAGACTGCCAGCCCCGTCGCCGCGGCCGCGGCGCAGGCGCCGACATCGGTCGCGGCCTTCGCGGCCTTGACGCCGAAGCCGCCGCAATTCGCCAGCGTCGCCGGCGCCGGGCTGCTGACGCAGACGCTCGCCTTCGCGCGGACCGTCGGCGCGCTCCAGGCCAGCATGCTCGACCATGCCTGCGCCGAGCTGAAGGCGACGCTCGGCGAGGTCGAGACCCTGGCGCGCACCGACAGCGCCGCCGATGCCGTGGCGCTGCAGGCGAAGGCGGTGCGGCGCGGCCTCGACGCGCAGGCCGCCCATCTCAAGGACCTCGCCGCGATCGCCACCTCGTCGCTGCGCCGGGACTGACGGAGCGGGCCTCTGCAGGCGGTACAAGGCTCGGTGCGGAGAGGGCGGATTCCGCGGTTGCAATCGCCTTGCGACCGCACTAGGTTCCGCGCCGCCGCCGGTTACAGCGTTTTCGCCGACCGTCGATGCCGCGTCGCGGGCAGCCATAGCTCAGTTGGTTAGAGCGCTAGATTGTGGATCTAGAGGTCCCCCGTTCAAGCCGGGGTGGCTGTACCACGCGACCCCAGTACCAGGCGACCCCAGGACCCGGCGACCGGACAGTCCCGCCACCCTTGAAGGCTCCGTTCGATATCGCCATATCAGCGTTCAGCGGGAGGGTTCGCCTTCCGCTGGCGGGGTGCTGCGACCGGCGGGCCCCGGACGAGTGTGGAGGCGCCTTTCGGGGGCTTTCTGATGACGCGTACACCCAGCCTGTCCCATCCGTTCCTGCTCGGCTTCGACGATATCGAACGGGCGCTGGACCGGGTCGCGAAGGGCGCCAGCGAAGGCTACCCGCCCTACAACATCGAGCGGATGGCGCGCACCGAGGCCGAGCCCGACCGGCTCCGCATCACGCTCGCGGTCGCCGGCTTCTCCCGCGACCAGCTGGAGATCACGCTGGAGGAGAACCAGCTCACCATTCGCGGCCGGCAGCTCGACGACAAGAGCCGCCAGTTCCTGCATCGCGGCATCGCCGCGCGGCAGTTCCAGCGCAGCTTCCTGCTCGCCGAGGGCATGCAGGTTCTGGGCGCCGACCTCGCCAACGGCCTGCTCGCGATCGATCTGGTCAGGCCGGAACCGGAACGCCTGATCCGGCGTATCGATATCATCAGCCGGGATTGACCGGTCTCCGGCGAATGCAGCCCGGATTTTGCATTCGTTCATCTATCGAGGCGTAGCCTCTCAATCTGAGACTCGCACTGCTCGCAAAGGAGGGCGCGATGACCACCCAACCCGATGGCCTGCCCCATGCCCCGCTGACCCAGGCCGAATTCGCGGCGCTCGGCACCGGCGAGGTCGCCTATCTCAAGCCGATGACCTCGGAGGAGCTGGTGCGGATATTCCCGCAGGCCCCCCAGATCCAGCCGGGCCTCAAGCTCTTCGCGCTGCTCTCGGCCGACGGCGCGCCGATTCTGGTGACGGATTCGCGCGATGCCGCGACCGCCAACGCCTGGGAGCACGATCTCCGGATGGTCAGCGTCCACTGACGCAGATCAGCCGTTCAAGCGGTCGCCATCGCGGCGACCGCGGCCGTCAGGCGCGCGATGTCCGCCGGCGTCGAGAGGCGGTGATCGCCGTCCTTGACCAGCGTCAGCGTCACCGGATCGCCGGCGAGATGCTCGACGAGCTTCAGCGCCTGGCGCCAGGGCACGTCCGGATCGGCCATCCCCTGCAGGATATGCACCGGGCAGCCCGTCCGGATCTCGCTTCCGAACAGCAGGTGTCTCCGCCCGTCCTCGATCAGCGCCCGGGTGATCGGCGTCGGCTCCGGCGCGTACGCTGACGGCCGGTTCCAGACCCCGTCGCGCAGGATCGTCTCGCGGATCGCCTCCGGCATCTGCGCCCACATCAGGTCTTCGGAGAAATCGACGGCAGGCGCGATCAGCACCATGCCGGCCGGTGCCAGCGCGGTTCCCAGCAGCCGGCGCGCCGCGAGCAGCGCGATCCAGCCGCCCATCGACGAGCCGACCAGGACCGGCGGACGGGTGCAGCCGGCGACGATGGCGAGCGCGTCCTCCAGCCAGTGCGACAGCGTCCAGCGCGCGAAATCGCCGCCGGACTCGCCGTGGCCGGCATAGTCGAAGCGCAGGAAGGCGTTGCCATGCTCGCGCGCCCAGCCGGCCAGCGCTTCGGCCTTGGTCGCGCGCATGTCCGAGCGGAAGCCGCCGAGCCAGATCACCGGCGCGCCGGCGCCCTGCTGCGACAGCCAGGCGAGCCGGCGCCGGTCCACCCCCGTCCCGACCTCCAGCCAATGTGGCGCGTCTGCCTCCACCTGAAATCTCCTGTGACGAATCTGCCCGGAACCGCGAATATAGGCTCCCGCCCGCGCCGGCGCGTGGGCATAGTGACGCCGGCCGGGCCGTGGCTCGAAACGGGAAGCGTCTGAGAAACGGTGAGCATGTCCTTTCAGCCGGGCGCGCATCTGGCGCTGCCCTCGACCGAGATTCATCCGCTGAGCGGCCGCACCATCCTGCAGATCATCCCCGATCTCGAGGCCGGCGGGGCCGAGCGCACGACGGTCGACATCGCCAAGGGCCTGACCGATGCCGGCGCCCGGGCGCTGGTCGCGACCGAGGGCGGCCGTCTCGTTGCCGAGCTTCAGGCCAAGGGCGGCGTCTGGCTGCCGTTCCCGGCCGCCTCGAAGAACCCCTTCGCCATGGCGCTGCATGTGCGCCAGCTCGTTCTGCTCTGCCGGCACGAGGGCGTCGAGCTGATCCATGCCCGCTCGCGCGCGCCGGCCTGGGTCGCGCTCGCGGCCTCGCGCCTGCTCAAGCTGCCCTTCGTTACCACCTATCACGGCTCCTATGCCGGTCGCTCGGCGGTGAAGACGCTCTACAATTCGGTGATGGCGCGCGGCGACGTCGTCATCGCCAATTCCGGCTACACCGCCGAGCTGATCCTGGCCAAGCACGGCTTCGCCCGCGAGCGCATCCGGGTGATCCCGCGCGGCACCAACTTCTCGGCCTTCGCGCCGGCCGCCGTCGGCCCGGAGCGCATCCAGACCCTGCGCACCGCCTGGGGTGTCGAGCCGCATCAGCGCATCGTGCTGCTGCCCGGCCGCCTCACCGGCTGGAAGGGCCAGCGCGTCCTGATCGAGGCCGCGCGCCTGATGCGCGAAGGCGGCGAGACCGAGACCGCCTTCATCCTCGCCGGCGATCCGCAGGGCCGCGACGGCTATGTCGCCGAGCTCGACAAGGCGATCACGGAGGCCGGCCTGACCGGCGTCGTGCGCCGGGTCGGCCATTGCTCCGACATGCCGGCCGCTTTGCTCTCGGCGGCCGTCGTGACGGTCCCCTCGACCGAGCCGGAGGCCTTCGGGCGCGTCGCGGTCGAGGCGCAGGCGATGGGCGCGCCGGTCGTCGTCTCCGATCTCGGAGCGGTGCCCGAGACCGTGCTCGCCCCGCCGCAGGTGACGCCGTCCGAGCGCACCGGCTGGCGCGTGCCGCCGGGCGATGCCGCGGCGCTGGCTGCCGGCCTGGTCGAGGCGCTGGCGCTCCGCCCTTCGGCGCGCGATGCGCTGGCGCTCAGGGCACGGCGCCATGTCGAGCGGCATTTCTCGCTCGACGCCATGGTCGGCGACACGCTCGACGTCTATTGCGCGCTGCTCGAAAATCAGGGCGGTCGGCCATAGGTGACGGCTGGCAACGCCGCGATCGCGACGGCCGGATATCCGATGCCGGCCGCCTCCAACATTGACATCGCGCATCATTGTGCAATGTGTCTGCACACGGGCGCCCCGGGCGCCACACACAGGAGAATACCGCCATTCGTCGTCCCTTCCGCGCCGCCCCGACCCCGACCAAAGACGGCCCGCGTGCCAACCGCGACATTCGCGGTGTCCGCGACGTGCAGCTCATCGACGACACCGGCGCCAACCGTGGCGTGGTCTCGTTCTTCGAGGCTCTGAAGATTGCCGAGGATGCCGGCCTCGACCTCGTCGAGATCGCCCCCAATTCGGAGCCGCCGGTCTGCAAAATCCTCGATTATGGCCGCTTCCGCTTTCTCGAGCAGAAGAAGGCGGCCGAGGCGCGCAAGAAGCAGCGCACCATCGAGATCAAGGAGATCAAGCTCCGGCCGGGCATCGACAAGCACGATTACGACGTCAAGATGAAGGCGATGCACGGCTTCTTCGAGGAGGGCGACAAGGTCAAGGTGACCCTGCGCTTCCGCGGCCGCGAGATGGCGCACCAGGACCTCGGCGTGAAGGTGCTGGAGCGCGTCAAGGCCGACCTCGCCGAAACCGCCAAGGTCGAGAGCGACTGGCAGCTCGAGGGCCGCCAGATGGTCATGGTGCTGGCGCCGCGCTAGCCCCCGTCACCGACGGCGATCGCGAAAAAGCCCGGCGCAAGCCGGGCTTTCTGCATTCAGGCCACCCGTTTTTTCACCGGATCGGATGCGGGTATTGCAGGCCGCCCTGCGAGGCCAGCGCGTTGAGGCCGCGCTTCAGCTTCAGCCGCGAGCCTTCGCCGACATTGCGCTCGAAGCTCTCGCCGTAATTGCCGACGTGCTTGATGATCCGGTAGGCCCAGTCATTGGTCAGGCCGAGCCCCTCGCCGAACTTCTGCTCGACGCCGAGCAGGCGCTTCACCTCCGGATTGGTCGATTTCAGCATCTCGTCGAGATTGGCCTTGGTCACGCCGAGCTCCTCGGCGTTCAGCATGGCGTAGTGGACCCACTTCACCAGCGCGACCCAGGATTCGTCGCCGCGCTTGACCGCCGGCCCGAGCGGCTCGCGCGAGATCAGCGTCGGCAGAACGACGAAATCGTCCGGCTTGGCGAATTTCAGGCGCTCGGCGGCCAGCCCCGAGGAATCGGTGGTGAAGGCGTCGCAACGCCCGGCCTCGAGCGCCTTGACGCCTTCCTCGTTGGTGGCGAAGCCGATGATCTCGTACTTCATCTTGTTGGCGCGGAAGAAGTCGGCGAGGTTGAGCTCGGTCGTCGTGCCCTGCGTCACGCAGATCGAGGCGCCGTTCAGCCCCTTCGCCTCGGTGACGCCGAGCGACTTCTTCACCATGAAGCCTTGGCCGTCGAAATAGTTGATGATCGGCCAGGACATGCCGGCCGTGGTGTCGCGCGCCATCGTATAGGTGGCGTTGCGGGCGAGCATGTCGACCTCGCCGGCCTGGACCACGACGAAGCGCATCTGCGGCGTCGTCGGCACGAACTTGACCTTGTTCGGATCGTTGAAAATCGCCGACGCCACGGCGCGGCAGAGATCGATGTCGAGCCCGTCCCAGCGTCCGTCCGGGCCCTGCAGGCCGAAGCCGGGCAGCGCGATGTGGTTGCCGCAGATCAGCTCGCCGCGCGCCTTGACGCGCTCCAGCGTCGAGGTCTGGGCGAAGGCGGTTCCGGCGGTGAGGCCGAGGCCGAGCCCAGCTGCGAGCAGGCGTGTGAAGATGGTCATGCTGGTTCCCCTGTCGTGATGGTTGGTCGGTGTCAGGCGTTGTCGGTTGCGGCTTCGGCGGCTTGGCTCTGCCGCTCTTCATGATCGCCCGCGAGGCCGGCCCAGAGCCGGTTGAGCGCGGGTTTGCGATTGCTGCTGTCGCGATAGGCGACGAGCGAGAGCGGCATCGACCAGCCCTCGCCGCCGATCGGGACTAGTGCCTGTCCCGCGGCTTGCGCCGCGCAGTCCGGCAGCCAGGCGATGCCGTAGCCGGCGACCGCCATGTCGCGCAGCACATCGGCCATGTCGCTCTCGATCAGGCGGTGGCCGATCAGCGGCGCGGGCGCCGCCTCGATGATCAGGTCGACCATGCGGCCGAGATAGGCGCCGGCCGAATACATCAGCAGCGGCAGCGGCGCCTTGGCCGTGCCCGGCAGGCTCCAGCGCCCGGCGAGCTCGGCCGCGATATGGGGCCTGAGCGGCTCGCTGCCGATGACGATGCGATCGTAGCCCTCGGCGTCGAGATGGATCGGCTGCTGGGCATGATGGAAGCAGACCAGGAGGTCGGCCGCGCCGGACACCAGCGCGGTGACGCTGTCGTGGACATTGCCGGGCGCGACCTTGCAGGTCAGCGCGCGGCCCTTCGACCAGCGCGCCCACCAGCCGGGGAGGCGGCCGGTGGCGAGCGCATGCGGCAGCGCGATCACGACCTGGTCGCGCTTTGCCGAGGGCTGCCCGGAGAGGCCCGTCCTGGCGTCGAGCAGCTGGTGCAGGGTCTCGGCCGCCGTCTCCCGGAACCGCTCGCCCTCGGCCGTCAGCCGCGTCGGAAACACGCTGCGGTCGATCAGCGTCACGCCGAGCCAGCTTTCGAGCGCCTGGATGCGCCGGCTGAAGGCGGCCTGCGAGGCGTTCCGCTCCTCGGCCGCGCGGGTGAAATTGCCGCGCTCGGCCACGGTCAGGAAATCCTGCAGCCAGCGTATGTCCATCTCAGTGCGCCCCGTTCAGCGAGGCGTCGACGCAGGCGCGGGCAAGCACTTCCGTCGGGTCGATGCCGAGCCCGAGCAGCGGGCTTCCGGCGAAGGCCAGCGGCAGCTCGGTGCAGGCCAAGAGCAGCCGTTCGGCGCCCGCGTCGATCAGGCGCCGGGCGGCCGTCTCGGCATCGCTGCGGGCGGCTGCCAACCGCCCGGCCTTGGTCGCGGCGATGGCGCCGTCGATCAGGGCCTGCGTCGCCTCGTCCGGGATGAGCAGCCGCGGTCCCGCGCCGCCGAACCGCGACTGGTAGAGCCCGGCCTCGATCGTGCCGCGCGTCGCCATCAGCCCGATCGCGGCGAGCGGCGGCGCGATGTCCGCGATCATCGCCATGACGGCGTCGGCGATGTGCAGCAGCGGCACCCGGCTGCCGCGGGCGAGGCGCTCATGCCAATGATGCGCGGTGTTGCAGGGGATCGCGATGATCTCGGCGCCGGCGCGCTCGAGCTGCATGATGCCGGCGACCATCGGCAGGAAGGGCGCGTCGCTGCCGGCGGCGATGGCAGCCGAACGGTCGGGGATCTGCGGCACGTCGTGCACCAGCAGGGGGACATGGTCCTGGTCGCGCTCGGCCGGGGTCGACATCATGATCTTCGCCATGAAGTCGATCGTCGCGGCCGGGCCCATGCCGCCGAGAACGCCGATGAGCCGCCTGCGAGGGATGCGCTGCATGGCTCATCTCTGCCAAGCGATATCGCGCATGGCCAATGCAAGTTTTGCATCGCCATCGCGTCAGCGGCCCGCGGTGCCTGCGATCGCGGCATCGATCGCCTCGCCGAGCCGCTCGACCAGCGTGTCCATGATGGCGGCGTCGGCGATGAAGGGCGGCGCCAGCAGGATATGGTCGCCGGCACTGCCGTCGGCGGTTCCACCCATCGGATAGACCATCAGCCCGCGCGCCATCGCCGCCTTCTTGACCCTGGCGTTGAGCTTCAGGCCGGCGTCGAACGGCGTCTTGCTCGCCCGGTCGGCGACGAGCTCGACGCCCCAGAAATGGCCGCGGCCGCGCACATCACCGACGTGGTGGTGATTGCCGAAGCGCTCCTTCAGCCGGCGCTCCAGATGGGCGCCCTGGCGCCGGACATTGGCGAGAAGATCGTCGCGCTCGATCACCTTCTGCACGGCGAGCGCGGTGGCGCAGGCGAGCGGGTGGCCGTTATAGGTCTGGCTGTGCGGGAAGGCGCCCGAGCCTGCCCTGACCGTCTCGACGATCCTGCCGGACGCGAGCATCGCGCCGATCGGCGCGTAACCGGCGCCCAGCCCCTTGGCGATCGCCATGAGGTCGGGCGCGATGCCCTCCTGCTCGCAGGCGTGCAGCGTGCCAGTGCGACCCATGCCGCTCATCACCTCGTCGAGGATCAGCAGCACGCCGTATTTGTCGCAGATCTCGCGGATGCGCTTGAAATAGCCGGGCGCGGGCGTCACGCAGCCGAGCGTCGCGCCGACCACGGTCTCGGCGACGAAGGCGCAGACGGTCTCGGCGCCGAGTTCGAGGATCTTGGCCTCGAGTTCGTCGGCGACGCGCAGGCCGTACTGTTCCGCCGTCTCGTCGGCACGCTGGTCGCGATAGGCGTAGCAGGGCGAGATGTGGTGCACGTCGAGGAGCATGCCGCCGAACGGCGCGCGGTCCTTCATCCGCCCGCCGACCGAGAGCGCCCCGACCGTGATGCCGTGATAGCTCTGCCGGCGCGAGATGAACTGCGTGCGCTTCGCCTCGCCCTTCTCGACGAAATAGTGCCGCGCCAGCTTCAGGCAGGCCTCGACCGCCTCCGAGCCGCTGCTGCAGATGAAGACATGGCTCAGGCCGGAAGGGGCGCGCGCGATCAGGTGCTCGGCCAGCTCCTCGGCCGGCCCGGAGGTGAAGAACGAGGTGTGCGCGTAAGCGAACTTGTCAATCTGCGCGTGCATCGCCGCGGTGATGTCGGGATGGCCGTGGCCGAGGCAGGAAACGGCGGCGCCGCCGCTGCCGTCGAGATAGCGCTTGCCGTCGCTGTCGATCAGCCAGACGCCTTCGCCGCCGACCACGGTCGGATAGTCGCTGGCGAAGCTGCGGTGCAGGATCTGGCTCATGGCGATCTCCGTTTCGGGCGGCGAGGGGTCTCGTAGGTCGCGAAGGCGTCGAGCTGGCCCTGGCTCGCGGCGATGGCGTCGAGCGCCGGCTTGCCCCGGCGCGCCGTGATCAGCGCCGCGAGGCATTCGACCGCGGCGAAGGCCGGCGTCATCGTATGGAAGAAGGAGGGCGTCTGCGTCCTGACCAGCACCGCCGCATCGGCCAGCGCCGCGAGCGGCCCGTGCAGGCTGTCGGTCAGGACGACGATGCGGGCGCCGCGCGCCTTGGCATAGGCGACCGCCTCGAGCGTGAGCCGGGTGTAGGGCGCGACCGAGATGGCGAAGAGCGCGTCGGTCGGGCCGATGCGCCTGAGCGCGTCGACGCCGCGCCCGCCGGCGCCGTCGCATAGCACCGAGCCGGCGCCGATCAGGGCCTGGACGTAGTCCAGCATGTAGCTCGCCGGAAAGGCCGAGCGCAGGCCGAAGCAGAACACGGTCTGCGCCATCGACAGCGCATCCGCCGCCGCCTCGAAGCGGGCGAGCTGCTCGGGCTCGCGCAAGGCGCGGATATGTTCGGCGAGCGCGGCGAAGATGTCCTGCGCCAGCGCGCCGCCGCCCTCCGCGCCGTGCCGGTCGAGCAGTTCGGTGGCGCGGCCGCCGAAATCGTCGGGCCGCCGGCGCAGCGAGGCGGCATGGACGGCGCGCAGCGCGTCATAGCCCGGCAGGCCGAGCCGCTGCGCCAGTCGCGTGAAACTCGCCGGTGTGAGGCCGGCGCGGCGGGCCTGCTCGCGCGTCGTCAGTAGCGCGACATCGGCGGGGTTGTCGAGAACCCAGCGCGCCACCGCCTGCAGCTGCGCCGGCAGGGCGTCGAGCTGTGCATCGAGCGTCTGGACGAGGGCGTCGCGATCCATGGTGAAGCGCTCTTATCGCAACGGCAGATCGAATGAAACATCTAAATCGTATGCACTCATATGATCCATTCGTTTCGGTCAGGCCGGATTGCGAAACCGGTTCTCGCTTCGGCTTTCGCTCCCGGTCTGGCCGCGCCATCGGCAAAGCCACACTGCTGCAAATTTGAGCGCGCTGCGGCGCTCCGGCTGATGCGAATCAACCGCTTGCGTGATTCTGTCTCGCGATACGCCCGCAGCTCATGCGAGGCGCAGCAAGCACGGAAGAGCCTGGCCTTGCAGACATCCCACAAAGGCATCGCCATCGATCCGGCCCTGTCCGGCCTGATCCGCCACATGCACGCGATCGACGACTATCGCGAGGCCTTCTCGCGGCTGCAGGCCTCCTGGGACACGCTGGCGCTGCTCGGCCAGCTCTCCGGCAACGCGACCGAGATGTCGGGCACCCGCTCGGCCTTCGAGGAGCTGACCGGCAGCCTGCTCAACCATCTCGCCAAGGAGACGCGCGACAAGGTCGTGACCGACCTGCGCACCAAGGCGCAGAACGCCATCGACGTGCTGGTGCGCAACCTGTTCGAGCGCACCGCCGATATCGGCTTCCTCGCTGCCGACACCGACATCCGCGAGATGCTCGAACTGGCCAGCCCGAGCGAGGAGGCGCGCCACGCGATCGAGGCGCGCTTCCGCGATTATGTCGCGAAATACTCGGTCTATTCCGACATCGTCCTGGCCGATGCGTCCGGCGCGATCCGCGCCCGGCTGCAGCCGCATCCGGCGAGCCGCGCCGAGCATCCGCTGATCGCCGAGGCGCTGTCGTCGGGCGGCGCCTATGTCGAGCACTACGGCGCGGTCGATTTCATCGGAGACGGGCAGGCGCTGGTCTATGCCTGGCGCGTCGAGGACAGGGCGAAGCGTCCGCTCGGCGTGCTCGTGCTGGTCTTCCGCCTCGCCGACGAGATGGCCGGCATCTTCCGCAAGCTCCTGCCGGAGGAGGACTGGACGGTCCTCGGCTGCGTCACGCCGCGGGGCGAGGTCGTCGCCGGCTCCTGCGCGATCCAGCTTCCGGCCGGCTCGGCCCTGTCGCCGGCCGCGCTCGCCGGCGACGGGCCGATCGTCAAGCTCGGCGGCCGGCCATATCTCGCCGTCGCCTGCCGCAGCGCCGGCTATCAGGGCTATATGGGGCCGGGCTGGATCGGCCTCGGCCTGCTGCCGCTGGAGGCGGCCTTCTCGGAGAGCGACGATGCGCTCGCCGCCTGCATCGAGGAGCGCCTGCTCGCCGACGTCACCGCCCATTCGGCCCTGTTCTCGGCGGAACTGCGCGCCGTCTCGCGCCAGGCGGCGCTGATCCAGCGCGATCTCAACCGCTCGGTCTGGAACGGTTCGATCCGCCAGGCGGGCTCGACCGCGGCCAACGCCGCCTTCTCGAAGATCCTGCTCTGGGAGGTCTCGAATGCCGGCCGCAAGACGCAGGCCGTCTTCGACGCCTCGATCGGCGATCTGCACCGCACCGTCGTCGCCGCGCTGATGGAGAAGTGCCGCTCGCGCGCCGCCTTCGCCATCGACGTGATGGACCGCAATCTCTACGAGCGCGCCAATGACTGCCGCTGGTGGGCGCTGAACGCCAGCCTCGCCCGCGTGCTGGCAGCGCCGAGCCCGGAAGGCACAAGGCTCAGCGGCGAAATCCTCGCCGCCATCAATGCGCTCTATACCGTCTACAGCAACCTGATCCTGTTCGATGCGCAGGGCCGCGTCGCCGCCGTCTCCAATTCGTCCGAGAGCCACCGCGTCGGCCAGGTTCTGGCGGCCGAATGGGTGCAGCGGACGCTCGGCCTGCGCTCCGGCCAGCACTATGCCGTCTCGGCCTTCGAGCCCTCGCCGCTCTATGGCGATACCGCGACGCTGATCTACACCGCAGCGGTTCAGCAGCCCGGCGCCGGACGGCCGCTCGGCGGCATCGCCATCGTGTTCGATTCGACGCCGCAATTCGAGGCGATCCTCGCCGATTCCCTGCCCGCCGACGAGAACGGAGCGCCGCTCGACGGGGCTTTCGCCCTCTTCGTCGGCGCCGATGGCCGGGTGCTCTCGTCGAGCGATCCGCGCTTCGCCATCGGCGCTCCGTCACCGGTCGCGGTCGATCCGAAGGCGCTGGCCGAGACCGGCGACCTCGCCTGCATGCGCGAGCTCGACGGCCAGCATGTCGCGCTCGGAGCCGCTCTCTCGAAAGGTTATCGCGAATACAAGACCGTGGATGGCCACAGCTGCGAGGTCGTGGCGCTCTGCGTCGTGCCGCTCGGCGCCGTCGCGGCGGCTGCCGCGGTGAAGGAGGCGCAGGCCGGCCGCGGCGAGACGGTTCGCCGCCCGCGCGCCGGTGTCGAGGCGTTCGAGGTCGCGACCTTCCATATCGGCCGCCACTGGCTCGGCGTGAAGGCCTCCGACGTGCTGGAAGCGGTCGATCTCGCCGGGCTGAAGCCCTCGGCGAAGCAGGCGGCGGACGGGCTGCTCGCCGGCTACAAGCTGCATGACGGCCAGCCCGTCCCGGTCTTGCGGCTGGCACGCCTGCTCGGCATTCCCGACGCTTCGGCCGAAGACATGGCTATGCTCGACCAGCAGATCGTCGTGGTCCGCAGCGGGGCGCGCCTCCTGGGACTGATCGTCGATGCGCTCGGCCAGATCCCGGAGATCGGCATGGCCGATCTCCAACCCCTGCGCGATCTCAACGCCAAGGCCGACATCCCGGCGCTCGGCGTCGTCGCGGCAAGCGATGCCCGCGGCCAGCCGGCGGGCATGCTCGTCCTGCTCGACATCGAGCGGCTCGGCGCCCGGATCGAGGGCGAGGTCGTGCAGCCGCTGCGCGCCGCGGAGTAAACTCAGGCCGCGAGCCCGAGCAGACCGCGCGCCTCTGCGGCGGTCGCCGGGCGGCGGCCATAGTCCGGGCAGAGATCGACGACACGCTTCACCAGCGCGGCGTTGGAGGGCGCCAGCGTGTCGCGATCGAGCCGGACATTGTCCTCGAGCCCGGTGCGGCAATGGCCGCCGAGCTCGAGCGACCAGCGGTTCAGCGTGATCTGGTCGCGCCCGATGCCGGCGCCGGTCCAGGTGGCGTCCGGGGCGAGGCGCTTCAGCGTCGCGACGTAGAACTCGAACACGGCCCGGTCGACCGGCATCGCGTTCTTCACGCCCATCACGAACTGGACATGCAGCGGGCCCTGGATCGCGCCGGCGACGCCCATCTCGACCGCCTTGAACACCATCGAGAGATCGAAGGCCTCGATCTCCGGCTTGACGCCATGGGCCTTCATCTCGGCCGCGAGCCAGTCGACCAGATCGGGGCTGTTCTCGTAAATCCGGGTCGGGAAGTTGCACGAGCCGGTCGAGAGCGAGCACATGTCGGGCTTGAGCGGGATCATGCCGCCGCGCTCGCGGCCCGCGCCCGAGCGCCCGCCGGTCGAGAGCTGCACGATCATGCCCGGGCAATGCCGGCGCAGGCCCTCCAGCAGCCGGCCGAAGCGCTCGGGGTCGGAGGTCGGCGTGCCTTCATTCGTGCGGACATGGCAATGGGCGAGGGTGGCGCCGGCCTCGAAGGCGGCTTGCGTCGATTCGACCTGTTCGGAAATCGAGATCGGCACGGCTGGGTTGTCGCGCTTGGTGGGGAGCGAGCCGGTGATGGCGACGGTGATGATACATGGGGTGGTCATGGCGGGCTCGCTCTTCGGCGCGGCGATGGCTGTCCCGCGATAAAGCCCGCCGTGCCGGCCGGGCGCAAGCCCGACCGGAACAGGCAGAACCGATCAACCATCGACCAGCGCGAGCGCGGCCTCGGTATAGCGCTTGCCGACGACGCGCTCGGGCGACATCGCCTCGCCGATCGCGGCGAGTTCGGCGGAGCTGAGCACGATATCGGCTGCGGCCGCGTTCTGCTCGAGATGCGCGATCTTGCGCGCGCCGGGGATCGGCACGATGAAATCGCCCTGGTGCAGAACCCAGGCGAGCGCGAGCTGCGCCGCCGTGACGCCCTTCCGCGCCGCGATCTCGCCAAGCCTTGCGACGACCGCCGCATTCGCTGCCATGGCGTCGGCCTGGAAGCGTGGCAACCCGTGGCGCCAGTCGTCCTTGCCGAGCGCATCCGGCGTCGCGATCGCGCCGGTCAGCAGACCGCGCCCGAGCGGGCTGTAGGGCACGAAGCCGATGCCGAGCTCGCGACAGGTGGCGAGCACGCCGGCCTCCGGCTCGCGGCTCCAGAGCGAGTATTCGCTCTGCACCGCGGCGATCGGGTGGACGGCATGGGCCCGGCGGATCGTCGCGGCGCTCGCCTCCGACAGGCCGAGCGCGCGGACCTTGCCTTCGCGCACCAGCTCGGCCATCGCGCCGACGGTCTCCTCGATCGGCACCGCCGGGTCGACGCGGTGCTGGTAGTAGAGATCGATGACCTCGATCCCGAGGCGCTTCAAGCAGGCCTCAGCCACCGCCTTGGCCTGCTCCGGGCGGCCGTTGACGCCGACCATGCGTGCCGCTCCCACGCCCTCGTCGCTGATCCTGAAGCCGAATTTGGTCGCGATCACGACCCTGTCGCGCACGGATTTCAAGGCCTTGCCGAGGAGAATTTCGTTCTCGAACGGGCCGTAGACCTCGGCCGTGTCGAAGAAATTCACCCCGATCTCGACGGCGCGGCGTAGCGTCGCGATCGCGGCGCTCTCCTCCTGCCCGCCATAGGCGAAGCTCATGCCCATGCAGCCGAGGCCGACGGCCGAGACGGTCAGCTCCGCTCCGAGTTTGCGCTGTTGCATCGCTCTCTCCTTCATCCTTGCGATGCCGAGAAAATGGCGTTCGTCACATTGATCGATAATCTGCTTTCGCTTGCACGGACCGAGCGATAAATTCGATCAATGCGCCGCGACCATCTCGCCCAGCTCGCCGTCCTCGCCACCGTCGCTCGCTGCGGCGGTTTTCGCGGCGCGGCCAAGGAACTGGCGATCGCGCCGTCCGCCGTCAGCCATGCGGTGACGAGCCTGGAAGAGCGGCTCGGTGTGCGCCTGCTGGCGCGCACCACCCGCAGCGTCGGGCCGACCGAGGCGGGAGCGCGCCTGCTCGAACGGCTGCGGCCGGCGCTGGCCGAGATCGATGGCGCGCTCGCTGCGGCGCTTGAGGAGCGCGACCGGCCCGCCGGCAATCTCCGGATCGGCGTGCCACGCACGGCGGCGCATCTGCTGCTGGCGCCGAGGCTCGCCGCCTTCTGCATCGCCTATCCCGAGATCGTCCTCGAACCGGTGATCGAGGATCGCTTCACCGATGTCGTCGAAGCCGGCCTCGACGCCGGGATCAGGCTCGGCGAGAGCCTGCAGCGCGACATGATCGCCGTCCGGATCGGGCCGCGCCATCGCCTCGCCGTGGTCGGCTCGCCCGGCTATTTCGCGACGCGGCCGATGCCGCTGCGGCCGGAAGACCTCACCAGTCATGCCTGCCTGCGGCTGCGCTTCGCCAGCGGCACGATCTATCGCTGGGAGCTGGACAAGGGTGGCGAGAGCTTCGTCTGCCAGGTCGAGGGCCCGCTGATCGCTGGTGACGACCGGCTGCTCGTTGAGGCAGCGCTCGGCGGCGCGGGTCTCGCCTGCCTGTTCGAGGACTATGTCCGCGAGCCGCTCGCCGACGGGCGGCTGATCCGGGTGCTGGAAGACTGGTGCCCGCCCTTCGACGGCTTCCACCTGTATTATCCGAGCCGGCGGCAGATGCGCCCGGCGCTCAGGGCGTTCGTGGATTTCTTCAAGGTGGCGTGACGCCCTGCTGCAGGACGGACGAAACCGATTTTCGCCCGGCCTTGCCACAGGTGCCTTTGGCTTCGCACTCCTGATGGAGCAGGATCAGGCCGCCGATGAAGACGGCTATCGTGATGGCGAGAGTAAGCTTTACGCTTCGATCCATGTCGGCAGCCAACTCGATGATGGCCGTCATGGCAAGCAGCGCCATGCGATCAGGCACCGGCATATCGGACCCGGCCGCGCTTGCCACCTCCGCCGTTTTCTGCCATACGCGCGGCCTTCGATCGCCCGGCTGATAAGGGCTGCCGTGGCGATCGTGCTTTGCTTCCTGAAAGCAAGACAACGGGACGAGCGCCGCAAGGCGCGCGAGCCCATGACCGATAGGAGCCGAAATGCCCAAGATGAAGACCAAATCGGCCGCCAAGAAGCGGTTCAAGATCACCGGAACCGGCAAGGTGCTCTACACCCAGGCCGGCAAGCGTCACGGGATGATCAAGCGGACCAACAAGCAGATCCGCAATCACCGCGGCACCACCACCCTGTTCGAGGGTGATGCGGCCAACGTGAAGAAGTATTTCCTCCCCAACGGCTGACGCCCCCATCATTCCGGAGATCATCACATGGCTCGCGTGAAACGGGGCGTAACGTCCCATGCCAAGCACAAGAAGACATTCAAGGCCGCCAAGGGCTTCTACGGCCGCCGCAAGAACACCATCCGCGCCGCGAAGGCTGCCGTCGATCGCTCGATGCAGTACGCCTATCGCGACCGCAAGAACAAGAAGCGCTCGTTCCGCGCGCTCTGGATCCAGCGCCTCAACGCCGCGGTCCGCGAGCACGGCCTGACCTATTCGGTCTTCATCGGCGGCCTGATCCGGGCCGGCATCGAGCTCGACCGCAAGACCCTGTCGGCCATGGCGATCGACGACGCCGCCTCGTTCGCCGCGGTGGTCGAGAGCGTCAAGGCCGCGCTCGGCACGGAAGCCAAGGCCGCCTGAGCGGGTTTGCATCGGGATTTTCGAAAGGCCGGCAGCGATGCCGGCCTTTTTCGTTTGTCCGGTGTCTGAATGAAGGGCGCGGGCTCAAGCCAGATACTTGCGCAGCACCGCCGCCAGCTTCTCCGCGCCCGAATTATGCGGCAGCAGCGTCAGGAAACGGCCGTCCGGCCCCATCAGATAGGTCAGCGAGCCATGATCGACGGCATAGTCGCCGGCGCCGTGATGCGGTTGGGTGAGCTTGCGCCGATGCACCTTGTAGGCCTTCGCGATCGCCGCGATCTCGGCTTCCGTGCCGGTCAGTCCGGTCAGGCGCGGGTGGAAGGCGGCGACGTAGGGCGCGATCACGGCGGGCGTGTCGTTGGCCGGATCGACCGTGACGAAGAGCGGGGCGATCTTCTCCACCAGCGGGCCGATCGCATCGAGCGCCTGGGCGATGACCGGCAGATCGACCGGGCAGGTGTCGGTGCAGCGGGTGAAGCCGAAATAGACCAGCATGAAGCGGTTGCGGAAATCGGCCTCGGTGACGCGCTTGCCGGTGTGATCGGTCAGCGAGAACGGCCCGCCGAACTGCGTCGCCAGTCGGTCCTGCGCGGGCGCGGGCGACGCTGCCGCGCCATGATGCCCGCCATGCCCTTGGGCGAAGGCCGGGGCGGCCGCGAACAGGACGAGACCGCCGAGCAGCCGCCTGCGGTGGATCGAGCCCGCCGTGGATGTCACGGCTGCGGCTTCGGCAGCAGGCCCTTGATGCCGAAGGGTCCGTCCTCGGCGATCAGGCGGTTGGCCTGCGGGTCGGCGCGCCACCACTCCTCCGCCTTGCCGTGCTTGGCCTCCCACTCGGTCTTGAAGCGCTCGGCCGGAGCGTAAGGCTGCGCGGGGTCGGTCCTGACGCCCTGCACGAAGAACAGCGTGATCGCCGGGTTCTCGATCAGCAGGCCGTCGGCCTCGATCTCGCGTCCGCAAAAGCCGATCAGGTCGGGGATCGCCGCGGCGAAATCGACATTGCCCTTCGCGACGAGCCGGAAGGTGCCGTCGGCGAGGACCATGCCGAGCTGGCGTTTGCCGGCACCGCAATCGGGCGCGCAGCGGCCCTTGAGGTGGCAGAGCGCATCGACGACGCGGCCCTTCAGCGCCACCGGCTTCTCGTGCGGGATGCCCCAGGCCTCGGCGGCGCGGGCGGTCGTCGTGGCCATCGTCAGAGCGGCCAGCAGCGGCAGCATGCGAGTGAGCGCGGCCATTCCGTCAGTTCCCGAACGGCTGGATGCCGTATTCCTCATGCGTCATGGTGATGACGCCCTTGTCGTCGGCGATGCGGTCGACCAGCAGGTATTTCACGCCGTCGCGTTCGAGCAGTTCGCCATCGACGGAAATCTCGTGCGTCGCCATTTTCGCGATGCGTGGATTGGCGACGCTGTCCTCGTCGTCGCCGATCTTCAGGATGAGATAGAGATCGCCCTTCGCATCGCGGATCGAGACCGGGATGCCGCCGAGCGCGCACCAGATCGCGCATTGATGATGCGCCGTGCCCTTGGCGAACATCAGCCCGCTGATCGAGCACCAGGTGTCGCTGATCTCGCCGGTGATGCTGACGCGTCGCCCGTCCTGCGCCACGGCGGGCGGGGTCGCGAGCAACAGACATGCCGCCGCGACTGATAGCATCAGTGACGTCGTCGTTGTCCGTATCGAGCCCATGCTGCCAAACCTCCGGCGCCGTCGGGAGCCTAGAAGATGCCTCGCGTACGGACCAGCGCAAGGATGATCACGTCGACGCGATTGCGGTCGCGGCATCCGCCGTCGGCGCGATTGACAGGGCGGGGCGTCGGCTGCATCGCAGGCGCATGAACGATGTCACGAAGATCGGCTTGGGTCCGGACACGACCGCGCCCAGGCCCGCACACCTGCGCGAGAGCGCCGTCCTGCGCCGTGACGGCACTGATGACGCGATCCCCGCCATGGGCGAGATCGGCCTGAACCAGTTCGCGCCCTATCTGCTCAACCGCATCGCGGCCCGCTGGAACGCCAACCTCTCCGACGCCCTCAAGGCACATGGCATGACGACGCCGAAGATGCGGGCCCTCGCCGTGCTCTGCGTCACCTCCGGCCTGACGATCAACGAATTGTCGGTCTTCGCGGTCACCGAGGCCTCGACGATGAGCCGCACGCTCGATTCGCTCGAGGAGCAGGGGCTGGTCCGTCGCCAGCAGCGCAGCGAGGACATGCGCGTCCGCGAGATCCACATCACCGAGCAGGGTAGGGCGGCCTTCGAGCAGATCTGGCCGATGATGTACGCGATGTTCGCCGCGATGTTCGATCGTATCGACGAGGACGAGTATCAGTCCTTCATCGGGACCCTGCACAAGGTGCTCGGCAACATCCGCAAGCACGATATCTGACGGCTCTACAGGCTCGCGACCGTCTTCAGGGCGCCGTCGAGCGCGATCCCGTCCTCGTCGAGCAGGGCGGCCTGGCGCAGCCGCCTGAGCCAGGCGGCACCGTCCTCCCGTGACAGCAAAAGCGGCAGGGCCGAAAGCACCCGGTCGAACTTGGCGGCCCCGCGCGCATGGGTGTCGGAATAGCCCTTGACCAGCCGGCGGCAGCCCAGCACCTCGACGGCGAGATCGTAATTCGCTGGCAGGACCGCTTCGGCCTGCCCGAGCCAAGCAGTGAGATGGCTCGTCTCATGGGCATGCCGCAGCGTGCCGCGACGCCAACGCCGCAGGCCTGCGACGCCGTAGAGCGGCAGGAACCAGGCGATCGTGCCGGTGCGGACGCGGCGGCCGCGATCGACCAGCCTGTCGAGCCGCGCCACCAGCTTCGGCCGCGCCTCCAGCCAGAGCGCCAGACCGCGCGGCAGCGTGCCCATGACCTCGGCCATGCGCGGATGCATGAATTCGGTGGTGTAGACGAGCTGGTCTTGCGTGGCGCCGATCTCGGCGCGGACACGGGCGAAGCGACTGGCGCGGACCTTGAGGTCGGCGACGCGTATGACGTCGTCATAGGCCATCGCGACGGCGATGTATTTCGCCGCCGCCAGCGTGAAGGCATGGCCCTTGCCGGCGCCGCCATGACGCTGGTCGAGCGCGAGTTGCGCCCCGACACGGTCGAGATATTCGCCGGCATAGGCCGGGTCCTGAAAATCGGTGAGCTTTTGCACACCCGCGAACAGCATCGGCTGCACCTCGGCCGGGAAGCCGGTCCGGATACGCTGCAGCAGACCGTCGAGCGCGCGATGGCCGGCACTCTCGGGCAGGGCGGCAAAGCGCTTCGGCGCCGATTTCGCGACCGGATCGCGCGGCTTTTCGCGGACGCGCTCTTCGGCGGCTGAGAAGGCCTTGAGGCTGGCCGAGATGCCCTTGCCGCCGGCCTCGATCACCGCCCCGAACGCCGCCTTGCTGAACGGCAGCACGCCGGCCCCCGCGAGCGCGCCGAACATTGCGGCCGAGATCACCGTGCCGTTGCGCTCGGCGATCGCCTGCATGTCGAAGGCGATGGTGCGTTTCGCGGCGATGTCGGTGGCGTCGATCACGGCGAGCGGATCACCGACGCCGTCGCCGGGCTGCTCCTTCTCGACCACGGCATAGGCGCGGTGGGTCGAGGCGATCAGCGTGGTCCGGTCCGGCGTGACCAGCCCACGCAGGATCGAGCGGCCGGCCTCCATGAACTCGGCGGCGAGCACGATGTCGACATCGCCCGGCGTCGGCATCAGCGAGAGCACCGGCAGCTTGCCGTCCTTGGGCGGTAGCATCTCGATATAGTAGATCGTAGCACCCGTGCGCTGGGCGACGCCCGGCACCGAGGTCGATTGCGCCACCCATCCTTCAGCCTCCGCCAGCGCCACGATCCAGTCGGCGAGCACGCCGCCGCCCTGGCCGCCCATCGCCAGGATGGCGAGCGAGAGCGGCTTGTCGGTCGAGAGCCCCGCGCGGACGGCTTCGATCGCGGTCATGGCGTGGCCGGGAAGACGACGCGGCCGGCCTCGCGGCGGCGCTGCAGGAAGCCGATGACGGCGCCGCGCAGGCGCGCCATGAAGCGGTCGAACCCGGTCGGGTTGTGGATGATGTCGGCGCGGTAGAAGGACGGGCAGAGCACGGCCGCCTCCGCGACCTCGCCGCAATTGCCGCAGCCGACGCAGCTGTTGTCGATCGCCGCGACCGGATCGTCCTTCAGCGGATCGTCGGTGTGCTTCACCGAGAGCGAGGGGCAGCCCGAGAGCCTGATGCAGGCATGGTCGCCGGTGCAGACGTCCTCGTCGACGCCGAAGCGCTCTCGCACGACGCGCTCGCCCCGCTTCACCGCCGCGCTGAACAACGGCTTGATCCGGCGCTGCTTGTTCAGGCTGCATTCGGAGGAAGCGACGATGATCTTGGGGCCTGTCTCCTTTGTCGTCAGCGCCTCGCGCAGCGTGTCGCGCATCTTCGCGACATCATAGGTCCGGTCGATCTGGCGGACCCATTTGGCGCCGATGCCCTTCACAGCGCTGGTGATCGAGTTGTTGGTCTGGCGGCCGGGATTCTGCGCGCGCGACGACAGGATGTCCTGCCCGCCGGTCGCGGCGGAGTAGTAGTTGTCGACGACGAGGATGACGCCGTCCTGCTTGTTGAAGACGGCATTGCCGACCGAACTCGACAAGCCATTATGCCAGAAGCCGCCATCGCCCATGATCGCGATCGAACGCTTGTCGGACTGGACATTGAAGGCGGAGGCGGAGGCGGGCCCTAAGCCGTAGCCCATCGTCGTCGCGCCGATGTTGAAGGGCGGCAGGATCGAGAACAGGTGGCAGCCGATATCGGCGGCGACATGGTGCTGGCCGAGCTCCTTCTCGACCAGCTTCATCGCCGCGAAGATCGGCCGTTCCGGACAGCCTGTGCAGAAGCCGGCAGGGCGCTGCGGCACCACGGCGGCGAGCGCCTTGACCTTGGGATCGTCGAGCACGGCGCTCGGGTCCGGCAAAGGCGGGCGGTTGCCGAGCATCATGGCGGCATGGGTTTCGAGGAAGCTGCCGATGCCCTTGGCCAGCACCTGCGCGGTGTACTCGCCGCCCATCGGCAGCATGTCCTTGCCGGCGATCACGGTCTGGATGTCGCGGCGGCGCAGGAGCGTGTTCAGCGCCTGCTCGATATATTCCGGCGCGCCTTCCTCGACCATCAGCACGGCTGCCTTGCCGGCGCAGAAGGCGGCGAGCTCGTCGGGGATCAGCGGGTAGGTGACGTTCATGACGTAGAGCGGCACCGCCGTCTCGCCATAGACGTCGGCCAAACCGTGCTGCTGCAGGGCGCGGAGCACATTGTTGTACATGCCGCCCTGCAGGATGATGCCGACATCGCCGTCTTGCGGCCCCATCACCTCGTTGAGCTTGCGCCGCGCGATGAAGTCGATCGCGGCCGGCCAGCGCTGTTCCAGCTTCTCCTTCTCGTGGACGAAGGAGGCCGGCGGCAGCACGATGCGGGCATTGTCGCGCTTCGGGCTCTCCAGCGCCTGGCGCAGGCTGAAATCGGGCTTGCGGTTGTCCTTGGCGACGAACTGGCCATGGACATGGCAGGTGCGGATGCGGACCTGCAGGATCACCGGCGTGTTCGAGGCTTCCGAGAGTTCGAAGCCGTCCTCGACCGCCTTGACGATGCTTTCGAGATTGGGGCGCGGGTCGAGCATCCAGAGCTGCGACTTCATCGCGAAGGCGTGGCTGCGCTCCTGCATGATCGAGGAGCCCTCGCCATAATCCTCGCCTATCACGATCAGCGCGCCGCCGGTGACGCCGCCGGAGGCGAGGTTCGACAGCGCATCGGAGGCGACATTGGTGCCGGCGGTCGACTTCCAGGTCACGGCACCGCGGATCGGGTACATCACCGAGGCCGAGAGCATCGCGGCGGCGGCAGCCTCGGAGGCGGAGCTTTCGAAATGCACGCCGAGCTCGTCGAGCACGTCCTTGGCGTCGGCGAGCACATCCATCAGATGCGAGATCGGCGAGCCCTGATAGCCGCCGACATAGGAGACGCCGCATTGCAGCAGCGCCTTGGTGATGGCGAGGATGCCCTCGCCGCGAAACAAGTCGCCCGCGCCGAGCCTGAGATCCTGGACCTCGCGCTCGAAGGACCGTTCAGCCATGGCAGCCTCCTGCGTCGCTGGCGGGGATAGGCATCCTCGGAATGTTGCCGATCCCTCCCTCTGCCCTCATCCTGAGGAGGCCCGCAGGGCCGTCTCGAAGGATGCTCCAGGAGGTTCCAGAACCAGCTGGAACATCCTTCGAGACGCCATGTCTGGCGACATGGCTCCTCAGGATGAGGGCTGAGGGCATGATCGACCGGAATTTCATGCAACGCTCAGCCGTACCGCGATGTTGCCGCGCGTCGCGTTCGAATAGGGGCAGCGCTCATGCGCTCCGGCGAGGATCTCCCGGGCGAGCGCCGGCTCGACGCCCGGTAGCGCCACCTTGAGGTCGACCTGGAGCCCGTAGCCGGTCGTCACGGGACCGATGCCGACCGCTGCCGTCACCGTGACGTCGTCGGGCAGCGCGATCTTGCGCTGTCGTCCGACCAGCTTGACCGCGCCGAGGAAGCAGGCGGCATAGCCGGCGGCAAAGAGCTGCTCGGGATTGGTCCCGGCGCCGCCCGGGCCGCCGAGATCCTTCGGGATCGACAGGGCGAGATCGAGCGCGCCATCGCTGGAAACGGCGCGGCCCTCGCGCCCGCCCGTCGCCGTGGCCTCGGCGGTGTAGAGAACCTTGTCGAGTTCGGTCATGCGTCCGGTCCGTCTTTCAATGCCCGCCGAGATAGGTGGCGATCAGCTTGGGATCGTGGATCAGCGTGGCGGCCTCGCCGGAATGCGCGATCTCGCCGGTCTCCAGCACATAGCCGTGATCGGCCGTCTCCAGCGCCGCGCGCGCATTCTGCTCGACCAGCAGCACAGAGACGCCGAGATCGCGCAGCGAGGCGATGATCCTGAAGATCTCGCGCACGATCAGCGGCGCGAGGCCGAGGCTCGGCTCGTCGAGCAGGAGCAGGCGCGGCTTGCTCATCAGCGCCCGGCCGAGCGCCAGCATCTGGCGCTCGCCGCCCGAGAGCGTGCTGGCGAGCTGCCGGCGTCGTTCCTCGAGGCGCGGGAAGCGCGCGAACACCTCGGCGAGGCTCTGCCTGACGCCGGACCGGTCGCCGCGACGGTGATAGGCACCGAGCACGAGATTGTCCTCGACGCTCATCTCGCCGAAGAGCTCGCGCTTCTCCGGCACGAGGCAGAAGCCGCGCTCGACCCGGGCCTCGACATCGAGCCGGCGCAGGTCCTGCCCGTCGAACTGCATCTCGCCGGTCGAGGGCAGGAGGCCCATGGCGGCGGCGAGCAGCGTCGTCTTGCCGGCGCCGTTGGGGCCGATCACGGTGACGATCTGGCCGGTATCGATCGCCAGCGACACGCTGCGCACGGCCGCGACCTTGCCGTAGGAGACGCTGAGATTTTCGATCCGGAGCAGCGCCATCACGCCGTTCCTCCGAGATAGGCGTCCTGCACGCGCTGGTCCTGCCGGATGTCGGCCGGGGCGCCCTCGCAGAGCTTGCAGCCGAAATTCATCACCACGATGCGGTCGACCAGACCCATGACGAAGTCCATGTCGTGCTCGACCAGCAGGATCGTCAGGTTCTCGGAGCGAAGCGAGCGCAGCAGCTCGGCGAGCGCGAGCTTTTCCTGCCGGCGCAGGCCCGCGGCGGGCTCGTCCAGCACGAGCAGCACGGGGTCGGCGGCGAGCGCCCGTGCGATCTCCAGGACGCGCTGGTTGCCGAGCGGCAGGTTGCCGGCGAGCTCGAACGGCCTGTCGCTTAAGCCCACGCGTTCGAGCTGGCGCAGCGCCTCGAAGCGGGCTTTCGCCTCCTCCGCCCGGTCGAGCCGGAAGGCGCCGGACAGAAAGCCGGCGCGGGTGCGCGGATGCGTGCCGAGCAGGACGTTGTCGAGCAGGCTCATCCTGGGCCTGACCTTCACATGCTGGAAGGTCCGCGCGATGCCGGCGCGCGCGATCTCGCGCTGCGGCATACGGGTGATGTCCTGGCCGAGGAAGGCGATTTTGCCCTCGTTGCAGCGCAGCGCGCCGGTCAGCAGGTTGAACATCGTGCTCTTGCCTGCGCCGTTGGGCCCGATCAGGCCGAGGATCTCGCCGGCCTTCAGGTCGAACGAGACCTTGTCGACCGCGACTAGGCCGCCGAAGCGCCGGACCGCCGCATCGACATGGAGCAGGTCAGAGCCCGGCGCCGGCATGTCGCGGCGCGGCAGGGGCTCGGCCGGCGTCGGCCGCGTCAGCCGCAATGGCGGCAGCAGGCGCGCCGCCAGCGGCACGATGCCCGTCCGGGCGCGTTGCAGGAAGACGATGAAGACGATCGAGAAGGCGACGATCTCGAGCTGGCCGGCGGCGCCCCTGGCGATCAGCGGCAGGTAGTCTTGGATGCCGTTCTTGGCCAGCGTCACCAGCGCCGCGCCGACGAGCGCGCCGATCAGTTCGGTCGCGCCGCCGACCATCGCCATCATCAGATAGTCGATGCCGACATGGACCTGGAACGGCGACGGCGAGACGAAGCGGCTGAGATGGGCGTAGAGCCAACCCGAGAAGCCGGCGAAGAAGGCGGCGATCACGAAGGTCGCGAGCCGCGTCCGGAAGGCGTCGATGCCCAGGCTCTCGACCAAAAGGTTGCCGCCGCGCAGCGCCCGCAGCGCCCGGCCGGAGCGCGAATCGAGCAGGTTGCGCGACAGGACCAGCGCCGCGATCACCACGGCCCAGATCAGGTAGAAGATCTGCCAGCTCTTGATCAGCGGTGCCGAGCCCAGCGTGACCGGCGGGACGTTGGCGATGCCGTTGTAGTTGCCCAGGCCTTCGAGATTGCCGAACAGGAAATAGATCGAGAGCCCCCAGGCCACGGTGCTGAGCGCCAGGAAATGCCCGCCCAACCGGAGCGTCAGTGCGCCCAGCGCCGCCGCGACGACACAGGTCAGCGCCAGCGCGAGCACGAGGCCGAGCCAGGGCGAATGCCCCTGCAGGGCGCTGACCCAGGCGGTCGCGTAGGCGCCGATGCCGACGAAGGCGGCCTGGCCGAACGACATCATGCCGCCGATGCCGGTCAGGAGAACGAGCCCGAGCGCGACCAGCGCATAGACGCCGACATAGTTCATCAGCGTGATGCTGAACGGGTTCACATAGAGCGGGGCGGCGGCCAGCAGGACGACCACGCTGGCCTCGATCAGGCGGCGCTGGAGCGGGCTCATTCCTCCGCCTCCTCCTCGGCCTCGCCGACGGTGAGCGAGCGCCACAGCAGGACCGGGATGAGCAGCGAGAAGACGATGACCTCCTTGAAGGCGCTGCTCCAGAACGAGGCGAAACTTTCGAGCAGGCCGACCAGGATGGCGCCGAGCGCCGTCACCGGGTAGCTGACCATCGCGCCGATGATCGCGCCGACGAAGGCGCGCAGGCCGAACAGGAAGCCGGAATCGTAGAAGATCGTCGTCACCGGCGAGATCAGCACGCCGGAGATGCCGGCCAACAGCGAGGCGAGCAGATAGGCGATCGTGCCGGTATAGGCCGGCCGGATGCCGACGAGCCGCGCGCCGACGCGGTTCACCGCCGTCGCCCGCAGGGCCTTGCCGGTGATGGTGTATTCGAAGAAGGCGTAGAGCAGCCCACTGAACAGCACGGCACTGGCCACGATCAGGAAGGTCTGCAGCGAGACCAGCATCCCGGCAATCTCCATGCTGGCGTCGCTGAGCGGCTGCGTCCGCACGCCCTCCGGCCCGAAGAACAGGAGGCCGAGGCCGACCAGCGCGAAATGCAACGCCATCGCGACCGTCAGCAACAGCAGCACCGAGGCGTCGGCGATCGGCCGGAACACGATCCGGTCGAGCAGCGGCGCGATCGGCAGGACGAGCAGCAGCGACAGGCCGATGCGCGCCGGCATGGCGAGCTCGATGCCGCGCGAGGACCACAGCAACAGCACCGGCACGAGCGGCAAGGCGAGATAGAACAACAGCGTGCGCGGAATGGCGCGCGCCATGCCGGCGCGCAGATCGGCCGTCACCTGCATCGCGCTCGCGAGCACCGCGAGCAGGGCGACGAGCCCGACCGTGCCCGGCAGCGCCTTGGTCTCCAGTGCCGCCAGCGTCAGCGCGGTGAAGGCCGCGATGTCGCCGAACGGCACGAAGATCACCCGCGTCACCGCGAAGATCAGCACGAAGCCGATCGCGATCAGCACATAGATCGCGCCGCTCGCGATGCCGTCCAGCGCAAGGATCGCGGCGATGTCGCTGGTCATGTCGGGCCGGTCCGGTGAGTGGAAGGACGAGCCGGCATCAGGGCTCGTACTTCCAGACGCCGTTGGTCAGCCTGACGGTGACGAGGCTGCGCTCGTCGACGCCATAGGCGGCCTCGGGCTTGAAGTTGTAGATCGCGTGGACGCCGGCGAGCTCCTTGGTCGCGAAGATCTCGTCCTTGAGCGCGGTCCGGAACTCCGGCGTGCCGGGCTTGGCCTTGGCCATGGCGCGCTTGGCGGCTTCGGTGAAGATCAGCCAGGCGTCGAAGGAATAGGCCGAGAAGCCGTCGGTGGTCTCCGTGCCGTTGACCTTGAGATAGCTGGCGCGGAAGGCGAGCGAGGGCTTCTTGGCGAAATGGCTGTCGGGCAGCTGCTCGGCGACGATCACCGGCCCGGTCGAGACCAGGATGCCCTCGGCCGCCTTGCCGCCGACGCGGATGAAGTCCGCGTTCACCAGTGCCGGCGTGCCGTAGATCTTGCCCTTGAAGCCGCGCTCGGCCAGCGCCAGCAGCGGCAGCGCCCCTTGCGTCGCCGAACCGCCGTTCATCACCGCGTCCGGCCGCGCCGAGACGATCTTGAGCACTTGGCCGGTCACCGAGGTGTCGGTGCGGGCATAGCGCTCGTTGGCGACGAGCTTGACCTCGCCCCGGTCCTCGGCCGCCTTGGCGCCGTTGTAGACGAGATCGCCCCAGGCGTCGGAGAAGCCGATATAGGCGACGTTCTTGACGCCGTCCTTGGCCATGCGGTCGGTCACCGCCTTGAACATCAGCGGCGGCGTCTGCGGCACGGCGATGCCCCAGCGCTCGGTCGTCGGCGGCAACACCACCGGCGAGACCGAGATCATCGGCACCTTGAGTTCCTGCGACACTGCCATCATCGCGATCGAGGCCGGGGCCTGGGCGGTGCCGATCAGGATGTCGACCTTCTCCTCCTCGACGAGCTTGCGGGCGTTGCGCGCCGCAGTCGACGGGTCGGAGGTGTCGTCAAGCTGGATCACCTTGATCTTCTCGCCGTTGACGGCGCCGAGATAATCGACCGCCGCGGCGATGCCCTTGGCGTAGGGGATGCCGATCGAGGCACCGGCGCCGGACAAGGCGGTGACGAAGCCGACGGTGATGTCGGCGCGGGCGGCGGTTGCGGACAGGAGCGATCCGGTGAGGACCGACCCGGCCAGGGCGATTGTCATGCGAAGGCTGGCTTTCACGATAGGCTCCCCTTGTTGTCTGCGAACATCCGGGTTCGCTCCGATCCTTGAAAGGCAAGCTCCTTGCCGGGCGCCGAAGGCGCTGCTAGCGCTCGCCGAAGCCCTTCGAGCAGCCGATCCGCGAGACCGCCATGCCGACCGACAGCGCCGTCGCGAAGACGGAACGGCATTTCGTCGAGACGCCTTCGGCCCGCATTCATGTCGCGACCGCCGGCGAGGGCGCACCCGTCCTGCTGCTGCACCAGACGCCGCGCTCCTGGGACGAGTTTCGCGACGTGTTGCCGCTCGTCGGCCGGCACTGCCGCGCCATCGCGATGGACACGGTCGGCTTCGGCGATTCCGGACCTCTGCCCTTCGCTGAGAATTCGATCGAGGCCTGGGCGGCTTGTGCCTTCGACCTGCTCGACGCGCTCGGCGTTGCGAAAGCCGCGCTCGTCGGCCACCACACCGGCTCGGCCATCGCGATCGAGATGGCCGCAGCGCGGCCGGAGCGGGTCGGCGCCCTCGTCCTGTCCTCGCCGCCCTTCGTCGATGCCGAGCGCCGGGCGCGCTACGCGACCAAGGCGGTGATCGACGAGGTGATGCCGGCCGCCGACGGCGGCCATCTGGCGGCGCTCTGGCAGATGCGCCGGCCCTTCTATCCGGAAGGCGACGTCGACCTGCTCGAACGTTTCGTCGTCGATGCGCTGAAGGCCGGTCCGCTCGCCGCGGAGGGACACCGCGTCGTCAGCCGCTACGTCATGGAGACGCGGCTGCCGTTGATCGCCTGCCCGACGCTGGTGATCTCGGCCCTGGCCGACCCGCATGCCGCGCCCCATGCCGGCAAGGTCGCAGGCGCGATCGCGGGTGCCGAACTGGTCGAGATCGCGGGCGGCATGGTGCCGCTGCCGGACCAGATGCCGGAAGCCTTCGCGCAGACCGCGCTCGCTTTCCTGCGCCGGCATGTGCCTTGCGGCTGAAGTCCCGTCAGCCATCGCCGCGCCCCCGTGCCACGAATGACCGGAAATCAGCGACGGCGCGTTCCGGCGCCAGCGCGAAACTCGGGCCGCGGCTCGGCTCGATCCCGTCGAGCCGATGCAGCGCGACCATCATCTCCGCCGCCTTCAGCGTCGCGGCTGCGCTGTTGACCACCGGGGCGTGGCCGATCCGGTAGCTACGCTCGCGGCAGAGCAGCAGCGCCGGCAGGATGCCGGCCGGAATGACCACGTCGGCCCCGGCCTCGACCAGCGGCAGCGCCTTGGCGTGGAAGACGGCGCGCATGCGGGCCAGCGCCGTCTCGTCGCCGGCGAAGGCCGGGTTGAAATCCTCGGCCGCGAAACCGAGGCCGGCGACGCCACTGATCCGGCTGGCGAGGCCATAGCGTTCGGCCTGTTCGAGATGCCAGACCTCGAAGACCGGATCGATCGAGATGAGAGCGAGCCTGCGCCCGAACTGCGCGGCGAGATGCAGCGTCGCTTCGCCGGCGCCTATGACCGGCATGCGCACGGCCGAGCGCGCCTCGTAGAGACCGGGATCCTGGAAATGCCCGATGACGAAGGCGTCGAAACCCTCCTCCGCCGCGGCGAGGCAGCGATCGATGCAGAGCGCTGCGCAGCGGAACTCGGTCAGCCGGCCGAAATCGCGGTCCGGTGGCGTCGTTCCGGCGATCTCGACCGAGGTGCCGGGTGCCGCGATCGCGTTGAGGTAGCGCGACAGCGCGTCGAGATAGGGCGCGTTCTGCGCCGCATCGACGAAGCTCTGCCACAGGATGCGCATTCAGCCGCTACCCCAACCGCACTCCGGGATGCCGATCCGCCACTGCGGAAGGGCTCGCCCGAGCGCTCGATATTTCAAACTTAAACATCTGCATTTGAGTGTCAATCGACCTGAGAGTGCATCTCAAGCGAGCTGTCTAGGGACCATCCGGGCCGGTCTCGCGGCCTTGATGCAAATTCGATCAGATCAGCATGGCAAGCATTGGTCTATTGCGAAAGAAAGCGGCAAGCCGTTCTGGATCAAGCAAAAAATTTCGGCTGCGCACGAGGCGCGGCGAGTGCTGCGTGGTCTCGGTCCGACTGGACCGGCGCCCGTCTCACGGCGCGGTCGCCGCAATCCGGTGATTATCTGCATATGCAGACATCTCGTCGAAAACAGTCGCCGGCGCCGGTTGACGCCTAAAAACTTCAGACTTAAAATATCTCGGATCGGGTCACATCCCGGCCGGGGAGGCTGCGCGTGTCGGAAGCCGTGTCGTCGATGCCATTTATCGTAGCGAAAACAGCGCGATGAGCACAAGCGCGACGCTCGATCTCGTCGTCGTCGACAGCCGCGCGCTGACACCGGCGATCCGGCAGGTCACGCTGTCGGCCCGCGACGGCTCGGCCCTTCCGGGCTGGACGGCCGGCGCCCATGTCAGGGTCATGCTGCCCACCGGGGGCGACCGCTCCTATTCGCTGATCGAGTCCGGGCTCGACCCGGCGGCGATGGCGGCGCCGACATCCTATCGTCTCGGCGTCAGGCGCGAGGAGGCGGGCCAAGGCGGCTCGCTCCATATGCACGGGCTCGCAGTCGGCGACGCCGTCGCCATCCTGCCCCCGGCCAATCACTTCGCCCTCGCCGAGGGCGACCGGCCGGTCGTGTTGGTTGCCGGCGGCATCGGCGTGACGCCGTTGATCTCGATGGCGGCGAGTTTGCGCCGGCAGGGCCGCGCCTTCCGCTTCGTCTACGCGGCGCGCGATCGGGCCCAGTTCGCTTTCCTCGACGAGATCGAGCGCTTGGCCGGGCCTGCGCTGACGCTCCATGCCGACGATGAGGCCGGCGGTCCGTTCGCGCTCGCGGAGCTGATGGCCTCGCTGCACGACAGCGAGCCGCTTCAGCTTTGCGGCCCGACGCCGATGATCGAGACCGGCATCGCCACGGCGAAAGCGCTAGGCTGGGCCGACGGCCGGCTGCGCTTCGAGATATTCGCCGCGCCGGCCCCGGTCGCCGGCGACCAGCCCTTCGAGGTCGTGCTGAACGGCTCGGGCAAAAGCTTCACAATTCCTGCCGACCGCAGCATTCTCGACGTGCTGATCGAGGCCGGCGAGGATCCGATTCACGACTGCAAGCGCGGCGATTGCGGCATCTGCCAGGTCGGCGTGATCGAGGGCGTGCCCGACCATCGCGACGTCATCCTGTCGGATGCCGAAAAGGCCGCCGGCAAGCTGATGCAGATTTGCGTGTCGCGGTCGAAGTCGCCGCGGCTGGTGCTGGACCTTTAACGCGCGGGGAACAGGCGATGGCGCGATACCGGGGCGATGTCGAGGCGGTGAAGGCGCTGGTGCGCGAGACCGAAGTGCATCGCGACGTCTATATCGACGACGAGGTCTTCAGGCTCGAGATGGAGCACGTCTTCGCCAACACCTGGGTCTATGTCGGCCATGACAGCCAGGTGCCGAATGTCGGCGACTATTACGGCACGACGATCGGCACCCAGCCGGTCCTGATGGTGCGCCACACCGACAAGACGGTGAAAGTCCTGCACAACCGCTGCCCCCATAAGGGTACGCGCATCACCACCGAGGCCTGCGGCAATACCGGCAAGTTCTTCCGCTGCCCCTATCATGCCTGGAGCTTCCGCACCGACGGCTCGCTGCTCGCGATCCCGCTGAAGAAGGGCTACGAGAACACCGGCCTGGAGGAGAGCCATGCCGGCCAGGGCATGAGCCCGGTCGCGGAGCTCAGGAACTATCGCGGCTTCGTCTTCGCCAGGCTGAATGCCGGCGGGCCGAGCTTCGAGGAGTTCTTCGGCGACAGCCTGTCGAGCTTCGACAACATGGTCGATCGCTCGCCGGCGGGCCGGCTCGAGGTCGCCGGCGGCGTGCTGCGCTACATGCACAACTGCAACTGGAAGATGCTGGTCGAGAACCAGACCGACACCTGCCACCCGATGGTGGCGCATGAGAGCTCGGCCGGCACCGCGATCGACGTCTGGAAGAACGCGCCCGAGGGCACGAAGAAGCCGATGGCGGTCGAGATCTACGCGCCCTTCATGGCGCCCTACGAATTCTTCGAGGGCATGGGCATCCGCGTCTGGCCGAACGGCCACGGCCATACCGGCGTGCATCACTCGATCCACTCCGACTACTCGGCGGTGCCGGGCTATTTCGAGCAGATGGTCGCCGCCTATGGCGAGGAGCGCGCCAAGGCGATCCTCGACGAGAACCGGCACAACACGGTCTATTTCCCCAATCTGATGATCAAGGGGCCGATCCAGCTGATCCGGGTGTTCAAGCCGATCGCGCCGGACCGGACGCTGGTCGAGAGCTGGACCTTCCGCCTCGTCGATGCGCCCGACATGCTGCTGGAGCGCACCCTGATGTACAATCGCCTGATCAACGCGCCGACCTCGGTCGTCGGCCATGACGATCTGGAGATGTATGAGCGCGCGCAGGAAGGCCTGCATGTCGACGCCAACCAGTGGGTCAACATCCAGCGGCTCTATGACCCGTCCGAGCAGGCCGACGTCACCGCCGAGACCAACGGCACGACCGAATGGCAGATGCGCAACCAGTTCCGCGCCTGGTCGAAATTCATGACGATGTCGATGTGATGGAGACGCCGACGCATCAGGACCTGATCGATTTCGTGGTGCGTGAGGCACGGCTGATCGACCAGCATCGCCACGAGGAATGGCTCGATCTCTTTGCCGAGGACGGCCATTACTGGATGCCGCTCGAATGGGGCCAGACCGATGCGCGGCTGACGACCTCGCTGATGTACGAGGACAAGCTGCTGCTGAAGATCCGGGTCGAGCGCCTGAAGGGCAACCGCACCTTCAGCCAGAAGCCCAAGAGCCGCTGCCACCACGTCCTGCAGGTGCCGCAGGTCGACAGGCACGACCCCGCCGCCAACGAATACGTCACCTGGACGCCGATGCATTATGTCGAGACGCGGCTCGACGAACAGCAGCTCTACGCCGCCTGGGCGACGCATACGTTGAGCGTCATCGACGGCGTGCTGAAGATCAGGCTGAAGCGCGTCGATATCGTCAATTGCGATGCCGCCTTCGGCAACATCCAGCTGTTCATGTGATGGGCGTCGATACGCAGCTGCCGGCCGGCCCCGACACAGTCTTCGCCGCCTTCGCGGCGACGGCCACGCGACATAGCGGCAACCCCTTCCTGTGCGTGCTGCCGGAAACCGCGCGTGCCTATGGCATCGACGCCGGCGAGCTGCGCTACGGCGAGGCGGCGGCGCAGATCGCGCAGCTCCGGACCGCCTATCGCAAAGCCGGTTATGGCCACGGCCACCGCGTCGGTGTGCTGCTTGAGAACCGGCCGGCCTTCTTCCTGCACTGGTTCGCGCTGAACGGGCTCGGCGTCGCGCTGGTGCCGATCAATCCCGACATGCGCGCAGCCGAGCTCGAATATCTGATCGGGCATTCGGAGATGGTCGCGGCGCTGGCGATCCCGGCGCGCCACGCCGATATCGCGAACGCGGCACGCGCGATCGGCCGCGACATCCCCGTCTTCGGGCCGAACGATCCGCCGCCGGCCATCGCCGCGCCGGCGCCGAAGGCCGGCACGCCCGACCGCGACAGCGAATGCGCGCTGCTCTACACCTCGGGCACCACCGGCCGGCCGAAAGGCTGCGTGCTGCCGAACGAATATTTCCTCTATGCCGGGCACTGGTACGCCCGGATCGGCGGACTGATCGCTATGGACGAGGGCGTCGAGCGCATGCTGACGCCGCTGCCGGTCTTCCACATGAACGCGATGGCCTATTCCGCCATGGCGATGGTCGCGACCGGTGGCTGCCTGATCGCGCTCGACCGTTTCCATCCCAAGAGCTGGTGGGCGAGCGTCCGCAAGAGCGGCGCCACTTGCCTGCACTACCTCGGCGTGATGCCGCCGATGCTGATGGGCGCAGCTTCGAGCGCCGACGACAAGGCGCATGCCGTGCGCTTCGGCTTCGGTGCCGGCGTCGATCAGGCGCTGCATGGCCCCTTCGAGGCCCGCTTCGGCTTCCCGCTGGTCGAGGCCTGGGCGATGACCGAAACCGGCGCGGGGGCCGTGGTCGTCGCCTCGCGGGAGCCGCGCCACATCGGCACGCGCTGTTTCGGCCGGCCGGCCGGCGAACTCGATACGCATGTCCTCGCAGATGGCGGTGGCGAGGCGGCGACCGACGAGCCAGGCGAGCTTCTGGTCCGCCATGCCGGCCCGGAGCCACGCTACGGTTTCTTCCGCGAATACCTCAAGGACGAGGCCGCCACCGCCGAGGCCTGGTCCGGCGGCTGGTTCCACACCGGCGACGTCGTCCGGCGCGGCCCCGATGGCGCGCTCCACTTCATCGACCGCAAGAAGAACGTCATCCGCCGCTCGGGCGAGAACATCTCCGCCGTCGAGGTCGAGAGCGTGCTGATGCAGCATCCGGCGGTGGCGCAGGTCGCGGTCGCGGCGACGCCTGATCCGGTCCGCGGCGACGAGGTCTTCGCCTGCGTCGTCGTGGCGACGGAGAAGGCCGCCGATGCAGCGCTCGCTGCCGAGATCGTCGGCTGGTGCCTGTCGCGGCTGGCCTATTACAAGGCGCCGGGCTACGTCGCCTTCGTGCCGGCCCTGCCTTTGACCTCGACCCAAAAGATCCAGCGCGGCAGCCTGAAGGACCTCGTCCAGGCCAGCATCAGTGGCCCGGCCTGCATCGATACGCGCGCGCTCAAGAAACGGGTCGCGGCCTGATGGCGAGACCTCCGAGTCCGGCGCGCGCATCCTATGACGGCGTCGTCGCCTGCCTTCCCGTCACCGTGCCCTATCAGCGCTTCTCCACCGAGAGCGCCGCCTGGTGGATCGGCCGGGCGCTGCATGGCCTCGTCGCGCAGGCGGGCCTGCGGCCGAGCGACCTCGACGGCTTCTCGCTGTCGAGCTTCACCGCCGGCCCCGACACCGCGATCGGTTTGACCCAGCATCTCGGCCTGACGCCGCGCTGGCTCGACCACATCCCGTTCGGCGGGGCGAGCGGCGTCGTGGCGCTCAGGCGCGCGGCCCGCGCAGTGCAGGCGGGCGATGCGGAGTTCGTCGCCTGCGTCGGGGCCGACACCAACCATGTCGATTCCTTTCGCAAGACGCTCTCGACCTTCTCGCGCTTCGCGCAGGATGCGGTCTACCCCTATGGCTCGGGCGGGCCCAATGCGAGCTTCGCGCTGATCACGAAGAACTACATGAACCTCTATGGCGCGACGCGGGAGGATTTCGGCAAGCTCTGCGTGGCCCAGCGCGACAATGCGCTCAGGCTGCCGCACGCGCTGATGAAGACACCTCTTACCCTCGACGCCTATATGGCGGCGCGCCCGATCGCCGATCCGATCCATCTCTTCGACTGCGTCATGCCCTGCGCCGGGGCCGAGGCCTTCCTGGTCTGCCGCGAGGATGTCGCGCGGGCTGAAGGATGGCCGGCCGTGCGCATCCTTTCGACGATCGAGCGGCACAATGCCTATCCCGACGATCCCGTTCAGATCAGGGGCGGCTGGGCGATGGATGCAGGCGAGCTCTGGGCCATGGCCGGCGTCGCGCCCGACGCCGTCGATTTCGTCGAGACCTATGACGACTATCCGGTGATCTCGATACTGCAGTTCGAGGATCTCGGCTTCTGCGCCAAGGGCGAGGGGCCGGAGTTCGTGCGCGGCCACAGCTTCGGGATCGACGGCTCGTTCCCGCACAACACCTGCGGCGGCCAGCTCTCGGTCGGGCAGGCGGGGGCCGGCGGCGGCTATCTCGGCCTGGTCGAGGCGCTCAGGCAACTGACGGGCATGGCGGCGGGCACACAGGTCGAGAATGCGCGGATCGGCCTCGTCTCTGGCTTTGGCATGATCAACTACGACCGCGGCCTGTCCTCCTGCGCCGCACTGCTGGCGAGGGCGTCGTGAGCGCGCCGCTGACCCGCCCGAAGCGCAAGAACCCACTGGCGCGCACCCGCCTGCCGCTGCTGCCGCATGGCCAGCGCAGCCGCACCGCCCATGGCCTGACCGCCGCCGCCGCCGAGGGTCGCTTCGCGCTGCAAATCTGCGACGACTGCTCCAAAGCCATCTACCCGCCGCGCGACGCGTGCCCGCATTGCCTCGGTGCGCGCCTGCCGTTCCGCGACGTCGATCCCGCCGGCCGGCTCGTCGCCGAGACGACGGTGCGGATCTCGACCGATCCCTATTTCCGCGAGCGCACGCCCTGGCGCGTCGGCACCGTGAAGCTCGACGCCGGGCCGATCCTCGTCGCTCATCTGCATGGCGACGTCGTCGAGGGTGCGCGCGTCCGGATGGCGCTGAAGCTCGACAAGAGCGGCGCCGCCATCGTCATCGCACTGCCGGCCGAGGAGACGCCCGACATGGAAGCCGATCCGATCCTGCGCGAGCTTACCTGCGACCCGAAGTTCCGCCGCGTGCTGGTCACGGATGGCCGCAACGCCGTCGGCCAGGCGATGGCGAAAGCCTTCTCGGAAGCCGGTGCCTCGATCGTTTTCGTTGGCATCGCCGATCCGTGGAAACCCTATCCCGGCATGGCGGCGCTGATCGCGACGCCCAACGTCGAGATCGTCCCGCTCGACGTGACCGACACCAACTCCGTCACCGAACTCGCCGGTCAGAACGGCGGCCGCATCGACATCGTCGTCAACAGTGCCGAATACACCCGAACCGGCGGCATCATCGAGCGCGGCGGGCTGACCATTGCGCGCGACGAGATGGACATCCGCTATTTTGGGCTGATGCGGCTGGCGCAGGCCTTTGGCCCGGCCCTGCGCTTCCGCGGTGCCGACGGGGTCAATTCGGCGACCGCCTTCGTCAATCTGCTCTCGGTGCATGCGCTGATGAACTGGCCGGCCTATGGCGCCCACAGCGCCGCCGAGGCCGCCTGCCTCTCGGCGGCGCAATGCCTGCGGGCGGAGTTGAGGCCCGGCGGTGTCAAGGTGTTGAACGCCTTCTTCGGCCCGCTCGAGACCGAATGGTTCCAGACCGTGCCGCCGCCCAAGCTCGCCCCGGCCGCGCTCGCCAAAGCCGTCGTGACGGCGCTGAAGCAGGGCCTCGAGGACGTCTTCGTCGGCGACATCGCCCAGGACATCCGCGAGCGGCTCGCCGCCAATCCCAAGGCGCTCGAACGCGAGCTCGGCGGCGGCTGAATGAGACCCCGAAACATCCCCACCGCCCTCATCCTGAGGAGCCGCGAAGCGGCGTCTCGAAGGATGCTCCAGCAGGCTCCCGAGACCGCTGGACGATCCTTCGAGACGAAGCCTTCGGCTTCTCCTCAGGATGAGGGCTGAGAACCCGAGCAAGGAAAGCCTTCATGGCCGCCCCCGATCTCCTCGCCTTCGCCGCCGCGATCTCCTCGGGTTCGATCCGCGTGATCGACCTGACGCAGACGCTGGCGCCGGAATTCCCGACCATCGTGCTTCCGCCGGAGTTCGGCCAGTGCGCGCCGTTCCGGCTGGAGGAGGTCTCGCGCTACGATTCGCGCGGGCCGGCCTGGTACTGGAACAATTTCTCCGTCGGCGAGCACACCGGCACGCATTTCGACGCGCCGATCCACTGGGTCTCCGGCAAGGATTTGCCGGAGAACGCGGTCGACACGATCAGGCCGGAAAAATTCATCGCGCCGGCCGTGGTGATCGATTGCTCGACCGAGAGCGCGGCCGATCCCGATTTCGTCCTGACCATCCCTTTCGTCGAGGCCTGGGAGGCCCGCCACGGCCGGATTGAACCCGGACACTGGTTGCTGCTGCGCACCGACTGGTCGAAGAAGCCTTTCACCGACTATGTCGGCCTGCGCGAGGACGGTGCCCATACTCCGGGTCCCGGTCCGGAGGTCGTCGAATGGCTGGTCGAGGCGCGCGACGTGCTCGGCTTCGGCACCGAGACGATCGGCACCGATGCGGGGCAGGCGCATCATTTCAACCCGCCCTATCCGGCGCATTTCTACATGCACGGCAAGGGCCGCTACGGGCTGCAATGCCTGACCAATCTCGACCTGCTGCCGCCGAAGGGCGCGGTGATTTTCGCCGCGCCTCTCAAGATCAGGCAGGGCTCGGGCAGCCCCTTGCGCGTGCTGGCGCTGGTCGAGGGAACGCCGCGATGAACGATGTCGCGATCGTCACCGGCGGCAGCGCCGGCATCGGCGCCGCGATCGCTGCGACCCTGCTGGAGCGCGGCGCGAGCGTGATCGTGCTCGACCGCAACCCGCCCGAGCGCGAGCATTCGCGCCTGTATTACCGGCAAGTCGATCTGTTCGATGCGCCGGCGACGGAAGTGGTCGCCATGGCGATCGCGGCCGAGCATGCGGTGACGCATCTCGTCCACAATGCCGGGGTGATCCTGCCCAATCTGCTCGAAAGCGTTTCCCCGGACGACTTCCTCTCGCTGGCGCAGCTGCATTTCGGCGCGGCGACGATCCTGCTCAAGGCGGTGCTGCCGGGCATGAAGAGCCGAGGCTTCGGCCGCGTCGTGCTGATGTCGTCGCGGGCGGCGCTGGGGGCGGCGACGCGCAGCGCCTATTCCGCGACCAAGGCCGGGCTGATCGGTCTCGGCCGGACCTGGGCGCTGGAGCTCGCGCCGCACGGCGTCACCGTCAACATGGTCGCGCCGGGGCCGATCGCCGGCACGCAGATGTTCCATGGCGTGGTTCCGGCCGGCAGCGAGCAGGAGGCAAGCCTGGCCCGCGCCATCCCCGTGCGCCGGCTCGGCGCGCCGCAGGACGTCGCCAACGCCGTCGCCTTCTTCTGTTCCCGCGAGGCTGGCTTCGTCACCGGCCAGACGCTCTATGTCTGCGGTGGCGCCAGCATCGGCCAACTGACGGTCTAAAGCCGCTTCAGCACATAGCCGGCCGCCTCGCGGTCCCATGTCGTGGCCGTGACGCCGCGCTCGCGCAGCTTGAACTTCTGGACCTTGCCATTCTCGGTCGCGGGCAGCGCATCGAGAAAATCGACGAAGCGCGGCACGGCGAAATAGGCGAGACGCGGCTCGCAATGCGCCATCAATTCGGGCGCGCTCAGCTCGCTGCCGGGTTTCAGCACGATCGCGGCCATGACCTCGTCCTCGCCGAGCGTGGATGGCACGGGATAGACCGCCGCGGTCGCGATCGCAGGGTGGCCGAGCAGCACCTGCTCGACCTCGAAGGAGGAGATGTTCTCGCCGCGACGCCGGATCGCATCCTTGAGCCGATCGACGAAGCGGAAATAGCCGTCGGGCTCGCGCACTACCCGGTCGCCCGAGTGGAACCAGAGGTTGCGCCAGGCCTCGACGGTCTTCTCCGGCATGCCGAAATAGCCGGTCGCGAAGGCGAAGGGCTCGTCGGCGCGCAAGGTCAGTTCGCCGGCTTCGCCATCGGGCAACTCGTTGTCGTCGGCATCGACGACCTTGGCCGAGAAGCCGGGAAAGACCGGACCCATGCAGCCGGGCTTCTGCCGCTCGATCCCGGTGCCGATGACGAAATTGGTCTCGGTCGAGCCATAGCCTTCGAGCAAGCCGATTCCGGTGCGCTCCTTGAACGCGGCCTTGACCTGTTGGGGCACGCCGGGCGCCAGCGCGATCCGGACCTCGTGCGCACGCTCGGCCTCGGACGGCGGCCGCGACAGCAGGATCGGCACCATCGCGCCGAGCAGATAGGTCACGGTCGCCTTGCGCTCGGCAACAGTCGCCCAGAAGCCGGACGCCGAGAAGCGCGGCTCGTAGCTGACGCTCGCGCCATGCAGCAGCGCCTGGAACAGCGTGTTCAGCGCATTGGTGTGGAACAGGGGAAGCGTCGTGCACAGCACGTCGCCCTCGCGCAGTCCAAGCAGCGTGCCGGTATTGACGCCCCACCAGAAGAACTGCGCGTGCGGGCAGCAGACGCCCTTGGCCGGCCCCGTCGTGCCCGAGGTGTAGAGGATCGCGAGCGTGTCGCCGGGGCGGATGGCGGCCGGCTCGGCCGGCTCGCCGCCCTCCGGCATCGGCACGGCCGGACCGGGCATGGCCTGCGCGCCATCGCCGATCGTCCAGATCGCCTCGACCGGCAGCGACGACAGGTCGATCGCAGCCAGCGTTTCGCAAAGATGCGCCTCGACCGCCAGGAGACGCGCGCCCGAATTCTCCAGGACATGGCGCAGCTGCGGCCCGCGCGAGGCGGTGTTGACCGGTACGATGACGGCGCCGAGCCAGCCGCAGCCGAGCAGCAGCGCCACGAACTCGAGACGGTTCGAGCACATCACCGCGACGCGGTCGCCCCTGCCGATTCCGGCTTGCGTCAGCGCGCCGGCGGTTCGCGCCGCGAGGTCGAGCGCTTGCCCGCGATCGAGGGTGGTCGCGCCGATGTGCAACAAGGGCTTCGCGCCGTTGCGATCGGCGTGCACCCGCAGCAGGCGTGGCAAGGTGCGGTCGGCTGCATCGACGCCGGCGGGCAGATTGTCTCGGTTCACGTATCGGGCCTTCGCGGTCCAGAGGTCGTCTCGGTCGCGGACGATCATGGGCGCGCTCGTCGGGGTGGACAATGCGGCCTTGCGGTCCCGGACACCGCTATTGCGACATGAGTGTCATGCGGCGTCCGCCATCGCCGTCAAGGTTCCGGATTTGCGCATCAGGCTCTGCTTTGCCGGCGTGATTGCCTCTGGATTCGGTGCCTTCGACCCCCTAGAAGATGCCTCGCAAACGGACCAGAGCAGGCATGAACGAGATCGATCACCTGGGCGAAAGCCTCCTCGCCGAGATCGCGGCGGCGCAGGACGAGGCCGGCCTGGAGCAGGTCAGGATCGCGGCGCTCGGCAAGTCCGGCTCGATCTCGGGCCTGCTCAAGACGCTCGGCGCGATGACGCAGGACGAGCGCAAGGAGAAGGGCCCGCTGATCAACGGCCTGCGCGACCGGGTCCAGACGGCGCTCGCTGCCCGCAAGGAGGCGCTGGCCGAGGCGGCGCTGGAGGCGAGGCTGGCGTCCGAGACCATCGATGTGACGCTGCCGGTGCGCGAGGGCCCCGAGGCGCGGGGCCGCATCCACCCGATCAGCCAGGTCATCGACGAGATCACCGCGATCTTCGGCGACATGGGTTTCTCGATCGCCGAGGGGCCGGACGTCGAGACCGACGACCTCAACTTCACCAAACTCAACTTCCCCGTCGGCCATCCGGCGCGGGAGATGCACGACACCTTCTTCTTCGCGCCCGACGCCGATGGCGAGCGCAAGCTTCTGCGCACCCACACCTCGCCGGTGCAGGTCCGCACCATGCTGGCCTCGGCCCCGCCGATCCGGGTGATCTGCCCCGGCCGGACCTACCGGATGGATTCC